>Ga0207422_1003554_pt1 | contig 15237 bp, 10 predicted proteins | sample MarCyaLeptolynsp_FD_187757 | JGI IMG/M metagenome (GOLD analysis project Ga0207422, IMG submission 187757) | Marine cyanobacterial communities from Panama - species 1 Leptolyngbya sp. (SPAdes) | ecosystem: Environmental > Aquatic > Marine > Unclassified | place: Panama: Panama City | collected...
TTTCCCGCCCGGGTAGCTCAGGGGTAGAGCAGCGGATTGAAAATCCGCGTGTCGGTGGTTCAAATCCGCCCCCGGGCACCATTTGGTTTTCTAATATTCCCAGACTTTATTGCCAAACTTGGAAAACACATTCTTCACAGTATTTTCTTTGATAGCTCATTAATATTCAATGGGTGATGATGACGATTTTTTTTGAAGTAATTAAGGTTGGACTAATCAAGAAGCAGCGTAAATCGTCTGCTTACAATATATGAGCAGAAATTTTTCATATGTTGTACTTTAGTTTTCATCTCATTTAAGAGTTAAAAACCAGGGTCTTTAATTGCTATACATATGTTGGATGTGACAGTAAATCTTGAGAACTGTCTTAGATGTATTGGTCATTTTTCAGGGAGAAGACAATGAATGAGTTTCGATTAGGTTGGGGGGCCTTGTTTGCTGCAACAATTGGCACAATGTGCGGAATTATAACCATTACCAATTATTCACAAGGCTTTTTCGTTGGGCCCGTGACACAGGAATTTGGATGGACTGCAGCTGAATTCTTTCTTGGATTTACAGTCTTTATGGGGATGGGTCTTGTCACAGCTCCGGTTGTCGGTTCACTTGCGAAAAAATATGGGATTCGCAAGCTTGGCATGATGGGCCTTGTCGGTCATGCAATAGGGTATTTTGTTATTTCTCTCAACCCAAATTCTCTCATGTTCTGGTATTTCAGTTGGGCGCTGTTTGCTGTTCTGGCCGCAGGATCATTACCGATAATCTGGACAAGTGTCTTAAACGGTTGGTTTGTTAAAAACCGTGGAAAAGCGATCGGCATTACAATGGCAGGAACAGGGCTTGGTGCATTTTTGTTGCCGCCTATCGTAGAATATCTGATCTCTGCTTATGACTGGCGTACAGCTTACCGCGTGATTGGTCTGGGTGCATTGGTGATTTCACTGCCGATCGTTTGGGGGCTCTTCAAAGAAAAAGAGATCACAGCGGATCAGTCAGAAAACGCGGCCACAACATGGGGCTATACACGCGAAGAAGCTATACGCACCAAAAAGTTCTGGATTTTAGGCACTGTCATGTTCTGTACAGTGATCGTTATCGCTGGTTTGATGTCTAATTTTGCAAGAATTTATACCTCCAAAGGGCTGGAGATTTCCACCGTTGCACAAATTGCTGCAATTATCGGAATTACGGTTGTTCTTGGGCGTTTACTCGTAGGTATTCTTGTCGATCGTTTTTATGCGCCAATTGTCGCAAGTATCATTTTCTTGATGCCGATCATCGCCCTTTGGGTACTGATAACGACGCCTTTAACATTCGGGACAGGTGTTTTTATTGCCATCTGTATTGGTATAGCTGCGGGAGCTGAGCTTGACTTGCTTGCTTTTTTAACCAGTAAATATTTTGGTCCATCGGATTATGCGAAAATTTTTGGGTTGATATTTGCCTTTTTCACTGTCGGTGCAGGTATTGCGCCCCCATTATATGGGATGATTGCCCAAAAATATGGTGGCTACGATACTGTTTTAATGTTGTCCATTGTGCTTATTGTGGTTTCCATTGCCTGTTTCTTAATGTTAGGAAAATATCCGAAAGAGGCTGTAAACGAGATGGATGAATTCTCCAAGTAACCTAGGTTACAGTTTTTCTTATGGCTGACTTAAATGATAGAGCGTAACCATGTTTCTAAGGTGATGATATATTTGGCTATGTTCAGACTTACGAGCGTCTAAAGCAGTGTATAAAACATAAATGCAATTCTTTGAAGACACCGAAAAGGATGTTGCGAAGATCGCTCGCCATCAAAGAGTACTTTATATTGCCTAAGTGATAATCTGACTAAAGATTGTTGATCTGCGTTCTTCAAACCCATAGATCAACAATCAATGCCTCTGGATTGAAATTCCGCGTGTCGGTGGTTCAAATCCGCTCCCCGGGCACCATTTCATGGATTCTTAAAATGGTCTCACATTCAATAGCTTGTACTTTACTTATAAAATAGTATAATTTTTGCATACATATAGATATGCAAATAGACAATTGATGTAGAGAACTTTTTGAGACAGATTCAGAAAGGTTTGTCAGGCTAACTCTAGTCGCTTTGGGGACAAAGAGGACTTATATTAATCACCCGTTCGTGCTGAAGATCATGTTACGAGGATAGATTTGCTAAAGATATTACAGATAACTGCCGTAATATTGTTTGGGGTACTACTAATTGAGCTAACGCTTTGGGTCGTTTGGCAACAATCCCATGGTCCACTTAGCATCGTTTTATCCGTTATCGTGGTATACGCTTCTTTATTGTCCGCGGTACACCTGCGGGACAAAACAGCTTTGTCACGAATAGTCGTTAATTGGTTGTGGAAAACCCTATGTAGTTCGCTAAGTCGTGTGAGTATTTTTCTTCTTGTCACATCGACGTCAATTATAATAATGGGGTGCGTTCTTTATGATTTTCTGCAAAAGACTAAGTATAACGTGGTTATCCATCTCGAAGGTGAGAAGGTTGAGAGCGGATTAGATGGATATACTGCCAAAATACAAGTTTCACACCAAAATATCAGTACAACCGCACTACTGGAAGCAGATGGAAGAATTCGTACGAGCGGTAAAAAGGGTGAAAGCATCAGATTAACGCTGGTTTCAGACAGTGAGATCATAACCTTTCAGCCATTCCGGATCGAACACACGACTTTTTCTGTGACACTGAATATGGCCAATGGCGACTCTAAGCCGATCAGGGATAATGAGACGAAAGAAATTGTTGAGAAGGCCCCGGCAAGTTTTGATTTCGTCAGATTTTCACTTAACTATTTGCACGCTATTCAGCGTCTTGGCTCAACGGCCTCCCTTCGTAAAGCCGATATTGAGAAACATGTAAAATTTGGCCTACCTGGAATTGCGGGACTACATTTGAGGAAGGGTTATCTGTTAAGTTATAACTCGGTATTGAACATACCTAATTGGACCGCCTATTGGCTCCAAGGACAACAGCAGGAAATATATAGACCAGTGTTCAGACTTGATCCTAATGTTACTGAAAACTTGCAGGCCAGTTTTAGAAGTTACAGGGGATCTGGTTTTGATCGTGGAAATTTGGTTTCCGGCGCAGACATGCGCCTGAAAGGCCCAGAAGAAGTTAATGAAGCCTATTTTATGACAGCTGTCGCACCCCAAACGCCAACCCTAAACAGGGGAGTTTGGAGAGAAATCGAACGGCTGGGGCGGCGCTATGCGAAGGAGGGGATTGGGATTATTGCGGGGCCAGCGTTTATCCCTGACCCAGACAAAACTTGGGTAGAGTTCTTCACCATCGGAGAAGATGAGGTCGCCGTCCCAACGCATTACTTTAGAATCCTGTATAGAAACACCGAAGAATCCATACACGTTCTGCCATTCCTGGTCCCAAATTCTAGCAACCTTGACGATGACCTAAACACTTATTTGGTTTCAATTGACCGGATAGAGGCATTGACGGGACTGAACTTCTTTGCAGATTTGCCAGACGAATTAGAGAACGAAATAGAAGAAAAGGCTCCCACTAAAGTGTGGGTAAGGTGAAATTTTCTTTTATACACCTCTGGCCAAGTCTCCTTCTTGGCCAATCTTCCTCTTGCAAAGCACAGCAAATGCCTGTGAACCACGCTAATCCCACATGGTTCCTTTTTGCGCCTTCTGCTCATGAAGGTCACCACCAGAAACACGGTCCCAAAAGCGCCCACCGACATATTGTTCCGCATCATAGGTCTTAATCAAATAGTCGCCGAGATCGCCGTCCTGCTTTTTATTTTCAATCCTGAATGTCCAAAGCTTGAAACCACCATTTTTATGTTCAGTAAAAACGCTTTTCACAAAAGCATGCGGTATAGGAATATCTATTCCGTTCTGGCTTTGTCTGTCACCAATACTCTCTATGACTTTTCCGAAATCAAAAACCGGGGCAGTCAACACATATGTTTCCAAAATGTTATCTCGCGAGTCTAAATCTCTGATAGCTTCTTCTAATTTGCGCCAAATTTGTCGATTAAATTGGGGCGCTTGAGGTGACATATTCGAAAGCAGGAATGTCTCGCTGTTTTGAAGGTCTGTCTCACGTTGATCCGCACTGGCGACCAGATGGCCCCGGTCATAGCCACTCCCTTTATACGCTTCTAGGCTTGCCCGAAAACGCCATGGAATACGTTGGTCCGCTCGAAAATTATCTAATCTATCACCATCTGCATATTCTATATCCAGCAGGGTTTCGAGTGGGTTTATGATTTCCAAAACCCATTTTGCCTGCCTGAAATACCAAGAATATCCGATCGTGAAATGACGTCCTGTGAGAATTTGGTCGCAAACCGGAGCTCCATAACGTAGCTCTCTTTGCATTTGAAATGGATCATTCATATTCACCCCCTATGTCTTTGAGTCCCCTCGAACAATATACACGATTCTCCTTAAAGTTGTGAAAAAATATAAAAAAACCTGCCCAAAATCTTTCACAACAAGATATATTCGTATATTTCCGTCTGTATGAAGAACATAGACTTTCTAGAATTGCGTACAGATGTCGGCTGGTTTATTGCCGACCGTACAGAAGTAGGCAATCATTAGTTCCTTGGAATGCGCTATATCACTGAATCCGTAATTTCATTATCTGAGCAGGCTACATACACATAAAGCGTTGAATGTATAAAATTACACCCTGCTGAAAAAGTCGTGGAGCGCTCTTGCGATTTCGGCGATGTTTTTTTCGGCGGGTAGCCAGTCTTCTGGGGCCCAGGAGGCTTTGCCTTGTGTGAAGATGACTGTAATCAAATCGTTTTTTTGACCTGTCAATTTCAGCAAACCCACATCATTGATCGATGCGCCGATGGTGCCGGTTTTATGGGCCACGGGCAAAGCCGCATCGGGCATATCCCCGGGCAGACGGTTTTCACCGGTTTTACAGCGTGACATGATGGATTTTAAGAGGGCGGCTTTTTCTGAAGACACTACCTGGTCCTGGAAAATTTTGTACAAAAGTATGGCCATGGCGCGGGGTGTGGCCTGATCCCGAGGGTCATCTAGAAACACCTTATAATTTGCATCATTTTCTGCCTGACTTGGCGGGTTGTTGTCTATATCCATACTGTTGAAATAATCAGCCGGGGAAATTGTGGGGTCTTCTGGCTTCGGCATCCTGACATATTCGCGAATAATGTCTGCCGTGAGGCGGTTCACATTCATGTCTTCAATGCCCAGTGATCTAAGCCAGGTGGTGACAGCTTCCGGGCCGCCAACGGCACGTAAAAGAACGTCCGTCGCTGTATTGTCGCTGTAAATAATCGTTGGCTCTATGAGGTTCAAAAGCGATATTTCAACACCGGCGTGGGGGAAGGCTTCGGCCAAAGGCGATGAGGTGACGTAATCCATCTGATAAACCGGGAACATATCATCCAGGGATAATTCACCAATATCCGCCAAATGCAACGCATAAGCCGCAATGGGCACTTTATACGTGCTGGCCATGGGGAATTTCACATCACTATTCAGCATGATTTCTTCACCGGAATTTAAATCAATGGCCGCCAGTCCCACCCTGATATTATGTGACTTGGCAATCTGTTCAATTTGATTTTTGATTTCTTCCAGGGGTTCACGTTCAAGAAGGGTCATTTAAATTCTCGCAAATAGTCTATTGGTAATGGAAATATGGCTGGCCTGATCCTGGCCAGTTTCTTCAAACAGAAATTCAAGGCCCGCGATGGCCTGGGGCGTGGCATCAGGCGACATGGCAAAACGATGTTGGTCTATGGGGATCAGAGTGGAATATTCCGCCACATCTTCGCCGGTTGCTGCAGAAAACCCCACGCTTTTAAGACGCAACCGGTTATTCTGCCATAAAATTTCAAGAATGGTGTTGTTGGTATATTTGCCTAAATATACTTCAGCGTCTTCGGCGCTGATGGCCGGATCCTGATCCAGAATATCTGCTGGGACAAACCCTTTGGGCAGCTCCACCACGGCCCCGGTTAACTCTTTAATCAGCGGCAGGCAAAGGGTCATGAACAGTTGTTCTGCACCAGACGCAATATTGGTCAAGGCCGCAAAGGCAAAATCATGGTCTGGTAGGAAACACATGATCGAGTTCTGACCATTGGTCGCCCCGGAGGCAATCACCAGGTCCCCTTTGTCCGTGTCGAACTTAGCCCATCCCATCAACAAAGGGCTTTCATGGGGCGGCACAAATTTTACAGGCTTGTACATGGCCTGAACATGTTCAGGAGACAACAAAGAGGTCCCTTCAAGGGTTTTGCCCTGCTTTAAATGCATCAGCCCAAATTTCAAAAGGCCGGTGGCGGTCATGGTCAGGGCTGCACCCGCGGCACTCATACAAGGCGGCAACCTTAATTCATCAACGACAGAAAAAGAGGCGGGCTCTGTGGGCGAAGCCAGATTATGATGACCAACGGCCGTGCGATATCTGGCCACATCATGGTCATAAAAACAATATTCACTCAGACCCAGAGGTTTCAGAATATAATCGCTCAGCGCGTCATTATAATATTGCCCGGTCACAACCTCGATCAACCTGCCCGCGATACAATAGGCCGTGGAATTATAGGCCCGCATTTCGCCCGGTTTATGCATGAAGCTCAAATTTTGACAGGCATCCACATATCGCGCCAGGCTATCCGGATCCGGGCCGAAGTCCTCGAAATAATCCCCTTCCATGCCCGCAGAATAATCAATCAGACTGCGAATCGTCAGGCTTTCGGGCACGATTTGATGGTTTATTTTTAAGTCAGGCATATATTGACGCACCGGATCATCCAGATTGAATTTTCCCGCTTCGGCCAATTGATTGATCAACGTCGCGGTGAAAATTTTTGTGATCGAACCTATTTGAAAAATCGTCTGATCATTGACAGAAACATCCGTCTCAACATTCGCAAGTCCAGCGCTGGCAGTTATTATTTCGGATCCGTTATAAAATGATACCGACGCGCCCGGTATCGCGCCTTCCGATATGATTTGTTCCAGACGGTGAGTGATTTCTTCCTGCTTCATCATTCTCTTTCCCGTTTTTCGTGCCACAACAGATGAATCATAATGTAGCATAAAATTTCTTAATTGACTAATATATTCATATATGATTAAATTATTCAAATGTCACTAGCGAATCTAAAATAATTTATTTCGCTGTGTGAAAATGAACCATTGGATTGCCTTGCAAATAAGGTTTAAAATTTAAAGGGAGCAGATATGCCTAACAAATATCTTAAAATGACCAAGACTGGTTTAAAGAGCGGTACATGTATCGCTTGTTTGATCACAGGCCTTGCCGCAGTGAATGTTCATGCGGAAACGGAAGAGACCGCAGAACTCACTCTGGATGAAATCACCGTCACCGCCACCAGACGTTCAGAAAGCATCATCGAAGTGCCTCTGGCCGTGAGTGTCGTAGATACGGAACGCACTTTGGGTGCCGGTATTACCGATATCAGCGGCATTGCTGATCTGGTTCCAGGCCTTGTATCCACAGATGGTGGTTCACCAAGCTTGGGCAATCTGGTGATCCGCGGCATTTATGCCGGTGGTGCACCAACCGTTGGCACCTATATTGATGATGTGCCCTACGGTGGTGTGATTGGCAGTTTTGCATCCAGCAATGCTTTGGATGCCTCTTTATATGATCTGGAAGGCATTGAGATTTCCAGCGGTCCGCAAGGCACACTGTTTGGTGCCGGGGCCGTGGCTGGTGTGATCCGTTATGTGACCAAAAAACCCAACCTGGAAGAAATTGAAGGTTATGGTTTTGTCGATTTCTCCACCACCAAAGACGGCGGCACCAATAAACTTGTAAAAGGGCGCATTTCTGCACCGATTATCCAGGATAAACTGGCGGTTTCCGTCGCGGGTTATTTTGAAGATGCCGGTGGATATACAGACCTGGTTAATCCTGGAACAGGCATGGTCATTGAAGAAGATGCCAATGATCATGAATTCTGGGGTGGTCAGGTGATGGTCAAAGCCGAATTAAGTGAGAATTTCTCCCTGACCGGCGCCTTCGCCCATCACGAAGCGGATTTTGACAGTGCGGGATATGAATCCTTCAACCTGACGACGGGCGAGCCAATTTTTGGCGCAGACCTGACTACAGAATTCGAAGCCCCCCGGGCGTTGGAATTTAATGTCTACTCCCTGACGGCGGATATCGATTTTGGCTTTGCCATGTTCAAATCAATCACCAGTTACCAGGATCAGGAACTGGTCAATTCCACTGACTTAACAGCGGCTTTCGGCCCAACAGCAGATGTGCTGGCCCCAGGTGGTGCCCCTCATACAGTGGGCTTTAATTCCGGTAATGACAGCGATCGCTTCACACAGGAATTCCATTTGACATCCCAACATGATGGCCCACTGGAATGGATTATTGGCGGATATTACACCAAACAAACCTCCAATGAATTCCAGATCACCGAAGTAACACCAAATGATATAGAACTGGTAACGTTAAACAGTGAGTTGGAATATAAAGAATTCGCTCTGTTCGGTAATGTGACCTTCAATATTACCGAGGACTGGCAAGTCACCGGTGGCATCCGTTATTCTGATTATGAATCTAATGTGGATCAGCTGTTTACAGGTGCGCTTTCCAACCCACTGTTAAACGACCTTCTGACCGTAAATGAAGATACCGTCACGACCTTTTTGTTTAACTCAAGCTACAGCATCACAGACGACATGAATATATATGTTCGTGCCGCCAATGGTTTCAGACCCGGCGGTCCGAACCTGGTGGTTGAACTGGGCGGCATGACATTTGGTGAACCATCTTACGCGCCAGATGATCTGTGGAGTTATGAGGCCGGCATCAAAGGTGCGCTGGGCGACAGTATCCTGATTTATGATGTGCGGTTTTACATCATCGACTGGAATGATGCCCAGATCAGCTTCACAAACCCCATCGGATTAAATGAAAATTCCAATGCGTTGGGGGGCATTTCTGCCAAAGGTATCGAGGCTTCCTTGTCTGGTGAATTGTTTGAAAACTTTATCATCAGCAGCTCCCTTGCCATTTCTGAAATTGAACTTGATGAAGATGAGCCAGGCTTAAGTGCTGTTGCTGGTGAAGAAATCCCGGGTAGCCCGGATGTGACCTTCTCTCTGGCCGGGGATTATACATTGCCGCTGGGTAATGTGACTGACCTGACACTGGGGGCCACATTCCGTCATACGGGTACATATGTGTCTAATTATACCGGCTCTCCGCTTGGTCGCGTGGAAAATGACTCATATTCGCAACTCGATTTGCGGGCTGGTATCCAGTATGATCAGATTAGATTTACAGCCTATGTGACCAATGTCACCAACAGTTCGGCTTATCAGACCATTTTCCATACGGTGACACCACCTCTGGCCTATGGTGTGGTCTTACGCCCAAGAACATTTGGCGCCAATCTGCGGATTGATTTCTAAGTTTGACCTGAACATCAAAAGGGGAGATCCCAAAAATGAATACCAAATTGGGTTTTCCCCTTCTGACCATCTTTGCTTTGCCAGCTTTGGTTTCGGCCGTCATGCACGGCCCCATTGCTGGCATTTTGCCCGCGCTTTATTCTGAAAAATTCGGTCTGGACCTGATTGTGATTGGTAGTGTTCTGCTGATTGCCCGATCATTCGATGCCGTGACAGATCCCATGATCGGCTATTTATCCGACCGTACCGTATCCCCTTATGGCAGACGCAAGCCCTGGATTTTCGCGGGCATGATCCTGACGACAATCTCGATCTATTTTCTGTTTTCGCCGGGGGAAACCTCGTCGATGACTTATTTCCTGGTCTTCTCTCTATTGATCTATCTGGGTTGGACGGTCATGGAAATTCCCTATGCATCCTGGATATTGGAACTGTCCCGCGATACCAAAATCAGAACAAAAATCAGTTCTTTCCGCACTTTTGCGTTATTTGCCGGTGGCCTTTTATTTACCATCATGCCCACGCTCATTCCTGGTTCAGGCGGGAAAATGAATTTCGAAGTTCTGGGTTTTCTTGCCCTGGTGTTACTCTTTGCCGTACCGGTCACAACCCTTATGGCGATCCGCTATGTGCCACAGGGTGAAGTGGTGGAAAACACGGAGAAGCCCGAGTTGGGTGAATTGTGGGGATCGCTAAAAGGCAACAAACCCTTCCGGTATTTTCTGGCAGCTTATCTGTTCATTGGTCTGGCCAGCGGTTTTGGTGGGGTGTTGTCGTTTATGTATATCGACAGTTATCTGGAAATCGGGCATCGATATACGGAACTCTTTGCCCCGGCCATCATCATCGGCCCAACGGTTATTCCTTTTTGGTTATGGGTATTGAACAAGGTGGGCAAATATCGGGTCACCAGCATTGCTTTTTTAATATATGGTTTGCTGATGCCCCTGCCGTGGTTTGTCTCACCCGGAGAACAAGCCTTCCTGCCCATGCTGATTTATTTCTGTTCCACCACGGCGTTTATGCCTTTGCTAATGATCACCATGCCCACCATTCTGGGCGATGTCATCGATTATGATGAAATCCAGACCGGCAAGAACCGCGCCGGACAATATTATGCTTTCCTGGCCTTGATCACCAAAGGCACCGCCGCTGTAGGTGGCCCCATCGCCCTGTTGGCTGTTGGTCTATTTGGTTATCAGCCCGGTGTAGAAAATTCAGACGATGCCATTTTGGGTTTGCGCATTATCAACAACATTATTCCGGCCGTGATGGTCATCCCGGCAGTTTATCTGCTCTGGCGATTCCCCATCACCGATGAAACCCAACCGGAACTGACCCGTGAATTGCAAAAGCGGGTGGCAAATCAACAAACAATACCCCAAGAATAAGGTTAGACAGATGTCGAAAAAAATTCTTTCTTCACTAGAACCGGTCTTAAAAAAGGCAATCCGAAAATATGGTACGCCGGGCGCCACCCTCGCCATCTGGCATCAGGGACAATTCAGCCAGGCGACAGCAGGGGTCCTGAATGTGGAAACCGGCGAGAAAGTACGTGCAGAGTCCATATTCCAGATCGGCTCTGTGACCAAAGTTCTCACGGCCCACTTAATTATGAAGCTGGTAGATGAAGGATTATTGGAACTGGATAAACCGGTGCGTCATTATGTAAAAGACTTTCGCATCGCCGACCCTGAAGCCACCAACAGCATTACCATAAAGCAACTTCTGGATCATTCCAGCGGCATGAGTGGTGATTTCTTCACCGACACCGGCTCTGGGTCCGATTGCATTGCCAGATATGTCGATCGCTGTACACTGCTGCCATTATCGCATCCGGTGGGGGATGGATTATCTTATTCCAATTCCGCCTATACCATCGCCGGGCGGGTGGCCGAAGTGGTCACCGGCATGACCTATCATCAAGCCCTGCACCATTATATTTTTGATGCTATGGACCTGAAAAATGCCTTCAGTGATCCAAAGGACATGGTGGGCCGTTCCGTCAGTTCCGGTCATGCCGCGGATCCTGAAAATCCGAAAAAATCTGTTCGTGTACCCACTTTATACAGCTTGTCCATCGCTACCGCCCCGGCCGGATCAACAGTGATGATGAGTGCCGAAGACTTGATCAACTTTGCACGCACGCATCTTGACGGCGGCAAAGCCCCCAATGGCAAACGACTGCTGAAAAAATCCACCACAACCCTGATGCAGAAGAAACATAACACTGTGCCAGTGCCGCCACGAGACATTACCCACTGGGGCTTGGGCTGGTTTTTGCTGCATAATGGCGAAATGTGTGGTCATGACGGGGCCACCGTGGGGCAATATGCTTATCTGCGGGTTCACAAAGAGACGAGCACAATTGTCGCCCTGCTGACCAATGGTGGTACCGCCAATGATTTGATGATGGATGTGTTTGCCCAGACTTTTGACAAACTGACCGGCATTGCCCAATCGCCTGCCCTAAAACCAAGCCGCCAGGAACCGACTGATCTTGAAAAATATGTTGGCATCTATCGCACAGTTGCCGGTGATGCCAAGGTTTATCTGGAAGACGGTAAATTAATGATCACCCGGTCAATCAGAATGGATGATAACACGATGGATGAGCCACCCGGGGAATTGAAATATGCCGATGGAACTGACTTTTTATTATATCGCGCGCCCGCAAAATTCCCGGCCACCTACAGTTTCCTAAACCCCGATGAAGATGGCATTCCCACCGTGTTATATACCGGCCTGCGTGTGGCCAACCGGGTCAGGTAATACACCATGGATATCGAGAAGTATTTATGTTTTCCGGCCAGTTATGCCGAAGGTCGAAAATGGTTCCTGAAAACGGCCAAGACAGCCGGAGCAGAAATCACCACCGCCATTAATCCCCATGCCAAAGGCCCGGAAGGTGAAGAACTGGCCACGGACATGGCCTGGTTTGGACCAGCGGACGCAGAACGGGTTTTTGTTTCCATTTCCGGCACCCACGGGCAGGAATATTTCTGCGGCGCGGCCGGACAATTACATTGGATGCTTTCTGATCAGCCGTCCGAATTGCCAGAGGGTGTCGCGGTCTGTTTGATCCATGCGCATAACCCCTATGGAGCCGCCTATCACAGCCGTTGTAATGAGAATTTTGTCGATCTCAATCGAAATTATTTCGACCCCGGAACGACTGTTCGGCCCAACCGGCTTTACGATGCACTTTATGAGATTTTATCCACCAAAGAAATCAGCGATCATATCGTTGATGACACCATGGCCGCCTTTTATGATTTTGTGGAAAAGAATGATACCAAAGAAGCCATGACCGCCATGGGTGGCGGACAGGATAGCCATTCCGATGGCCTGCTCTATTGTGGTACGGGCGATGAATGGTCCACAGAGAACCTGCGAAAGATCGCCCGCGACCATCTGTCCAAGGCTGAAAAAGTCGCCCTGATCGACTGGCATACGGGTCTTGGTGAATATGGTGAACTGACCGTTCTGAATGATCTGGACCAGGCCAGTGACGAATATCGCTGGGCCTGCGCCTGGTGGTCCGGCCCGGAAGCCAGCGAGGCCTTATTGGCCCGGGAAGATCAACCGGATTATATTGGTCATGTACATGCGGGCCTGGCGGCAGATATCCGTGCCCACGGAGCACAAGTGGTGGATGCGGTGATGGAAATCGGTACCGTTGATAATCACAGTGTGTTGGGCGCGCTTTTAATCGATCGCTGGTTACAGCTTGAATGTACAGATACAAGTTCTCCCCATGCAGTTAATATGCGCACAAAGATGTTGGAACGCTTGAACCCGTCTTTATACTCTTGGCGTCAAGCGGTGCTGGACAAAACCGCTGATATGTATGCCCGCAGTATTCGGGGATTGGTGGCCTGGACATAAATGACTATTCTGCTGACCATCATTTTGGGATTGACCGCCATAAGTGCTTTCCGGGGCTGGCAAGGCAGGTGGCAGATGGGGCTATTGCTGCCCTTAGGCGTCATTTTATCTTTGGTGATCATATTTACCGGCTCTGTACCAATCTGGTTATGGGCTATTGCCGGGCTTTGGGCCATGCTGAGCGTTTGGATACTCTACAGCGCACCCGTTCCCCATACACCGCCTCTGACGGGTCCCTATAAAGTCGGCCTTCATGTGGCGGAACTATCCGGTCAATCAGAACGGCATCAGGTTTATCTCTGGTATCCGGCGAACCCAACAGCAGAAATGATGACCAGAGCTTATCTGACCAAGCAGGAAGCGGTCGCCTTTGCCGGAGTTTATAAGCGCCTGAAGATGCCGACATTTCTCAATAAGAATTACCTTTTGGCCCGCACAGAAAGTTATGAGGATGCGCCGGTCGAGACATCTGCGGTCGGTGCTTTCCCGATGATCATGTTCAATCATGGTGGCGGCATGTCGCCTTTGCAGAATTTCTCCATGATGCAGGAATTGGCTAGTCATGGGTATATCGTGGGGTCGGTCTCTCACCCGGAAATCAGTGCCGGTGTGGCCTGGCGGGACGGACAAAGTCAATTCATCACTGAAGAGACACTGGCGAACATTAAAAATGAAGATGGCATCGAGGTTCAGACCAGTTACATGTTGTCACAGGATACCGAACAACGGCGGGCTTTATTCAACGAAAGTCGCAAAATTTATGAACCCACATTGGGTGGTCTGACCCAAAATATGGCCCAAAGAACACGACAGGTTTTGGATGCCTTAGCCGCTCATCAGGCACCGGGGTTGCTGGCTGATATCCTGAACAGCACTGATCTGACGAAGATCGGTTTTTGGGGCATGTCTTTGGGCGGGTCTGTTTCCCATCGGTTATGCCATGATGATGACCGGGCCGTATGCGGTATTAATCTGGATGGTATGAATTGGACTTATGAGTATGTTGACCGCAAAATACCTACGCCGTTCCTGCAAGTTTACAGCGACCCTTTCATCCAGGCCAAACAATATCAAAAATACGCACGAGAAGGCATCGAAGGCCCAACAGCATTTTCAGAAGAGGTGCGTTGCCCCAATGATTTTTATGATATGAGCGAGAGGTTAATCATGAAAAACGTTGGTCATATGTTTTTCACCGATCAGTCCTTATCCACCCGTCACAAGACCACACAACAGAATTACCGTGACATCACTTCTTTATGTCTGGCCACTTTTGATCATCATATGAAGCGAGAATCAGCGGAAAAGGTTGCCGAGATCATTTCTGACAACCCGGATATCGTGCGCCAGAAATTGACTTAAAGGTCGGATTGTTTCTTTTGTTCATTAAAGCGATTTGTTGCATCGGTCAGACCCAGTGAGGCCGCCTCGCGCGCCACACGTAGGTAATCAAAATCACTACTGGACAATACCGTCAATACTTCCGCCGTTTCACCAGTGGGGGCCACAAAGGCATGGGGCATGGCCGCATCCACATATAATGAATCGCCTGTTTCCAACACAACGGTTTCATATTGTTCACAATGGAATTCAACCGGGCCTTTTAAGATATATGCAAAGCGCTCGCCATGAACATCCATATAGGCAATATCTTCCATTGTATCGGGGATTTGATGCACCTGGAATTCGATAGGCACCATCAGGCGGTTTTTCAGTTCCGTGCAGAGATAACGGTAATGATAATTTTCAAATTCTGCGCCGGTTTTGGAACCCTTACGGTCAATGGTGCGCCGTGCCATGGAGGATTTGGCCGCCGCCAGGTCCGCTTCACTGGCGAATAAATCCCGGATATCAATTTCCAACGCTTCGGCCGTAACAATCAATTTGTCATAGTTCAAAGAC
>Ga0207422_1003557_pt1 | contig 15229 bp, 11 predicted proteins | sample MarCyaLeptolynsp_FD_187757 | JGI IMG/M metagenome (GOLD analysis project Ga0207422, IMG submission 187757) | Marine cyanobacterial communities from Panama - species 1 Leptolyngbya sp. (SPAdes) | ecosystem: Environmental > Aquatic > Marine > Unclassified | place: Panama: Panama City | collected...
CCCCCATCCACATGTTGCCGATGCCGAGCTGAGTGTTGATCTCGATCGCGATGGGAGACACGTACTCCTCGTCGTCGATCTTGACGAGGCTGCCGTCGAGGCTGCTGCATAGCGTCTCGGCGGTCAGCCACTGCACGCTCTCGATGCAGATGGCGACGCCGCGATCGTCGTCGAGCTGGAACCCGTAGCACGCGTCTGGACAGACTTCGTCTTCGTCGATCTCTCCGTCCCGGTCGTCGTCGAGGCCGTTGCAGAGCTCGTCAGGGTCTTCCCCCAGCCCGGAACTCGAGCTGCCGCTGCTGTCACCGGTGTCGCTCGTGCCCGAGTCGCCGCTGCTCGAGGAGCTCGTCGAACTTGCGGTCACGCCGGAGCCACCCGCTGAGCTGTCCGACTCAACCTCGCCAGTCGAGCTGTCCTCATCGGCGACAGACGAACCATCCGAGGACTCCGACAGCGCAGAGGCCCCCGTGCTGCCAGTACTTCCGACAGAGTCGGCCTCCGCGAAGCACCCCACCCCCGCAAGCGCTCCAACGACGAGCGCGAGCTTCCGTATCCCCGATCCCGGCACGTTCTCTGGGATGCGCCCCCAAAGAATCGATTCCCGAGAAATCGACAATCATTTCAACCCCTAAGTGGGTCCATGTGGGAGTTTGTCAACTTTGGGGACGTTGATCGAAGTTGAGAAACGGGTGCAACACCGCTGCAATCTCTGCGAATCAACCAACACGGGGCTTCCTGGCGGCAAGATCGGGATGAATGACGCGGAAGACCGGGATGATGTGGTCTGAGCTCGTCCGGCGGGCCGGCTCGAGTGACGAGCTGCACGATGCTTGGCTCGCGCGCGGCGATCGATCCAGCCGGATCTACATTGGAGGGGTCGTCCGCAACCTCAGGCGACTGCGAGCCCGAACCGAACGCCGAAGACGCGAGCGCGAGGCGTTGTGGGTGCAGCAGCACCCGCACGCGCAGCCCGATCCATTGCAGGCGCTCGAGCGCACCGAGCTCGCGATGGCAATGCGGGCGGCGCTGGACCAGCTCGACGAGGCGACACGAGCGCTGGTTTGCGCGCGATACGTCGACGGTCACAGAGCCAAAGATCTGGCGCGTGAGTGCAACCGGTCCGCCAACACGGTGCGATGGCAACTCAGGGACGCGATACGGCAACAGTCCATGCAACCGAACGAAGAGCTACAGCATCTGCTCGCGGCGGTGGAAGATCGACTCGACGCGCTGGGAGATGGTTGGTCCGGAAGACTCGTGGTCCACCTGCGACCCACGCCGGCGCAAACGCTGGTCGACACGGTCGAGCTCATCCCAACACCACCGCGCGGCATCCGTCTCCGCGCCCGCCGAGCGCTCCAGTCACCACCGCTCCCCGGCTGCACCCTTCCCCCGTTCGAGATGCACTTCGATATCTCGCCCTAACCGCGGTGTTGCACCCGTTTGTCAACTTTGGGGACGTTGCTCGAAGTTGACAAACTCGAGCGCCGGTGTTGCACCCGTTTGTCAACTTTCAGCTACGTCCCCAAAGTTGACAAACTCGGGGGCGGGGTTTGCGGAGGAGACCTCGCGCACATCGGGGTGGGGCAACTCGGTGGGAACCTTCGGGTCGACGAACCAACGATATGTTGGGTTCGCTTTGTGAGCGGGGTGACGAATATGAATCGGAAAGCTTGTTTTCTGGCCCTGGTGGGCTGTTTTGCTTGCGCGCCGGACGAGGTCAATCCGTTCGACTCCAACGGCGGCGACGCCTCGGCGGGGCAGGACGCCACTGGGGGCAACGGCGGCAACACCAACGGGGGCGGCGGCGAAGGCGACACCACCGCTGGAAGCAACGACGGGGTCGACGGCGACGACGACGATGACGACGGCATCTTCGACGTCGGCGGCGGCAACGATCTCGGATTCCCGCCCGGCACGATTCCGGACTGCGGCGACCTTCCGGACGACGAGGCCACGAGCGTCGGCTGCGAGTTCTGGGCCGTCCGCGTCCCCCTGCTCCAAAACCCGATCGCCCCCGCGACCTACGGCATCGGAGTCGGCAACCCCTTCGACCAAGAAGCCACCATCGTCATCGAGGACCTGCGCGGCGCGGGCGGAACCGTCCGCGAGATTCATTCGTTCGTGCTCGGCCCCAAGCAGAGCGAGCTCGTCACTCTCGAAGGCCTTGGCGGAATCCTCCCGATGGAGAACCACATGGCCGCGGGCGTCGGCTTGATGGAGGATTCCGCGTTCCGGATCACCTCGGACGAGCCGATCACCGCAATGCAGATCGCCCCCGTCGGCGGCGCCCCGAGCTACATGCCCGAGGCCAGCATGCTGCTGCCCAAGCGGGCACTCAACGACGTCTACTTCGGTATTGGCTACGAGGCCTACAACATCCCGTTCCCACTCCCCGGGTTCGCGGGTTGGGTCGTCGTCACCGCGGTCGAGGACAACACGACCATCACCACGGTCGACGGCACCCAAACGCTCAATGCCTTCGACACGTGGACGTTCGCCCCCGACGATCCAACGGGCTTCTTCGTGTCAGCCGACAAGCGCATCGCCGTCTTCGGCGGCACCAACTGCAGCAACATTCCGACCGACAACGGTTGGTGCGACCACGTCGAAGAGCAGCTCATCCCCACCGCCGCCTGGGGCACCGCCTATGTCGGAGCTCGCCATCCGCAGCGCTCCGCAACCCCGCCCGAGGACGTCTACTGGCGCCTCGTCGCGGCGCAGGACAACACCGAGGTCACTCTCACCCCGGGAACGACCGTGACGCTCGCGAAGGCCGGCGACTACTACGACTTCGCAACCCCCGAGAACTTCCTTGCCGAGAGCGACGACGAGCACCCGTTCATGCTCGTGCAGTACATGGGCGGCGGCGAAGCGCTGTACCCCGACGAAGCGTGCGGACCCGGTGCCGCGGCGACGGGAGATCCATACATGATGCAGATGGTCCCGACCGATCAATGGCTGGACCAGCTGCCGTTCCTCACGGACGACTCGTACCAGCGCGACTTCGTCACCATCGTGCGACCGAGTGGGGTGTCGGTGACGCTCGAGTGCATGGGCCAGATCCCCAACGATCGCTTCGATCCAATCCCCGGTACGGACTTCGAGGTCGCCAACATCTTCCTCGACATCGGCGGTGCGGGCGGCGAGGGCAACTGTCTCGACGGCCAGCAGTTCATCACCGCCGCGGAACCGGTGGGCATCTCCGTCGGCGGCTACGACTGTGCCGCCTCGTATGGCTACCCCGGCGGCATGAGCCTGAACGCGCTTTGGATCCCGCCCGACCTCCCGCCGGAGGGGTAGCGTCACTCGGCCGCGGCGAATGCCACTTGCACCCGCTCGTGGCACTCGGCGTATGACTGCGTCGAACACACCTGTGTGAGCGCGCGACAGCGATCGTAGCGGGCCACTGCCTGCTCCGCCGACTCACCCAGCAGGCGCGAGCGGCTGCGTGGGAGATGGCAAAAGGGCGTCTGCCACAACAGCGTGCGGGAGTCGGCGAGCAAGGGCGCCGTGGGAACGATGCGAACGCTTCGATCGGCACCCGCCGTCGCGACAAGAGCGTCACCATGGCCGAAGACAGCGTCGTAGACCTCTCCGCTGTGCCCCGAGATCACCACTGAGGCTCCCGCACCATCGGCGGAGAAGATCCGCGCCGTGCCATCGAGCGAGCTCGTGAGCACCTTCGTGCCGTCGGCCGAGAAGGTGACCGAGTTCACTGCAGACGTGTGCCCAACGAGCACGACCGGAGCGCCAGAGCCATCCGCGGCAAACACCCGAGCCCTGTTGTCGAATGATGCTGTCGCCACCCGCGACCCGTCGGGCGAAAAGGCCGCCGCGTAGACTCCCCCACCGTGGTCGTCGAGCTGCACCGGATCGGACCGACGCTCCAGGTCGAAAACCCTCGCCACGCCGTCAGACGATGCCGTCACGACTCGATTCCCGTCCGGCGAGAACACGGCGGTCCGCACCCGCAAGCGGTGTCCCTCCAGCACCGCGAGCTCCCGACCGCCGTCCACCGCCCACACCCGCGCCGTGCGATCGCGAGACCCCGTGACAATGCGGGTCCCATCGGGTGAAAAGGCCGCGTCGTAGACCGGCTCAGGGTGGCGAACGGCCGCGACGACTTCACCATCGAGCGACACGACTCGAACACTGCCGTCCGACGACGCGGTCACCACCGTGCGCCCGTCCGGCGAGAAACGGGCAGCGCCAACCTGATCGTCGTGCACGGTCAGCACCCGGGGCTCGACGCTTCCGTCGATGGCGAAAAGTCGGACGTGCCGGTCCCCTCCCGCGGTCACCACGAGCGCCCCATCGGGCGAAAAGTCCGCTTTCCAGACCGAGCCGCGCGGGACCTCGAGCATCGTTGTCGTCTTGTCGTGTTCGACCTCGTGCAGTCGCACGGTTTGATCGTTGGACACGGTCGCGACGGTACGACCATCCGGCAAAAACACGGCCCCCTTGACCCACGCGGTATGCCCGGTCAACTCCCGGTTCGACGAACCGTCCAGGGCCACGACCCGCGCAACGTTGTCACCGGCGGCACTCACAAACGCTCGACCGTCGGGAGAGAAGGAGACACTCCGCACCTTGTCGGCATGCCTTGCCACCACTTCCGACGCGGTCGTTCCATCAGCGGCGAAGCGTCGGACCGTCCCGTCGTCGGATGCAGTCAACACCGTACGACCATCGGGCGAGAACACAGCCATCACGACCGGCGCCGTGTGGCTGACCATCACGAACTGCTCGACCCCCGCGGCCGACCATATCCGCACCGTGTTGTCGTAGCCCGCCGTCACGATGCGGGATCCATCGGGCGAGTACTCCGCCCAAACGACCCGCGCCTCGTGCCCAACGAGCACTGCAAGGCTCTCCCCGGTCCGCGCATCGAAGACCCGAGCATCGCCGTCACTCGACGACGTGACCACCCGAGATCCATCCGGCGAAAACCTCGCCGTCCGCACACGAAGCGCGTGCCCCTCGAGCACCACCGCCGACTCGCGACCGTCGATGCGATGGACGCGGGCCGTGTGGTCCTCCGACGCCGTCGCGATGTACTTGCCGTCCGGTGAGAACGTGGCGGAGAAAACCGTGGCCTCGTGGGGCTCCAACACGATCGGCTCCTCTGATCCGTCGAGCGTGAAGACACGCGCTGTGCCGTCGAACGAGGCCGTCGCGACCCGCGTCCCGTCCGGTGAGAACTGGGCAGACCAGACCCGCCCGCGATGCGCGTCGAAGACCTGATCACGAACCGATCGATCGAGAGAAAATACGCGGGCGCTGCCGTCGACCGAAGCCGTGACGATCTTGGTTCCATCCGGTGAAAACGCGACGGTGTTGACCGGCCCTTCGTGTCCTTCGAACAGCGCGCGGAGACGCCGAGGGCGATCCCGGGAGCGCGCGACGGCTTCGGGCCAAGCCTCGATCGCCGAGGGCAATGCCCCTTCGACTTCACGCAGGAGCGCCGCTGCCTCCGTCGGAGCATGGTCCAACAGCGCGGCACGAGCGACGCGTAGGGTATTGCGCATGTTGGTGTCGGCTCGTGCGCGGGCGCGTTCGGCCTCGACTTCGCGCTCGTGCGCCTGGTCAGCTTCGACCCGTGCCGCCGCAGCTTCCTTTTGGGCTTGTTCGGTGCGCGTGTCGTCGCGGAGCAACACCGAGCCCAAAACCGACACGGCGAGCAATCCCAAGGTCGCGGCAAGCACCCACCGCCGGCGGCCGCGACTCGTATGTCGCTCGATCTCTTCGAGCAATGCCGGCAGTTCGGGCCAGCGATCGTCCGGCTCCGTCGACAACCCTCGCAAGAGTGCGTTGCGAACTCCGACTGGAACTTCGCTCCGCGAGATGTCGCCAACCTCGCCGCGCACGACCGCCGAGAACAGCTCGGTAGGACTTCCGCCCGAGAACGGACGCTTTCCGTACAACCCTTCCCAGAACGCAACACAAAAGGAAAACTGATCGCTGCGCGCGTCGACCTTCCCGCCCATGAACTGCTCGGGGGGCATGTACGCAGGCGTCCCCATCACGGTTCCCGTCTCGGTCAACGGAGTGTCGAGCGCCCGCTCGGCAACCGCCGGGCCGACCGCCGACTCATCCAAGGGCGGGCTGAGGTCGCCATGTCTGGCCGCCAACCCGAAGTCGAGGACACGTACGCGACCGTCGTTGCCGACAACCGCGTTGTGCGGCTTGAAGTCTCGGTGCACGAGTCCTGCCGCGTGAGCGGCCGCCAACCCACGGCCCGCCTCGACGTACATGCGCACCATCTCCCGCCAGGGTCGGTCGTCCTCTTCGACCTGCCAACGAGCGAGCGTGACCCCCTTGACGTATTCCATCGCGACGAACAGCTGCCCGTCGTGCTCGCCGACCTCGAAGACCGGCACCACGTTCGGATGGCTCAACTGCGCCATCGCCTGGGCCTCACGCATCATCCGGCGGCGCGCCGCGTCGCTCTGCCCGCCCTTGATGAGCTTGAGGGCAACGCGGCGGTCGAGCTGGTCGTCGAAGCACGCGTACACCGTGCCCATGGCACCCTCACCGATGACCTTGAGGATCGAATAGCGACCCACCGTCAGGGCCTCGGCTGGTTTTCCGAACAGACTCGCCCGCACCGCGGCACGAACCCGAGGGTCGTCGTCCACCGCCGGACGGTCTCCGAGGCTACGCTCGGTATCCTCGTCCAGATCGCGCTCGCTTGCCTGGCCCGCCCCGCTCGCACCGAAGCTGCGAAGGTCGGCCGGCGACCTTGCACGCATTCTAACAGCTCGCTGTCGTGCTCGACATCCGGCGCGACTCGAGGACATGAACACTACGCGGTGCCCTCAGAGCCCGGCAACGAGCCATAGGGATCACACCCCCGCGGGCTTGTCTTCAGTTTTCTGCGCCGCTCGGCTGAAGCGTGCGGACCAGCCGCGTGGTGTCGTATTGCTGCTCTTCGAGCCGGGTGATGATGGCCTGGTACGCCGTGTCGCTCATCTGGGGCTCGCGACTCAGAATCCACAGGAAGTCGCGGCCTGGGTGGCCGACTACGGCGTACTCGTAGTCCTGACCCAGGTCGATGATCCAGTAGTCGCCCCAGAACGGACGGAAGAAGCTCACCTCGAGCTTGGCGTTGGACTTGTCGTCCACCACGCGAGCCAAGCCATTCGCCTCGTCGAGCTTGCCGTCGAGGGCGTCCTTGCGGCAGCGGTTGAGCACGTCGATCCGGCCGTCGTCGCGGAGCGAATAGGTTGCGGTGGTCCCCGTGCAGCCCTTCTGAAAGCGCTGTGGGTAGCTCGCGATCTCGTACCAGGTGCCCAGATACCGATCGAGCTCGACGCGCTCGACCGTCTGCAGGGGCGGGAGGCTCTCGCGTTGCGTGGTCGACTCGGCGCAACCGGTGGCGGCAAGAACGAGGGCAACGAGGAAACGGAGCTTCATGCGGTGGTCCTTGACACTATTTTGTGCCGAGGCGCTTCGCCGTCAAACGAAGGTCTGTCGCGTGACGAATTCGTGGACGCCCAGGCGGTGCAAAGACTGCGGGTCTCGCGAGCTCAGCCTAGAGACCGGAGACGACAACCGCAGCCGCGCTCGCAATGAGCAGACACAGCCACTGGGTCAGCGACAGCCCCGCGCAACGACGCACCGCAAAGTCTCCCGCGCGGGCGCGAAAAAACTCGGCAACGAAACGGTAGCCGACGTAGGCCAGCCCCGCGGCGACGACGACGGTGCGACTCGGGGCCTGCACACTCGCGCTCACGATCACCCCAACAAGGAGGAGCAGCGCGAAGGCGGCCTCGAGCAACGGCAGCGGGATGACTCGGTGGCCCGTCCCAGGGTAGTGCACGCCAATACGCCCGGGCCGCCCGTGACAGCAGCCGCCGACGAAGCAACCCAACCGCAACATGAGCACTCCGCACAAGATCATCACGAGGAACACAAGGTTGATCTCCGACGGGTTGACGCCCATCGACGACGCCAGACCGAAGAACACGGGGCCAACGAACAACGCAAGGTCGATCAGCAGCTTGCGGCGCGCCCCGGGGATCATGCGACGTTTGATCGGCATGTAAACGGCAAGGTACGTAGCGAGTGCGCCTAGGATGGCGGTCGGAGCGACCCATGCTGGCGTACCAACTGCGAGCGAGAGCAGCACCCCCACGATGGGCAGCACTGCGAGCGTCAGGCCCCAGACCGCCGCATGCGGCACGATTTCGCGTTCGCGGCAGCCGACGTGAAGCGCTCGCACGGAGTCGTCGAGCGTGCGGTTGACTCTCCGGCCGATCGTGGGTTTCCAACCTGCCCGACGATCAGAGTTGCGACAGATGAGCCCGGTCGTCATGTTGTGGCAGCCCGGTTCACGGCGTCGCGGATCACCGCCGCAAAATGGAACGGCCCCCGGGCGCTACGCACAGGGGCCGCTTGAGCGTGGGGACTGAGCCCGGGGCTCAACACCGCATCGGCGGCAGTGCCCAGGGTGCAAGGCTGGCGCCGAGAGAGAGGATGGTGATCATGAGCTTGAACATGTCTGGGGAGCCCTGCCCGAGGCCGAACGGATCACGAGAAAATGCGCTCGTTCAGGCTTCGTCTTCCGCCATCACGGCCATCACGAACGCGTTGTCGATGATCTCAAGCTCGGTGCCGAGCTCCAGAGTCCCGTCCGCCCCCACCACGATGGGCTCCGCCCGGGTGTTCGAGTCGAAGCGAAGCACCAGGGCCCCGTCCCCGTACGGCATCAAGTTGCTGTAGCGGGTGGGCACCGGCCATTCCTGCACGGCGCCAACGGGCTCCCCGAACGTGCAGTCATCGTTGATCGGCAGCGACTCGAGCGAGCCGCCGATCGCTGTGAGCACATGTTGATCGTCGGGCGCCATGTACACCCGACCGACGTAGCCCTCGTCGTATTGATCGACCTGGACGGGGTCGAGATCTTCACCCACCGCGAACGCGCGAAGGCCTACCCCCAGCAGCCCCGCCGGCTCGCGCTGCATGTACAGGCAGCTCCCATCGCTGGTCACGGCAACTTCGTTCGAGGGACCGTACTCTCCTGTCGTCGTGGCGGGCGTCGGCGCCTCGTCGTAGGCGCCAAGAGTCCCGACGAACAGTCCGTCTTCATCGAATGGCGCGAACAGAGTCTGCCCCAAGGCATCCGTCTTCATCCGCCGTGGGAACGCCCCCACGGTAAACGTTGCGCCTTCGACCAAGCCGAAGTCGGGCTCGATCCCGTACATCGTCACGTCGGTCGACGTCATGGCGAAGGTGCCGGCGACGAAGATGCGGCTGTCGTCGCGGGCGACACCGATGACTCCGATCATGTTGTCCTGTGGAATCGGGCCGCCGACCTTGGTCAGGGCACCCGTTTGGGGGTCGCGAGCCGTCGGCATCAGCGAGGCGCCACCAAAGAAGACACCGCCACCGCCGTAGGTCGACGCGACGGCACCGGCCGGTTCGGGCAGCTCGAACGGGCTTCCCGTCATCTCTTCGAAGAGCTGCTCCTCGAGGTCGAGGCGATACCCGTAGACAAACGGGATGTCGTCTCGAGGGATGTAGAAGTGTATGGGCGTCTCCTCCTGCGGCTGGTCGCCGGTTTCGAGGCCCTCCGTTTCGCTGGGCTCACCGGTGGTCTGGGGTGCCGCGGTGGTTCCCGGCTCGGACGTGCTCCCGCTGTCCGGCGAAGGAGGCTCGCCGGTCGTGTTTTCAAAGAAACCCGTGGTGTCGGGTGGCAGTGGCGCGGCCGTGGTCCCGCTACCGGGGGAGCTCTCGCTGGGCTCCTCCCCGTCAGTGATTTGGCAGGCGCAGACCAGGGCCAGGGCGACGAGCATCGGTGGGCGCATGCGGGTGGGTCGACACCAGCGAGCGAAGTGATCCACGGGAACCGGAAGAACGCGGTATTCGGTGCCTCAGCCGGCGGTGAATCGCTGACGGTACTGCCGAGGCGTGGCCCCGAGATGTCGCTGAAACGCGCGATGTAGCGTCTCTGGAGATTGGCCGGTGGCCTCGGCGACCTCGGCGACCGACTGCGTAGTTCGCTCGAGCAGCGTACGTGCCGCCCGAAGTCGGGCGCGCGCAACCCAAGCCGCTGGCGTATCACCCGTGTGGCGTGCAAATACCCGAGCGAAGTTGCGCGGGCTCATTGCGACGCGCCGCGCGAGACTGGAAACCGACAGGTCCTCGCCAAGGTGCGTTCCAATCCATCGGACCAGCGAATCCATCGAGCTCGGTTCACCCGACGTCGAAGGCGAGTCTGGCCGAGACGACCCTACATCGCTGAACTGCGCCTGGCTGCCTGGCCTCCGCAGGTACATCACCAACCATCGGGCGACCTGCAGCGCGAGGTCTGCATCGTGATCCGCTTCGACGAGGGCAAGCGCGAGGTCCATCCCAGCCGTCACCCCAGCCGACGTCCAAACGTCGTCGTCGTGCACAAAGATCGACGCTTCTTCGACGGCGCAGCTCGGTTCTCGCCGGCGTAGCTCGTCGCACGCCGCCCAGTGGGTCACCGCCCGCCGCCCCTCGAGGAACCCTGCATCTGCGAGCAAGAGCCCCCCAGTACAGACCCCGACCAGACGCCGCGCCCGCGGAGCAAGACGTCGCACGACGGGAACGACTTCCCGCGCGGCGGTGCTCGAGTGAACGAGGCTGCCTGGAACGAGCAGCGTATCGATCGCGCCACGCAGCGGGCTCCACCTGCGGGCGACGAGCTCCAGTCCGCCCGCCGTGCGAACGGGCCCCGCCTCCCGAGCGTAGAGCTCGACATCGTACCCGCCCTGACCTCGCAGGAGACGTGTCGCCGCCGACAACACGTTGACCGGCCCCGCGACGTCCAGAAGCTCCATCCCCTCATAGGCGAGCACCACGACGCGTTTGGCGGTTCTCGACACTTTTATCTCATACCGCCGGGTCGTCGGCTCGTCCACATCGGGCCTCGGCGACCTTGGCAGAATACGACACTTCTTTGTCATACCGCCACACCCTCGCGAGCCCTACGCTGAACCCAGCCATGGTTCAGATCGCGATCCTCCTCTACCAGGGCATGACTGCCCTCGACGCCATCGGCCCCTACGAGGTCCTCAACGCCGTCGAAGGTCGTGAGCTGCGATTCGTTGCGAAAGAGGTCGGACCGATCGTCACCGATAGCGGGGCGCTCGTGCTCGGAGCCACCCACAGCTTCGCCGAGACCCCGCGACCCGATCTCGTGCTCGTCCCGGGCTCTTCGCATGCCACTGCCCAGACCATGGCCGACAAGGAAACACTGCAGTGGCTCCGGGAGGTTCATCCGCACACGCGCTTCACCACTTCGGTGTGCTCGGGCTCGCTCATCCTCGGAGCCGCGGGACTGCTCGAAGGCCTACGCGCCACCTCGCACTGGGTGGCCATGCCGATGCTCGCAGGCTTCGGCGCGACTCCGTGCCCCGATGAACGCGTGGTGCGTCAGGGCAAGGTCATCACCGCTGCCGGGGTTTCGGCCGGCATCGATCTCGCGCTCACCCTCCTCGCAGAGATCGACGGCGAGGACGCGGCCAAGTCGGCGCAGCTCATGATCGAGTACGACCCGCAGCCCCCGTTCGACTGCGGCCACCTCAGTAAGGCCGATGCGGAGACGAAGCGACGCGCCCGCAAAGCGCTCACGATGGCAGCCATGACGCCGCGGGAGCTGCTGGCGTTTCCCGCGGTGATGATGACCCGTTTCAAGCAGGCGTTGGCTCGCCGTCGGCGCGCGGGATGACGTCCAGCGCTCGCGCGAGCCAGGCCGTGGCATCGTCCTCCACGATGTCCCCGTGGGCCATGACGATACGCCGCGGCTTCCATCCCACGATGCGTTCGTAGCTCGCCTGTGCCGCTTCGCGGTCCTTGGTCTTCCACCGCCAGTAGCGAGCGGGCCCAGGCTTGCGCCACACACCGAGGGCTCGGTAGAGCATTCGCGCCATCCAGTTGGGCTCATCGTGCACGTTGATGACGAGGTCGCAACAGATCAGCGTGCGTGTGGAGACGTGCAAGAACACAACCTCGTCGATCACGGGGACCGCGGCGAGTCGGAGGGGCTCGAGTCGTCCTGGCCAGGGCTCGCGGTCGTCGGTCAGGATCTCGTCCGCAGGGAGCTCGGCGCCGGACAGCCCTGGGCTGATCCAGAGCGTCGCGTTCGGCCAGTGATGCTTTGCGTCCGCCGCGAAGAGGTTGTGAGCCCGACTTGGCGCGACGACATGATGAACCGGCCCCAAGCTTGCCAACTGCTCGGCGAGGCCATCGTCGACTGGAACCGGCGAATACAGCCACAGCCCTCCACCCGACAGCTGCACGATGGTCATCCGCAGTCGAACGTGAAGTCCACGGTCATAGCCATCGACATCGCAGACCCACAGCCCGTCGTCGATCTGCACTACGGGCTGACGCTCGAACCGTCGGGCCATGCTGGTGCGCCGATGCGATTGTCATGCCACCGTGAGGCCGACGAAAACGCAGGCATCCCTCGGCATCGCCCTCGGCCGCCGCGCCACAATGACGCGCCCGAGGACGATGCGCTGTCGTTTCGGCGCTCAGAACATCGGAGGCATGCCGGGCGTGGAGAGGTCGAGCGAGTACACCGTCGACCGCGTCGTGATGAACAGTGTGGTCCGATCGCTGCCGCCAAACGCACAGTTCGTCGCCTGCGACAGTGGAATCGTTCCCCAGGCCGAGCCGTTCGGTGCGAGCACGGTGACGCCCGCCGATCCCGTGACGAACAAGTTGCCATCCACGTCGACTGCCATCCCGTCGGCTTGGCCGACCCACGCAAAGTGCTGCTCGGGCCCCAACGAACCGTCTTGGGCGACTACGAACGAGAGGATTTCGCCCGCCTGCGTGTCCGCGACGTAGAGCGTCGCGTAGTTGGGCGAGAACGCGATGCCGTTCGGTTGCCGGTTGGCCCACGATGCCTCGAGCACGGGCGCTTCGCCATTCGCAACGCGATACACACCACGAAAGCCGAGCGTCGGCGTGGCGCCACCCCATGCCGGATTCGAGCCGTAGGTCGGGTCGGTAAAGTAGACCGTTCCGTTGAGCGAGACCGCGGCGTCGTTCGGGGAGTTGAAGGGCTGGCCGTTGTACGTGTCGGCGAGCACCGTCACCCCACCGCTTGCCTTCTGTAGGACGACGCGCTGGTTGGCGTGCTCACAGCGAACGACAGGGCCTTCCAGCCACTTTGCTTGCCCGTTGGTGTGCGTGCCGGCACCGATCGGAAGAGGCGTTGCATTGCCGCCCGGTACGACGGCGTAGATCGTATCCGTCTCGATGTCTGTGAACAGCAGACGGTCATTTTCGGGTTCCCACATCGGGCCTTCCGCGAACGATAGTCCGCCGGCAACGACCTCGAGCGGTGGCGCCCCTGCGATCGGGTTGGCACCCGAGCCGACTCCGTTGGGCGCGACGAGCCGGACCCACTTTGCGTCGCTCGAGCAGTTCCCCACGTCCGCCCACGATTGCATGCCGGAGGCGCACGCAATGTCGTCGATTCGCTGCGTCTGGAGACCATCGAAGACCGCCCAGACGTTCGCACCGGACGACCCCGGACCCACCGGGGTCCAACAGGCGGGCGGGATCGACTCGAAGAACGACCACTTGTAGATGTCCACGGGTGCGTTGAGCTGGTTGATGGCCGCGGTCTGCGTGACCGCGACAACCTGATTCGAATCCTGCCCCGGCGGGCGACAGTGCAGTGTCACCGAGGTGTTGGGGCTTGGCCCGTAGCCGGAGATCAACTCGGGAGACGCCATCGACGCCAGCTGGGTGGCGTCGTCCTGGTGGGAGGTCATGCAGCCAGCAAGGGAGGCCGCGAGAATTGGGAGCAGCGCAATACGTCGCACACCTCTGAGATGAGTGTCGGTGGACGATGTGACGCGCTCGGACAGTCCAACCCGCCTCGGGCTGGCTCACGCGGTACTCGGAGTCGCGCGGCGACGAGGCTTCGGTGCTTTGGGCACCGTCCGCCGCTCCCCTGGGGTGGCCTTGCGGACGGGTGCGACCTCCACCGGACGCGGCTCTCGTGGCACCACGGGCTGAACCGGGGGCGCGATCGGCTGTAGCTCAGGCAACGCCGGTTTGGCCGCTGGCATGGGCTTTGCTGCGGGTTGCACGTCCGTCGGCTCGCCAACGATCGCTCGCCGCACCAGTGCCATCGCAACCCCGAACACGAACCCACCCACATGCGCACCGAAAGCGACTTCGGTGGATTCGGCCAGCGCGAGGTTGACGACCTCCTTTGCGATCCAGAACCCCGCCCACCAGCGAACACCGATGAAGAAGGTGCCGATTCGGAACCAGATCCAGTAGGCGACGCGAACCTTGCGGTGCGGAAACTGAATCGCCATCGCGCCGACGCACGCCGCGATCGCCCCGGACGCGCCGACCGTTGGAAGCGGTGAACCAGGCGCGATGATGTACTGCGTCAGATTGGCCGCGACGTCTCCGAAGACAAACAGCGCGAGAAACGTCCCCCGCCCCCACGCATCTTCGACGCACGGCCCCGCGAGGTAGAAGAACAACAGGTTGAACAACAGGTGCCAGATGCCGACGTGCAAGAACATCGACGTCAGCCACCCAATCTGCCCCAACCCCTCCGCCGGCACCATGCCGAAGGTAACCAAGATGTCGTCGCCACCCCCGAGCACCGCCAGGTAGCCGAGCACGCACGCGATTGCGAGCACCAGCGAAACCGCCGGCACCCGCTTGACGATCATGTTGTCGAGACCGAGCGGAAAGAACACTCGGCGCGTTGGACGATCAAAGGCGGCTTATGTTCTCGCCTGGGGCAAATCACTACCCAGTCGTCAGGAATTCTGCCAGCGCCTGCGTCGTCCATGCGTGATCGCGCGCTCCGCAGGTCTCCCGGCATGAATGCATCGAGAGCATTGGCGAGCCAACGTCGACCACTTCCGCGCCGAGGCGCGCCGCGAGGACGGGACCAAGCGTCCGCCCGCAGGTTCGACCGGGGCGGGTAACGAACTCCTGCACCGGGATCCCTCGTGCCTTGCAGCGAGCGCGAAACAACGCTGCAGCACGGAGTCCGGAACCGTATGAGAGCCGAGCACTGGTCTTGATCACGGTTCCGCGGTTGAGAAGCGGAGTATGGCGGCGATCGGATCGGGTTTCGTGCCCGGGGTGGCGGCCATGTGCCATGTCCGCGCTCGCCAGCAAACCAGTCATGCGGCGAGGATCACCTTTGGTGATCCGTCGAAACACCGACGGTAAGAACGTGCCGCCCGCGCCGCGGTCGCTG
>Ga0207422_1003559_pt1 | contig 15209 bp, 14 predicted proteins | sample MarCyaLeptolynsp_FD_187757 | JGI IMG/M metagenome (GOLD analysis project Ga0207422, IMG submission 187757) | Marine cyanobacterial communities from Panama - species 1 Leptolyngbya sp. (SPAdes) | ecosystem: Environmental > Aquatic > Marine > Unclassified | place: Panama: Panama City | collected...
AAAATCGGGTAGACCCGGCCATGGCGCATCCTTCTACGTACAAGCCGTCAACCGGCATCGAAAGATGGTTCGATTCGCGTCTGCCGGTTCCGCGTTTGATGCATGACCAGTTCATGGTCTTCCCGACGCCGCGCAACCTCAACTACCTATGGACGTTCGGCGGCATCCTCACCTTCATGCTGGCCTCGCAGATCGTCACCGGCATCGTGCTGGCCATGCACTATCAGCCGACCGCGGCGGGCGCGTTCGATTCCATCGAGAAGATCATGCGCGACGTGAACTGGGGCTGGCTGTTGCGCTACGCCCATCAGGTCGGCGCATCGATGTTCTTCCTCGCCGCCTTCATTCATACGTTTCGCGGGCTCTACTACGGGTCTTACAAGGCGCCGCGCGAGGTGTTGTGGATTCTCGGCGTGCTCATCTTGCTGCTTATGATCGCAACGGCCTTCATGGGCTATTCGCTCGTATGGGGCCAAATGAGCTTCTGGGCGGTGACCGTAATCACCAACCTGTTCTCATCGTTGGACTCGGTGATCCCGGGGCTCGGCACCTCGGTGGTCGAATGGATCTGGGGCGGGTTCTCGGTGGGAGAGCCGACACTGAACCGGCTCTACGCTCTTCACTACCTGTTTCCGTTTATCATCGCCGGCGTCGTGATCTTGCACATCTGGGCTCTGCATGTGCCCGGGAACAACAATCCCACTGGTGTTGAGGTGAAGTCGCCAAAGGACACCATCCCCTTCCATCCGTACTACACGATCAAGGACGGCTACGCGCTCGTGCTGTTCCTCATCCTGTTTGCGGTCCTGCTGTTCTACGCGCCTAACTTGCTTACCCACGCGGACAACTACATCCCGGCCGATCCCTTGGTGACTCCGGCACATATCGTGCCGGAGTGGTACTTCCTGCCGTTCTACGCGATCTTGCGTGCGATCCCAGACAAGCTCATGGGGGTCATGGCGCTGATTGGGTCTATCGGCATCCTGTTTTTCGTGCCTTGGCTGGACACGTCGCGCATTCGCTCGACAAAGTACCGTCCGATCTACAAGTGGTTCTTCTGGCTGTTCGTGATCACCTGCATCGCGCTCGGCTATCTCGGCGCGCAGGCGCCGGAAGGCTGGTACCTGTTCTTCAGCCGCGTGTTCACCGCGTACTACTTCGCCTTCTTCTTGATCATCATGCCGGTCGTTGGGCTGATCGAACGACCCAAGAAGCTCCCCGGTAGCATCACGGAGTCCGTTCTTGGCCCCAAGGCGTCCCGTGCGCCGCCGGCGCCACCGCGTGGAGCCGTCAGCGAGGGGGTGGCGTAATGAAGTGGCTCAGGACACTTGCCGCGGCACTCATGGTCTCGCTTCCGGTTTCCGGCGCGGCGTTGGCCGCCGGCGAGGCCGTGAAGATCGAAGCGCAGGATTGGACGTTCGGTCCGCCCTTTGGCTATTACGACCAGGCTCAGCTTCAACGGGGCTACCTTGTCTACAAGCAGGTCTGTTCGGTGTGCCATGGCATGAACCTGCTGTCGTACCGCAATCTCGGCGAGCCGGGCGGACCGCGTTTCTCACCGGAGGCCGTCGAGATCCTTGCCTCCCAATCTCAGATCACGGACGGGCCCGACGATACGGGCCAGATGTTCCAGCGGCCCGGCCGCCCGTCGGACCGCTTCCGGTCGCCATACCCAAACAAACAGGCGGCGCGGGCGGCAAACAACGGCGCCTATCCGCCGGACCTTTCGGTCATGGCCAAGGCGCGCGCCGGCGGACCGGACTACATCTACGCGCTGCTGACTGGCTACGAGAAGCCGCCCGCAGGCACCAAGATGAGCCAGGGCATGCACTACAACGCGGCTTTTCCCGGACATCAGATCGCCATGCCCAATGTTCTGGTGGAAGGGTCCATTCCTTACACGGATGGGACGCCGCCCACGGTCTCCAACTACGCCAAGGACGTGTCCGCCTTTCTCATGTGGGCGGCGGAACCGAAGCTGGAAGAGCGGTACCAGGTCGGCGCGCGGGTCATAATCTTCCTGCTCGTCTTCGCCGTGATCATGTATCTGTCCAAGCGGGCTGTTTGGGCGCGTCTGCATCGCCGCGATCAGAAAAACGCTGCTTAAGAGACGCTGACCGTGCGGATCGCTCTCGCGGCCATCTCCGAGTCTTGGTCTATATGCATGTCGGCGAGTAAGCTCGCCTTTCGCGGACCTACCCGCCTCTCCTTTTGCTATCGACTGGGGGAAGCATGACCAAAGCAGTGCTCGGCATTATCGGCGGCTCGGGTCTTTACGATCTGCCCGGGCTTCAGAACGTGCGCGAGGAGCGTATCGACAGCCCCTGGGGTGCGCCGTCCGCGGCCGTGCGTCTGGGCGACATCGACGGGCTTCCTATTGTATTCTTGTCGCGCCACGACACGGGGCACAGGATTTCCCCCACCGACATCAATTATCGGGCGAATATCGACGTGATGAAGCGGGCAGGGGCCACCGACCTCATCTCGCTATCGGCCTGCGGCTCCTACAAGGAGGACCTGCCGCCCGGCACGTTCGTGATCGTCGATCAATTCGTGGACCGCACGCACAATCGCGCCACCTCGTTCTTCGGAACAGGCTGCGTGGCGCATGTCTCCATGGCGCATCCCACCGCGCCACGTCTGCGTATGCGGATTGCTGAGGCCGCGGAGGCGGAGGCCATCCCGTTCGTGCGTGACGGAACCTATGTGTGCATGGAGGGCCCGCAATTCTCCACGCTTGCCGAGAGCCTCACCTATAAGGAGCTCGGTTATTCGGTCGTCGGCATGACCAATTTGCCGGAGGCCAAGCTCGCCCGCGAGGCAGAGCTTTGCTACGCCACGGTCGCCATGGTCACCGACTTCGATTGCTGGCATCCCGACCATGACGCTGTGACCGTCCAGGACATCATCCGCGTGCTCACGGCGAATGCGGAGAAGGCGGCGCGGCTCGTCGCGCGCCTAGCGCGGGATTTCCCGCGTGAGCACGAGCCCTGTCCCATTGGCTCAGACCGCGCGCTCGACACGGCCATCATCACGGCGCCGGACGCGCGCGACCCCGCGCTTCTGAGGAAGCTCGATGCGGTCGCCGGCCGGGTTTTGAACGGCTGAGGCGTGCGCCTTTCCAGTGGCCCGTCCTTCGAGTATCAAGGCGCGTTGACTTGCGCGCGGGAGACCTCAACACCATGACCACCGATATCGATCTCAAAGGTCTCGTCCGGACCATTCCAGACTACCCAAAGCCCGGCATCATGTTTCGCGACATCACCACGCTGTTTGGGCACCCTTCCGGGTTTCGCGGTGCGATCGAGAAATTGGTGGCGCCGTTCCGGGACCGTCGCGTTGAGGCGGTTGCCGGGATCGAGGCGCGCGGCTTTATCCTGGGGGGTGCCGCTGCCGACCGGCTGCATTGCGGGTTCGTTCCGATCCGCAAGAAGGGGAAGCTGCCCCATAAGGCGATCGGTGAGGACTACGAGCTGGAATACGGCGTCGATGTCATCGAGGTCCATGAGGACGCTCTGAGCCCGGGCGAACCGGTGCTCTTGGTGGACGATCTGATCGCCACCGGCGGTACGGCCGTGGCGGCGGTCAAGCTGCTGCGCCGTCTGAAGGCGGACGTCGTGGGCGCGGCCTTCGTCATTGACCTGCCCGACCTTGGGGGCTGCGCGCGTCTCGCAGAGCTCGGCGTGGAGTGCCACACGCTCATCGACTTTGAAGGTGATTAGAGCGAAGCCGCTCGATTTGCGGGCGCGCGTTCTCTACTTGCCGTCGAGGGTGTGCTAAAGAAGGCTCATGAACATCGACGGCAAGCCCTTCCGCACCATCTGGCTTGGGCAAGATGGTATCTCGGCGGAGATCATCGATCAGACGAAACTACCTTTCGCTCTGGACATCGTTGCCTTGCGAACCCTGGAGGACGCGGCGCGCGCCATCTCGACCATGCAGGTGCGCGGGGCGCCGCTGATCGGGGCCACGGCCGCTTATGGCGTGGCGCTGGCCATGCGGGGGGACGCCTCCGACGCGGCCCTGGAGCGTGCGTGCGAGGTGCTTGCCGCGACGCGGCCAACCGCGGTGAATCTGCGGTGGGCGCTGGGGGAGATGAAGGCGGCGCTTTCTGACATTCCGCAGGGCGCGCGCGTGGCCGCCGCTTTCGCGCGAGCCGGCGAGATCTGCGATGACGACGTGGAGGCCTGCCGTCGGATCGGCGAACACGGTGTCGGCCTGATCCAAGCTCACGCCGAGAAGAAGGGTGGCAAGCGCGTCAACATCTTGACCCATTGCAATGCTGGCTGGCTCGCTACGGTGGATTGGGGAACGGCGCTCGCACCGATCTACCGGGCTTATGACGACGGGCTTGACGTGCATGTTTGGGTGGACGAGACGCGGCCGCGCAATCAAGGTGCTTCGCTCACGGCCTTCGAGCTCGGTGCCCACGGCGTGCCCCACACCATCGTCGCCGACAATACCGGTGGCCACCTGATGCAAGCGGGGCTCGTCGACCTGTGTATTGTGGGCTCGGACCGCACCACGGCCAATGGCGATGTCGCCAACAAGATCGGCACCTATCTGAAAGCGCTCGCCGCCAAGGATAACGGCGTTCAGTTCTTCGTGGCGCTGCCCTCCACAACCATCGATTGGACACTGGATGACGGCCGCGCGGTACCGATCGAGGAACGCGATGCGCGCGAGGTGACGCATATGACGGGGCAACTGCCGGACGGATCGATCGCCACTGTGGCGGTCGCGCCGCCGGGGAGTCCCGCCGCGAACTATGCGTTCGATGTGACGCCTGCCCGTCTCGTGACCGGCTTGATCACAGAACGTGGCATCACCACGGCGACCCGCGATGGGCTCACCGTGCTGTACCCCGAGCGGCGGCAAGCCGCCTAACTTTCGGGGGATGCCCCGCGCAGTGTTGGACGGAGACTGGCGCGGATGGAGCAGCAAGACCTGGCCGCAGTCGCTTTCGATTTTGCCATCGCGCTTCTGCTCGGCGCCTTGGTCGGTATCGAACGTCAGAAGCACAAGGCGGAGAAGACTGAGACCGGTCAAACGGCGGGTCTCAGGACGTTCATCCTGCTTGCCTTGTTTGGGGCGTGCACCGGGTGGTTATCGCGCGAGCTTGACACCTATTGGATTCTTGCAGCGGCGCTTCTGATCGTCGGTGCGTTCGCGGTCGTGGGCTATCTCGTAACGACGCGGGAGACGACGCGCTATGTCGGCCTTACCACGGAAGTGGCCGCCATCGTCGTCTTCGTGCTCGGGGCCGTCGTAATGCTTGGCTTCTCGGAGATCGCGATCGGCTTAGGCGTGATCACCGCGGCCGTGCTCGCCTACAAGGAGCCGCTGCACGGGTTCGTGGGCAAGCTCGGCTGGGACGATGTGTTCGCGGGACTGCGGCTGTTGATCGCGAGCTTCATCGCGCTTCCGCTCCTGCCTGACCGTCCGGTCGATCCATGGGGCGCCTTGAACCCATATCAGCTCTGGCTTCTGGTGATCCTGATCTCCAGCCTCTCGTTGATTGGCTATGCGCTGACCCGCTGGCTCGGGCCCGGCAGGGGGGCGCTCGTCACGGGGCTCGCCGGCGGCCTGGTCTCTTCGACGGCGGTGACCTTGTCATTCTCCCGGGAGGCGCGCGTTACCCCGAACAACACGGTCGCGCTCGCTTGCGGCATCCTGCTGGCTTGGGCGGTTATGTTCGCCCGGGTCTTGGTTCTGGTGGCGGTTGTGAACAGCGCACTGCTGGCGCCGATTCTCGTCCCGTTTTGCGTGATGGGGCTGGTTATCGGCGCGTTTGCATTGGTCTTCTACCAGCGTGATGGAGCTCCAAAGCAGCAGGCCAGCGGTTTGCAAATCGCAAACCCGTTCAGCCTCACCGAGGCAGCGAAGTTCGCGGCCTTCTTTGCCGTGGTGCTCGTTGCCGTCAAGATTGCGCAGGACAACTTTTCCTCAAGTGGCGTCTACGTGGTCGCCGCGATCTCGGGGCTGACAGATGTCGACGCCATCGCGCTGTCCATGGCGGAGTTCGCCAAGAGCGGGACCGCTCAGGTCGCGGTCGTCGCCATCGTAATCGCGGCGCTGGCCAATACCGTCGCGAAATGCGCCATCGCCCTTTTTCTCGGCGGGCGGTCTTTAGGGTGGCGGCTTTTGCTGACGACCGGTGTCATGCTCGTCGCGGGTTTTGTCAGCGTCTTCGTGTCGCAAATGGCCGGCGTCGGATAGGCGCAAAAAAGGGCGCGAGACCCAAAGCTTCGCGCCCTTCTCCACAACCCTTAAGACCGACTAGATGCCGACATACACGCTCACGCGCGGGCGCCGGTAATAGCGGTAAGGCCGGTAGTAGGGCCGTCCGTAATACCGGTAGGGCCGATAATAGGGGCGCCGGTAATAGCGGTAAGGCCGGTAGTAGGGCCGACGATAGTAGCGATAGGGCCGGTAGTACCGGCGCTTCCACCGTTTCTTGACCTCAACCAGGTCCGTTGTGATCTGAGGATGGTGCAGTGCCTTGGTGGTGGCTGCCGGCAAGGCCGAGGCGGGCTTGGGGCTCGCGACGACGAAGGCGGCCAGAAAGCCCACAAGGGCCGTGAGAAAAACTGCGCGCATGAGTGGTTTACCTCGCGTACTTGGTTATCCGTCCTCGGCGAAACCTAAAGGTGGGGGTAGGGCGCCCAAAAAGGAACCCACCCAAGTCAATGTTAATCTTGCGCGGCCGGTTGCAGACCGCGGAAAACTGCACGTCCGCAGCAAGAAAACTCCCGGACTGTGGCTCGTCTAGGCCAGCATCATGACGGCGACGAAGCCTAGCCCTGCGGCCGCCGCTGTCGACGCGAGCCAAGTCTTGACGGCGTGCTGCGCCGATCCGGACCGCCCGCGCGGCGCATCCTGAGCCGTCAGGGGTTGAACCCCGGCGGCGGCGACCAGCGAGGCGGTGTGCTTGGCGTGCCATTTTGGTCCTGGGCCGCGCATATAGTGGCGCTCGGGCCGATACGCATCTCGGAAACTACCCACCTTGTCATCCCTTATCCAAAAGAGCCTCTAACGGCCTATTTTTCATATGAATATGTTTCGAATCAGTATGCGACGGCGGCGGAAATATGGATTCTCTTCGACGGCGCTTGCCGCGCTTCACGAAACTTGCCAGAACCCGCCTCATGCAAAGCCAATGGAATGACGACGCCGCGAGGCAGACGGTCGAAGCCTATGGCGCCGAAGGCGTCAACGAGGACATCGCCCTTCGCGTTTACACCACTCGCCTGCTTGGGAGAGACCCTCTGCTCGTCCTGCACGGGGGCGGTAACACTTCGGTAAAGACCCGTGCCACGGACGATCTCGGCCAAGACCACGCGGTCATCGCGGTCAAAGGCTCCGGGGCCGACATGGCGGACATGGAGCCGTGGGGGCTGCCGGCCGTGAAGCTTGAGCCGTTGCGTGAGATGCGTGCGCTGGATGCTCTGTCCGACGAAGCCATGGTTAACGTGCAGCGCTTGAACCTCCTGGACGCCTCGGCGCCCAATCCGTCGGTCGAGACGCTGCTGCACGCCTTCTTGCCGCATAAATTCGTCGATCACACCCATGCGGCTGCGGTGTTGTCGCTGGTCGATCAGCCCGACGGCGAGGCCTTGGCCCGTGAGGTCTATAACGGACGCATGGGGATCGTGCCCTATATCGCGCCGGGGTTCGCCCTAGCCAAGGCGGCGGCCGATGTGTTTGACCAGAAGCCCGATGTGGAAGGACTGATCCTCCACAAGCATGGCATCTTCACCTTCGGCGAGACGGCGCGCGAGGCTTACGAGCGCATGATCGAGATGGTGTCTCTTGCCGAAAGCCGTTCGCGGCAGGGACGTCCCGTAGTCTTTCAGAAAGCGAATGTCCCCGCTGCGCTGGAGACCGCGGCGGACATCGCGCCGGTCTTGCGCGGCGCGTGCGCCATCCGCGAAGACGGCGCCGAACCCATCCGCTTCATCGCGGAGCTCCGCTCCGGACCCGAGATTCTCGATTACGTCAATGGCGCTGAGCTTGCCTCTTACAGCCAGCGGGGCGTGGTGACGCCGGACCACATCATCCGGACCAAGAACACGCCGCTGCTCGTTCCCGCGCCGGAAGCGGGCGCGCTCGAGGACTTTGCGTGCGACGTGAAGCGGGCGGTCGAGACCTTCGTCTCCGCGTACGATGCCTATTTCGCGCGAGAGAACGCGGCTGTCGGCGGCACCAAGACCAAGCTCGACCCCATGCCACGGGTCATCCTAGTGCCGGGCGTCGGCTTGTTCGGACTTGGCCGCACGGCGAAGGACGCGCGCATTGCCGGCGACCTTGCGGAGAACACGATCAGGGTGGTGACGGACGCCGAGGCCATCGGGCGATACGAACCGCTGCCGGAAAGCGATCTCTTCGCGCTGGAGTATTGGAGCTTGGAACAGGCCAAGCTCAAAGGACAGGTGGTCAAACCGCTCACCGGCCAAGTCGCGGTGGTGACTGGCGCCGGGGCGATCGGGGCTGCAACCGCCAAAGCGCTTGCACGAGACGGCGCCGCCGTCGCGGTGTTCGATATCGATGGCGAAGCGGCCGCGGCCGTCGCCGACGAGGTGAAAGGGCTCGGGCTTGCTTGCGACGTGACCCAGCCGGACCAAGTGGCGCGCGCCTTTGCGGCCGTGTGCGAGCGGTTCGGGGGTGTGGACATTCTCGTATCCAACGCAGGCGCGGCGTGGCAAGGCCGCATCGGGGAGGTCTCCGATGCGGTGCTGCGCAAGAGTTTTGAGCTGAACTTCTTCGCGCACCAAACGGTGGCCCAGGCGGCAGTCCGCGTGATGCTGAAGCAAGACACGGGTGGCGTGCTCTTGTTCAACATCTCCAAGCAGGCGGTGAACCCCGGGCAGAACTTCGGACCCTATGGCCTGCCTAAAGCCGCGACCATGCTCCTCATGCGCCAATATGCGCTCGACTACGGCGCGGACGGAATCAGGTCGAACGGGGTCAATGCCGATCGCATCCGGAGCGGATTGCTGACGGACGACATGATCGCCGCCCGGTCCAAAGCGCGCGGTCTGTCCGAGGACGAGTATATGCGCGGCAACCTGCTTCGGTCCGAGGTTCTGGCGGAGGACGTGGCCCAGGCCTTCTTGGCGCTGGCCAAAGCGCGCAAGACGACCGGCGACGTTGAGACGGTGGACGGCGGCAACATCGCCGCGGCACTCCGCTAGGCGGGTTTGCCCCGTTTTTTGAGCCCCATGTCCAAGATGGGCGCGATCCTAAGGGAGTTTTAACCACAACGGGCGAGGCTCTCCTGGACGGGCCGGTCGGGGGGATTCGCCATTTTGGGGGCACTCCGCTTTCAGCGGCCCGGTCTTGGCGTCTTTAGATTGAGAGATTTCAGATGGTTCTCCGGTTGAAGATCACGCTCGCCTACGCGGCCACCGCGCTCATGGCGGTCATCGTCTCGTTTGCGTTCCTGGCGATCATCGACAGCCCGGGCGTTGCTGGGATTCTGGCACTCATCGTCGCGATGGGGCTCGCCGCCGCATACGGTTTCTACTGGGGCGGGACACTGACCCAGGCTCTGAAGGACCTCAACGCGGTCATCGCGCGCTTCACCAAGTGGGACATGGAGGGCATCGTACCCCACGCCAAGCGGGGCGATGAGATCGGCGGTATCGCCAAGGCGCTAAAGGCATTCCAAGTCGATGCCATTCAATGGAGCGAGAGCCACAGAAGCGAGCAGGACAGTCAGATCCAAGGCAGGCTCGCCTCCCAGCAGCGCACCGAGGAGCTGATCCACCAATTCCGCGGATCGATCGCCGGCATTCTCGGCGCTTTTGCCGATAGCGCGCGTCAGATGGACGAGACGGCGCGTGCTTTGTCCAATGTCGCTTCCGATACCAATGAGCGGGTCACCTCCGTGGCGTCGGCCTCCGACGAAGCCTCCGCCAACGTGCAGACCGTAGCCGCCACGGCAGAAGAGCTTGCCGTTTCGGTTGGCGATATCGGCGAGCGCGTCTCCACCGCGAGCCGCATCGTCGACGACGTCACCGAGAACGCCAGGGCCGCCAACAACAGGGTTGAAGGGCTGGCCAGCGCGGCGCAACGCATCGGCGATGTCGTGAGCCTCATTCAAGATGTCGCGGCGCAGACCAATCTGCTGGCGCTGAACGCTACGATCGAGGCGGCGCGCGCGGGCGAAGCGGGGCGTGGCTTCGCGGTGGTGGCGAGTGAAGTGAAGACGCTCGCCGATCAGACCGCCAAGGCCACCGAGGACATCAAGCATCAGATCGCCGCTATCCAATCGTCGACCAACGGTGCAGTGGACGCCATGCAGCAGATCGTCACGACGATGGGTGACGTGAACCGCAATACGCAGGAAATCGCCGGCGCCGTTCAGCAGCAGTCGGCGGCGACGTCGGAGATTTCGCACAGCGTACGCCAGGCCGCGCGAGGCACCGAGGACGTGGTGGCGCACATACCGGGCGTAACAAAAGCCGTGGACGAAACGAGTCAATCGGCGACGCAGATGTTGCAGGTCAGCCGCGATCTGTCACGCCAGGCCGAGCAGCTCCGGCACACAGTTGAGAACTTCTTGCGCCAGGTGGCCGCGGCGGACGCGCTGAAGCGCGCCAGCTAGCGCAAATCCGGTCAAGGTTCCGCGTGCGTGGCCGGGCTTCGTCCCGGCCATTTCGCGTTTGATGCAATGCCGCGCCCGATAGGCTAGCTTCCTGTCCGAAACGGTGAGGAGGGTTGGATGGGCCGGATCTTTCGAATATTCCTGTCGGGTGCCTTAGCGCTCCTGCCCATCATGGTCACGGTCATCGTGACGGCTTGGGTCGGTTCGCTTCTCGCGCGGTTCGCGGGGCCCGGCAGCCTTCTCGGCAATCTGATCACGTCGCTCGGGCTCAACATCTCCGGCTCGTCCACGATCGCCTATTTCATCGGGCTCGGCATCATCCTCGGCCTGATTTTCGCGCTCGGGCTCCTCGTGGAGTCGGGTTTGCGCACGTGGATCTCAAACAGTTTCGATTGGTTGATGTCGCGCATACCTCTGGTCTCCAATGTCTACGACCTGTCCAAGCGCTTCGTGGCGATCATGGACCGCAGCGGCGAGGAAGACAGCCTCAAGAGCATGAGGCCCGTGTGGTGCTTCTTCGGCGGGGAGGGGAGCGCCGCCGTGCTGGCGCTGATGCCCTCCCATGAGCCAGTCGTCATCGGCGAGAACAAATATGTGCCCGTGCTGGTGCCGTCGGCGCCGGTCCCCTTCGGTGGTGCGCTGATCTATGTTCCCGACGATTGGGTCAAGCCGGCGGAGGGCGGCGTGGAGCGTCTGATGAATGTCTATGTGTCCATGGGGGTCACGCCGCCGGAGGGAATTCCATCGGGGGCAACGCCCGTTGTCGTCGAGCAGCCTGCGGCTCCGGTGAAGAAGATCGCCGCGCCGCGCAAAACCAGAAAGCCACGGCGCCGCCCGACGCCGATTGGCGAGGATGCGTCTTAGGCGGCGTCGCTAGTTGGCGAAGCGGAAGTGTAGGACGTCGCCGTCCTTCACCACGTAGTCCTTGCCTTCCAGGCGCATCTTGCCCGCATCCTTCGCGGGCACCTCGCCGCCAAGCGCGACGTAGTCGTCATAGGCGATGGTCTCTGCGCGGATGAAGCCCGTCTCGAAATCGGTGTGGATGACGCCCGCGGCTTGCGGGGCGCGCGTGCCTTTGGGGATGGTCCAGGCGCGTGCCTCCTTCGGGCCGGCGGTGAAGTAGGTGATCAGGTCCAGAAGCTTGTAGCCTTCGTGTATCAGCCGGTTCAACCCCGGTTCGGCAAGGCCAAGCTCTGAGAGATAAGCCTCGCGCTCTTCGTGGTCCAATTCGGCAAGCTCGGACTCGATCTTGGCGGAGATGACGACGCACCCGGCACCTTCGGCGGCGGCGCGCTCCTCGACGGCAGCAGAAAGCGCATTGCCGGCTGCGGCCGCGGCTTCGTCAACATTGCACACATAGAGCACGGGCTTGGAGGTTAAGAGACCAAGAGTGTGGAAGGCCCTGCGGTCCTCCTCATCGACGATAGCGAAGCGGGCCGGCTTGCCTTCGCGCAACGTGAGCAGCGCGCTCTCTAGAAGGGCCAGGGTCTCCTTGGCTTCCTTGTCCTGGCCGCGGATTTTCTTCTCCAGAGCCGGGACGCGCCGCTCCAAGCTCTCAAGGTCGGCGAGCATCAGCTCCGTCTCGATGGTCTCCGCGTCGGCCAACGGATCGACCTTGCCGTCGACGTGAACCACGTCCGGGTCCTCAAAGCAGCGCAGCACATAGGCGATCGCATCCACTTCGCGGATATGCGCCAGGAACTGGTTGCCGAGTCCTTCGCCTTTCGAAGCGCCGCGCACGAGCCCTGCGATGTCGACGAACGTCAAGCGCGTCGGCAAGGTCTGGGCGGACTTGGCGATGTCCGCCAGCTTTTCGAGACGCGGGTCGGGCACGGGCACGTCGCCGACATTGGGCTCGATGGTGCAGAACGGATAGTTGGCGGCTTGCGCTGCCGCGCTTTGTGTCAAGGCATTGAACAGGGTGGACTTGCCCACATTGGGCAGCCCGACGATGCCGCATTTGAAACCCATCTTCTTGGCGTCTAATCCTGCGTTGGTGTTGGTCCCGGCGCGTCCGGCGCTTTGGCTTTCTTTTTCGGTTCGGCGGGCTGCATCTTGTGCGCCACCTGGGTTTGGAACTTATCGTTGGCGCCGTCCGCCAGGTAGGGAGCCGCGTCGGCTATCGCCGCAAGGAGCGGCTCCAGCCACTCCAAGTCGGTCTTGGCGAAGTCGTTCAGAACGTGGCCCACGACCCGCTCGCGGTCGCCAGGATGACCGACGCCGATCCGGACGCGGACATAGTCGTTGCCGAGATGGGCGCTGAGCGATTTCAGCCCGTTGTGCCCAGCGACACCGCCGCCCGTCTTCACGCGGACCTTGCCGGGCGCCAGGTCGAGCTCGTCTTGGAACACCACCACATCGCTCACGTCGAGCTTGTAGAAGCGAAGGGCTTCGCCAGCCGCGCGGCCCGACTCGTTCATGTAGGTCTGGGGCTTCAGCAACAGAACCTTCTCGCGCCCCAGCCGGCCTTCGGTGAGGAGCCCCGAGAAGCGGTTGCGCCAGGCCGGAAAGTCATGAACGGCCGCGATCGCATCGACGGCCATGAAGCCGACATTGTGACGGTTGAACGCATATTGCGCCCCCGGATTGCCGAGGCCGACAAAGAGCTTCATCGCGTCATCCCGATCGGCGGCCTAGAAGCACCAGGGCCGCAAAGTCCAAAGCAGCGGCGAGATTACTTCTCGTCCTTGGTCTCCTCGGCGCCGCCCTCGTCCGGTGCCGCGGCCCCTTCGGCCTCCTCGGCACCTTCCTCCTCCGTGGTGGTCGGCTCCTCGGCCGCGCGGCCGACAATGGTGGCCACGGTGAAGTCGCGGTCCGTGATGGTGGGCGTCACGTTCTCCGGCAGCTTCACGGACGAGATATGAATAGAGTCGCCGATCTCCAGTCCCGTGAGATCGATCTCGAAGGAAGCGGGAATCGAATCGGCCGGACAGCGCACGGGAATATCGTGGCGGACGATATTCAGCACGCCGCCGCGCTTCAGGCCGGGCGACGCGGCTTCGTTGAGGAAGTGGACCGGGACCTCCACCGTCACTTGCGCGTCCTTCGCCAGCCGCATGAAGTCGACGTGGATGGGAAAGTCGCGGACGGGGTCAAGCTGAACGTCGCGCGGGATTACCCGCATCTTGGTGCCCTCGACTTCCAGCATGAACACCGTGCTCTGGAAATGGCCGGTCTGGATCTGCCTGGAGATCTCCTTGAATTCCAGCGCCACGTTCTGCGGCTCTTCCGTGCCGCCGTAGATGATGCCGGGAACGAGCCCTTCGCGGCGGGTCTGGCGCGCACCGCCCGTGCCGGTGGTTGCGCGCGACCACGCCTTGAGTTCGATCGTCTCAGCCATGTCGTCCTCCAAGCTCAGAAATAACGAGGGGGCCGGAAACCGGCCCCGCATGTGGGTCGCGGGCGCTTATGCGGCTCGCCGCGACGGCGTTTGAGAGGCTTATAGCCCAAGCGCCCGGGAGAAGACAATCGCCTATGGGGCCTCGCCATTGAGGCCTCACGCCCCCGCGGCGATGGCGTCCGGGGCAAGCCGGGGAGAGCCCTTCTTGGCGGTTTCCGCCTCGCGAACCAGCTCCAGCACCCGGCGGGTCACAGGCGCCGCGACCCCATGCTCCGCCGCCAGCCTGACGATCTCTCCTTGAAGGTAGTCGACCTCCGTCGGCCTGCCGGCCTGCAGGTCCTCCCACATGGAGGAGCGGGCGTTTTTGTCCACGGAGAGCATGCCTCTCGCCGCGATCTTGAAGAGGGCGTCGGGGAAGCGCAGGGCGAACGCCATCAGGCGGGGTGGTACGCCCTCCACGGGCGCTGGCCGGATCCCTGCGGCGCGTAAGGCGGCCAACCCCTCGCGCAGTTGGCGCGAGATCAGCAGGCGCCAGCGGCGGTCGCCGAGCTGCTGGGCCAAGGGCAGGCCGGAAAGCGCGTTGAGCGCGTTGTTCAGGTTGACCAGGAGCTTGCCCCAGAGCGCGGCTTCGATGTCGTCGTGCTCGGCGAAAGGAGCGCCAGGCACATCGAGCAGGTCGCGCAAGCCCGGCACGTCCGCCGGCAAGAGCATGGTGCCGCTGCTGGCGCGATGGAATCTTGGTGCGGCGTCGCTCCGGACGGTCTGCACCACGTTGAATGGAACCATGGCATCGACGACACGGGCATCCCGACCCAGAACGCGGCGCAGCACAGCGGCGTTCTGAACGCCGTTTTGCAAGCTCACGACGAGCGCATTCGGTGTCCCGTGCTGCTTGATCAGCTCGGCCATGGCTTCCGTGTCGCGGGACTTGACGGTGACCAAGACGATTTCAGCGCCGCGCAAGGTGCCTTGAGGATCGGAGCCGGCCGTGAGCGCGTGTGCCGGCAGTGACAGGTCGCGCCCTTGCAGGTCGGAGACGCGAAGGCCGTGGGCCGCGATGGCCTCGGCGAGCTTGGGGCGGAGCAAGAGCGTCACGGGCCGGCCGGCTGCCGCGAGCCAACCGCCGACATAACAGCCCACGCTTCCGGCGCCGGCGACGGTGATCGGTGTGGTCGTGTCGAAGGTCATGGTCGAAGGTTCGGTCACGCCGGCACTCTACCAGGATGAGGTCCGGTTCGTTTGGCGTCCAATTCAGCGGGG
>Ga0207422_1003562_pt1 | contig 15192 bp, 9 predicted proteins | sample MarCyaLeptolynsp_FD_187757 | JGI IMG/M metagenome (GOLD analysis project Ga0207422, IMG submission 187757) | Marine cyanobacterial communities from Panama - species 1 Leptolyngbya sp. (SPAdes) | ecosystem: Environmental > Aquatic > Marine > Unclassified | place: Panama: Panama City | collected...
GTTGGTGATGATGCTCGATCTGGTCCCGGACATGCGATTTACCGTTACAGACGGAGATGGCGACACCGATACGGCCACGGCCGTCATTAGGGTCAGGGATGGCGGCCCGCCTGAAATTGGCGAACCGACGGACGGCTTTGTCGCGGAAGATGGCCTCACCGTCCTGAGTGATGTTGATCTTGCGATCGACTGGGGCGTGGATGATGCAGACGGAAGCAGTGGGGGCGCAAATGAGCGGTCCGTCGGTTTTGCCGACCCGGATGCTGCCTCAAACGTGTCCATCTCGGACGCTTCAGGTTCAGTAGGTGAGATTTATTCGAACGGCGAGCTCGTGAAGTACGCCTACGTTAATGATGTGCTTGTCGGATACACCGGGCCTGCAGTTCCGGGGACCACTGCGGATAGCACCGTCGTTTTTGTTGTTGTGCTTTCAAACGAAGGCAGCGGGAGCTACGACTTTGTGTTGCTGCAACCGCTGGACCATACGGAGGCCGTTGGTTCCGATCAATTCTTCGATCTGAGTTTCTCGTTCAGCGCCAAGGACTCCGATTTCGACTCAAGCGCAGAGGCTAGTTTTACAATACGCATCGATGCGGCAGGTAGCGCCGCACCGGTTGATTACTCGAACCTCACGTCCGGCGTTTTCGTGAATCTCAGCGACGAAGCCCAATCATTCGGCGGTCAAACTGTTTCTGCAGAGACGGCGACGGACCGCGCGGGTGTCGCTCCAAAGGTTGTTGGCAACGACAATATTGAAGGCAACGATACCGCGGAAGGTGGCGCGGGAAATGACGTTCTTGTCGGCAACGCGAACAACAATACGCTGACCGGGAATGAGGGCGATGACACCTTCATAGGAGATGGCGGCATCAACTTCTTTGTCGGTGGTGAAGGGATAGACACTGCTGACTACTCCAATCACTCGGAAGGCATCTTTGCCAGACTTGATTTTGGCTGGATTACCGACTTCTCTAATACGTCAGGGGGATGGGTAGTCTTGCTGAACGGGATTGCCAACAACACTCTGGAGCACGACGATCTTAATAGTGTGGAAGGCGTAACTGGTACAGATTTCGCTGACTATCTGTTTGGCAATACTCTGTCCAATGTCTTGAGCGGCGGAAATGGAGATGACTTTATTGTCGGGTTCGGTGGTGCAGATACGCTTTTGGGTGGATCTGGTCGTGACACGCTTCAAGCTATCTCAGGCGACGGCAACAAACTCGCCGGTGGAACGGATCAGGATCAGCTGATCGGCGGCTCAGGAGTCGACGAGTTTGTTTTCGCGTCCGGTGAAGGAAGCGCCGCGCTCGCGGATGCTGACCAGGTGTTTTTGTTCCAGAACGGTGTCGACAAGATCACCATTACGGGTGGTCTGAGTTTTACCGATCTGATCATCGGCACTGACGGCTCCGGAAACGCGACGATCTATGACAACGTCAACAATCAATATGTCGCCGTGATCAATGGCGTTTCCGCGAGCGATCTAGACCCATCTGACTTCATTTTCGGTTCGGACCCGATTGTGCTTGATCTTGACGGGGACGGTGTGGAACTGACGTCAACAGAAAACGGTGTCGCGTTCGATCACAATGCCGATGGCGCCTCTGAAACGGCTGGCTGGGCCGGTGCGGATGATGGCCTTCTGGTGATGGACATTGATGGCTCTGGCCATATCGAAAACGGTAGCGAAGTCTTTTCGGAAGTCTTCAACGGCGGATCTTACGCAAATTCACTTGAGGCGCTGGCGTCCCTCGACGAGAATGGTGACGGCGTCATCGACGCGAACGACAGCGCGTTTGGAGATATCGGCGTCTGGCAGGACGCCAACTCGGACGGTGTCACCCAACACGGCGAACTGAAGTCGCTGGCGGATCTCGGAATAGAAGCGATCGGATTGCAGGCAGACAGTGTCTACAAGGACGTTGCCGGAAATTCCGTCTACGCCGAAGGTGAATTCCGGAAGGCCGACGGCAGTGTTGGGTCCTATGCCGGCGTATCCTTCACCCTTGCCGGTGAAAACCAATCAGAGGCGGACGAGACCACCCGGCAATCAACCGCGATCGCAGCAGGCATTGGTCCCGTGGTCTATGCTGCTTCCGCGCAAGAAGTTGCCGCAGGTCTTTCCGACGTGCGGATCATCACGGAACCTCAGTCTGGTGAAATCACGGTGGCGCCGGACTTCACCGTTTCTGTCGCTCCGGCAAGCGAATTTGAAGGCACTGACAAGGTTGAATTCGAGCTGGTGTTCTCGGACGGTTCTGTGGTCACACGCGAAGTTACGTTCGAGGCGCAGGCTGATACGGCGGCCGCGTCGGACACACAGAATCCAACCGGCGACAGCGTTGAGACACCGACCGCGGCCGACGATCAAACGGACGCAACTTCCATTGATGCCAACACGGACCTGTCAGAACTCGCTGCCCTCGTGACCGGATCTGTCATCAGGGGCGATGATGGGGACAACGTTCTTGTCGGAACTGCTGGCGACGACATCCTGATCGGAGGTCTGGGCGCAGATACCTTGACCGGCGGGGACGGCGCGGACACCTTCGTCCTTTCGTCTCTCGCTGAAGCGGATATCATCACCGACTATGAATTCGGTCAAGGCGATACAATCGATCTCGGTGACCTTCTCGATGGCGCGTTCGGTGCCGGGAGCAATGCAGAAGAGTACGTGCGTGCTCAGAAGCACGCTGACGGTGACGTGACACTGGCTGTTAATCTTGACGGGCAGGGCACCGGGCATGACTGGCAGGGTGCTGCCACGCTGCAAGGCCATGCGTCCATGGGTGAAAGTATCCGGGTTGTTTTGGATACGGAGGGAACTGAGGTCCAGATTCCGGTGAACGTCGCCTAATGGTCTGAATACGAAACGGAACAGGCGGCTTCAGGCCGCCTTTTCATTCAGCCGGCTCGAGGCAATGCCATTCCGGTCCAAGGCTGGTACATCAGCTGCTCTGGTTTGATTGCCGGCGCAGGTGCAGACTTCCTGCAAGCCCGATCACCAAAAGTGCGACCGCTGCAATGACGGATAGCAGTCTTGTCGTTGCCGGTATGGTGAATGAATGCGCATTGCCGCTGTCGCCTGAAGCAGCTGGCTGCACACTTGCAGTTGATTGCGGTGTGGCTTCGTTTGGCCTCGTCAGCATCGTAAGTTCACTGGGAGCCAAAAAACCCGTCAATTGTCCAGCAACAATGGTCGGCTGATTGATATCCGGGATGTCCGCCACAATTGCGGGACCGGAGGACCCACCCGACTTTTTGGTGATGTTGGTGGCCGTAAGCAGATTCTCTCCGTCCGGGCCCATGAGCGAAATCTGCGCAAGTCCTGTTTCGGCCACTGCAGCATTCAGAACCGTTTGAAGGTAAGCCTGAAGTTCCTGTACTTCCTGCCCTTCCGGCCAGCGTTCGGTCACGTCTACGAATTCCGAGACAAGGGGAAGGGTTGCGAGTTCTTCCAGGCGCAGGCGCGGTGCCGTCAAGCGTGCTTCGCGAAGCGCATCGACGAGTTGATCGCGTTCGCTTTCTGCCACTGAACGTTCTGCAAGAAGCAGTCGTTCCTGATGTTCTGCCAGGAGATGTCCACCGGCAAGGACAACAGTTGCCAGCAGGCAACTTGCAACAGCAAGCGCGATTGCCCGGGTCTTGCCCGGCGTTTTTCGAATCACGGTGTTATGGGCGCGTTCTCGCATTCGCGCCGTATAGCACACACCTGCGCGAAAAAATGGATGTTTGTTTCAACAAACCCGCGACGATGCCATTAGCACCAACGACGCCAACCATGTTCACCGGGTTGCAGCCTTCAGGCGGGCCGCGAGTTGCACGGGGGAGCCCGGCTCTTTGGTGTGCGCCCATTCGCCGGCTGCGTTGACCGAATAGAGCGGCTTGTAGTGAGGCAGGTCGCGCTCGAAACGGACACGTGAAAAACGGTTGTCCAGAACCAGCCATTTTCCCTTGTGCCGGACAGTGAGAACTGCATGGAACTGCCGCACAGCCGCGTCGCGCAATACCACGATCCGCATGTCATCGTCGCTGATGCCAAGGTCAAGGAGAAGGGCATATTTCAGGATTGCAAAATCTTCGCAATCGCCTGCCCGGTGTGAGAGGGTTTCCGCCGGACCAGCCCAATACTCTCCGGTCTTGTAGAGGGCGCTGTCTTCCCGATATGTCAGAAGACGATTGACCAGTTCGTTGACCTTCGGGATCTGCAGGCCCCTGCGCATGGGCCGGACCTTCTTCAGAATTTCGTCATAGACGGGGTGCTTCAGGCCGACACTTTGTGGCGACGTTGTTCCGGCACCAAGCTCGGCCGTGGCTCTTTGCCAGCGCCGGGTGATCGGCGAAAGTCCGACCGATTTTCCCAAGGCGCCAAAGATCACGGTTGGCTTTATGGCCTTTTGATTGTCATCGGGTGCAATCGCCGACACATCCGGATTGCTGCCAGTGGGTCTGGGACGAGGAGTGCTGATGTAGACTTCGGGTTTTGCCTCTCTTGCCGCCGTTGCAACCGCAGTTGCGATGGGCATGTCTGCAAGCGGGGTGCTGGGCGACGTCAATCGGAACGCTGCACCATTCACAGCAACTACGGATTTGCTGTCACCCGGTGCTGATGTGTTGTCTGCAATTGCAGTGGCAACTGTCCATAGCAGGACAAGCATAGACAGGCTGAGGAGCCGTGTCGCACCAATGCCATCTTGTCGCGCCGCCGTAACCGCCGGAGCGGCTGCTCGGGAATCCATCTGCCGATCGCCTCGTTTGTGTCGAGACGTCAGCGCTCCCTGAGAGCTTCATCCCGAACCTTTTTTATCGGCTTCAAGATGTAATCCAGGACCGTTTTCTCGCCGGTTAATATATCGATCGACGCAACCATTCCTGGTATTATTGGTAAAGGTTCGGTGTCTGAACCCAGATAGTTTTTATCTGTTCTGATCATGACGCGGAAGAAACGATTACCTTCCTCGTCTTCCGTCGTGTCGGCGCTGATACGTTCCAGACTGCCTTCAAGACCGCCATAGACCGAGAAGTCATAAGCCGTAATCTTGACCTGTGCCTTCTGGCCGGGATGCAGAAAGGCAACGTCCTTGGGCCGGATCCTGGCCTCGATCAGAAGCGTGTCTTCCAATGGCACGATTTCTACCAGGTCAGCGGCCGGCTGCACGACGGCGCCAATGGTGGTGATGTTGAGTTTGTTGATGATTCCCTTGACCGGAGAGACCAGTTCGGTTCTGCGCACCTTGTCGGCAGCACCTCTGAGCGTTTCCTCAATGACGGCAAGCTCGCCACGGCTTTCCGCCAGTTGCTGGCTTGCCTCGGAGACAAATGTCGCAACTGCGCTGCCGGATCGCTCGCGGGCTTCTTCCTTCGCGGCGAGTGCTCTTTGAACCGAAGCCCTTGTGATCGCGAGTTCGCCTTCACTTTCAGTGAGTTGACGCTGCAGTTGCAGGAATTCGATCTCCGGAAGAACCCTGCGCTCATAGAGATTCTGCTTGATCTCAACTTCACGCTTCATGATCTGGATCACGGATTCGAGCTTGTCCTGTTTTGCGAGAAGTTCCTGGTACTCCTGCTCGCGCTGCGACGCCTGATTTTCAAGCACCCGCAGTTCGTTCTCCAGGCGTGCTTTCTTGTCCCTGTAAACGTTTTCCTCTTCTGCAATGAGGCGGGGAGCTTGCGTTGCAAGGTCCTGCGGAAAGACGAGAGGCTTGTCTTCCGCTTCGGAGTCGAGACGGGCCACCCTGGCCATCAACGCCCAACGGCGCTGGCGGACTTCCCCGAGCTGCGAAGAAAAGTTCGTGTCGTCAATCTCGATCAGCGGCTGGCCTTGTTCGACAACATCGCCTTCCCGGACGAAGATCTTTTCGACGATACCGGGTTCGGGAGCCTGGACGACCTGAATTTGACGGGAAGGCACAACACGTCCATCGCCACGGGTGACTTCCTCCAGCGTCGCAAAATAGGCCCAGGCGAGGGCGACGACGATCAGGACAAGCCCGATGCGGATCACGTTTGTCGTATAACGCGGTGGCTTCGTCTGAATGACGTCGCGAATGTCGTTCGCGTAATTCCAATCGCCGGAACTCATGAGCCATCCCCTTGAGAGTTCTGCTGATTGGCAGCATTGACCGCACCGAGTTCTTGGAGTTTCTTGAGGACGTCAGACCGCGGGCCGTCCAAAGCAAGTTTGCCGTAGTCGAGCGTGATCAACCGGTCCGTCAGTTCGACGAGGCTCATACGGTGTGTGCTGATAATCACCGTAGTATCGGGTGTGTTGTACTCCATCAGCCGCGAAATCAGACGCCGTTCCGAGGCAAGATCCAGGTGGCTGGAAGGCTCGTCCAGAAAAAGGACACGCGGCTTACGCAACAGGATCCTGGCAAGGGCGACAGCCTGTTTCTGGCCTCCGGAGAGGAACCGTCCTCCTTCTCCGACCTGGAGATCGTAGCCGAGCGGGTTGTGGGCAACGAACTCTTCAACGCCGGCGATCCGCGCCGCCTCTACAAGAGCATCGTCATTGGCGAACGGGTCACCTGCACTGATGTTCTCGCGCACGGTTCCGCTGAAAAGAACGTTGTCCTGCGACAGAAAGCCGACATTGGATCTGAGATCGGCCGGATCAAATTGCCGCGTGTCGGTGCCGTCTATCAGAACCGTCCCGTTCGAAGGATAGTACAAGCCGGACAACAAGCGGCCGATTGTGCTTTTCCCCGAACCGACACGTCCGATCAGACCAACGGTTTCACCGGGTGTGATCCGGAACGAAATGTTCTTCAGACTGTCGTCTTCAGCGCCGGGATAACGAAAATCCACGCCTTTGAACTCGACCGATCCGGACGCGATGCGCTTGTTGATATAGGTCCTGCCGGGTTTGCGCTCGGTCTCCGTCTCCATGACCTCGTTGAGGATCTTGTAGGAATGGAGGGTCTGGCGAAGCCGCGTCAGTGTGTTGGCGACATTGGCCAGCGGGGCAAGGACACGGCCGGACAGCATCATTGCAGCGATGAGGGCGCCCATGGTGATGTCGCCGCTCTGGATCAGGTAGACGCCCCAGACAATGATCACAATGGAAACTGATGCCTGAACAAGGCCTGTGCCCGATTGTGCAATCAGCGCCCAGAACCGTCCCTTCATGATCGCGGCACTGCTGGCGGCAACAGAGCGCTCCCATTTCGTCTGCATGCGGCCTTCGGCATTGAGCGCCCGGACCGTGTCCAGGTTCGCGATGCTCTCGACCAGAATGGAATGCCGGATGGCGCTTTCCCGGTGCGACTGCTCGATGGCGCCGGACAGTGGGGCTTGTACGAACAGGCTGATTGCGAGCACGATCGGAACGGCGATGAGCGGGACCACCGCGATCGGCCCGACGAGGAGAAAGAGAACGGCGACGAAAATACCGATGAAGAAGACGTCGATGATCGAGATCAGCGATGACGATGTGATGAATTCGCGGACGTTTTCAAATTCACGGATGTGATTGGCGAACTGCCCGGAACTGACCGGACGTTTTTCAAAGTCGATCGCGAGCGCATGAGCGAATATCCTGCTCGCCAGCGCGTTGTCGGCCTGTTTGCCGGCGACATTGATGATCTGGCCACGGGCAATCTTCAGGATGAAGTCGAAGACCAGTGTCAGAATGACCCCGATCGCGAGCGCCCACAGCGTCGGGATTGCGAAATTCGGGACGACGCGGTCATAGACGTTCATCGTGAACAGCGGGGAGGCGAGTGCCAGCAGGTTTATCAGAAGGGCCGCAATCGCGACATGCGTATAGTCGCGCCAGTAACCTGAGACCGTGCTCCAGAACCAGTGTCCGTCCGAGCCGAGCGCACGTTCGCTCTTGCCGGACTTGTCCACGGCCGGCTGAAAGAAGATCGCATATCCGCTGTATGCCGTTTCGAGATCGGAAAGTTCAAGCCGTTGCGTTTCCGAAGACTGAACGGGGTCAATCACTTCGGCTTTGCCCGTGTGCCGGTCGACCCCTGTAAGGACACGCAGTTCGGAGTTCTTATACGTGACCAGGCAGGGCAGGGCTGCAAGGGGTATCGCGTCGAGGTCCATTTTGTCGGGCAGAACCTTCAGCCCGCAATTTGCCGCGGCGCGTCCGAGCAATCCGACCGAAAGACGATCACCAGTGCGCGGGAGACCATTCCAGATCACGGCGTCCGAAACGACATAGCCGTGGACCCGCGCGATGTACTTCAAACATTCTGCCAGCGGGTCTGGGGACGCCTGAGAAGCCGGCGGTATAGCCGTATCACTCGTGTCTTCGGTACTTTTCTTGAGCATCTCTGGTCTGAACCGAGGTCTGTTGCAGCGCGCAGGACTTGCCAGTCGCCCGGGTTCTGATGCCCGGTGCAGCCTTATAGGCCCGTCGTTCTATGGCAAGACGCATACTGCGGTCGTCGAACGTAAACTATTGTGTGGCCGGATATCCGGCAAACTCAATATGTGTTCGAAACGTTAGAATTTACGTAATGGTTCAAGATTGAGTGGATTTCGGGGCAGGATCGTCGCCGCTTCCCGCTGACCGTCTGCTGCCTCGGGGGGAGGGGTAACGCTGAGATAGGCGAGAAGGTCGCCAGATGTTGCTCGAAGCTGGTAGGTGGAGAACGCATAGACCGCGCGCACGGAAATCAACTCGATCTCACTATTGAAGAGCGCGTTTTCGGCATTCAACACGTCAAGCAGCGTCCGCTGACCGATGTCATATTCCTGACGGTAGCCTTCGACGACCTGCCGGTTCGCTGCGAGTTGCTCGCGCAAAGACCTGATCCTGTCGGTCGTTGTACTGACAGCCGCAAAGGAGCGCTGGATACCTTCTTTCAACTCCCGGCGGATCCGGTCAACGCGAATCTGAGCCTCTGTGAGCCGCTCGCTGTATTCCTGGCTCAGTGCCGTGTCCCGGCCGCCGTTGAATAGGTTCCAGGAAAAGATCACCTTTCCGGAGTATTCGTTGTTGCGCCCTTCGATGCCACCGACATCATCACCCACCGTCGCCTGGCCCTGCAGGGCGACCTCGGGAAGGAAATTGCCTTTGCTCGCTTCGTATTCGAACTTTGCGGCGTCCGCGTCGGCGAGGGCGGCCCGGACCGTCGGGTGGGTTTGCACTGCAGAATCAACAAGCTGGTTGACACTACCGTTTGGAAGTCTGGCTGGTGTTGCCGGTGCCAGCGATGCAGGCTTTCTGCCGACAACCCGTTCGTACTTGGCGATCGTATCAAGGAGCGATTGCTGAACTTCGGAGACGATTACCTCAGCTGCGGCAACCCGTTCGCGGGCCTGTGCCAGATCCGCGGCACCTGTCTCACCTCCTTCAAAGCGCAGACGCACGTCGGCAAAGATGCGTTTGTGCTTTTCGACATTGAGTCTCGCCTTGGCGAGGATCGCGGTGCTGCGCAGAACGTCGATATACGACTCCACTGCATCGAGTGCGATTGCCTCGGAGCGCTCCATGACGCGCAGCGCGGCGCCATCAACACGGGCACTTTGTCGGTAAATCTCGTTCACCGAAGAAAAGCCGTCGAACAAGAGCTGCTGAACGGTCACCGTGAATTCTTTTGAAAAACGCCATTCGTCGTTTTCGTCGGCGTTGAACGAGTTTGGCCGGTCAAGCCGTTCCGGGCCAAGTTCTGCCGACAAGTCCAGCGTGGGTAGAAATGCGCCCTGCGAGCGGCGGTACTCGCTATCACGCGCACGCCGATTGGCAGCCGACTCAAGCACATCTGGATTGGTCGAGACAGCTTCCTGAACGACTTGTCTCAAGTCAGCGGCGACTGAGGCTTCGACCAGACAAACGCTCAACAGAAGGGCCGGTATAATACGCATAGACGACAGTGCCAGTTTTTGTTCTTTGTTCGGCGCACACTATTATACCTTCCAACGCATTCCCATGCTTTGTTGTGTTCGCCGAATGGTAATTGATGTCTGTGTTGCTAACGCGCAACGAATTCCGTGTAAAGGTCACATTTTAGGACGAATTTTATAAAAACATTTACCATAAATCCGTCCAGAAATTGCAGCTTTGAGCTGTGGCCTCAGTTGAAAAGGCCAATATTGCTCCGTTTTATTCAGTTTCTCAGTTGGCTCGCGTTCGCAACAAGTAAAACCAATAGATTTTCTTTACTATGGGGCATCGTTGTTTTTATCGATGGTTCTCCTGCGCGAGGTCTAAGCGCAGAGCACGTTTTTGAGGGGCCTCTCGTCAAACCCAAGAGCGTAATGGCTGGCACTATTTGCCGCTCTTCTCGCCTCTCCGGTCAATTCGGACCGAGCACAGGACGTGTGATGAACAGGGGACGGCTCACGTAAATCGTTGGAAATCGGTCTGAAAGGCGTTAGGACGGTGAGTTGGAGCCCGTCGGGATGCGTTCGGCGGCTGATGAAACGGATTTCGGGACGAGTTCTGCTTGATTTCTTTCAGACCAGTTTTGAACGTTCTCGGGTTCTTGTATGTCGGCCTTGCGACCGCCATGCTCATTCCGGCAATTGTTGACGTCGCCCAGAAAAATGCCGACTGGCAGGCATTTGTCTTTTCCGCGTTGTTGACTGGTCTGTTTGGAATGTTGTTGTCTCTCGCGGTCGGAGGATCGCTCCGCGAGGGCCTTGATACCCGCCAGACCTTCATCCTGACAACCTTGTCCTGGGCAACCCTGCCGGCGTTTGGTGCCTTGCCGTTCCTTTGGCTCGGTATCGGCTACGCTGACGCGGTCTTTGAAGCGGTATCGGGCTTTACGACGACCGGATCGACCGTGCTGAGCGGTCTGGACGGCCTGCCGCCGGGTCTGCTGGTCTGGCGCTCCATGCTCCAGTGGATGGGCGGCGTCGGTATCATCGTCATGGCGATTGTTCTTTTGCCGTTCTTACGAATTGGCGGGATGCAGTTGTTTCAAAGCGAAAGCTCGGACCGATCCGAAAAGATCGTCAGCCGGTCAGTCGAACTCATCCGCCTGATCGGCCTTGCTTATCTGTTCCTGACTGTTCTGTGCATCGCGGCCTATCTCGCAACAGGCATGGAGCTCTTTGATGCATTCAACCATGCGCTGACAACGATCGCGACCGGTGGTTACTCGACGCACGATGAATCCTTCGGCTATTTCAAGAACCCGGCTTCCGGCTGGGTGGCTGTGGTGTTCATGATCATCGGTGCTTTGCCGTTCGTGCTGATTATCCAGGCGCTGCGGGGACACCCGTTACAGCTCTGGCGCGACCCGCAGGTGCGTGCTTTGCTTGGTTTCCTGGTTCTGGTTTCGCTGACGCTGACGGTCTATCTCGGCATCAACATGCGGTTCCCGTTCGAGGAGGCGCTCCTGCGGGCAACATTCAATGTAGTCTCGATCGTGACCGGCACCGGCTACGCGCTGGGTGATTTTTCCCAATGGGGTGCACCGGTTGTCGGCATCGCCTTTCTTCTGATGTTTGTGGGTGGCTGTACCGGTTCCACGACGGGCGGCATCAAGATTTTCCGCTTTCTTGTGTTCTTCGGCACCGTACGTGCGCATCTGCGCCGCATGGTCCGGCCGCACAGGATCATGTCCGAAGAATATGCCGGCACCCGACTGACGCCCGAACTGTCGTTCTCGGTTCTGGCGTTTCTCGTGGTCTATATGGGGTCCGTCGGTATCATCACAGTGGCCCTGTCGTTCTTCGACCTCGACCTGGTAACGGCGATTTCGGCCGCTGCGACGTCCGTCGGCAATGTCGGACCGGGGCTCGGGCCGGTGATTGGCCCAGCCGGTCATTTCGCTCCGCTGCCCGATGGCGCGAAATGGCTCCTGTCATTCGCAATGCTGGTTGGCCGTCTCGAACTGTTCACGGTATTGGTGTTGTTGGATCCGGACTTCTGGTCGAAGTAGGTCCGGAACGATTTTTCCTTTCAATGGTGGGAATCCGACATGAAATTTGCTGAACCTCTGGTCGGCGGTCGCCTGGTCAAGCGCTACAAGCGATTTCTCGCCGATGTTGTTCTTGACAGAGATGGCAGCGAGATAACGGCGCATTGTGCCAATCCGGGGTCGATGCTGGGACTGAAAGAGCCGGGTGCACGTGTGTGGCTTTCGCCCTCCAGCAATCCGAAGCGCAAGCTCAAATACTCATGGGAGATCATCGAGGCAGATGGCGCACTGGTGGGCATCAACACGGCTCATCCGAACCGGCTCGTGGAAGAGGCCATCGAAGACGGCCGTCTCAAGGAACTGTGCGGCTACGCCTCTTTGAAAAGGGAAGTCAAATACGGCAAGAACTCGCGCATTGATGTTCTTCTTGAAGACGCTGCCGGCGGCAAGACCTATGTCGAAGTAAAGAATGTCCATCTCATGCGGCAGGCGGGTCTGGCTGAATTTCCCGACAGCGTGACCGCCCGGGGCGCGAAACATCTCGGCGAACTTGCCGATATGGTGGCTGAGGGGCACCGGTCGGCGATGGTTTTCCTCGTGCAGCGGCCGGACTGCGCGCGGCTCAGTCTCGCGGAGGATATCGATCCGGCTTACGCGGCAGCGTTCCGCTCGGCACGCAGCGCCGGTGTCGAGGTCTATGCCATCGGTTGTGACGTTCGCCTGGACGGCATAGACGCGGTCAAACAGGTAGAGATTGCCATCTGATCCGTGCCGGTCCTGCGCGACGAAGTCAGTTGGAACCTAGAATTCCGCCGTTTCCGATCAGCCTGCCGTATCTTTTGAGAGCGGCGGCTGGAACTGCCAGCCCATATCCCAGGGAAAATAGATCCAGGTATCCTGGGAAACTTCGGTGATGAAGGTGTCCACCATCGGCACGCCAACGGGTTTTGCATAGACGGTGGCATAGTGCGCCTTGGGCAGCATTTCGCGCACGACCTTGAGGGTCTTACCCGTGTCGACAAGATCGTCGATCACGAGCACGCCACTGCCTTCGCCATCCTCAAGGTCGACCACTTTCGGGTCGACCGGCTTGATGACCTTGAGTTGCCCCTGATTGTCGTAGTCGTGATAGGAGGCGATGCAGACAGTCTCGATCGTTCTTATCCCGAGTTCGCGGGCAACGATACCGGCCGGCACCAGGCCACCGCGCGTGATGCAGACGATTGCTTTCCATTCGCCTTCGCTCGACAGCCGCCAGGCGAGCGCTCGGGAGTCGCGATGGAACATGTCCCAGGAAACCGGGAATGCTTTGTTCTGAGTGGAATTCTCCATGTTCTATCTCGCTCGTTAGGTGTCCAGTATCTCGGCAACGGCCTGAGCTACATCGTTTGCAGCTGAATCCAGCACGGCTTCGTCTCGAGAACGGATGACAATCTGGGTGGTGAATTTTCCGTCCGAGGCGTTCGGGTAGGATCCGATAAGCGTCTGCGGATGGGCATCTTGGATTGCCGCAAGCCGATCGGCGATCCGGCTTTCCGGCATGTCGGCGGCAACGGTTTTCGACAGCATCTTCTTGCCGGTTCGAAGCGTCGGTGCGATGGCGTCCATCATGGCCTGCATGATGGAAGGCACACCGGCCATCACATGCACGTTTTCGATCCTGAAGCCGGGGGCCTTGGAGACTTTGTTCTCGATGAGGTCAGCCCCCTCGGGGATGCGGGCCATGCGCTGGCGCGCCGGCGTGAACTGGCCGGGCTGATAGTGCTTTTCCATAATGGCGACCGCGCGCGGATCGAGGTTCAAGGGAACATTGAAGGCTGCCGCCACGCTTTCCGCGGTGATGTCATCATGAGTTGGGCCGATGCCACCGGAGGTGAAGACGTAGCTGTATCTTGCCCGAAGCGCGTTGACGGCGGAGACGATTTCGTCCTGCTCGTCCGGAACGACGCGCACTTCCTTCAGATCGATGCCGAGGGATGTCATGTAGTCGGCGACGAAGCCTATGTTCTTGTCTTTCGTGCGGCCGGACAGGATTTCGTCTCCGATGACCAGAAAGGCGGCGGTTACGACATCATCTGCCTTCTGACCGGTCATCGTTGCACTCCCTCAATCTTGAATGGGATTTCGCTTTATCCCAGCTTTGTGCCGGGCTCAAGCCAAAGACGAATTATTGATCGGGTGTCCAGCCATAAATATGGTCGAACCGTTCGGCCAGTTTTCTGGGCTTTGTGAGGCGCAGGACGGAATCCCGCGCGAAGGCCATGGGACCCGAGAAATGAAATGTGCGTGCGTTTCCGAATGAAATACCCTGTATCCGGGCTGCCCTGGGTTTGCGTTCCCGCTCGAACGCCCTGAGGGCGGCCGGAATGTTCTCCACATCCTTTGGAAGGTGCTTTGCGAGGATCGCCGCATCTTCGATGGCCATCGCCGCTCCCTGCGCCATGAAGGGCAGCATGGCGTGAGCTGCATCACCGATCAGCGCGATATTGCCGTGAGACCAGGGGCCGGACGCCTCGACACTGCACAGAGCCCATTTGAGCCATTGCTGGGGGGCGTTGAGAAGGTTTCGTGTCTCGGCCGGCCAGTCCCTGAAGACGCGCACGACTGTTTCCTTGTCCGCCTCCGCCGACCAAATCTCGTCTTCCCAGTCTTCCCTGGCAAGCACAACGATGTTCAGCTGGCGTCCCCCGCGAATGGGGTAGTGCACCAGATGACAGTCCTTGTGGAACCACAGACCGGTGTCTTTGGCGTATTTCGGATCGACCTGTTCGATCGGAACAGTCGCGCGATAGGCAACCTGGCCGCTGAAGCGCGCCTTCTTGTGGCCGGGAATGTGCTGCCTGGTTTTCGACCAGACGCCGTCAGCGCCGATCAGCGCCTTGCAATTCAGATTTTCAGTCTTGTCGTTTTCGCGATAGATGCAGACGAGCTGATCATAAGGGGTTGCGGTCAGATCCTTCACTTCGCAGGCAAGCCGGATCGAGATCCCGGGGGTCGACTGCGCCTTTTCCAGAAGAATCCTTTGCAGATCGGCCCGGTGGATCACCCAGAACGGGTTTTTGTGCCGCTCCCTGATAAACGCACCGAGTTTGATGCGTGCAATCTGTCTTCCGGATTTTCCTGACCAGATCCGAAGACTGTCCGGGGCGTGCGCATGTGGTTCAAGGGCGTCAAGGACTCCAAGCTGGTTCAGGACGGAACAGGCGTTTGGAGACAGTTGCAGACCGGCGCCAACTTCGGATATCTCCCGGGCGCGCTCAAGCAGAACGACGTCGTGACCTTCACGCTGAAGGGCGATGGCAGCACACAGCCCGCCGATGCCGCCGCCAGCGACAACAATCGGATCGGGGGGCTGGTCGGT
>Ga0207422_1003563_pt1 | contig 15192 bp, 17 predicted proteins | sample MarCyaLeptolynsp_FD_187757 | JGI IMG/M metagenome (GOLD analysis project Ga0207422, IMG submission 187757) | Marine cyanobacterial communities from Panama - species 1 Leptolyngbya sp. (SPAdes) | ecosystem: Environmental > Aquatic > Marine > Unclassified | place: Panama: Panama City | collected...
CCATGACACTCGAAATTGCGTGAGGTATTGCGTCGCAATGAGTGTACTGAGTACCGGGGTGTCCATCGCGGCACCCCATCCGACTGAAAACACGGAAGCTTCTGCTTCCTGGATGAACACGATCCTGAAGGGCGACTGTGTGTCCGCCCTTGAGACACTGCCGTCCCGTTCCGTGGACCTGGTGTTCGCAGATCCCCCCTACAATCTCCAGCTGGGCGGGGACCTTCACCGGCCGGACCAGTCCAAGGTCGACGCCTGCGACGACCACTGGGACCAGTTCGAGAGCTTCGAAGCCTATGACGCCTTCTCCAGAGCCTGGCTGCTGGCAGCGCGCCGGGTGATGAAGCCGGACGGTTCGCTCTACGTGATCGGCTCCTATCACAACATCTTCCGCGTCGGGGCGATCCTTCAGGATCTCGGCTTCTGGATCATGAACGATATCGTCTGGCTGAAGTCGAACCCGATGCCGAACTTCCGCGGCAAACGGTTCACCAACGCCCACGAGACCATGATCTGGGCGGTAAAGTCGAAAGATGCCAAGCCGACATTCAACTACGATGCCCTGAAGACGTTCAACGACGATCTGCAGATGCGCTCCGACTGGCATCTGCCGCTTTGCACCGGCTCGGAACGTTTGAAAGACGGAAACGGCCAGAAGGTGCATCCGACCCAGAAGCCGGAAGCGCTGCTCTACCGCGTGCTCACGGCCTCGTCCAAACCAGGCGATGTCGTGATGGACCCGTTCTTCGGGACGGGAACGACCGGAGCGGTGGCCAAGAAACTGGGCCGCAACTTCGTCGGTGTGGAACGCGAGCAGGAATATATCGATGCTGCGACCGCAAGAATTGCATCCATCGACACCAGCGACGGCGAAGCACTTGAAATGCAGCAGGGCAAGCGTGCCCAGAAACGCATTCCCTTCGGCACCCTCCTGGAAAACGGCCTGCTTTCGCCGGGCGCGGAACTGACCTGTCCCAAGGGCAAGCACATTGCCATCGTGCGCGCTGACGGTTCGCTGAAGTCCGGAGACCATACCGGGTCGATCCACAAGGTCGGCGCGCTGGTTCAGGGTCAGGAAGCCTGCAACGGCTGGACGTTCTGGCACACCAAGGACGGCGGAGCCAAGTCACCCATCGACGAGTTGCGCAAGGAAATCAGATCCCGCCTGCAGGGATAAGCAGGCTGACAAGCAGAAGCGTTTTCGCGATCCCCGTGAACCCACTTCTCCCCGCCTCCTCACCCGAGGCGGGTTTTCTTTTTTTCCTCACTAACCGCCGCGACTGGGCCTGTCCGCTACCCCAGCTTTTCGAGCAAGTCAGCCAGCGCAAGCGGTTCCGTCACCATCGCATCGTGTCCCGTGGCGACTTCTTCCACAGGCCAACCAAGTTTGCGCGCCCGTTCCAAGGAGACGGTGGCCGGCCTATAGGGCGGGTCGGTGCAGCGGATGTAATCGGCCGAAAGGCCGTTCCCGACCGGGTTCTTCAGATCAAGCGCCGTTGTGAACGTCCGGAACGGATGCGGCGTCAGGCGCGGCTGGACGAAGGCGACGTCCTCGGGTCTTTCAACGCCGAAACTTTCCGCAGGCGCAGGCGGCAGCGAAAGACCGCCGCTGGTTTTGTGCGCAAGCTCGGTACGGTCCTTCGCCATGTCTTCAGGCAAAAGGCTCATCCAAGTTTCGCCTGTGTCCAGCATAATTGCATCGAGATAGATCAGCCTGGCGATGCGTTCAGGCACCCTGTCTGCCGCACCCGTGATCGGGATGCCGCCGAAACTGTGCCCGACAAGAACAACGTTCTGAAAATCGTTGAACTCAAGGTGGCGAACGATGTCCTCGACAAAGGTCTGGATGGTGATCTCGGGTGACAGCAAATGCGAGCGCTCGCCAAGACCGGTCTGGGTCGGCGCTGTGACACGGTGACCGCGCGCACGCAGAATGTCGGTGACCCGCGACCAGCACCAGCCACCATGCCAGACACCGTGCACAAGAACGAAGGTTTTTTGATCCATCAGGTCACTTTCGTCACTGTCTTGCCGGTCATTCCGCAGCTTCCGATGCCGGTTCGTAACCACGAAGCTGTTTGAGCTTGTGGCCGACTTCGACAATCGCTTCGAGAGCGGGGATCAGTTCCTCACCCAGCGCCGTCAGCTCATATTCGACGGAGGGTGGCGACGTCGGGCGTACGTGGCGCAAAAGCACGCCGCGCTCTTCGAGTTCCGACAAACGTGCCGACAGGACCTTGGACGAGACAGGCGGGATGTCGGTCTTGAGCTCGTTGAACCGGCGCGGGCCAGCCCTCAAGCTCCAGATGACATTGGGCGCCCATGCCCCGGCGATCACCTGCATGCACTCGGTCAAAAGGCACGGTTCCGGCGGTTTCGGGCTGCGGTTCTTGCGCATCTTGAGGCTCATGCTGCCTGTAACTCCACCGAAATCAGGTTTCTCCAGGGTAACTCGAAAATCATAGTTACCAATAGAAACCTACTTGTCAAGAGTGATCTAAGCGAACACCTTCCTGGCATCGAAACGCAAATTGGAGCGAAGCAATGAAACTTTTCTACAAGCCCGGTGCCTGTTCCATGGCCGCCCACATTCTGTTGAACGAGGCGGGTGTCGCCTATCAACTGGAAAAGGTCGACACCGAAAAGGGAACAACCGAAACCGGTGCGTCTTTTCTGGACACCAACCCGCGCGGTTACGTGCCCGCCCTCAAGCTGGAAGATGGTGCGATCCTGACGGAGAACGTCGCAATTCTTCACTGGCTCGGCGAGCAGTTTCCCGACCTCGCCGCGGGCAACGATAACCAGCCCCTGCAACGCTACCGGCAGCTGGAACTCCTGAGCTTCCTGTCTTCGGAACTGCACAAGGCCTTCAGCCCCTACTTCTCCGGCAAGACCTTTTCCGAAAGTGAACAGGCGGCCAACCGGAAGAAGCTCGATACGAAACTCGGACAGTTCGAAAAACTGCTGCAAGACGCCTCCCCCTTTCTGCTCGGCAGCGCGTTTTCCGTCGTTGACGCCTATGCGTTCGTTATCCTGAACTGGACGAACTTCATTGGTGTGTCTCTGGACGGCTGGCCGCTGACAAAGGCCTATGTCGCGCGGATCGGTGAGCGTCCGGCAACCCGCAAAACCCTTGTTGAAGAAGGATTGGCTGCATGAGCAACGCGATTGCTGACCTGAACGACGTCATCAGAGACTATTTCGACGCGCTTTATCACTGCGACACCGGCCTGCTGGAGAAGGTGTTTCATCCCAAGGCGGTCTATGCGACTGCGGATGAAACACCCCTCCTCCACCGCACGATGGAAGACTACGTTCCCGTGGTTGCCGCCCGCATTTCGCCAGCCTCCCGCGGCGAAGCCCGCAAGGACGCCGTCGACGAGATACAGCTTGCCGGGGACAACACCGCCTTTGCCCGCGTCCGCTGCACAATGGCGGGAAATGACTATGTCGACTTCCTGACCTTCGTCCGAGAGGGCGGAAGCTGGCGGATCATGGCCAAGGTTTTCCAGATGTCCCCTGCGCAAGAGAAAGGTGTTTGAACATGCCCTACGTCAACATACAAGTGACCCGCGAAGGGGTGACGCCGGAGCAGAAAATCCAGCTTATCAGGGGCACGACTGAGCTACTTAAAGATGTTCTCGGCAAGAATCCGTCGACCACCTTTGTGGTGATCGACGAGGTCGAGATGGAAAACTGGGGGATCGGCGGTGAGCCGGTGGCAGAGTTCCGGGCGAAAGCTTCCTTGGGCGACCACTAGCAACAGATCGTCGAAAGCCGGGTCCCTGTCCGGCTTTCCCGGTCCAGCCGGCAGGGATATATGTTCCATCAGCCCAATCAACGGCTGCAAGGTCTCTACGCGAATGCTCAGTGTGCGCCTTCAACCGAAGTCTCAACCGCCGCATAGCCTCTCCCCTCTTAAAGCCGGTCAGTGCCGGGCGTTCAGTTCAATGACTGAACGCGACGTTCGTCATCCCGGACACAGCGAAGCGGACGTCCGGGAAGACCATAAACAGTTGCCAACCTCATCCAGAGGAAGCGCGCGCGCTGAGTTTGCCGCCATCCTTCGAGACGGACCTACGGTCCTCCTCAGGATGAGGAGCAGCCGAGACGCAGACGGTGGCGGGTGACGCCTGTCCCGGTCGGCATTGCCAGACCTGATCCGGCAAACCCTGATCTGCCTCCTTTTCCAGGCGCGACTTCGCCAACTCACGCGAACCCGACCAGGGCCTTTCGGCGCTTGCCGACTGAGAGTGCCAGCCTGTCATTGGCCTTCAGGTCGCCGGTTCCAATGTGCCGTCTCGGGTCATCTACTATCCGGCTGTTGAGACGGACGCCGCCGCCTTCCACCAGACGCCGGGCCTCGCCGTTCGAAGCCGCAAAGCCGACAGCAACCACGAGCTCCAGAAGACCAAGGCCTTCCGCAAGACGGGAAAGGGGCAACATGTGCGTGGGTTCCAGTATCTCGCCTTCACCGGCAAACAGGGCATCCCCCTGCTGTAGGGCTGCACGCGCTTCCTCAGGTCCGTGAACAATGGTCGTGACCTGGGTTGCCAAGATCTTCTTGGCCTCATTCAGCTCCGCGCCCGCAAGGGCTGAAAGCCTTTCCACTTCACTGATCGGCAATTCCGTAAAAAGGCGCAGGCATTTGCCGACGTCGGCGTCCGCCGTGTTGCGCCAGAATTGCCAAAAACCGAAGGGCGAGAGATGTTCGGGGTGCAGCCAGACGGCGCCTGCCGCGGTCTTGCCCATCTTGGCACCGCTGGCGGTCGTCAGCAGCGGCACCGTCAGTCCATGAAGCTTGCGTCCGTCGCGCCGGCCGAGTTCAACGCCGTTGACGATGTTTCCCCACTGATCGGATCCACCGACCTGCAAGACGCAATCATGACGTTTCGCCAGCTCCAGAAAGTCGACGGCCTGAAGCATCATGTAGCAGAATTCCAGAACCGTCAGCGGCATCTGTGCTTCCAGGCGCGACTTGACGCTGTCAAAGGTCATCATGCGGTTGACGGTGAATTGGGATCCATAATCGCGGAGAAATTCCAGGAAGCGGAACTCGTTCAGCCACTCCGCATTATCAACCAAAAGGGCTCCGTCCGGGCCATCCATGTCGACCAGCCGCTCGACCGATCGGCGGATGGTGGCAATATTGGCCGAGATCTGGCGTTCTTCCAGGAGAGGCCTTGCATCATTGCGAAAACTCGGGTCACCGATCTGACTGGTGCCGCCGCCGAGAACAACGATCGGGCGGTGACCGAGTTTCTGCAGCCAGCGCATGGTCATCAGCGGCATCAGATGGCCGACATGCAAACTGGCGGCGGTGGCGTCGAACCCGGCATAGGCGGTGACCGGTCCTTCGGAAAGCCGCTTGTCAAGCGCTTCCACATCCGTGCACTGGTGCACAAGACCGCGTTCCAGAAGCACGGCAAGTGCCTCCGATTTGAGCTTGGTCGCCGGCTTTCCGGCTTCAATCATATGCTTGGACATTTTGAGCTTCCTGGTTTCCCCGCCAGGAGCTCTTGAAACCAAAAAGCCGCCTGACGCGGCGGCTTTTGAGGTTTCTATGAAATGAGCAAGATCCTACGCAGCCGCCGGTATGTCGGTGACGTAATAATAATATACGAAGGATGCGTTCATCTTGGCCATGGACATCTAGATGCGACACGTCGCGGGCAGAGTCAAGACGCTAGAGCGGTGAATTTGAAATTCGCATCATTGCTTCTGCGGTCTCTGAAGCGAACTTCAAATTCGTAAACCGCACTGGAAACATGGACTTGCACGTCACCTTCTTGAAGCTGAAGTTCGTTCGAAGCCCGCTGCGAAGTGAGTCGAACTTCAGATTCAGGTGACGAGTTGGTCCCCGCGGGCAAAGCCGACGACCTTCGCATGTTTTCAAGACAGGTCGACGTCCGTTTCGCCCCGTCCCAGAATGACCGGCATGATCAGGTCTTCTTCGTCCGTGAGATGGCGCTTGAGCCCCATCAGCATCGCCGCGCTCGCCCTGTCGTAAGCGTCGGCAGCGCCTTGAATGACATCCTGATCACCCACTTGGATTGCTGTGAAAAGCTGCGTGGCGTTCTGAACAACTGCTTCCATCCGCTGGTGCAACTGCGCGTGATCGGCTTCCAGGAGTTCCATGCCTTGCAGGAGATCCGGCTCAACGCGTAGCAGAGCAGGAAAATACTGCTGATCTTCCACCATATTGTGAGTATGCAGTTCCGACAGAAAGCGCTGCAGCTGAGGTGCAAGCATGGCAGCGAAACGCTCTGCGCCAAGCTGGTTTTCCCGATACTGCTTCAGCAGCGTTATCAGGATATTGCCCATGTTCCGAAAGCCGTCATGGCGGTTCAGCCAGAGCTCCGACACCGGGCCGTAGTTCTCATGGGTCAGCCAATCACCGCGGGAAATATCCTGAAACAGAAACCATTCACGCGGCAGGCCATGGCGGAAGTCCAGCTGGAATTCGTGGGAGGGGCCCGAATCCGGCCTTGGCTTCCGCATCAGCTGGAAAGTCATTTCGCAGGGTTGCCGCCTGCCGAGTTGCAAGGGAGGTATCATTTGTTTTCAACCAGTTAAATCGGTGGTGGAAAGACGTTGGGATCCAACGTGCCGGCCTGGAACCCAGCCGGCACGTGAAACCCGAAATCACTGCACTGAAAGCGGGCGCGTGAAAAGCACAGCCTTGTTGTCTCCGTTGAAATAACGCAGCTCGTAGCTTCCTGCTTGCTTTGGTGCGGTCAGACTGACTGTCTGGGCATCAATATCTCCGGACCAGACACGTCTGTCGAATACGGCGCGGCCATTGCCGCCGCGCCCTGCCGGATCCCAGATCTGCACAGAATCGTAGCGCGCACCCGGCCCCTTCCAGGACACTGAAAACTTGGTTTCAGCTTCGACGCTCTCCGGTCCGTCGATCGACAGTTCGAGGGGAACGACCGTGATTGGGCGGGTCAGCAGCACTGTCTTGTTGTCGCCGTTGAAATAGCGCAGTTCGTAGTCACCGGGTTTGGCGGCACTCGGCAGGGTGACCTTGCTGTTGTCGAAATCGTCGTTTCGCAGGCGTTTTTGGTGCACCACACGGCCATCGCCCGCACGTGCTCTTGGATCAAAGAACTGCACACTGTCATAGCGCGCGCCGGGCCCCGTCCAGGTCACCGTCAGGTGCCGGCCCTGACCGATCTCGTCCGGCGCTACAAGTTCGACAACGGTTGCCGATACCTCGATCGGGATCGATGCCAAAACCGCCTTGTTGTCTCCGTTGTAATACTGGAGCTCATATGGACCCGGCTTTACCGGACCGGGCAAGGTTACCCTCTGGTTTTCGAAGTCATCGTTTCTCAGGCGCTTTTCGTGCAGTTTCTTGCCGTTTGAGGGATCAATCAGTTTGACGCTGTCGTAGCGGGCGCCGGGACCGACCCAATCGACGACGATCGGCTTGCCGGCTTCTGCCGCCTCTTCCGTTTCGAGCTGAACTGCAGCGTCAATGATCTCAAGCGGCCTCGTGGCCAGCACCGACTTGTCCTCTCCCGCGTAGTAGCGAAGCTCATAGGTACCCGGTTTTGCCGGTGTCGGCATCGTCACCTTGTTGTTGTCGAAATCGTCGTTGCGAAGACGCTTGTTGTGCAGGACCTTGCCTTCGCCTCCACGGGCACTGGCGTCATAGAGTTCGACCGCGTCGTAGCGTCCACCCGGCCCGATCCATTCCACGGTCACAGGACGGGCCATGGCAATCTCGTCGGGCGCAAAAAGCGCCACCTCCGCCGGTGTCACCTCGATCATGCGCGTCGCCAGAACCTGACGGTCGGAGCCATCCCAGTACCGGAGTTCATAGGTGCCGGGATTGGTCACCACCGTCATCGATACCCGATTGTTGTCAAAGTCCCCGTTGACGATCGACTTGGAGCGCAAGCGCTTGCCCTCGCCGCCGCGGGCGCCGGGGTCATGGAATTCCACCTGATCGTAGCGCCCGCCCGGCCCTTGCCAGGTGACTTCGATCCGAGAGCCGATTTGCGCCTGATCCGGTGCCTCAAGCGACGCCTCGGGCAACTGTGCCGGCGCGGCAGCTGCTTCCTTCACCGGAACCGACTCAACCGTCGCCGTCAGCGCGTCGGACAATTCCTCGGTGCTGCCTGCCTGGATATAGAGACCGCCGGTGTTTTCCGCGAGGCAAGCAACCTGCCGTCCTTCCTCTTCGCTCAATCCGAAACCGATAACGTGGGCGGTAAAGTTCACGCCCAGTCTGGCAAGCTCGTTGCCGAGCGCGCAGGGATCCGCGTTGCAGGTTTCAATGCCGTCGGTCACAAGAACAACGGTTGCCTTGTCTTCGGTAAAGCGCAACGTCTCGGCAGCTTGCCGGACCGCAGCCGACAAGGGTGTCTTGCCTTTCGGCGTAATGCGGTCGGTTGCTGCCTTGATGGCGGCAGCGGTTCCAGCACCCGGCGGAACGACAAGCTCTATATCCGAACAGTTGCCCTTTTCCCGGTGGCCGTAGGCAAACAGCCCAAGTTCCAGATCACCTGGCAGCTTTCCAAGCACGCCGGACATTGCATCGCGTGCTATTTCGATCTTGGTCCGGCCCTCGATTTGCCCCCACATGGAACCGGAGCCATCAAAGACGATGGCAGCTCTGTCAGCGGCCTGAGAAACTGAAGAAAAAACGGAAAATGCGGCTATTGCCAAAACAAACGGTCGAAACATGGTTCCCCCGACAAATGTGTCCCACGACGTGTCGTTGCGTAACCGTGCCACATGTCCTGTCCGTCGCCTAGGGTCAGGGCTCATTCATTCGGTTGAATTGGCGCGATAAACGGCGATGAGCTGCCAGGAAAAACGCGACAAGCGGGCTTCCTGCCCGCTTGAGCGGTTTGACGTAGAAGATTGAAGCCGTTTTTGCGTCCCGTCGGGATAAGGGTGAATTTGCCCGGCAAATTCATTGCAAACCTTTGGGAACCGGACGGTTTCCCGCAGCTTTGCGCCTGGTATCAGAACAAATTCATCCCTACCAATTCATCCAAATGAATGAGTCCTGACCCTGGATCACACACAGTGTCGGTTTTCACATTCCTCAGCAGAAAACCGCGCCGGCATCGCTGAGTTCCTGTTTCAGAGGTCCCCATTTCCTGGGTGTTGCCGTCAGGGTTCCCGTTTCCCTGATCTCGACCTGATAGCCGCGCGCGAGCGCACCCTTCGCCGTCAGCTGCACGCAGTGGCATGAATCCAGCCCGACAAGTGTAAGCCGTCCGACATTCTTCGCGGCAAGCCAATCCTCGAATGCCGGGCTGGAGAACGTGTCGCCGATCGATTTTTCAAAAACGGGAGCGTCCGCCGTGTCGAGGGCCGGATCAATGCGCAACCCTTTCCGGCCCGGCGTTCCCGCCCCTTTCGCGACCAGTTTCATGATAAGGATCGCCAGCCTGTCCCGGAACACATGCTTCACAAAAGCCACGTGTGTACCGTCACCGCGCGCTATTTCAAGAGACCGGTTGATCTCGGCGATCGCCGCATCCCTGTATCCAGGTTCGAATGCGTTTGCACCCGTGCTGCGCGTGAAATCCTCCTGCACATCGATCACCACTAAAGCCGTGTTCAGGCGTTTGCCGGGATCAATTCTGTTCCCCCGCGTCGGGGTACCGATCTTGCGCATGATCTTGATCGTGTAGAGAACCAGGCCTGCCAGAACGACGGCAAACAGTCCGATCGCGCTCCATAGTTCACCCATCGCTTCACTCCTCGTGTACCGTATTCAAAAAGGCCTCGGACGATCGGGATCGTCCTCATATTCCGCAAAGTGATCGAGCATCGCGCAGAGCACTTGTTGAGAGGACTTGAGATCCTGCACGGTGAACAATTCACAGATCATCTCGATTTCGTCGTTCTCCGAGGCCCGGATGTCAGCGAAGACGGACCGACCGCGTTCGCTCAGACAAAAAAGAGGCGAGCGTTTATGCGCCGGATTCGGGCCGCGTTCGACAAACTCTCCTTCCTCCAGCGCGTTCATCAAAAGCTGAATCTGCTGACGGGCGAGAAACAGCGTTCGTGCGGTGTCTGGAACGGAAAGCGGTCCAGCCTCGCTAAGAACCTCCATCACCGCCCGCATCCCGACCGTGACGCCGGTGCCATTCAACTTGGCCTCCACGGCGCGGGCCAGACGGCGATGTACCGGCCGGATCAAACGGATGATTTCATAGAGTTCAACAGACTTTTCCATTGCTTACCTCTTTGACAATTCAATTGCCATATTGACAATATTTTTGTCAATATTTGATTTCGATTTGCTGACCTCTTCCTAAAAAGCGCAGGGCGTCCCGGAACGAAAAACCCCGGCACGTGGCCGGGGCGACTGTCAGGGCACAAAAGGCCAGTGTCGTGAATTTGAAATTCGCTCGAAGCCCGCTGCAAAAAGAGCCGAACTTCAGATTCAGGTGACTAGCGCATCACAACCGCATCAGGGGGCAACCAGCTTGACCGGTTCCGGTTCCACGGCGATCTCGCACTTGACCGAGTTGGCAATGAAACAAACGTCATGCGCTTTTTCATGAATCGCTGTCAGCCACTCCTGATCCGGTTTTTCCGTGCCGATCAATGTGATCTCAGGCCGCAAGACGACTTTGGAAATCGCCATCTTTCCACGGGCAACGCGGCTCATTTCACCTTCCGCGTGGTCGCTGTAGCTGGCGACGTTGAAATTCGCGCGCCGGGCGAGATCGAGAAACCAGAGCATGTGACAGGACGAGATGGCCGCAACAAACGCCTCTTCCGGATCGACAGCCGCTTCCACCGAATGCGGCAAGGGAACCACAGTTGGTGAAGCACTCGCGGGAACTTCAAGCCCTCCGTCAAACCGCCAGATATGACCGCGCGAATACGCGTTTGCCGCATAGTCGCCGTCGCAGGCCCACTCCACCAGAGCCTTGTAGAAATGCCCCGCCATGGCTCACAGTGTCTCCAGAAATGCCTTGTAGGCCGCCGCATCGAGCAGTTCGGAAAGCTGACTTTCGTTGCCGACCTTCATCTTCAGGAACCAGGCAGCACCTTCCGGATCCTCATTCACCTTCCCCGGCTCCTCAGCGAGCGCCTCATTGATCTCGACAACCTCGCCGTCGATGGGCGCGTAGACTTCGCTCGCGGCCTTGACCGATTCAACAACCCCGGCCTCATCGCCTTGCGCAATCTCGGCGCCGACTTCGGGGAGCTCGACGTAAACCACATCGCCAAGCTGCTCTTGCGCATAAGCCGTGATGCCGACGGTCGCCACGCCTGCCTCGACAGAAATCCATTCATGATCTTTTGAGTAATAGGTCGTCATGTCGTTGTCCTAAGTCAGCGTTTGTGCGGAAAAGTGAGGGAACTCATCGAGGTCAAACAGAACCGGTTGGTACAAAAACCAGGCTTTCGAGAGCCGGAATTGATCAATTCCGAACCGTTTCAAGAAAGACACGTCAGCATCACCGGTCATCAACCGTCCCCGTGTTCAGAGCGCAGCCGTCAGGCCGAGTTCAAACAACCCTGCCAGCCAGCACCCCCTCTGTCCGAGAACCTGAGAGATTTCCCGCAGGACGCGAAAACGGCGTCCCGCAGCTACTCCGTCGGTGAGCAGTCCGCGAAAGGCATGGCGGAGCACTGCTTTCCAGAGCGTTTTTTCCCCTGCGGTCCTTTTGCCTGAGAGTTTCCGGGGCGGTTGCTCCTTCGGCACCGGGCTTTTTCGCCCGATTTCTCCCGCATGGGACAAGCGCGCGCTAGCACGCCCACCAGGGCACGACCCTGAGTGGAGACGGATTGTGAGAGGGCAACATGCCCTTGTCAATACGGGAGAAACTGCAAGAAATTTGCAAGGCGCGGGTCGATTGCTGCCGCGCCGGTCGTCCGCCTCATGGTTTGGTGACGGCCTAGCGGCGGCGTCCTTCGTCGAAGCCAAACACGACCTTGACGCTCGCGCCCTGGGGTATCGTGAACTTGTCTTCAATCAAGGTCCACTTTTCCGCCGGAGCCCCTTCAGTGAGTGTGACCGGAACTGTCAGGACTTCGGAGCTGAGGGGTTCAGCACCGGTTCCACCAGGCACGACCGCAACCCGAAGCGGCAGTTTCACCTCTCCGCCTTTCCAGGCCGGTCCGGGCGTGACATCACCTGAAAGGCCGATCTTCATGCGGCGTCCGCCGCCTGCTTCCTGTGTGCAGCTGTTCGCCCAGTCCTCAACGGTCGCCTGGTAAAGCAGGCCTTCCGATTCGTCTTGCTTGCCGCGTACGTAGTTCCGGATCAGGAAAGTGTTCGACTTCAACTCCATCGGCGGACACGGAACCGGCGGCGCGAAAGTCGCCGGCGACACCTCGATCGGTTCCTGACCGCCGCTGATGATCTTGCCCGCAACGCTGTCGGCTCCACCGCCGCACCCGGCAAGTACCGCCGCGCAGATACCGGCCGACAGACAGGTTTTCAGTTTCACATTCGCAAGAGCCTGAAACGCAGTGATCATCATCTTTCCATTGGATCGAACAGCAACATGGCGGAGTGTCATAGCAGGAAGACCCATGCTTGGCGAGATCACTTCGCAGGAAAGCTTCAAGCAGCACAATGTGGCTGAAATAGTGCGCAGTTCCGCACACCTGACTTGACAGGAAACGGCTTGAACCCCTTATTGCGGCTAGACAGATTTGCTGAAAGGGCAAAATGACTATCTCCGAGCAGAACAAACCGCCGCTTTCCATCCGTCTTTGCGCACCGCGCGGGTTCTGCGCCGGCGTCGACAGGGCGATCCAGATCGTAGAACTGGCACTGGAGAAGTACGGTCGTCCGGTCTATGTGCGTCACGAAATCGTGCATAACAAATTCGTTGTCGACGGCCTGAAGGCGAAAGGCGCCGTGTTCGTCGAGGAGCTGGACGAGATCCCTGCCAATGACGTCGACAGGCCGGTGATTTTTTCGGCACACGGCGTGCCGAAATCCGTTCCCGAGGATGCCCAGGCCCGCAACATGTTTTTCCTGGACGCAACCTGCCCGCTGGTTTCCAAGGTGCACAAGGAAGCGCAGATCCATGACCGCCGTGATCGCGAGGTCCTTTTGATCGGGCATGCCGGTCATCCTGAAGTCATCGGAACCATGGGCCAATTGCCCGAGGGTACGGTCGCGCTCATTGAAACCGAAGAAGACGCGCGCAAGTTCGAACCGAAGTCCGACAAGAACCTTGCCTATATTACCCAGACAACCCTTTCGGTTGACGATACCGCCGGAATTGTCGCGGTCCTGAAGGAGCGTTTTCCGGAGATCGTCGCCCCGCACAAGGAAGACATCTGCTATGCGACCACGAACCGGCAGGAAGCCGTGAAGCATGTCGCGCCAAGTGTGGATGCGATGGTTGTCGTCGGCGCGCCGAATTCGTCGAATTCGCAACGGCTGCGGGAAGTGGCAGAAAGAGCCGGCTGCCGGGTTGCCGTTCTGATCCAGCGCGCCAGCGATATCAACTGGCCCGACTTTGACAACATCGAATCCCTGGGCCTGACCGCCGGTGCATCGGCCCCGGAAACCCTCGTCGAAGAGATCATCGCCGCGTTTGCACAGCGGTTCGATGTCACCGTCGAGACCGTGCGCACGGCCGAAGAAACCATTTCCTTCAATCTGCCACGGGAACTCAGAGACTCGGTCTCCCCTCCCCGCGCGGCGACCGGATAACAAGATGGCCGTTTATACCGAAGTGACCGATGAGGAGCTGCAGGCTTTCATCGGGTCCTACGATGTTGGGCGCCTGCTCTCCTTCAAGGGCATTGCTGAAGGTGTGGAGAACAGCAACTTCCTGGTTCACACGGACAAGGCGTCTTTCATTCTCACGCTCTATGAAAAGCGCGTAAACCCGGATGATCTGCCCTTTTTCTTGAACCTGCTGCAGCATCTTGCCGGAAAAGGCTTGTCATGCCCGACACCGGTTCCTTCCAAAGACGGCGAACTGCTCGGAGAGCTGGCGGGACGCCCTGCTGCGCTTGTCACCTTTCTGGAAGGAATGTGGGTCAAGCGGCCGCGGGTTGAACACTGCGCCGAGCTCGGCAAGGCCATGGCGGAGCTGCATCTGGACGGGCGGGATTATGCCGGTTTTCGAACCAATGCTCTCAATGTCGAAGGCTGGCGGCCCCTTTTTGACCAGTGCAGCGACCGGAGCGACGACGTTTTGCCCGGGCTCGCGGCCGAGATTGCGAGCGAACTGGACCATCTGGAAAGAACGTGGCCGGACAACCTGCCGAACGGCGTCATTCATGCCGATCTCTTTCCGGACAACGTATTCTTTCTCGGCGATGAGCTGTCCGGCTTAATCGACTTCTATTTCGCCTGCAATGACGCGCTTGCCTACGACATTGCCATCTGCCTGAACGCCTGGTGCTTTGAAAAGGACCTTTCGTTCAATGTGACCAAGGCCCGCGCCCTATTGAAGGGCTATACGAGCGTACGGCCGCTGGAGGCCGACGAATACACGTCCCTGCCAACGCTATGCCGGGGTGCCGCGCTGAGGTTCCTGCTCACACGGCTGTACGACTGGCTGAGCGTACCGGAAGGCGCGCTCGTCACGCCGAAGGATCCGCTGGAATTTCTCAAGAAACTTCGGTTCCACCAAACGATCGAGGGCACGCAGGCTTACGGACTGGAACGATGACCGCTCAGAACCGCGTGACAATTTTTACGGACGGCGCGTGCTCGGGGAATCCGGGACCCGGCGGATGGGGCGTACTGCTGCGTTTCGGGGAACACGAGAAGGAGCTGAAGGGCGGTGAACCGGAGACCACCAACAACCGCATGGAACTGACGGCGGCGATTGAAGCCCTCAATGCTCTCAAGCGGCCCTGCGCCATCGACCTTTACACGGACAGCACTTATGTGCGCAGCGGTATCCGTGAATGGCTGGAGGGCTGGAAACGCAAGAACTGGCGCACCAGCGCCAACAAGCCTGTGAAGAACGCAGATCTGTGGCAAGCTCTCGACGAGGCGCAACAGCGCCACGACGTGACCTGGCACTGGGTCAAGGGTCATGCCGGCCATCCCGACAACGAACGCGCGGATGAACTGGCACGCGGCGGCATGGCTCCTTACAAGAACGGCGACTGATTTCACGTTCCGGCCGGAAAGGGATAGCACGTGAGAGTATTCTGGTGGTCAGCCCCGATATCAAAGCGTCCATCGGCGCCGGACATGCCCGGTTCTGTGCTCATCATGGC
>Ga0207422_1003564_pt1 | contig 15191 bp, 14 predicted proteins | sample MarCyaLeptolynsp_FD_187757 | JGI IMG/M metagenome (GOLD analysis project Ga0207422, IMG submission 187757) | Marine cyanobacterial communities from Panama - species 1 Leptolyngbya sp. (SPAdes) | ecosystem: Environmental > Aquatic > Marine > Unclassified | place: Panama: Panama City | collected...
TGCATTTTCATAGTTATGTCTAATCCATCAATCCCTACCGAACTTACTTTTGAAAATGCATTTGAAGGATCATTTGTCATTAAAAAAGGAGTCTTTAATCTGACTGAAAATGATCAGAAGATTGACAATGACGGCTTTCCTTCTCCTCAAAATATTGATCCTAACAAACTGCCAAACGTTGAGCGTTTGATCCAGGTTGATCAGGGAGCCAATATCAACCTTACATTTTCTGTTGAAGGTTCTTTAGCTGGATTCTTGGCTGGAAAATGGAGAGCAGAAGCATTTTTTGAAAAAATGGGAGCGGGTGAATTTCCTGGTGATGCACCAAGCAATGTAGCACCTTATGACTCAAGCAAGGCTCATTATTCTATCGATATCCCTATTAGAGGTATTGATGCAGGTATGTACCGCATTGTTGTTTGTCTGACTTTTGAAGGACCTAATGGACAACAAGGACCGGTAGCTGCTTTTGGAGACCTTGGAGTTGTTAAATTCTATAAGGAAAGCCGCTAATCAGTTCAAAGCTCTGCATCTTGAACCCCCACTGGATTTGAAACTTCGAATGAAAGGGAGATTCAACCTGAAATCCAGACAAGCTTTAAAACCCGGTTCAAATTTATGAGCCGGGTTTTGTTCTACCCCTAAAGAAATAAGAGATGGAAAAGAACCATATGCCAGAAAAAAAGCCCATAAACCGGATGAATAAATCTGAGTTATTGGAAGAAATTAAAAGCCTGCAAAAGCAAATTGAGATCAGCGAGGACCTGACAGAAAATATGCCTGATCCAGCTGAAATCAGTAAACTTGAGGCTGAACGCGATGAGTGGATGGAAAAGACCCTGTATTTGGAAGAAGAGATAAACAAGCAGGAAGCTTTCAAAAGAGAATTTGAGGAGAAAATTAGGAGAGAAAATAAGGCAAAAAATCGCCAATTGACTCAGTTGGAGGACCGAATTAAAGATTTAGACCAACAACTAAGTAAACAAAAAGAGGAAGAAGAACCTCAAATTGAATCCAAACATAAATCCAGCTTTCGATTAGAATATTATCACCAGGAGAAGGGTGAAATTCAGGGTAAAATCGAACATCTGATTAGTCGAAAAAAGAAAGCGCTAAAAGGAATCGATGAGGACAAATTGATCGATTTCATCCATAAACACATGGCACCTTTTATGAAAGAGGCGCCAAAAGAAGTGGTAAAAGAACCAGTCTCGAAAGCGAGAACTGCAGCTCCACAAAAGAAAAAGAAGAAAGAAGTATTTGAACCGATCCCGGAGGAGTCAATTGCTGGAAATTTAAAGGTTAAAAACTTGGGTGCAAGAGATCAAAGACCCTTTATATCCCGTAAGAGAGCTGCAGAAGTGGTCATTTCTTTGGATGCGCTGGGAATCGATTTTGAGACTTATAATTGGGAGGCGAATCTATCTTCCAGTCTCATCCATAAGGATGAAAAGAGAAACCTGGGCAAATTCAGTGGACAAGAGAAAAAGGGCAAAGAGATTGTATTTAATCTGATCCCGAGCAATTTTTCACCAGGTCCCAATCGTATTTATGCAAGTTTGAGCTTGTACGATGCTAGAGAGGATTTGGAAGACCAAATACCGACTCAGCTGGGTCCCTTTGATTTGAGCCAGCTCATTTATGTACGCTAAGAAATTGGGTACTAATTCGGCGTAATAAGATCTGGACTTACTCCGAATGGTAAATGGGTACCCATATGCTTGATCCGCATATCATCATCACCCATAACGACCATTTTTCTTGTCTTCCAATTATACTTCCGAATATATCTCGGACATTTGGGACAAGTAAAAATGATCCAGTCGCCTTCACGACGGGAATTACAAGTATGATGCGTATCGGGGGAGATGGGGGGGAAGTTAAGCTCTTGACCTTCGTTCATAAGTATTTTTGATGTCAATAATTCAAACAGTATTGACTTCCCGGAATTATAAGTACTAAGCTAAAGTACTAATTTTCTGTGATTTAGCCCCCGCTTGTGGAAAAGTATTTTTTTTGTCCAAAATGATTGATTGGATAAAGTAAAGAAAGAGAATCAAAAGAGATTCTCTTTCTTACAAAAAGGGCTATCTGTAAAAATTACTTTTTCTGCTTCCAATGGCTGTATTCTATTCCCAGATTTATTCCTAAACTATTGCCTAAGGAGTTTGAATCATTGTTGTGATCGATGGCGGTAAAGCTTCTGTCAGCCCTGATTCCGGCTACCAGAGAGACATTATTGGACAGCTTGAAGTAGTTGGCCCATTCCAGCATAAAAGCGCCGCTCAGGCCTTTGTAATCGTAAAGACCATATCTGGGAGGAGTCAGTAGAAATTGAATTTGTGGACCGAATCCCAATCTGCCCATATAGTTTTCTTTTCGGATAAGCTTCCATCCAAGGCTAACAGGAATCTTTATGAGATTTATATTATGGCGTGGAAATGGACATGATGGGGATCCTGGACCTATTCGATCTGAAGAACGGGGATTAAAATTAATTGAATTGTTAATGCCATCACTAGGGCTAAAAACAAAGAAGGGGCTGCACTCTACCAGACTGAAATTACCAGCTTGATTCGAATAATGGTATCCAACGCTAATTTCAAGACTTTCATTGAGGCTCTTACTTGCCTCTATCCCAAAGGCAAGGCTGGGGATGATTCTTTCGCTGCTGGAAATAAAGCCTGCATCATAAGGATTTAGGCCGGAAACTTGAGGTTGAATACTCAGTCGAAGGGAAAATGATGGAGCTTCCTGAGCCTGCATAGCAAAGGGAAGTAGTAGTATCGTGAGGAAAATGTAGCGTACGTAAGTTTTCATTCCTGCTTAAGCTTAGAGGTTGTAGTTGAGACCTAGATGTAGCCCTATGGCTTGAATCCTACTTGAAACGGAGTTCTCATCAGGACGAGTGATAGACTGATCATATCGGAAAGCACCTACGAAATCCAGATGCTTACCGAGCACAAAGTAATGAGACCATTCGGCGACCATTCCCAGGCTTAAGGGACGATAATCCGGCCTGCCTCTAAATGGATCTGTAAATATGATGTGAACTTGTGGGCCCAGATTTGCTTTACTGCGATAGTTTTTGGATTCGATTATTTTGATACCAGCGGTAAAGGGTATTTTCATGATATCAATTTTCCCCCTCCTTTGTGGGCAAGGATTGGGACCGATGCGGAGACAAAAGAAATCATCCGTATTTCCTACCTGATGAGAATAATAGTATCCCAGGCTTAACTCAACATCCGGGCTAATCCATTTAGAGCCTTCGACTCCAAAACTAAAGCCGGCAAAGCGGGCATTTCCATCAGGGAAATCATCTTCATAGGGACTAAAGAAAGAAGCCTGAGGAGCTACCGTAGCCCTGATTGCATGAGTAAAACTATCATCTTCCTGAGCAAGCACAGCAATAGTTTGCAGGAGACAGGCGATAATGAAAAAGTAGCGTAGGTAATATTTTTTCATGGGGAGCAGTGATACTTTCCTTCAGAACGTGAAGAAAAGTAATACTGCTGCATGCTGGAATCAAGGAATGTTAAAATTGGAGTTCGAATAACTCTGCCATCATCCCGGAAGGGTCCTCGTGAAGATGGCCATCTCCGTGCTTTCGGTCTGAGGAGTGCAGGAGAAATTCATAATAATTGCCTGGTTCAATAATGATGTAAGCATAGTGTCCCAACTCATGCTTGCAATCCGGTAAACTTGCATCCGTAGCTAAGGTAATCTTTACTGCATTGGGCTGAGGAGGCAGAAGTAATAATCCTCGCTCAGCTTCCAGTTGGACCGCCAACATGGCATCACCTTTATGATCCACATACCGAATGTGGGTATCTCCCAGACTTTCATAGGAAGAGAAACGAACTTTAGAGCCAATATAAGCATAGACTTTCCCTTCTGAAGCTGCTTGCATCTCATTCAACCAAATCATAAGGTCAGGGCTGCGCTGCTTGATCATCTCGATCTTCTTTTCTGTCTCAATCGCCAGAAATCTGTATTTACGATACAGACTTTTAGCTGCCTGGTATTTCTTTTTTACCTCTTTATATTTTTTGGGTTTTTCTTCTCTCAATTCATCCAAAGCATGCTTATATAGCTGCATATAAGCTTTAGAGTTGTCTCTGCGCATAGCGTCCGCATTCACCAAGAAGCTATCATCAACATACTCTTGCACTGCCGCAGGCTTTATTTGAGGTATTGCCTGTGAAAAAGTAAGAGCCAGGATGCTTAACATTAAGGTTATAATTATCCGCATATTGTAAAATTAAGATAATCTTCTGTTAACATAAAATTAATATACGGATATTTTTCGAGAAGGTGACTCAGAAATTGGGGTTTTTTTCCTACAGGTTTTCCTGTAGCTTTTTTCAGAAAGTGGTGAGGATTAGAAGATAAAATCCTGTAGTTTTGTTGAGTGGGGAGATCATACCTCCGACCTGAAGGATTAATAGCTATATGCCAGAATCAAGCAAGAAGCGTAAGATTTACGTACTAGACACCTCCGTCATTCTCCATGATAACAATGCGATAAACAATTTTGAAGAGAATGATATCGCCATTCCCATTACTGTATTAGAAGAGCTCGACAATTTCAAGCAGGGCAATTCCTCTAAGAATTTTGAAGCCCGGGCATTCATCCGATTTATCGATCGTTTTTCTGGAAAATTTACATTACAGGACTGGGTTCCAATAGAAGGAGAAAACAAAGGCCGCTTCCGGGTGATTATGCCCAAAACGGAGCGTCAGGTAGATGCCGAGGTCATTTTTGATGAAAAAAAGCCGGATCACAAAATCCTAAATTCAGCGCTTTCCCTTAAGGAGGAAGAGCCAGATTGCAAGGTGACCCTGGTAACCAAGGATATAAATCTCAGGTTAAAAGCCAAAGCTTTAAATCTGCCTGCTGAGGATTATGAAACAGGCAAAATCAAGGACGTAAATAACCTCTATACGGGCAATGCCTTGCAGGAGCATGTTTCTGCGGATAAGATCAATAAGATTTTTGAGAAGGGGAGTATAGATGCTGAGGAGGTATTGGAAGAGAAGCCTTTTGACAACCATTATTTCATCCTGAAAAACGGGACGCAATCTACCCTGGCTGTTTACAATCCTGAAAGAGAGAGTCTGGACCGGGTGGAAAAACAAACTGCATTTGGTATCAAGCCCAAAAATGCAGAGCAGACTTTTGCCTTGCACGCCATTCTCAATCCTGAAATAAAATTGGTTACCCTACAGGGAGTCGCAGGTACAGGTAAAACTTTACTAGCATTAGCAGGAGCCCTCGAGCAGAAGCAAAATTTCCGTCAAATCCTCATCGCCCGACCTGTTGTACCTTTGAGTAATAAGGACATAGGCTACTTGCCCGGAGACATTACTTCCAAGCTCAATCCCTATATGGAGCCGCTTTGGGACAACCTTAAATTTATCAAGAATCAATTTTCTCCTTCCGAAAAACGCTACAAGCAGATTGAAGGCATGGTAGAAAATGAAAAGATCGTGATCACTCCGCTGACCTATATCCGCGGAAGGAGTTTGTCAAAAGTATTCTTTATCATAGATGAAGCCCAGAACCTCACCCCACATGAGATAAAAACCATTATCACGCGGGCAGGGGAAAACACCAAGTTGATTTTTGCTGGTGACATCAAGCAAATTGATACCCCTTATCTGGACGCCCAAAGTAATGGCCTTTCTTATGTGATTGACAAATTGAAAGGGCAAAGACTTTTCGCCCACATGACCCTGGAAAAAGGAGAGAGATCTGAGTTGGCAAATCTGGCCACCGAACTTCTTTAATTCATTTCAGATAGAATTTTCAGCATCTTCCGTTTCCGCTCGAACGGAAGCGATTTTCTGTATATTGTGGATAAGTATGTGGATAAACTATGGATAAGTCCGATTTGTCCACAGGCCTACCTAGCTGGTTCACGAAAAAATGAAGGACATCACCCAGAAAGTTGAGCTATTGCTTCAGAAAACGCATGATAATTTCCTGAAAGTAGGGGCACATTTTGCTGCTAAAGGAGAACTTTTGATGCTGGAAGAAATTCTGCGACAGAAACCTCATTGGTTAAACCATCGAGGCTCTCACGGTAGGACGATGTTGTGGGAGGCTGTGTACCATGGTAAAATCGGCAGTATGCAGTATTTGCTGGATAAAGGAGCTGAAATAGAAGCTCCCGGCTGCCATTTCAGTGAACATCTGGTTGAAATTAGTCCTTTGTGTTTGGCTATATACAAAGTAGATACAGCAGCCCAAGAAATTCTCCTTCGATACGGAGCGAAATATGATATTTACAGTGCTGCATTTTTAGGAGATGCATCCAGCTTTCGACAAAAGTTGGAAGAAAATCCAGAGGTGCTAGATCGCATTCACCCTATGGCATGGACGGAAGAAAAGACAGCCTTGATTTTTTATGCGGTCGCTGGCGGAAATCATGAAATCCTTCAGCTGATGGGGGAGAGGGGCGTGCGAATTAAGCCCGATAGCCATTGGTTGTTGAAGTTTGCCTATTGGAAAGAGGATTTTACATTGATGGAATTGTTGGTCAAGTATGGGGCTGATCCTAAAGCCCTCATCATTTCAGATCCGCTTGAAGAGGAAGTTTACACCAGGTTACGAGCTTTGGGTTTTGAAATAGATATTAATCGTCCGGATAAAATGGGATGGCCGCCCATTGTTTATGCGAGCAGAGGAGATAATGGAGAACATCCGGAGGAAATTCAGAAACTCCTCGATGCAGGAGCAGATATCGAGGCTGTTAATGCTAAAGGAAAAACAGCGCTTCATACAGCTGCAAAAGCTGGCTTTGCAAAAGTGATCAAAGTTTTACTAGAGAATGGAGCAGATTTGGAAAGCAGAGATTTACAAGAGGAAACACCTCTATTTAGTGCGTTTCGATCCAGCATTCGGAAAAAAGATAAGTTGGTCGAATGTATGAATCTACTCATTTCAGAGGGAGCCGATCTCCAGGCAAAAAATAAGAAAGGAAGAACTGCGAAAGAGGTATTGCTAGCTCGCAAAGATTCGGCAGAACTATTAGAAAAACTGGATAGAATAAACGAGCAGCTTTAGCTTACTTTCGTCTTCCTGACACGCTTCACTTCAAACTTAGGGAGGGCATAAAGGAAACCAAAAGCTTCGCTTCCCTCTCTGGTCAAAGTTTTGTGATGGATCTTGTGTGCACGGATCAAGCGGTTGATATAGGAATTCTTAAAGTTGTATTTCACCTTGATTCGCCGATGAATGATCACATCGTGGAAGAGGAAATAGAACACTCCATAAACCGTAATCCCTACTCCCACAGGCAACATCCAGCTTTGATTTTGTATCCCAAGGATAATCAGAACAGCAGCTGCCACTCCATAAAAAAGAGATACCAGATCATTCCATTCAAACCAACCCGGATTTACGCTATGATGGGATTTATGTAGAAACCAGAGCGGTCCATGCAAAATGTATTTATGCATGATCCAGGCCCAGCCTTCCATAGCAATACAGGTACAAACGAAAATAGATATTTGGAGAAGTAGACTCATAATTCAGCGATTCCCTACTAAAACCCCTAATTCACAGGAATGGTTTTAAGATAAGCAGAATTCTATATGATATAAATGGGCTTATTCACCAAAAAGGACCGCGTGCAGGCGTTCTACGGCCTTTGAGGCATGTTCCTGGCCTACGACAAAGCCCAAATTGATGTCTGAGGCCCCCTGAGAAATCATTTCAACCGGAATGCTTTCCTTAGCCATCACATCAAATACTTTTCCTGCTACGCCTATGCCTTTACGCATACCTTCTCCTACCAAACAAATGATGGAGAGATCTTTATCTACGCGTACCTGGGCAAATTCTGATAATTCATCAACCACAGGCTGGATGTTCTGACCTGCATCTACGGTGACTGTTACAGATACCTCTGAAGTAGAAACCATGTCTACCACTACATGATTTCTGGAGAAGATGTCAAATATCTTGGCCAGGAAACCAAAGGCATCCAGCATGCGCAGACTATAAATATTGATCAGGGAGACGTTTTTCTTAACTGAGATGGCCTTAACGGTTGTCGTGCTGGTAGGCGAATCCGAAAGAATACGCGTTCCTGCATGATCGGGATTAGCCGTATTTTTAACTACAACCGGGATATCTCTATCCATTGCCGGGCGGATGGTTTTGGGGTGCAAAACCTTTGCTCCAAAATAAGCAAGCTCTGCAGCCTCTTTAAAAGAAACAACGGGTAGGTTGTGGGCAGATTGTACGATGCGAGGATCCGTACTCAAAATCCCGTTTACATCTGTCCAGATTTGAATTTCCTCCGCCCCTACAGCAGCTCCAATAATTGCAGCCGTGTAATCACTTCCTCCTCTTCCCAGGGTGGTAATCTCAGCTTTATCATTGTGCCCGATAAATCCGGTAACAATCGGTAGATGGTCCAGTGCATGAATGTTTTTCCCCAGTGCCTCAAAAGCTTTCGGCAAGGGAAGCGCATTCTGGAAATTATTATCCGTATACATGCCCAGATCATAGGCAAAATGGTGTTTTGCCTTTACTCCTTTGTTTCTGAAATGTGCGGCAACCAATTGGCAGGATACCCTTTCCCCAAAAGAAACCAGGTAATCTGAGGTACGAGGACTGATTTCCCGGATCATCATGATCCCCATCAGGAGAGACTCTAGTTCCCTGTGCATATCATCTATGATATGCTCATCCAGTCCCAGCCCTTGAATTACGGCTTCATGCTTGGCTTTTATCTTACTGATATCCAGAGAACCTGCCAGGGCTTTCTGACCCGCTTCAATCAAAAGGTCTGTAACCCCTCCGACAGCTGATACCACTACGATAGGTTTCTTATCCAGCAAAGGACTAACTATTTGATAGACTTGCTCAATTCTTTCAGGAGACCCGACTGAGGTTCCTCCAAATTTCATGACAATCATGGCCTTTGTTTGCTTTGTAATTCAGGCAGCGAATCTACGCAGGAGCCCGCTATTTTCACAATTTCGGAGAATAATGAAGAGAATATTTGCTGCTCATAAATAGAAATGTACCTTTGAAGCTCAATTCTTTGCCCTATGTCCGAGCTATTCCAGACGGATCTCTCGCTTATTCAATGGTTTATTTTCGCTTTCGCTGGCCTCCTTACAGGGGTGATCAATACGCTTGCCGGAAGTGGCTCACTAATCACCCTTCCCATTTTCATTTTCATATGTGGTTTACCGGCTGATGTGGCAAATGGTACCAACCGCATTGGGGCTCTTTTTCAAAGTGCTACAGGAGTACGAGCCTTTCAGAAGCAAGGCGTTTTGAACCTTAAAGGAGTGGCCTGGATTGCAGTGCCCATAGTCTTGGGTGCAGCGCTTGGAGCCCGGATAGCCGTTAGTCTGGATGAGAAGATGATGAACTACAGCATAGGAGGGCTTATGGTTTTTATGCTGATTGTATTGCTCATCAATCCCAAAAGATGGATACGGGAAACTACTGCGGACATTCAAAAACACAAGAGACCCCTGAATATTCTGGCTTTCTTTCTCATAGGTATTTATGGAGGTTTTATTCAGGCTGGAGTGGGCATATTCTTGCTTGCCGGATTAGTTCTGCTTTCCGGTTATAGTTTAAAGGCTTCCAATGGAATAAAATTGGTGGTTGTATTTCTCTTCAATATCCCCGCCATTTACATTTTCCTGAGTATGAATCAGATTCATTTTGGTTATGGGATTGCTATGGCTGTTTTTCAATCTGTGGGTGCCTATTTAGGGGTAAAGTGGATCTCCCAAATTCCTAATGCCAATGAATGGATACATAGGTTGCTGATTCTCATTGTGATAGCATCTGCATTCAAATTCCTGGGTGTTTATTCCTGGATCTACAATCAATTTCTTTTGTAATACTTCCCTGGGTTCCCATTAAACGGAAAAATTTTCTTAAACAGGAAAGCCAAAATAATAATTTGGGCTTTTGTGAATACATGTAGTATTCTTTCGGGATTGGCACTGGATTTGTCCGATATTTTAAAATATTTGGGGTTGCTTTAAGAGCTACTAAACTTTTGAAAATGAATATGCGTTACCTGGGGATTTGCATCCTCTCTATATCTCTTATTTTCTATGCATGTGAACCTGATGGACCCGGAACGGGAGGGGATGATCTGGATTCAAAATTGATTGCCCAACTTCTGATAGCGGGAGAGCAGCAGGGAATCCGTGCCTTTCAGCTTCCAGAGGATGGACTGACGGCCCTTATTCCACAGGATCCCCGAAATCCCATTACCCCTGAAAAGGTAGAACTGGGAAAATTACTCTTTCATGAAACTGGTTTGGGATCCAATCCTTTAAAAGTTCAGGGAGAATATACCTATTCCTGTGCCAGCTGCCATCATGCGGCTGCGGGTTTTCAGGCAGGAGTCATACAGGGGATAGGTGAAGGAGGCATGGGCTTTGGAGCGAAAGGAGAAGGTCGTGTTCCTATGCCGGGCTATAGCAGCCTCGAGCTGGATGTTCAACCCATTAGATCTCCAGCCGCCCTCAATTTGAGCTGGCAGGAATTGATGTTGTGGAACGGCCAATTTGGAGCAACTGGAGATAATATAGGAACGGAGCAGAACTGGACCTTTAATACACCTAAAGAAGCTAATTTCCTAGGTTATCATGGCATAGAAACCCAGGCCATTGCCGGTATGGGGGTTCACCGCCAGGAGGTGGATAGCACTTTCATCGAGCAGAAAAATTACAAAGCTTTATTTGATGCTGCTTTTCCTCAGGAAGATGAATACAGAAGGTATACCAAGATAACTGCCGGTTTGGCAATGGCTGCCTATGAAAGGACCATCATGGCCAATCAATCTCCCTTTCAAAAATGGTTGTCAGGAGACCTTGAGGCGATGAGTAGCAAACAAAAGGAAGGCGCATTACTCTTTTTTGGAAAAGCTAACTGTGTAAGCTGTCATAAAGGTCCTGCATTAAATTCTATGGAGTTTTATGCTTTGGGGATGAATGACCTTCCGGAGGAAGGAACCTATGGTGATGGAGTGGATGAAGCTACCAGTTTGGGAAGAGGGGGATTTACCAACGATCCTATGGACAATTATAAATTCAAAGTTCCGCAGTTGTACAATTTGAAAGATTCTAAATTCTACGGACATGGAGGAAGCTTTACTCGTCTGAGAGATGTGGTTTCTTATAAAAACTCTGGCCGGGCAGAAAATACGGATGTTCCCGCTCAGCAATTAGCCATAGAATTTGGTCCTTTAGGCTTGATGGAAACGGATATAGATGCAATTACTGAGTTTCTCTCGGAAGCTCTGTATGATCCTGATTTAAGTCGATATGTGCCTACTCAAACTCTATCAGGAATGTGCTTTCCAAATAATGATTCACAATCCCAGCAAGATTTAGGCTGCCAATAGGGAAGAATTTTGGTATAGGGACATCCTGAGTTCTATAGATTTATTGGGTATATTTGTAGCTATGCTCCTCAGAAAAGCAGGAGTATGCTCAACTTATAGCCGCTTATGCAAAGAATTCTATTCTCAATTATTCTTTCCTCCCTATTTTTTATTCTTCCATCAACACTCAGCGCACAATTCAATTGTGATTCGACTCGCTTCCTTGTTGAAGTTTTTGATTCCGTTGAGGTAAGCAGTGGAGTTCAGTATGGCATGAATGGTCGTGCGTTATTGATGGATGTCTATGAGCCCAAGGGCGATACGATGTCTGAACGGCCGCTCCTGATTCTCGCCTTTGGAGGTTCTTTTGTTTTTGGGAATCGGGACGATGGCTATATGGTAGAGTTGGGAACTACTTTTGCGAAGATGGGTTATGTCGTTGCCTCTATCGATTATCGGGTTACGACTAGTCTGGTCACCAATCCCTCCAATGCCAATTTTTATGGTGCTGTTTTAAAGGCTACCCATGATATGCGTGCCAGTGTCCGCTATTTTCGAAAGGATATAGCCGAAAATGGAAATACCTTCCGAGTAAATACAGACCTGATTTATGCTGGAGGAGTTTCTGCAGGAGGTATCACGGGAATACATCTGGGATATTTGAGGGATCTGGATGAGTTTCCCGCAGAAATGGATACCACAGGGGTAGGAGGTGTAGAGGGGCTAAGTGGAAACCTCGGATATTCTTCAGAAGTTGCCGGTATCATCAATTATTGTGGAGCGATTGGAGATTCTGCCTGGATCGATCCAGATGAGGTGCCTATGTTGAGTATGCATGGAAATAATGATGCCATCGTACCTTATGCCAGCGGTGCCGTGGTTTTGTTTAATGCCAATTTGCCTGTTGATGGTAGTGCGAGTATGAACATCCGTATGGCTAATGAAGGCATAGAAAATCCTTTCCTGACCTGGGAAGGAGCCGGACATACGCCTTTCCTCACCGGATTTAGTAGTACACCAGCCCTATATATGGACTCTTTATTTAGCTTTTCTTCTTCCATTTTGTATGGCTGGGTTTGCGATTACTACAGCAACGCTACCTCAATTGAACCATCCTTGGCTGAGGAAATACAAGTCAAAGTTTTCCCTAATCCAGCTACTGAAATTATTCAGGTAGAATGGGATCGATTCAAACAGCGAGAGCTTAAAATAGAGCTTTACGCAGTCAATGGACAGGCTTTACAGCTCGCTCAGGAAGATTATGGAAATGGAATCCGAATTTATAGAGAAGGCCTTCCTGCAGGCTATTATCTTATCTCTCTAGAAGAGCCTGGGAGCCGGAGAAGATTTTATCAAAACGTTTTGCTCCGATAGTCGTATCTTTGCCAGAGATATAATCGAAATGGCGAGAATTGTAATTGGTCTATCAGGAGGCGTTGATTCCAGTGTAGCAGCCTATTTGCTACAGCAGGAAGGGCATGAAGTTATCGGTCTTTTTATGAAAAACTGGCACGATGACTCCGTGATTATTAGCGATGAATGTCCCTGGATAGAAGACAGCAATGATGCTTTGAGCGTGGCTCAAAAGCTGGGGATTCCTTTTCAAACCATTGATTTGAGTGAACCTTATCGCGAGCGCATCGTCGATTATATGTTTGCGGAGTATGAAGCAGGTCGGACTCCTAATCCGGATGTGCTTTGTAATCGCGAAATCAAGTTTGACATCTTTCTGGAACGTGCCCTGCAACTGAAAGCCGATTTTGTAGCTACAGGACATTATTGCAGGAAAGAAGAATTTGAGCAGGATGGGGAAACCGTTTATCAATTGCTGGCAGGCAAAGACGGAAACAAAGACCAGTCTTACTTTTTGTGTCAGCTTACCCAAGAGCAATTGAGCAGAGCCCTATTTCCGATTGGCCATTTGACCAAGCCGGAAGTACGGGAGATTGCAGAGTCCCTGGACCTGGTTACCGCCGGAAAAAAAGATTCTCAAGGCCTCTGTTTTATTGGAAAGGTGCGCCTTCCCGACTTTCTCCAACAACAACTCAAGCCCAAACAAGGCAAAATCGTGGAGATTGATGCAAATGCCGATTTGTACAAAGAAAAAGTATTGAGTCAGGGAGAAGAAAGTCCTTATGCCTATCTAAAAAGGATTTCCACCCCTCATGTCTATCAGGCTTCTGATGGTCAGGAAGTGGGTGAGCATCAGGGCGCACATTACTTTACCATAGGGCAGCGTAGAGGATTGAATGTGGGAGGAAAGGCTGAACCCCTCTTTGTAATCGCTACAGATGTAAAAGAAAACATCATCTATACAGGCATGGGTGCTGAGCATCCCGGACTTAACCGTCAAGCTCTTTTCATCCAGAATGGAGATATTCACTGGTTGAGAGAAGATCTGGAGTTAAGTTCTGGTGAGACGCTTGAGCTGGATGTGCGGATACGATATCGTCAGCCTTTACAAAAGGCAAAACTTTATCAGGAGGAAGAGGGTTTGTATATAGAATTTGAAGAATTGCAAAGAGGCATTACCCCCGGACAATTTGCTGCCTGGTATCAGGGCGATGAATTGTTAGGTTCCGGAGTAATCACTCATTAAGGCAAAAAGCTACTACAAGAATATTCCTATGATCAAGAAGATTTTTAAATGGATCGCAATCGCAACTGCGGCTCTGCTTGCTATTGCTGTGATCGGTATTTGGGCCATGGATAAGAAAGTGCCAGCTGGAGAAGAAGGTCCTGCTGCAGAAGCATTAGCCGACAAAATGATGGCAGCGGTAAATTGCGCTGCCTGGGACACAGTTGGCGCAGTTAGTTGGAATTTTGCCGGGATGAATCGACACCTTTGGGATAAGGATCGCCATTTTGCTCAGGTTGAATGGGGGGATGGCATGCGTGCCCTGGTGAATATCAATGAGCGATCCGGGAAAGCCTATAAAAACGGAGAGGAACTTTCAGGAGAAGCTGCTGCTGAAGCTGTCGATGCTGCCTGGAAAATGTGGGTGAATGACGCCTATTGGCTAAATGCGCCCTGTAAAGTGAAAGATCCGGGAACCAGCAGGTATTTGGTGAAAGGAGAGGATGGTTCTGAGAGTTTATTGGTGAAATACTCCACAGGTGGAGCTACTCCGGGAGATCAATACCTATGGGAAATAGATGCTGATGGTATGCCGACTGCATATAGTATGTGGGTTTCTATCGCTCCCATTGGAGGATTGAAAGTCAGTTGGGAAGGATGGCAGGAACATAGTTCAGCTAAGCTATCAACTACCCATGAAGGCTTAATCACCCTGGTCCTTGATCAGATCAAAACAGCAGATAGTCCCGCCGAGCTTGCCGGAGGATCAGATCCATTTGCTGCATTAGAAGAATAAACTAGGATTTTTTCAAATCACGGGCAGCCAGAGCTGCTCCTATTATACCCGCATTGTTTAGCAGGGTAGCCGGCATTACTTTGACCGGGGCATCGATTTGTTCATCAAATTTATGGAAGCGCTTACTAGCTCCTCCTCCTACGATGATTCTATCCGGATAGAAAAGACGATTGATGTGGTGAAGGTATTTGTTGAAACGCTTGCCCCAATCATCCCAGCTCAAATCAAGACGCTTCCGAGCTGCATCAGAACAATACTTTTCGGCTATATCTCCCTTGAAATGAAGGTGTCCCAACTCCGTATTAGGAACTAATACACCATTATTAATAATCGCGCTTCCGATCCCTGTGCCAACGGTAAGCAGCATGGTAACGCCCGACTTGCCTTTACCTGCTCCAAAAATGGCTTCTGCCAGGCCTGCAGCATCAGCATCATTGAC
>Ga0207422_1003571_pt1 | contig 15157 bp, 14 predicted proteins | sample MarCyaLeptolynsp_FD_187757 | JGI IMG/M metagenome (GOLD analysis project Ga0207422, IMG submission 187757) | Marine cyanobacterial communities from Panama - species 1 Leptolyngbya sp. (SPAdes) | ecosystem: Environmental > Aquatic > Marine > Unclassified | place: Panama: Panama City | collected...
CGGCTTCGACCATGTCGAACTCGTCACCAGGCATGGGGACGGTTGTGGCGGCAACTACCGGGACTGGCTTTTGGAGCGCGATCCGGAGGCCGATCGTTTGCTAGGTGCTGCAAACCAGTTGCCGCATGACTATGTGTGCCCGCAAGCTGTTCGCACCGCTCTTCCGGAGGAGCTTTATTCCACGAGCTACATTGCCGAACGCGCGTCGGCCTGGCTTTCGGAAAACGCAGATGACGACCAGCCCTTTTTCCTGATGGTGTCCTTTCCGGACCCGCATCATCCGTTCAATCCTCCGGGACGTTACTGGGACATGTACGATCCCGCGGACATGCCGCTTCCAGATGTCTTTGAGGCGAATGACTGGATTCCGCCGGCACACGTGGCGAGCGTGCTTGAGGACCGCGACACAGGGCGGGCAAATCCCGGCTCATACGCTGTTCTGGGCGCTTACGCGCAGGAGGTGAGGGAGGCCCGTGCACTGACCTGCGGCATGATCTCGATGATAGACGATGCCATCGGACAGGTGCGGGCGCAAACAAAGGCAAAAGATGCCGTCACTGTGTTCACGACGGACCATGGCGATCATCTTGGCGACCACAAGATGCTGTTCAAGGGACCGGCAGCTTACGAGGAACTGACGCGGGTTCCGTTCATCTGGTCTGATCCGGAAGCCAATGGGTCTGTGCGGACTCGTGAAATCGGTCAGACCCATGACATCGGTGTCACGATCCTGGAACGGGCAAGCGTTGAACCTGCAATCGGCATGCAGGGACGTTCGCTGCTCGCTGGTGGCCGGGCGGCGGCGTTCATTCAGTATGAACATCAAAAGACCAATAGGGGCCTTGGCCGCGCACCGCGCATTCACACGCTGCGTACCGCTGACTGGCGTCTCTCAATCATTGAAAATATCGCGTGGGGGGAACTCTATCATCTGCGCGAAGACCCAGGTGAGCTATACAATCTTTGGGACAGTCCGGCGCATGCAAAGCAACGCGCGGAACTCACGGAAATGCTGGCCCGCGCGGAAATTGCGCATGTGGACCGGGTGCCGTTGCCGACGGCACAAGCCTAGCCCAGGGCGCAAAGCAGCCTCCGACGCCGCGGGCATGTCTACAGCTGAATGGTCCCGCAGTCTGTGATTGCGCGTTGACGTTCCCGGGGGTAGCGTCGTGCGGTCTGCAACTTCCTGTTGGTGGAGGGTCCCTTGCACTACGTCGACATCCCGAGCTTTTCCGACATCAAGAAACTCGCGCGCAAGCGCAATTCGGTCTCCTTGAGTTTCACGCTGCGCACGACACCCATCACACAGGAGGCGCAGCAGGATCGCACGAAGTTCGCCAACCTGGCACATGAGGCGGTTCAGAAGGTCAGCGACGGTCGACTGGCGAAATCGGAGATTTCCAGCCTGGAGGCAAACCTCGCCGACATCGTGGATGATGACGACTTTTGGGGACGGCAGTCCGAGAGCCTCGTCGTCTTCGCGACACCGGAGAATGTCCGCACCTTCCGCTTGCCCAATCACCTGAACGACACCGTTGAAATTTCGGATCGGTTTCATCTGACGCCGCTTCTGCGCGCCGTCGCGTTCCCGCACAACGCAGTTGCGCTCGTGCTCGGTCAAAATGGTGTTCGTGTCGTCGAGATCAACGGGGATCGTCCTGCCGGTGAAGTCAAGGTATCAGGCATGCCAGACGATGCTGCGAGCGTTGCCGGAAAGAGCAGTATTCTAGGGCGCGCACCCAAGGGGCGTCTGCAGGGGAGTGAGGGGCAGAAGGTCCATCTGCTTGCCTACTCAAGACGCGTCGACGCGGCTTTGCGTCCTCTTCTGTCCGGCAAGGACATTCCCCCTTGTTTTGGTCGCCCATGAACCGATGCGCTCGATTTTCCTTTCCATATGCAGCTACGACAATGTGCTGCACGGCCAGCCTGAAGGCGTGTCCGAGGACAGCACCGATGCTGAAATTGCCTCAGCGTCACGCCAGCTCATCGACACGCATTACGAAAACCAGCTGCAAAGCGTCCGGGAAACCTATTCCAGCCGGGTCAATGACAGACGGGCAAGCGACAGCGTGAGCGAGGTCGCGCGGCTGGCAACCTTCGGCGCGGTCGAGACGCTTCTGGTCAATATGGACGCAGCTGTGCCGGGTACGATTGACGCGGTCACCGGTGAGGTCGCTTTCAGCGAAACGGCAGGACCGGACACTTACGATGTGCTTTCGGAAATCGCCTCCCGCGTGATCCAGACCGGTGGCGACGTTCTGAGTGTCCGGCAGAATGAATTGCCAGGATCCACACCGCTGGCTGCGCTTTTGCGTTACCCGATCTAATCTTGCGCGACCTTTTTCAACTGTGGCCGGATGGTTTCCGAACGGTCAAAGCTTGTTGATGTCCGTAAATGGTCAGACGACGCCCCTAAAATCCACTTGGCGCTTGAGCAAAGGGCCATGAACCTTACCAGGTGGGCCAAGCTCGGGGTGGGGCTCGCCGGGGCAAATACGGCCTGGTTGTCAAAATCGCAAGCGGACGTCGCCCCTCAGGCTGGATCGTCAAGTCCAGAGGCGGTGGAGAGCGATACTCTCCACCGCTGGAAGGCTCACTCGATGGTGCCCGGGAGCGACAGGTCGCCCGAGGCGATGTCGAAAACATCTGTCACGCAGAGCAGCGGTGCGTGAATACTCTCATTCACCTTTAGCGCCGATGTTACGCCATCATAGGACACACCCGCCACGTCGCCGTTGATCGCCGCCCTGATGGTGATTTCCGGTCCATCGAATACCGGTGTGAAGCCCGGACTGTCGAGCAGGATCGGAAATCCAGGCCAGGTGGCGGGCAGTCTGGGGGTCGTGTTTTCCGGGATATCCTTGACGGCCAAAGTGCCTGGTCCGCAAGCCTCGGTCGGCGCTAGGACCACCCAATGGCTGTGCCACACACCACCGTCATTGCCGAGATTGCCGTCAAGGTTTTCATCGTAAAGCGGCGTGTCGTCGAAATCAGGGTGATTGGTTGCCGCCATTGCCAGAATTCCGGCTCCCTCCTCGAAGCCGACGAGGGACGGATCAAGCGTGGTCGGCCAGACATAAGACCATACGGTTGCCCCCGCGACGCCACCAACCGGTTCCGGTGTGTCGGCACCTGCAACACCATTCGTGGTCATGTGGAAGGTGACCACATTGCCTTCGGTGTGGATATGCGCCGCGACGATATCCAGGGATGCCATCTTGCTTTCGTCTGCAGGCGAATGGATCGCGGTCGCCTGATTGACCGCGTGAGAGTGTTTGTCATGTGCAGCGGCCGGCCCGACTGCCAGCAGGACGCATGACATCAGAAAAGTGATTGAGAGACGCATTGAAAAGCTCCTTTCCGGTTCGATGGAAATTAATTAATAGCGAGTCGCTATTATTGCAAGAACTATTTTGACTCGCTACTTATGTGCCATGAAAAACGAATCCCGATCCCGCGTCCGTGCCCTGTTGGATCGCCTTCAACGGCTTCATGCATCCGAAGACTGGGCGGATGATCTCAATCCCGCGCAACGCAGTGCCTTGGGCTACCTCGTGCGAGCGAACCGGTTTTCCCGTTCACCGTCCCAGGTCGCCGACTATCTGTGCACGACGAGAGGGACTGCGTCCCAGACACTGAAGGCACTGGAGAAAAAGGACCTGATTGCGCGCTCGGCGCCGGACGGTGACAAACGCACGATCTCCTATGATGTAACGCGGCTGGGGTTCGAGGCGGCGGACAGGGTCGATGCGCTCGATGATGCGCTCGAGAAGCTTGGCGCCAAGAGCGGGATTGTGCTGGAGGAAACGCTCTCCGAACTGATCAGGCTTCAGCTCGCGGCACGCGGCTTCAGATCATTCGGATTATGCGGAAGCTGCAAGTACCACAAAAGCGCAGAGAACGGCCTCTATTGTACGTTGTTGCAGGTCGACCTCTCCGCCGAGCAAGCCGGCCAGCTTTGCCACGAACATACCGCAGCCTGAAATCGGCATTCTGAGTTTTCAACGAGCATTCCACCGGCAGGAGAACCTCTGGCCGGAAACCAGCGAGATGCCGGAGGAAACCCCGGTTCACTGTGTGGAGCAAGTGAGAGGCGCAGGAAGGCTTCATTGACCGGGCGCGTGCCAAGCGACCGGTTTTCTTGTTCAAGCAGATGCCGAGCTGGTCCGCTAGAAGTCCAAGGACTTCAACCAGGTCCTGAACCGGCGAATGGGCAAGCGGTCCCGGTCTGCTGACCTGCATACGAAGTAGAGCGCTCGATCCAGTTTGGTCGTGGTATTGTCCAGGCGGACAAGCCTGCCTGCCTTCAGATCATCTTCCACGAGGCGCCGACGTGCGAGCGCAACGCCCTGGCCTTCGCAGGCGGCGGCGATGAGCACCGCGGAATCGGCAAACCTGAACGCGGGTGTCGCAAGTTCTGCCGGATCAAGACCGTGGCTTGCGGCCCACAGCTCCCAGCCGGAATTGAACTCGTCATTCAAGAGCGGCATCGAGGAAATGGGCTCTGCGGCCAAGGGTAGCTTGCGGCTGGCGATAAGCTTCGGCGCGGCAACGACAATCAGTTCTTCGCTGGAGAGCAGTTCATAATGCAGATCTCCCCAATCCGGCGTGGCATAGCGCAGGGCGACATCGATCTGGCTGGTGTTCAGATCGACAATCTCGTCGTTGGTATCAAGGAACACGGACAGCCCCGGGTGGCTTGCCCGGAAGCTGGCAAGTCTTGGAACGAGCCATTTGGTCGCCAGGGAGGTCGAAAGCGATATAGTGATCGACTGATTGTCGTCGATGCGGCTGACATCGCGGATCCCGCCGCTCAGCGCGGCGAATGCCTGCTGGGTCGCCTGATGAAGCCGTTCTCCTTGCGCTGTCTTTTCCACGCCGTTCGGCCTTCGATGCAACACCGAAACACCCAGGTAGTCTTCAAGCTGTTTGATCTGACGGCTTATGGCGCCATGTGTGACGCCGAGTTCGGCAGCCGCCTTGCTGAGACTGGAAAGGCTGGCGGCAACGTCGAACGCCTGCAGTGCACGCAAGTGCCGGACATGGTGTCGCATCGCTATAAGATTTCCTCACGCCGTTGTTCCGAAAACTCGCTTTTCTAAAGAGAAACACTGGCCTAATTTCTTTTTCCTGTCCAGAAAACTCACATTAGCGGCAATGCGACCCAACTGAGCCGCTGTCCATTTCAGGAGTACAAACGTGTCGACATCCAAAGTTGCGATCATGACGGGCGCGGGTCAGGGGATTGGGAAAGGGTGTGCCATTGAAATGGCAAAAGCAGGCTATGCGGTCTCGCTCATGTCACCTTCGAACAGATCCGTGGAACTGGCAGAGGAGCTCGGCGGTCTGGGCCGCAGCGGATCGGTCCTCAATGTGAACGATTTGGAAGCGATGGTTGAGGAGACGATGGCCACTTATGGCCGCATCGATGCCGTCGTCAGCAACATGGGCCATGGCGGAAGCGTGCCTGAAGCGATCAAGACAGTCGGCTTTGATCCGGAGTTCGACGGTCCTTTGCTGGAGCTCTCCGATGAGCTCTGGCACGAAAGCCTCGACATGTATGTGCTGAATGTTGTGAAGCTGGCGCGCCTGGTCACGCCGATCATGATCAAACAGGGTGGAGGATCCTTCGTGAACATCTCCTCCATGAATGCGGTTGAACCACGGGCGCCTTATCCCATGAGCATGTTGCGCGGCGCGTTGCACAGTTTCGCAAAACTCTATGGCGACCGCTATGCACGCCATAACATCAACATGAACAATCTGATGCCGGGCTTTTGTGAAAACGTAAACCTGTCGGAGCACGCCCGCACGTCAATCCCGGCGCAGCGGCCAGCGTCATTTTCTGAAATCGGGAAAGCCTGCGTGTTTCTGGCATCGGATGGCGCGCGTTACATCAATGGGCAAAGCATTCTCTCCGACGGAGGGATGAACCGCGCGGTCCGTTAACGCACAGTGACGCGCTATCGAGGCTGGACGCACCCGCCTTCAACTGGCATCGTCGCGACATGTCGAGACATATCATTCAACAGGCGAACGAAGCCCCTGATGGACGGCGAACCGCACCGGCAGCCTTGCGCAATACCGGTCCGCTGATCGAAGCTCTCCGGCACCGGTTGCCGACGGAGGGGCGGGTGCTGGAAGTGGCAAGCGGCACCGGTCAGCATGCAGCAGCGTTCGCGGAGGCGTTTCCAGCGCTCGATTGGGTCCCTTCGGACGTCGACCCGGGCCAGCGGGAAAGCATCGCGGCCTGGCGCCGAAACAGTGGTTTGAAGAACTTCGCCGAACCGCTTGCCATCAACATCTCGGAACCCTGGCCGGTTGGGCGAGGGTTCGCGAAGGCGGTCCTGACCGTCAATCTTCTTCATCTGGTGCCGGATTCGTTTGTTTCCCGGCTCTTTGAAGACGCGCATGCGGCGCTGAGCGACGGTGGCCGGGTGATTGTCTACGGCCCGTTCTTGCGCGGTTCGTCCTACGCATCGGACGGCGATCGTTCCTTCGATGCGTCTTTGCGCGCCCGGGATCCAGCAATTGGGTACAAATCAGTGGAGGCGGTGTCTGAAGTTGCTGCGAAAGCCGGATTTTCATCCCTGGCCGCCGACGCTATGCCGGCAAACAATCTTCTGCTTACTTTCGTTCTCCCGTGACGATCAGGTCTTGCGCCCAAGATAGACGGCCTGGGTGACCTTGCGCCCGTCCTGCAATGGGTTTTCGAATATTACAGGTTCCGCCCAAGCTTCGTCGAAAGCGCCAGCCAGCAGGCCCGTGATGGCGTCGTCCGGTGCTTCATCGGACCAGAGACCCATGATCCCGCCAGGTTTCAGGAAGCGTTGCGCTGTCTTGAACCCTTCAGCGGTATAGAACCCTTTCGATCCGCCATGCAGAAGGCGCTCCGGTGTGTGGTCGATGTCGATCAGCAGGGCATCATACTGGCGTCCGGGACGCTCTACATCAAAGCCTTCCTGTGAGGCTGCCAGGGCAAAGAAGTCTCCCTGAACAAGGCGGCATTTGGGATTGTCGGCGAGCGCTGTTTTCATCGGCACCAATCCCTCCCGATGCCAACGGATCACAGGTTCCAGAAGGTCCATAACATCAAGCGCGTGAACGCGTGCATCCGCCAGAACGGCCTTGGCGGTGTAACCAAGCCCAAGACCGCCCACCAGTACATCCAGCTCATCGCCATTCAGGGCAGCGAGGCCTTTTTCGGCCAGCGCGATTTCGGACGCGGTGAAGAGGCTCGACATCAGATGCTCTTCACCGAGCAGGATTTCGAAGACATCGGTCTGCAGGGACAGAATATGTCTTCGCCGCAATGAAATTGCCCCAATCGGGGTCGGGGCGTAGTCGAGTTCTTCAAACAGTCTGCTCATAGGTGCACCGTGGCAGCTCAGACGCGTCAAGGGAAGGGCATACGCGCGCGTTACAAGCGGAATGTTCAATCCTTCTTGGGGACTATGGCCGGCTCCGCTGACAGCCCGGATCAGTCTGGGCCGAGTTGACATCGGTTTCACAATCTTTGAATTCTGCTTCTTAAGAGAGGTTTGGTTCTAAAGGACCAAAGGCCGAAAGGGGAGTTGCATGTTCGTCCATCAGGAGCTGCTGGCGCGCGCGGCTGCGCAGGAACCGGTCCGGGTCGGTTTGATCGGTGCCGGCAAATTCGGGTCGATGTTTCTAAGCCAGGTTCCCACAACGCCTGGGTTGACTGTGTCTGCCATCGCAGATCTGCGTCCCGACAATGCACGCAGGGCCTGCGCTGAGGTCGGCTGGCCGGAAGACCTGATCAGCGGCGTCAGCTTCACCGACGATGCCATGTCGATGATGGCGCGGGGCGATGTTGATGTGGTCGTCGAAGCCACCGGCAACCCGGTCGTTGGCCTGGTTCATGCGCGCGAGGCAATCAGGCAGGGCCTGCACATCGTCATGGTCAACGTGGAAGCCGATGTTCTGGCAGGGCCGCTGCTTGCAGAAGAAGCGCGTGCGGCGGGGGTGGTCTATTCCATGGCCTATGGCGATCAGCCGGCTTTGACCTGCGAGATGGTGGAATGGGCTCGGTCCTGCGGGTTCAACGTTGTCGCGGCAGGCAAGGGCACCAAATACCTGCCCAGTTACCATGCGTCGACACCGGACACCGTCTGGGATCACTACGGTCTGACTGCCGAAGAAGCAGCCAAGGCCGGGATGAACGCTCAGATGTTCAACAGTTTCCTCGATGGCACGAAGTCCGCGCTTGAAATGGCTGCCATTGCCAACGCGACGGGCCTGGCCCCACCGGAAGACGGTCTGAAGTTTCCACCGGCTGGAATGGATGATCTTGCACATGTTCTGCGACCCGTTGCCGATGGCGGTCAGCTTGCGGGCAAAGGCATGGTGGAAGTCGTGTCTTCCCTTGAGCGGGATGAGCGGCCGGTCTGCCGCGATCTGCGCTGGGGCGTTTACGTTGTCATTGAAGCACCGAACCCCTATGCGGCCGCCTGTTTCCGGCAATACGGCATGAACACGGACACCACCGGACGCTACTCGGCGATGTACAAGCCTTTCCACCTGATTGGACTGGAGTTGAATGTCTCAATTCTGTCCGCTGCGCTTCTCGGCAAGCCGACCGGATCGACCCTGTCTTTTGAAGGCGATGTCGCAGCAACGGCCAAACGCGACCTCGTCGCCGGTGAAGTCTTGGACGGGGAAGGCGGGGCAACCGTATGGGGCAAGCTCTTGCCGGCCAAGACAGCCCTTGGCCTTGGTGCATTGCCGATCGGTCTTGCCCATGGCGTTCGCCTGAAGACCAGTGTTGCGACCGGGCAGGTCGTCACCTGGAGCGATGTTGACATCGATGCAACCGCTGAAGCCGTCAGAATCCGGCGCGAGATGGAACAGCGTTTCGGCTAATCGTCGTGTTTTTGTGCACACAGACAGATGTATCCCCCAAGTTTGTGCTGCGTCTTTGATAATGAACCCGTGCCGTGGGAAGCAGGCATTCCCGCATTTGTCTGGATTGTCAGGCCAGCACCCTGAAAGAGAGTGTATCCCATGACCAAGCGCCCCGAGGATCTTCGTTCAGCCCGCTGGTTCGCCCCCGATGATCTTCGATCCATGGGGCATCGATCGCGCGCGATGCAGATGGGTCTCGATCACGCGGATTGGCAGGGCAAGCCGGTGATCGCGATCATCAACACATGGTCGGATCTCTCGCCGTGCCACCACCACCTTCGCGACAGGGCGGATTTCGTCAGGAAAGGCGTTTATCAGGCTGGCGGCATGCCGGTTGAAATGCCGGTACATTCCTTTTCCGAGCAGTTCCTGAAGCCGACGTCGATGCTCTACCGCAACATGGGGGCGATGGAAGTTGAGGAAACACTTCGATCCCACCCGATTGACGGTGTCGTGCTGATGGGCGGATGCGACAAGTCGACACCGGCACTGATCATGGGAGCGCTCAGTATGGGGCTTCCGTTCGTTTTCATGCCCGCAGGAGCCATGCTGCGCGGAAACTATGCCGGCCGCAAGCTAGGCTCGGGCACGGATGTGTGGAAGTACTGGGATGAAAGACGTGCAGGCACCATCGGCAAGGATGAATGGGTGGGCGTTCAGGGCGGCATTGCCCGCAGCTACGGCACCTGCATGACAATGGGTACAGCGTCGACAATGATGTCGATTGCCGAGGCATTTGGTCTGACCCTTCCGGGAGCTTCCTCCATTCCGGCACCCGACGCCGCCCACAAACGCATGGCAGCTGCCTGCGGACGCCGCGCAGTCGAGATGGTCTGGGAGGACTTGACGCCGGACAAGATCGTGACAGACGTCTCCACGGCCAACGCAACCGCGGTTGCGATGGCGACCGGCTGCTCGACGAATGCCGTCATTCACCTGATTGCCATGGCCCGGCGCGCGGGTGTCGACTGGAGCCTTGATGACCTGGACCGAATTGGTCACGAGGTTCCGGTGATCGCCAACATCAGGCCCTCCGGTACCGAATATCTCATGGAGGACTTCTTTTATGCCGGCGGCTTGCCCGCGCTCATGAAGGAACTAGGCGACAAGCTGGACCATTCGGCAATGACAGTGAATGGAAAGACGCTGGGTGAGAACATCGCGCCTGCCGAAAACTACAATCCCGACGTTATCCGGCCGCTTGACAACCCGGTCTATCATGAAGGTTCGCTCGCGGTGCTTCGCGGCAATCTCGCTCCCGATGGCGCGGTGATCAAACCTGCGGCCTGCGATCCGAAGTTTCACCAGCACAGGGGGGCTGCGATCGTCGCCGACAGCTATCCGGAGCTTAAGGAGATCATCAACGATCCGGACTATCCGATGTCCCCGGATCATGTTCTTGTCCTGCGGAACGCCGGACCTCAAGGCGGCCCAGGGATGCCGGAGTGGGGCATGATCCCGATGCCGCAGGCGCTGCTGAAAGACGGACACCGCGACATGGTGCGGCTCTCGGATGCGCGCATGTCCGGGACATCCTACGGAGCCTGCATCCTGCACGTTGCACCCGAGGCTTTTGTTGGCGGGCCCTTGGCATTGATCCAAACCGGGGACATCATCGAACTGGATGTGCCGAACAGAACGCTTCGTGTTGACCTGACCGACGACGTTCTTGCTGCGCGCAAAGCCAATTGGTCGGCGCCCGAGCCCCGATACGAACGCGGCTACGGCCACATGTTCTCCAAACATGTCGAACAGGCCGACAAGGGCTGTGACTTCGATTTTCTGCGCACCGATTTTGGCAAGCCTGTCGCCGAGCCCGATATCTTCTGACCATTCGGAGCCGCGCAGAAACGAGCCAATTGCGTCTTGGCCCCGTTAAGCCGGTCTTTGGACAACAACGAGAATTCGCTCGCCCAAATTGGACCCGCGTGCCGCCTTCCATCGTCAATATGAGCCCGCGCAAGATTTCACCCTGTGCGGGCCCGTTGTGATGCTGGGCTCCGATTTGCGGTCAGTGCGTGGTTGTTTTCGTCACCGCACTCTGGATCGCGGGGGCTATCTGGTTCTTGCGGGAGACCACGTTATCGACCTCAAGCATATCGTCTTTGGCGTCTTCGCCGAATGCAGAGATTGCAATGTCTTTGTCGATGTCATCACCCCACAGAAGGTAAGACTTCTGGTCGCGTGCGTCGACGATGGCGAAAAACAGGTGATCGAGATTGCTGTTCCGCTTCTGGTCGAGAATTGCTGTTCTCAGCTCCTGCTTCCGGTCAATGAGATCTTGCGGCGTAAGCGTCTCGGCGACGCCAATGCCGACATCCTTGCCGCCAAACTCGAAGTCCTTGTAGTCGAGAAGGACGATGTCCAGAGCCGACATGGAGCTCAGATCCGACTTGGCCAGCAACATGTTCTCCGCAAACGCATCCATGTCATCGATCCCGGCCACCTCGGCAAGCTTGCCCGCATAGTAGCGGTCATAGTCGGTCGTTGTCGTGGATGTGAAATTGAGCGTATCGGACAGGATCGCCGCCATCCCCATACATGCCAGCGGGGCAGGGATGTCGACACCGAGCACGTCAGCGCGGTCGGCGAGAATTGTCGCGGTTGACCCCCACGGCCGGATGTCGAGATTGACCACCTTGGCCAGATTGATCGGCGAACCGGCAATTGCGTGATGATCTATGATTGCCACGACCTGATCGGCCTCAATCGATGGCGGTAGCTGTGTGGTCTGATTGAAGTCGACGACACCAACGTTCTTGCCTGAAAAATCCTCAATCAATTCGGGCGTATCGGCCTTGCATACATCAATGGCATAGCGTGACTCCGGGTTTGGCGGTCCGGCACTGCCCGGCGTGCCGCCGTAGATATGGGCAGCGATCAGACTAGCGCCGATGGCATCAGTGTCCGGGTTGAGGTGCCCGGTCCAGACCAGGTTGTCGACGTTCGCCAACTCAGTCTTCAGGTAACTTCTGACGTCTGGCGAAAGTGTTGACGTTCCTTCGGCGGTCGTATGTTCCCCTGCCATTGCCGGGACAAGAGCAGTGCCGGCAAGCAAACCAAAGGCTATCGCAGATACTCCGAGTGTTCTGGCGAGGCTGGAAACGGAACGCTGCTCAGGGCCTGTATTCTGATTGGAATGAGAATATGCATTCATCACTTTATCCTCCAATAAGATTGAATTTCATGAAATAGATATGGTGATGAATTTTTGCGAAACGTGTCGCAAATGCGGTTTTTCTATGAATTAGAATTAAAGTATTGTAATAAGATGAAGATTAAATTTTGAGATTTAAATTTTTATTCCAGATATTGCATTAGGTGCAAGATTTTTACTGTTAACTATACTGGTTATCAGAGAGTCTAGAAGGTTTCACTGTGTTGAGATGTGTAGTGATATCGGCGGTACGCCAACCGGTCTCTGTTCTTCAGACGATGAGCGGCGACCGCAGCCGCGCGTTTCCTGACTGTCTGATTGGTTTCGGTCGGACAGGTGACGCAAGACGGGGCGCAGAGCCGGTATCTGATGCGCCTGCGTGCGCCACAAAGAGGTGGTGTCAAAGGCCCACCGGGTACGGTTCTTCCGCCAGAAGTGCGGACAATTCCGGCCAGTTTCTGACAGCGGCGTCAGTCTGCGTGAAATTTTGCGGCTGCAAGCGTCCGTCGAGCCACAATGGTGTCCCGTCGAATGAGATCGTCGGATCCAGGATCATCCAGCAAATCTCGCCCGGTGGCGAGCGGCCGCAAGTGTGAAAGTGCAGAAACCGCGGACTACCGAAAATATTGTTCGACCAGCGGTCGGGGTCGTCATCGATGTTGCCATCGAAAAAACAGGCCGGGTGAATGCCGGCATGCCACGAGTGGATAGCAGTCTTGTCGAGGCCAAACTGGCCCGCGACCATTTTGTAGTGTTGTTCGATTGCCCTGACGCTGTCGGCGTCGCCCTCAAATCCGGCAATTCTACCGTGTTCGACCTGGGCCATGACAATCCCGTCTATGCGCACGGCCGCCGGCGAATAGGAACGCGAGCCGGTGGGAGTGAGCCAGCGCGCCAGCGCCACCCGGCCGCTGATTGCGCGCGTAAGCACAGGCTGCGGCACGCACAGAGGGAAGCGCTTGACCGCGACTTCACCGTCGGCGTTATCTTCCATCTCGACCAGGCCTTCCAGGCGGGTGCCCATTGGACAGCTGATCGTCACATGCTCCGATGCTCTTGAAACGGCGTCGACGGAGGTCTTGAGCGCCACCATTGCGTTGTGATCTGTCGCTGCGTAGGCGGACATCAGTGATTTCTCATCGCGTACATAGAGCATGGCGACGTTCTTGCCGGGCAGCTTGTCGACGAACCTGTCCTGGTCGCCGACTCTCGCGAGATAGACGATCACATCGTGCGCGGCCAAATCGCTTTCGTAGTGCGCGGGAAGCGGCTGGTCGGGACCACTGACCTGTATGAGCGAGACGCGGCACCCAAGATTTTCAAGCGCAGTCCTGACAATTCCGGAAGCAGCGGTGTCGTACCAGCCGTGAGCCGGATCTTCGCACACGACCAAGGCGGTCTCACCCGCCTTTACCTTCATGCATTTCCTCAGAAGGTTGTCGACACCGTCCCCAGGTTCGATTGGCCTGTTCATCGCTGCACCTCAGCCTGCACCGTCAGGAACCTGAATTCCGGTGTTCTCACCGACAGGATCCCGTGACGCATTTCAGCGTCAACGCAGATGCTGTCTCCCGCCCGCAAAATGAATTCCTGTTTGCCGTATCCGTAAACCGCTTCGCCCTCGAGAGCGTGCACAAAGACGACGCCGCTTCCGATATAGACAGGCGGAACTGCCTCCTGCCGTTTCAGCGTCACGATGCGGGCACCGAACTGAAGATCGCGACGCAGGTGCACCGCCAGATTTTCAAATTCATGCACATGCTCGTCTACGATCCGAGTCGACTTGAGCCCGGCGCCACTTTCGACATACGTGTAGTCCGTGTGATCGGACGTTGTTTCCCGGAACAGGCTGACCAGCGGAATTTTCAACGCCGCGGCGAGGGCGCTGAGTGTCGAGATCGACGGAGACACCTGACCACTTTCGATGCGGCTTATCATTGCGCCTGATACACCGGACAGTTCGGCCAGATGCCTTGCGGAATAACCGTTCCTGTTTCTGAAATCCTTGAGCGCGGCACCGATCGCACCGTCAATATCATTGTCCATGCTTACTCGGTCTTCCGGTACGCAAAAGCGCGGTCGAAGCGCCATTGCAGATAATCACCGCAGGTTATGGCTTCTTCAGAGGTCGTATGGTCAACCCCGAAAATGTCGTGGGCGTCAATCATGGTTTCAGGATTGGGGTCAAAAGCCAGAACCAGTGAGAGTCGTTCTTTTCCCGAACTGTTGACGACCCTGTGAGGCGTTGACTTGTAGGCACCGTCTGTCCATCGGGCAAGCAGGTCGGCAACGTTCACAACCAATGTCCCCTCGATGGGCGGGGCCTGCAGCCAGTCACCGTTGATATCCTCGACCTGAAGGCCGCCGACCGCGTCCTGGCACAACACGGTCAGAACACCAAAGTCGGTGTGAGGTCCGACGCCGAACTGGTCAGCACCCATATCTTCCGGTTGCGCCGGATAATAGACGAACGAGGCGCGGCTCAAGGGGCGGGATGCTGTTTTGAGGAAAAAGGATTCTTCAAGTCCGAGGCCGAGTGCAAACCCGCGCATCAGATGATGTGCAACCTCGTGCGCCTGACGGAAATAGTCCATCGCGGCCACTTCCAGGTCTGGCAGGAAATCGGGCCACTGGTTCCGTCCCCGGAGTGGATGATCGGCAACGGTGTCACCGTTCTCGTCCTGCATGCCCCAGACGAAGCTCTCCTTCAGATCCGACTTCAACTTGTCACCCATCTTGGCGCCGCCCGAGGCGAGCCACCCCCGGTGGCTGGAGGACACCCGGACCGCTTCTTTCTGGTCTTGGGGGCTGCGAAAGAAGTCGAAGGCAAGGTTGCGGGCCGCAGAAATGCAGCGCTCGGGGATACCGTGTCCGCTGATGTAAATGAACCCGAGGCCAGTGCTGGCGGCATGCAGATCTTTTGCCACCGCAAGCGGGTCGGTTCCGTCACGTAGGGCAGTGATGTCGATCACCGGTATCTCGTTCGAGTCCATCGGTTTGGCTTCAGCATAGACCATCTTGTTGCCTATCTATGGATCAAGGAATTGCATTTTATGCAAATAATTTATCTGCATG
>Ga0207422_1003574_pt1 | contig 15149 bp, 14 predicted proteins | sample MarCyaLeptolynsp_FD_187757 | JGI IMG/M metagenome (GOLD analysis project Ga0207422, IMG submission 187757) | Marine cyanobacterial communities from Panama - species 1 Leptolyngbya sp. (SPAdes) | ecosystem: Environmental > Aquatic > Marine > Unclassified | place: Panama: Panama City | collected...
TACGCTAATGGCGTATTCTTCAGGTAATCCAATTATCGCGGTCTCTGGTTTTGCCACTATTGCCTCGGTGAAAGCTTGTGAAATGTCATTGTTGATTGAAAGAGCAACATCAAGGTGGCCATCATCTTTAGATATGAATCTCATTCCTAAAAGACCATACAAAATTATTGGTCCTTTAAATACTTTCATTTCAATTGCACCACTAACGTTTTTGCAATTTATAAAATTGCTAGCAGTCATCGTTGCTCGCTTTAATTTTTGAGATTTGAAAAAAGTAGCCGGTAATTCATCCAGCCACACCTTAGCTTCTCCACAACCTTCAACAACAATTTTGATGATCATCAAAGCCCCCAAAAATTACGCCAGGAACTATTAAATGATGCGGGAAAAGCTTCAACAGTTTCTCTAGCGTAAACCGCAAAATTTGAAACTTGATATCTCGCCAACGCTTGTGCGTGAGCAGCTTCATAAGATAGTCCCTGAGAGGATGTTTGAAAAGGTAAGAAGGCTGAAATTTTATGCCAATCGCCTCACCACGATCCGTATCATAGCCAGGTAAATGAAAGTCTCGGATGTCTTGGGTAATCGTTCATAGTCTCTGACCAATCGCCGACATCCCATCAGCCATCCCAACGTGCGCTCGACCACCCAGCGTTTTTTGACCAGAGCAAACCCAAGGGTTTGTTCTGGTCGCAACACTACCTGCACCAGCCAATGGCAAATGCCGATGACCCACATCATGAACGGGTCACCATCAAAACCGCCATCGACCCAAATGGTATGCAGACGGGACAAACTTTTGCCCATCTGTTTTACTTTCTTCAGCACTTTTTTGCCCCCGGCGCGTTCCCCGACATTGGCTGCTGTGACCACCACGCGCAAGACCAATCCTAAAGTATCAACAGTCATAAAGCGCTTGCGCCCTTTGATTTGTTTGGCCCCGTCATAACCCACCTGTTTCCCCACCAAGGCTGCGCTCTTGACGCTTTGGCTATCAAGGCACCCTTCCGAGGGACTGGGCAGGCGATCGCGCTCAACTCTGACCCACTCTCGCAACTGGTCATGAAGCTTCAGCCAGGTTCCGTCCAAGCGCCAGTTGCGGAAATAAGTGTATACCGTCTGCCAGGGGGGAAAGTCACCGGACAAAGCACGCCATTGACAACCCTCAAACAGCACATAGAGAATGGCGCTGAGAATCTCCCACATATTGACTTTGTGGGGACGACCACCAGGTTTTGGCTCTGGGATCAGATCGCTGAGAAATTCATATTGGCGGTAGGTCAGATTACTGGGGTAGATTTTGCTCATGTAGCTCCCTCGGTGCTGTTTATTTTGTTATTTTCAGCTATACACCGAGAGAGCTTTTTTACTGCATGACAACCTTTTCAAACATCCTCTCAAATACGACCGAATCTTGTCCGGTTAAAAATGTGTTACTAGGGATGTGCGCATAGCCAAACTTAGCTTCCCAAACGCTTCTTGTACCAGGAGTAAGGCCATCATACTGGATAGCAATAGCTTGCCGATTCATCCCAAAATAATCAGATAGTGAACCTGTGACTTGAGTAGCATATGCATTGGCCTCAGCATTACCACCAGCTCTTGGGACATGCCCTGCAAAGCATCTTCGACCCTGATCGTCTTCTTCTCCTTCTGGCTTTATGTCATCCTCTTGGAGTTCTCTTGATAAGTGTCGATAATTTGCAAAGAATTTATCACGCTGGGCTGGTGTCATCAATTGAAGAGAATTTAATATTGGTGAAACTGTACTGATTTTAGCTTTCGGAAGAGCAAGATATCCAACTGTCGTGCTTGCTGCCAGAATAGTAGCTACCTGAAGAGCGGTTAAGAGCCTGAACAATCCACTTGGGTCAGTCCAGTTTACAGGGTCAGCTCCAACATATGAATACTTCTGTAGAGAACTCGGCTCGGTTAAGAATCCGAAAAAAGGATCCCTACTGTAAAAACGGCCAGTATTTGGTTCAAAATATCGTTGCCTCAAGTAGTAAGAATTTAAATTTTGGTCAAATTGTTCTCCTGCAAAAAGATAACTGTTCTGAGCTGTCTCTGTGGCACTAATAAGCTTTCCAAATGCCTCATAAGTGTATACATCTGTAACATCTCCTCCTATATTGGTTAATGCCCTTGTGCTCCCCAAACCATCTACATGGTAGAACAATTGGTTGTTACCATGAGTCTTTGAAATAAGATCGTGACCATAAACATAGGATGAAACTAGATCATCGCTCTTAATTTCCTCCAAAACTTGGGCATAAAGAAGAGTGTTATCGATCAAATATTTTGTCGTTTCTCCATTCACTGTCTCCTTAACACGGACTCCTTCTGTATCGTAGGCATAAGTGACAACGTTGCCGTCAGGTTGTTCGACTCGAATTAAGCGGTTCTCATCATTCCAGGCATAACTTATAGTCTCAGTGTCATTTTTCATGCGTTGAATGAGATTACCATTCTCATCGTAACTATAAATAATAGTTTCAGTTACAGTGTTATCTACCGTCAGCATCTCAGTCTGTAAACGGTCATTTTTATCATAAACATAACTGGTTAAGCCTTCCACAGAATCATCACGGCTCAAGCGGTTACCCACATTATCGTAGACATAGCGAATTACACGCTCATCATTGACAGTATCGTTGGGATCGCTAATAGTTTCTTGAACTAAACGATACAGATCATCATAGACGTAGGACACCACACGACCAGTAGCTTCAGTCACGCTCAGACGATGACCAATATCGTTTATCTCATACTCAAACCCCGACAACGTTGTTTCTATCCCAGTATTTGGATCGACAAATAGGGTCTCGATCTCTAGTAAGCGGTTAAGATCGTCATAGCGTCGTATTTCAACTGTGTTGTTGGGGAACTCAGTGCGAATCAGGTTGTTGGCATCATCGTAGAAATAGGTCAATACACCACCACCTTGAGAGTTGGTGATAGTTTTTAAACGATTATGTCCATCATAGTCATAAGTAACACTACTACTAGGAATATGGACAGCAGTACGATTATCTGTACCATCATCGTAGCTGTATTCAATGGTGAAACCATTTGGTAGATAGGGACCGTCGGGATCGATACGTCCTTTAAGACGATCGCGCTCATCATAAACAAAAGTTGTTGGCTTACCAAATTACATCCAGAATAATCTGTAGTGAATTATGACAGTACGGAAGAACGTTAGGATATGCTCTTGATGCCAGAGCTTGGATTCCAGCTTGAAATCTGCCCTAATCCAAAGACGTAGGGCTATATCAGGATCGTAAACGATCTCAACAGCTTCTCCAAGCGATGTCAGTCCACTACGAGGGCAAAGCCCTGCGAAGTTATTTCTGCTGGCCTGTACTAGAAAGAATATTTTTGACTTCTACCATGAGCACATCCAATGCTTTACCCACCCATTCTCCAGAATTCCGAAACTCTTCAAGAAGATTATAGATCTGTGGTAACTCAGGCCATGAGTTCATGCAGGAACGATGTAAATGGGTATAATTATAACGATAGAGCGGGTGACCTATTTTATCAGTCAAATAGAAGAAACCAAAATAATCATCTGGATCGGAAATCTCATCATTGCAAATACTACAGATTTTCTTATTTGAGAACATATTCTCTCTAAACTCTTCATATCTAACTGAGGCTTTAACGCTCAATGGGTGAGAGTAAAAGCAGCTTGCATGAAAAGTTTTGTCATTGAATATCCACAAGGGATCCATCTCATTTGGAACAAACGAGCCGAAAGCAATAGTCTGATCATCTTTTCCAATTGAATGCCCACAAAGCGAGCATTTCATTCCAGGTATGAAGAGAGACATTTTTATTTTCTCTTGCGCCCAAATTTGTACAATAAACCTCGTTCTAGAAGATAAGAACTTTGCTGGCCTAATTGGCTTAGAGCATCGATATCACCAGTAGACGGGCCAGTGGGTGCATATTGGTAGGGGTGGGAATGACCATAAAGGCGTTGAATCTGTCCTTCTTTAAAGAGAAGACCATCAGTGCCCCCACTTACTAAAGCTCTTTGACCATTCTTCAGCTTTACCAAAGCAATCTCTTTGTTCTGTGTAAAGGTAAATTCTTTTGCCTCAGCAACAATAGTATCAATCTTCTCTCCACGTTGGACAATACGTTCAATCTTCATTGGCCTTCGATCTCTCCCAAAGGCCCCACTGCTAACCTTAGTTGCTTTACGGGTTATAAGACTACCAAGTTTACTCAATGCAAAACTAAACAAGAACTGTGCTGCTAGTTGAAGAAGGTTATCCCAAAAGAGGTCAGAAACTGAGGGATCCCCACCTTTCGACGCAACCTGAATGGACAACTGGCCACTATGAGCTTGTATTCTTGCTAGAGTCTCACGAATTTTTCTTACAGCAACAATTTCGCCAACACTGAACAATCCACTTGGGTCAACAAAGCTCACTGGATTGGCATTAGCATAGAGATACTTATGCAGAGAAACAGGATCGGCGAGCCTGCCTTCATATGTATCTCTTCGAGCGAACCGCCCAGTACTTGGGTCGTAATACCGTTGCCTCAAATAATAAGCATTCAAATTCGTATCAAATTGCTCCCCAGCAAACAGATAGTTGTTGGTGCTATCGCCTGTGAAATTAATCAGATTACCAAAGGCATCGTAGGCATAAACATCAGTGACGTCGCCGTTCGCATCAGTCAGTGCCCGCGTACTACCCAAACCATCCACCAGATAAACTGCTTGCTCGTTGTCTCGGTTTTGAACAATCAGATCGTGTCCGTAAACATAGTCAGAAACCAGCATGTCGCTATCTAGTTCTGCCAGTACTTGAGCATAGGGACGATTTTTATCAAGCAAATAGTCTGTGGTGTTTCCATTGACCGTAGAACTGACTCGGAGGCCATCGGTATCATAGATGTAGCTAATGAGATCGCCTGCTGGGGTTTCAAGCCCAATCAAGCGATTTTCGGCATCCCAGCGATAGCGAGTTGTTTCGCCACTATCTTGCTCGCGAGTAATGAGATTGCCGTTATCGTCATAGGTGTAATCGATCGTCTGAACGAGATCTCCATTCTGAGTCAGGGTTTCCTGCAGCAGCTGATCGTTCGCGTCATAAGTATAAGTCGTCAGCCCCTCAACCGAATCATCCCGTGTCAAACGGTTGCCCACTCCATCGTAGGTATAGGCAATTGTCCGCTCGCCAATGAAATCCGTCAAATCGCCCAGCTATTGCACTTCCCCATTGCCCTAGCCTTCCACTAAGTTTTGCCCCACCGATAGGATTGGTGTGTCTATTGGTCATGAATTGGGGTTGTTTTGGCCAGTTTTAGCCCGATTCGACCACTGGTACTCCCCACTTTTGGAAAATCTAGCCCATATTTTCTGTCGTACTCCTGAACAGGAGAAATCTTGCCTCCCTCAGCACTGTTCATGAATAATACAGGTTAACGGAGCGATCAGCCGTTAAGCCACCCATGTACCTTTTGGTTTAAGTGTGTCAGCCTGATTTCACTTATCTTGAAATAACGAAGCTTCATCAACGGTTCAGTCGCCTTAACCCTTTCGGACTTCCCCTAGCCTGCTCCCGGTTTAGGCTACCAGGTTAGGATACGTTCGTGGTCTGCATTCCGTTGGGTTCATTACTTACTGCCAACGTGACCGGAGTCGGTGACTCTTTTACGTGGGAACGGTGGAACAGACTCCACCGGGAGAGCTGGCTCTCCACTCATTGAGAAGATTTGATTCCTCCTTACACGCTCGATTTATCTACATCGCACTGCTAGACTGGTCACACGAACTGAGGCAGAGCGATGGTTCAAGCACTGACCCCCTCCCAAATCAAAACCTTTGAAGCGTACCTCAAATATGATGATGGTACTGATATTCTATATGAGTTAGTTGATGGAGTATTGGTGCCCATGCCCGACCCGATCGGTCGCCACGAGGATTTTGTCGATTGCCTCTACACGCTCTTGAGCCGGTACTTTGCCCACGCCAAACTGAACTATATTGTCAAGCGCTGCCTCTCCGTCAAGATTACGGCCCCAAAACCCAGAGGACGGAAGCCGGATCTGGTGGTGATGCCCAAGGCGCAGTGGGCTGCGTGCAAGGATATCGAAGCAGCGGCTTATGAGGCTCCGACGCTGGCGATCGAGATTGTCAGCACCAACTGGAAAGATGACTGGATTGAGAAGGTCTCAGACTACGAGCGCACGGGCATCGCTGAGTACTGGATATTTGATTATCGGGCGCTGGCCAATCTGGAGCACCTGGAGGTCAAAGAACCCACCTTCGCCGTCTGTCATTTGGTGAATGGCACCTACCAGATGACCCAGTTTCGCGGGGATATGCCGATTGTTTCGCCGCTGTTTCCCTCGCTGCAGTTGAGCGTGAATCAGCTGCTCAAAGCGTTGGAGACCTACTATGCCCACGGCGATCGCTTTGCTGAGTCTATAGATTTTGCGGCGGAGATTGGACAGGAGCGGCAGCGGGCTGAGCAAGCTGAAAGTCAACTGGGACGGCTCAGAGCACAGCTCAATACTTTGAGTCCAGAGCAATTGAAGGCACTGGGAATTGACCCGGATATGTTGGGGTGAAGCGGTGCTGCTGCTGCGAGAGATGGGGGCTACAAGTGCTGGGCGATGTGCTTCATCCGATCGCTGACCGCATACAGTTGCTGCTGGATGCTCTCAATGACGATGGGATAGCAAGCATCGAGGCGATCGTTGGTTGCTTTTCTCCAGAGGATGTCCATCTGGCTATTGATCTGGCTGAGGCCCTGGCAGCAGGCGACGACCTGTTGCTTGACGGTGGTGCGAGGAGGGAAATCGCTCATAAGTCTGAGATTATTTGTGAACTTCAATCTTGAATTTTAGCGGATAATGGTCTCCATTGAAAACGTTTTTGAGCCTGTTCGCCCAACTGTCTCGCTCAGCAGAATGTGAGGTTACCAGAATTTTTGTTGATAGCGATCGAGGAGGATCTGGGAGGTGCCCACTGGGAAGTTGGCATCCTCTGCCAGCTGCGCCGCATCCGGCCAGCCGCCAATGGCCGTGACGGCTTTCCACCCCCCTGCATAATGGATGGGAACCAGCAACCCAGCCGGGCCGCTTTGCCAAAAAACCAACCTCGAATTTCCCTGAACGACGATATTGCTAACAATCGTCGGAGTGCCAGGGGTGCCCATACGATTGAGCACTGCAGTTTTGATGTGCCCGATATCAGTGGCGGTGAGGTCATCTTCAGTGCGGATGGGGCGAGTGGTAATCTCCCAGTGGGTGGTGCTGCCCACCCAGCAATTGGTATCGGTGCCGGGGTTGGCGATGTCCTACTGGAGATGGGCCTGGTTGCCCTGCCGCCAGGTGACGGTGAGGGTGCCCAGGCACTGGCTGCGCGGGCCGTTATACAGCTCGAAGCGACCCCGGAGGGTATCGCCGGGGACGCAGCCTCTGGTCTTGGGAGTGCTGAAGGTGGCGCTGCCCTGATAGGCGAACTCGCCAAAGACCGTCTGAACGGAGTCCAGGCGGGAGTTGCCCCAGCAGATGCTGTCGAGTTTGGAGAGGGCGGTCTTGCCGGAGTTGGAGTACCAGATGGCGGCAGTACTGGGATGGGAAAAGGTGAGGGTGCAGCTTGTGGTCAGGGCAGCTGCAGCGATGAATGTCTTCAACATCGGCTGCGATCTCAATTGCTGTATTGTGTGTAGTGTAATTCGCCACTGAATATAAGGGTAGAGTACAAATGTAGCGATTCGTTACACTGTCAGTTTCATCAGTTTTTTAAATTCCCCTGGGCGAGTTGGCCATTATGGGCTTTTTCTGATGCAAAGCCAGCACCCTTTAATCTTCCGAATCCAACTTGCGAATCTGTTTGCGTTTGCCAGTGCCAAATCTTCACTGTGCCATCGTCACCCACCACTGCGATGGTCTGAATGTCTGGGCTCAAGATGATTGCTTCTATCCTCCTTATGTCGCCTGGTCGTGTGACTTCACTGCTGTTTGCTATTTGTAACTGGATGAGATCGCGCTCGCGAACTGCTTCCAGAGAACAACCCTCTGGAGTCAAGAGAACCGCCTGTGGGTGGGCTGAACCGGGCAAATGCTCAACTGCTTCTGGAAGGCGCGGTCGAGCTGGACTGAATTCTGCGGTTGTCGGGCGAGGGTTGGCAACTGCACGGATGGTGCCAATCAGAGTCAAAACCGCGATCGCAGCCATGGCCAATGCCTTGCCTGAGTGCAAAAAATGCAGCTTCAAGCCGCTCCCAGGTTGGCTGCAGCTGTGGGTGGGACTTGTTGTTGTCTGGGTCGTGCAGTGTTGGTATAAATCTTCCCAGTTCAAGGGCCTGGCGGTGGGATACTGGCAAATGACTGGCAACCAGCTGGCGCAGGGAAACTGACTGTCCAGCCCTTGCAGCCGTTCCCGCGCTTCTTGTACGGCGAGGTAGAAGGGTTGGCCGCTAGAAAATACCTGAAAGGAAGTGCAGTTGGCTAGGCGAATCCCCTTATACGAATACGTGAGGTGAGTGGTAGAAAAGATGCTGGCAAGCTAAAGAAGTCCCGCCTCTGCAAGCACCCGATCGATGGAAAGTTCAAGGTTTGGGAAAAGCCTGGATTGAATTGGCTGGCCATCAATGTATTGTCTGAGCTGGTACTTGCCCTCGACCAGCGTGCAAACTGAGAAGGTGGGAACTACGATTTTGGGATTCTTCGCTTTTGCTAGACGGGCATCGAACATCCAATACTCTTCCACTCCAGCTTCTTGATAGAGATCGAATTTTTCGTGATAGTCATCTTTCCAGTTGTTGGAGACGACCTCAATAATCAGTTTTGGGACGCTCTCCAGGATGGCTTGCCGTTGGGTCTCGCGATCCCAGATGTCTTTTTCGATGACGATTAGATCGGGACGGCGTTTGTCTTCAGGTCGTAATCGACAAACGTTGCGTGGTTGTACTATCAGAGGGAGAGCATTCTGGCGAATATGAACCTTTAGATCGACATGCAATTCGCTCACAATCTCCTGATGCTGCCCGCTTGGTTCAGTCATATTTTGATGCAGCCGTCCTCTGACCAGCTCGTAGTTAATGCACAGCTCGTCATCCAACTGCCAGAGGAATTCGTCAAATTCCTCTGCAGTCATCGGCTGTCCAATAGGTGGTGCTTGGGGGGTAGCTACCATGTTTCTTTGATATCCCTGCGACCTCAATCTAGCATGAGAGTAGAGGTTGAAGCTCTCCCTATAATGTGGCTGGGAACAAGTTACCAGTCCATCAACTTTCTAACTGCCAACCGCATCCGCAACGCCACTGCCCTATCCGCAACGCCACTGCCCTGGAGGAGAAGAGGGAAGACATGTGGCTTTAGCGATCGCGCTCTATTCAAGTTTCCTCCACAATAGTCGAGGGATGGGGCGGAGATCTAGACATTGAACCTGCCCTCCTGGCGCATTTTGACAATCTCGCTCAACGGGATGCTGATGGGTTTTGCTGTAATGGAGACAGACCAGCGACACCACCACTGGGCATGGAAGGTCATCTGCTCAGCCTCTTTGTTGGCTTCGTCATCTCTCCCGGTCGACTTTATTGTTTAGGAAAGGCATTATCCCATCGCTGCGTATCGATTCAAATTTCAGGGAAATTGCGGCTTCAGGTGGTAACAGGATGCAGCAATGGATTAAATTGGACAAAGTGCCTTTTTTCAGAGGGTCTGAGCAGACTATTTGGAAGGGGGGACTGAGAAATGGGTTGCGATCGCGGTAGAGGAGATATGGAAAAAGCAGTAGCTCAATTTACCCTTGCAGATGGAACGCCCTTTCTGGTGGAAATTGAAGAACCAGAAGGCCCAGCCATTCAGCGGGTGGCAGCGCCCACCGGGCGGATGGTCTACCAGGCCAAGCAGAATCTGGAGCAGGCCCTGGATCAGGTGAAACCAGTCGCCTCTGTGGTGCTTTCAAAGTTGAGAGCCGGTTTGACGACCCCTGCCGATGAAATCGAGGTCACCTTTGGCCTCAAGCTCAGCGCCGATGCCGGGGTCATCTTTAGCTCGGTAGGGGGAGAGGTGACCTTTGAGGTCACGCTGAAGTGGAGCAAACCGGATTGAGACCATGGGGTTCGAGCAGAGCAAACGCGCGATCGCAAGCATCCATCATCCCGCATCGCAGCAAATCGTCGGCACCGGCTTCCTGGTCGCCGAATGCTACCTGCTCACCTGCGCCCATGTGATTGAAACCTTAGGTCAGGACTGGAAAAATCCCGCTACTTTAATTCCCATCAGTTTCTTTGAGGCTGGCCTGGACGCTGACGCTTCCGTCGCGCCCGACCCGTCCCATCAAGCCCCGTCCCATCAAGCCCCGTCCCACCAAGCAAAAATGGTTTGGCAGCAATTGGACGAGCCCGGAATCTATCGCAACGATTTTGCCCTCTTGAAACTGACTGCTGCCGCACCCTGTGAAATTGAACCCCTTCAACTCAAACGCTTGGGAACATCCAATCCTTCAGTGTTGCAGTCGTTTGGTTTCCCGTCAGGAGATACCGCAGGCCGCAACCTCACAGCAGAGTTTGGCGGTGAAATACGAGGCGGCTGGGTACAAATCGAAGGGATCGGGGAAACAGGCTTAGCGGTTGAAGACGGTTTTAGCGGTGCCCCCGTTTGGTGCCAGGCAAGTGAGGTTTGGGTTGGCATGGTGGTGGCCAGAGATCGAAGGCGTCCAGAGGCCAAAGTCGGCTTTATGATTCCAACAGAACGCTTGAGCGCTCCCCTACGAGAGCTTCGCAGGCGAACGCTGCATGATATTCTTGAACCTTGTAAACAAGAAATCGCAGACCAGATTGTCAACGCCTATCAGGTTTGTCGGCCCCAGGATTGGCTAGCTCCGTATTCCAATCGACTGCAGCCGATTTTGAGCGATCTATCCAGCATGCCTGATGGTGATGCTGCCTGTCCCAGACTGGTGCAATTTGCTGCTGGCTTATTGAGTCAGACCGTGCCACCAACCCTGCGATTATCGCTTGAGCGGTGGGTTAATTCCGAAACCGATGACCTGCTATCCTTGCGGCAGACCATGCTAGAGAGGCTCAACGCTTCAATTTCCCAACCATCGCAGCAGACGAGTGCTGGTTTGCTGGTCGCAGTTCGACCCCACGACCAGAAATCAGAACGCTACTACGTCAATGCCTGGTTAGTTCGAGATTTTAATGCTTACCAGCCAGAACAGTGGGACGGGGTTAACTCATTGATTTTTAAGCCAGCTATGCAGGAGGATGAACAAAAGCCCCCCCTCGATCCAGAAAATGGAGTAACTTGCAAAGATATCCCCATTCTCATGGCTGACTACCTCACCCAGGCTGGCAATTGCGGCATCGATTTGCGTGGCTTAACGGTTGAAATATTTGTGCCGCTTGAATTGCTCAATACCGCTTTCGAACAATGGATCATTCCAGATGCTGACGGCTTTCCGCAACCCTTAAGCCAGGATTGTCATGTTGTCGTTCGCTCCCACGAGCGGCTAGAGGGCTATCGTCAGCGAGGGCGCTGGCACGCCAAATGGAAATGCTTAAAGCAGCGAGAGGATTGCAAAGCCCAGCCCCTGTTTTTGCCCGGAGAAGAAAATCTGCGCCAGCTAGTGAAAAAATTTGACGCATCAGCAGAGGCGCTGGGGCTGAAATTGTCCAAACGCCCCAGCACGGAACGGGGCGGCGAACTGGCCCTGGTGCTCAGAACCGGTATCCCCATTGCCCTGTGGGTACGGGAACCAGGCCCCACCGTGGATTGGGGAGAAAAAATCGACGCGCGTCTGCTCAATTGCTGCTTAAAGCAGGTCCCGCAACAAGTCGCAGCCGTCCGTCGCGCTGCCCCAGAGCGCGCCGCCCCTCAGCCAGAGTCAGTGCCAGGATCGGTGCCAGAAACAGTGCCAGGATCGGTGCCAGATTTGGGCCATCACCTCTCGTTTGTCTGGGAAGATCCCCATCGCGTACCGCCAACCATCGCCTACTCAGGGAGTGCCCTATGACCGACTGGAAAATCTTTACCGGCAACAGCGACCCCCACGACGGTCTGGATCGCCTCCCCGATCCGCCCAGCTGGCGCGTTTTCCAGGATGAAGCCGCCCGCCAGACCCGCAAAGGAGCCACCTTCCAAGCCCGCCCCGAAGAGATCGACCTGGTCAATGCCGCCCTCTATCTGCGGCGACCCCTGCTGGTGGAAGGCAAACCCGGTACCGGCAAAACCTCCCTCGCCTATGCCGTGGCCCACGAACTGAAGCTGGGCGAAGTTCTCTACTGGCCCATCACCACCCGCACTATTCTCAAAGACGGACTCTACACCTACGATGCCATCGGTCGCCTGCAGGACTCCCAGCAGCAAGGACACGACAATCTCCAGGATATTGGCAAATACATTCGCCTGGGGCCGTTAGGCACCGCCCTGTTGCCCGCCGACAACCCCAAACGCCCCCGCATCCTGCTGATTGACGAAATAGACAAAAGCGACATCGACCTGCCCAACGACCTGCTGCATGTCTTTGAAGAAGGACGCTTCCGCATCCCCGAGCTGGTGCGCATCAAAGACGCAATCGAAACTGTGACAGTCGGTACCGCCTACGAGCAACAGGACTCCCGGATTGCCATTCGCGGCGGCCAAGTGCAGTGCAAACGCTTTCCCCTCGTCGTGCTCACCAGCAATGGCGAACGGGACTTTCCCCCTGCCTTTTTGCGCCGCTGCCTGCGCTTGCAAATGCGCGACCCAAACGCGGAAGATCTCGCCAGAATCGTTGCCGCTCACCTGGGAGCAGAGGCATTAGCAGAAGCCACACCATTGATCGACGCATTCCTGAGCCAGAGAGACAATGCCGGCGAAGACGTCGCCACCGACCAGCTGCTCAGCGCCATTTACCTGCTCCTGCAAAAAGACGTGCCCACCGATGAGGCCCGTCAGTCGCTGCTGAAGAAAATTCTCAAACCCCTGTCTGGGATGGGGGCGCGATGAGTCAGGCGGGTACGGGCAAGCCCCCCTTAGTGCAGCTCATTTCCCAGCTGCAAGGAGCAGGCATCGACTGGGATGCGGAAAACATTGCCGACTGGCTGTGGCTGGCGCGTTACATAGAGGCCCCTGCCTCCCAGGGCCACAGCCGCCCTGATGACCAGTCCAAACCTGCAGCAGTTCGCTCAGATGCGACAACCGTCTCGGCAAGCGCGCCTGCCCCCCCGCCCGCCGCCGATCTCTCCCTCTATCCCCAGAGCCGCCCGCACCCGCAAGCGCCTGCCCCGACCCGCAGCGGCATCCCCTTCCAGGCTGCCACCGCCCCAGCCCTGCGTCGCACCCTCAGTCTGGGCCGGGCCCTGCGTCCCTTAATGCGCAAAGTCGACTCCTACACCCAGACCGTCCTCGACGAGGTCGCCACCGCCGAGCAAAGCGCCGAGCGCCGGTTTTGCCTGAGCGTCACCCGCCCCGCCCGAGAGCGCTGGTTAGAGGTCGCCCTGGTGGTGGAAGCCACCCCCCTGCTGCCCATCTGGCGCGAAACCCTGCGCGACTTTCAGCAGGTGCTGGAGCGCCAGGGTGCCTTCCGCACCCTCAGCGTCTGGTACCTCCACCCCTCCCCCCAGGGAACATTGCAGCTGCTCGCCTAACCGCCCGACCAGACTTCCCACCAGCCCCCCCGCAGCCTCAAAGAACTCTTCGATGCCGCCGGACGGCGCTTGATTCTGCTGGCCAGCGACTGTATCTCCCCCGCCTGGCAGGGAGGGCAGATGCAAGACTACTTGAAGCAGTGGGCCAATCGCGGCCCGGTGACCCTCCTGCAGCTGTTACCCGCGCGCCTCTGGGGCCGCAGCGCCCTCAGCGCTGGTTTGCCCGTACAGTTGGGGGCCAGGCTACCCGGAGCGCCCAACCCGCAGCTGCACCTGCAAGAGCTGCCCATCTGGGAAGAAGGACGCCCCGATCGGGGCTTAAAATTGCCCATCATCACCCTGGAGTCCGTTTCCCTCAAGCCCTGGGCGCGCATGCTGGCAGGCTGCGGCGACAGTTGGGCCACTGGTGTCTGGTTCGATGAAGACTGGCAGACATTCCAGCACCAAGCCGAGTCCCCCGCGCCCGCTCTCTCCCCCGCCCAGCAGGTCAAGCGCTTCAACACCACCGCCTCGCTCCTGGCCCGCCGCCTGGCCGGACTGATGGCAATGGTACCAGTCAGTCTGCCCATCATTTACTTGATTCAGGCCACCCTGCTGCCCGAATCCAGCCAGCTGCAGGTGGCAGAGGTCTTCATGAGCGGCCTGATTCGGCGGCTGGATGATGCCCCCGCTGCGGCCAGAGACTATGACTTTGTCGCGGGCGTGCGCGAACTGCTGATTGATGCCGTACCCCTGCCCGCTGCCGAAGCCGTCCTCGACCGGGTATCGCAATACATTGGCGAAAAAGCAGGCAAAGCGATCTACAGCTTCACCGCTTTGTTAATGCTGGAGAAAGAACTCTCTGCCACTGAAGGCCCAGAGCTGTTGAAGTTTGCCCGGATTGCCAAACAAGCGCTGCGCCGACTGGGGGGCGAATACGCCCAGCTGGTGGAGTCCATCGAAAACACCCCCCAGCTGCAGCCAGCCACCGCCGACGCCCGCCATGGCGTCCCTGGCTTTCCCCCCTTGAAAGTGCTGGAGTTCGAGACCGCCCGCATTGAACCGGTCCAGCAGACACTCCCGCCCCTGCAAACCCAGCGGTTGAAAATTGCCACCCTCACCGTCGAAGCGGGTCTGGACACCTTTGAATTTGAGGGGGCGACCCTGGAGCGGCATCAAACTGAGGGACAGACCGAATGGGTCATCCAGCGATGGCGTCGGCAAGCAGAGCAGTTCCTCGAACCCCTGAGCGACGAAATCTTCCTGGAGCTGGTTGCCATTCCCGGCGGTGAGTTTCTTATGGGATCGCCTGAAGCTGAATCAAAGCGCGACGAAGAGGAAAGCCCCCAGCATCCAGTGACAGTGCAGCCCTTTTTCATCAGCAAATATCCCATCACCCAAGCCCAATGGCGCACAGTGGCAGCCCTGCCTATTAAATGTCAACTATATTGGCGGGTCGCGACAATTAGATTGGCGGGTCAGCCCCTTGAGATCAGCCCTATCAAAAGATATAGAGTGGGGATGAGAGCAATAATTGTCGCGACACTTACGATCGAT
>Ga0207422_1003575_pt1 | contig 15148 bp, 10 predicted proteins | sample MarCyaLeptolynsp_FD_187757 | JGI IMG/M metagenome (GOLD analysis project Ga0207422, IMG submission 187757) | Marine cyanobacterial communities from Panama - species 1 Leptolyngbya sp. (SPAdes) | ecosystem: Environmental > Aquatic > Marine > Unclassified | place: Panama: Panama City | collected...
CTGATTGTTGCTAATGGCATACTAAACGCGGTCGACCGCGCCTCTCTCGCCTTGGTCCAATCAGTTCTTCGTGTATTCCTTGTAATGTTGCCGGTCGCATGGTTCTTGGGCGCGACCTGGGGGGCTGCGGGAATCTATGCTGCAGAGTTGGCGGCCAACATATTTGGCGCCGCAAGCGCGATCGTATTGGTATTCTTTGTGCTTGCCCGCAAACGCTAGCAACCGCTCGCTTGGTGACACTTCATTAACCATCATGCCGCATAGGTGCCTCTAACTGCAGTTGGGGGCTCGTGCGCCATGGATGACCTGCTGGCGGATTTCGTCGCAGAAACACGCGAAATGCTGGAGGCCAGCGAGGGCGAGATTATCGCCTGGGAGGCCGATCCATCCGACCGTGCGCGCCTGGATTCGATCTTCCGGTTTGTACACACGGTCAAAGGCAATTGCGGGTTTTTTGACTTCCCTCGTCTTGCCGAACTGAGCCACGCGGCTGAAGATGCTTTAGGTGACGTCAGAGCCGGTCGGCGCGAAGCGGACAGTGAACTGGTTTCTGCGGTGTTGGCGGTGGTCGACCGGATTATGCAAATGGTTGACGCGATCGAAATAGGGGAAGAGTTTCCCGACGGTGGCGACACCCCTTTGATCGACGCCTTGCAAGCAAGCCAGCTATCGGAGACGAAACCGGAGAATGCTGCCACTCAAATAGCCTCGGAAGTTGACGAGCCGGCGGTAGAAGCTTCAACGTCCCAGACCAATGTCGCCCAACAGAAACGTAGCGATATTGCGGTCACGCAGCGCACCATTCGGTTGCCTGTCGAGTTGTTAGACCGGGTGATGAGCGGCGTATCGGACATGGTTCTGGCTCGCAACGATTTGGCGCATCGGCTGCGCCAAGCCGGAACACAACCGACAATTGATGGCCCATTCGAGCGCCTCACCACTATACTCTCCGATGTTCGCGACGCGATCACGCGGATGCGGATGCAACGCATTGAAACGCTGTTCAGTTCATTGCCACGGATGGTGCGCGACCTTTCTGCCGAACTCGGCAAACAGGTGCTGATTGATCTCGAAGGCGGCAATGTCGAGCTTGATCGTGAGATGCTCGAGACCGTCAGAGATCCGCTAACCCACATTATTCGCAACGCCATTGACCACGGGATCGAGAAACCGGCCGATAGGCTGCGCGCAGGCAAACGCGAAACGGGGATGCTCTCAATCGCTGCGCACCAATCAGGCAACACGATTTCGATAGTGGTCAGCGATGATGGGCGCGGACTGGACGAAGATAAGATTGCAGAAAAAGCCATCGCAACAGGGCTGATACACAGCTCGGAGCGCAACCAGATGAGCCGTGACAAGGTTCTCCAGTTGATTTTCCAGCCGGGATTTTCGACGGCCGAGCAAGTGAGCAGTATTTCAGGTCGCGGAGTCGGTCTCGATGTGGTGCGCGACAACCTCGAACGTGTCGGCGGCTCGATCAAGGTTTCCAGCACGCCGCATGCCGGCACCGTGTTTACACTTCAAATACCCCTCACCCTGAGCATAATTGCTGGGCTCACCGTCGAAGTTGGCACCCAACGTTTCGCGATACCACAAAGTTACGTGGAAGAGATCGTTCACACTTCAGCCAGCGCGCTGGATTGGACAATTGTTGGAGAGACCGACCTCATTACATTCCGCGGTCAACGCACTCCATGCTTGCGATTGTCCGAAGTCCTCGGGTTGGAACAGAGTACGATCGACGCAACCGAACCCGTTATGGTGATGCTGCGGCTAGCCACCGGAGACCTGTTTGCGCTGGCAGTCGATCGAATTCATGCTCACGGCGATCTCGTTGTAAAACCGCTCGCACCCGCAGTTATGCGATGTGGCTTGTATGCGGGCTCGACCTTGCTCGATGATGGTCAGCCGGTGCTCTTGCTCGATGTTGCTAACATAGCGATCCGCTACGGCCTAATGTCAGATGCCCGCAAGCGCGTGCTCCTGTCGCAGGACGAGACGCAAGTGGAAGCTGAGATCGAGAGCAATCATGCCATGCTGTTCACGGACTACGACGGACTGCGTCGCGCGGTCCGGCTTGAATTGGTCCAGAGAATTGAAACGATCAATGCCGATCAGATCGAGATAAGAGGCGAACGCGCCAGAGTCGTTATTGACGGGCTGATCCTGCCACTGATTGGTCTTCCTGAAGACATCAGCGATGGCGAGCGCATCCGACTGCTTCGCCTTTCGGATGAAGCCTGCGAGCTGCTCTACGCGGTGCGCGAGGTTGAAGACGCCATCACTCTCAAAGGCGCGCTTAAACCTGTCAAAGACGATCCTCTTGTTGAAGCCTTTACTCTGGTCGAAAACCGGTCGGTCGCATTGATCGACGCGCATGAATTGTTCGCCCGGTACGGACAGCCGCCCGAGATTACCGCGAAGCCTACTTGCCTGGTACCAAACAACGACTGGGCTCAGACAATACTGAGGCCGCTTGTGCAATCGGCAGGCTACGAGGTTGTGGTTGAGAGTTCGACAACGACGCACGGTGCTGATGTCGCCATTCTGCTCGATGACGAGGCACCCAAGGCCGATGATCCGCGACGAATAATCAAACTACGCAGTCAACCTGACGCATTAGCCGACGAGGATTCGATCTATCGCTACGATCGCGACGGTCTCTTCGCAGCTCTGCGCGAGGCACGCTCTGGAGGCCAATGAGAATGGCAGACCTTTTGGTTATGGTTACGATCGGAGGGCGACGCTGCGCCTTTCCAGCCGGCGACGTAAGATCTGTGATCGAACTTGGCTCGGTAACGCCTGTTCCTGGCACCCCTGACTATTTGGCGGGAATCACCGCGTTAAGAAGTCAGGCGCTTACCGTGATTGACACTCGATACGCTTTGGGAATCGAGGCCGAGCAGTACCCCACGGACACGCGCGCAGCTGTAGTCAAATCGGGGGGGCATTCCTACGCTCTGATGGTGGATGAAGTGGAAGATATCACCACTGCAATTGCCGAGACTGGCGAGATTGTTGGTGGGTTTGGTGATGAGTGGTCACGTGTATCCAAGGGAGTAGTGGAAACAGCAATTGGGCCAGCGCTACTCGTTGATCTCGGGGCATTGCTGTCGCCCCCCGGACATACCGAGGTTGCCGCTTAAGGTAAAAGTTACCGCTTTATCCTAAGCCGGTGCCGCAAATATCAGGGGTTCCAATGAAGACGTGCTTAATTGTCGATGACTCGCGAGTAATCCGGAAAGTCTCTCGACATATTCTCGAGACACTTGGCTTCACCGTAGACGAAGCGGAGAATGGCAAGCTCGCGCTTGATCGCTGCGAAGAGCAAATGCCAAACGTGATTCTCCTAGACTGGAACATGCCTGTCATGACCGGGATCGAGTTCATAACGCAATTGCGGCAACGCCCCGGCGGCGATGCACCTAAAGTGGTGTTCTGCACTACCGAAAACGATGTCGCGCATATTCGTGAGGCGATCCAGGCAGGTGCCGACGAATATGTCATGAAGCCATTCGATCACGAGACCCTGCAGATCAAACTTCAACTGGTCGGCTTTTCGTGACCATCCCGCTGCGCCATTCGCGGCCGGTCATCCGGCCAAAGCTCGACAATCGCAGGCCCGAAAATCCGAACGGGAGCGAATGCCGGGTTATGATCATTGACGATTCGTTGACAGTGAGAACAATCTTCAAGCGTATGGTCGAGGGCGATCCGGCATTGCAGGTAGTTTGCACCGCGAGCAGCGCAGAAAACGGGATCGCGGCACTAACCACGGAAACCGTAGACGTCATTCTGCTGGACCTCGAGATGCCTGGGATGGGCGGCCTAGAGGCACTGCCAGCTATTCTTGAAGCCTCAAATGGCGCCCAGGTGTTGGTGGTTTCCTCGCTAACCGACGACGGTGCTGAGCATACCATCGCAGCGCTCTCAACGGGAGCGGCTGACACCATGCTGAAACCCCGCCCCGGGGGATTCAATGACGATTATCGAGGTCAGCTCCTCCAGAAAATCCGAGCGTTAGGTAAGTGTCAAGACGTCGCAGCGCCTGAACGCTGTAACACAGACAACAGGCTCCTGCAGCGACGCCCTTTGAGAAGCCCCGAAGTGATCGCTATTGGCGCTTCAACGGGAGGAATTCACGCGATCAATCTGCTGCTGAGTCAACTCCCAGCCGAATTCAGTGTTCCGATTGTCATCACGCAGCACTTGCCTTCTTCATTCATACCGGTTTTTGCAAGACAAGTGGAAATGACCAGCGGTCGAAGAACGCTGATCGCAGACGACGGAACAGAGATACGCAGAGGCGAAATTGCCATTGCGAGCGGCCAAGGGCATTTGGAAGTGCGACGAGTTAACGATCGTCTGATTGCCCGGACGTCAAGCGAAGCCGCCAGCAGCGGCTGCCTGCCTTCGGTCGACCCTATGCTTTCAAGTCTCGCCACTTGCTGTGATGGTCGGGTTCTAGCCATCATTCTGTCGGGCATGGGCCGCGACGGTTTGGAGGGAGCGCATGCGCTCGCGGAAATGGGCGGAACAGTGTTCGCACAAGACGAAGAATCAAGCGCTGTATGGGGCATGCCGGGCGCAGTTACCAATGCCGGTCTAGTCAGTCTCGTCGCGCCGCCAGAAGAGCTGAGCCAAGCGATTGTTGCCCGAACGGGGGCAGCCGCGTGGAAGTAAGCGAAGCCTCGCACCAGATTATCGCCGACTTGCTGGCGTCGCACACCGGACAGCAACTGACAGAAAGCAGACGTTGGCGGATTAGCACGGCTTTGTCGGGCGTGTTTCGCCAACACGGTATCAGCAATGTCGACCAATTGGTTTGCCTATTGGCACAGTCTCAAAAGTCAGACTTGGCGGTCGATGTGGTCGAGGCATTGCTCAACAACGAAACTTACTTCTTCCGGGATCGGCCCACTTTTGAGCAATTGCCTCGAGAGATTATTCCGAATCTAGCCAAGAAACGGGCTGAGCAGCGACGCTTATCGATCTGGTGTGCAGGATGCTCAACAGGGCAAGAGGTCTATTCGTTGGCGATGGCGTTTGTGGAACATCCCGAGAAATGGCGAGGCTGGTCAATCGACATTCTGGGAACGGACATTTCTCATCGGGCAATCGCCGCAGCAAGGGCCGGGATTTACACTCAATTCGAAGTCCAGAGAGGGTTGGGAGTCGCGCAAATGCTGCGACATTTCAAAGAAATGGGGTCTGGCTGGGAAATCTCATGTGACGCGCGGCAGTTCACCCGCTTTCAGCAGCACAACGTGCTCGATGGTGCTCCTTCCCGTCAACGCTTCGATTTGATTTTGTGTCGCAATGTGCTGCTCTATTTCGATCCATTGACCAGAGAAAATGTGTTTGAACAGCTCCAGAGCGCGCTCGCTCCCGATGGATTTCTTATGCTCGGGGCAGGAGAGACGGTCGTTGGCCAAACACTTGCGTTCACGCCTTCCGAGGGTCGCCCCAGCCTGTATCACCCTCTTACAATTGGGAAAGTCTCGGACGGCCTCGCTAGCAGCAGGCGCTTTTCCCGGATCGGTTGACGCTTTCTCCCACGGCGAGCGGACCGCAATTTACACTTCCTTAGCCAATCCTGTTTACTTCCTGCGGCGTAGGAGACGCTATCGGCTTCGACGGCAACCGGGGACAATTTGTGTCGGAAATGAGCATTGCGAGCAGCAAGACGCCAGTCCGTTTGGTGATCGTGCCAATGGTGGTGCTTTCGCTCGTCTTCGCCTTAATTGTTCTCGTGGTTTCAGCGAGCGACAGAATCGCTCTGGTTTCACCTTCTGCTCTGCTTGTTTCAGGCTTTACGCTTTATGGCGCGACTGTCTTCCTCCTGAGTCGCACAGGCATTGCTGGCGTTCGAGAGCTCGAACAGCATGGGATAACCGATAGCTTAAGCAAGCTCCCAAATCGCCGAGCGTTGCATCTCAATATCGAGCGAACCCGCATGCCGAACGACGAGGTAGCGATTGCCTTGATCGACCTTGATGGCTTCAAAGAGATAAATGATCATTACGATCACTTTGTTGGCGACCAGGTGATCAAGGAAGCAGCCAGCCTGCTGGCCTCTTTCAGCGAACCGGAAGCGCAGTGTTACCGCTTGAGCGGAGACGAGTTCGCTGTCGTCATGATTGGTCCGATAGCGGGCACAATCCTCGAGGGAATATGTCGCTCATTCCTGGAACGCCTATCCAAGCCAATAGCAATCGGCGACCGGCGTCTTTCTGTGGGGGCGAGCGTTGGGCTCTCACGGAGCGGGGCAAACGAAGATCTTAGCTCATCCGAATTGCTGCGCCGCAGCGATATCGCTTTATCGATGTCGAAGCGCGGTGGGAAAATGCGCTGCACATGGTTCAGCGAGAGTTTCGACCGCCGACGCGAAGCCGTGCGAGAGCTCGATGGCGAACTTCGCAGGGCCCTAACCAACCGTGAATTCAGCCTTGCATATCAACCACTGGTTGACGCCGACACCGGTCGGGTGGTGGCGGTAGAATGCCTTTTGCGGTGGACGCGCGCCGATGGGGAACAAGTCAGCCCGGGCGTGTTCATTCCCGTTGCTGAAGAGTCAGGTCTGATCAACCCAATTGGTGCCTGGGTACTGCGTGAGGCCATATCCGACGCTCTCAATTGGGGCGAAATCACGCTCTCTGTAAACATCTCAGCGGCGCAACTCCGCAATCCAGAATTTCCCATTCTGCTCGGACAGATTCTCGAGGAAACCGGCTTTCCCGCGCATCGGCTCGAACTTGAGATCACGGAGACCTGTCTTGTGCTCGATCCAGTCGTCGCGGAACGTGGACTCGATGTGATCCGTGGCTTTGGCGTGAACATCTCCTTGGATGATTTTGGCACTGGCTATGCTTCGATCGGCTTCTTGCGGCAATTCAGGTTTGAAAAATTGAAAATTGACCGCAGCCTTGTGATGGAAGCGAGCGAAGATGATGGCAGCCGAGCGATGATGCTTTCAAGCATCGCGATGGCACGCGCCATGAAGATGGGCGTTACAGCAGAAGGGGTTGAAACCCACGCTCAGGCGGACTTCGTGCGGACTGCCGGATGCGATCAAATCCAAGGGTGGCTCTATTTCAAAGCCATGCCACCCGATGATGTTACCACCCTTATCGCGAAGCAGCGCGCGTTTGATACAGAAGCATCTTCCTCATCCTCAGGATCCTCACATGGTGGGCAGGCCGCATGACCGACTTGAAAGACATTGCCCTTGACCTCGATACCGAGCGTTCAGTCGAAGAGCAGGATCAACCCCACGAGACCTCGCACTGGAGTCCGGCCAATTGGTTCGGAGCACTCGCAATTGGCAAAAAGATCCAAGTGCTGTTCTTCACCAATCTCGCGTTCGCTTTGCTCGCCGGGTTGTTCGTTGTCATAGGATACATTCAGCTTGCAGACCGCGCTGATGAGATCGCAGAAATTCAAGAGCATGCCCTTTCCGCTGAGCAGTTGACTCTGGAGTTGAGCGAAGCACAGCGCCATGTTGAGATGCTTTTCGCAACGGGCAGCGCAACACGAGCTGAAGCCGCGCTAGCAGAGCTGGCCTCCGCCGAGGCGAAGATCGCTTCGCTGAAAGCGATAATCATGCAGTCTAATTCGCAAGCCTTCGACAAGTTGGCATTTGTTCAAGAAGGCGTTGCCGATTTCCGTCGCCAACTTGAAGCGTTCGATCCTGACCAACAGAACGCAGCTCGGCTCGAAAGCCAAGCCCGCGAAGTGCAAGCCACCGGTAGCGCCGTATTAGAGAGCGGCACTGAAATGGCGGCATTGCTTGCGGCTGATGCTGACACGATGTCCGAATCGGGCTCGTCTCTCATTACAACGTTGCTCGTCGTGTTTGTAAGCAGTGCCGGGATTCTCACTGCGTTGACCCTGATCTCCTTGCGCTACTTCAATCGTTTTGTCGGCGCAGCGATCGCCGACAAGACCAATCAGATGATCCAGCTCGCCGGCGGCAGCAAAAATGTGGTCATCACCGGTAAGGACCGCAATGACGAGATCGGCGCGATGGCGCGCGCGATGGAGATATTCCACCTGGCTGGATTGCGCTTGGAGAGAATGAGCAGGGATCGGGCCGAACGCGCTAAAGCCGAGCTAGAGGAACAGACCAGAGAACAATTGGCCGCAGAAGAAGCCAGACTCGAGCGGCAACGTGCGATGGGTAAGATCGCCGACCAATTCGAAAGAACCATCGGCGATGTTGTCAGCGGTGTTGCTGCTGCATCTAGCGAGCTTGAGACAACGTCACGCAGCATGGCGTGGACGGCAGAGGAGTCCAGTCTACGCACAGCCGAAGTCTCGACCTCAATGGCGAAGGCAAACAGCGGTGCGACGGCGGCAGCCGCTGCCAGCGACGAATTTGCCATGTCGATCGGAGAGATAAGCCGGCAAGCGGCAGCATCGGCGGAAATGGCGCGAAAAGCCACTGAAGCCACTTATGAAGCTGATTCGACGATCTCCGAGCTCAGCACTTCAGCCGAACAGGTCGGTCAGATCGTCGAGCTGATTCAAACGATTGCTCAGCGGACAAACTTATTAGCGCTCAACGCCTCGATCGAGGCAGCGCGTGGCGGAGAAGCGGGGCGCGGATTTGCGGTGGTTGCTAGCGAGGTCAAGGAGCTGGCGATGCAAACAAGCCGTGCGACCGATCAGGTCGCCGAGCAAATCCGCTCGATGCAAGACCGAACGGGCGCGAGCGTCTCTGCATTGCGGTCGATCGCAGATCAGGTTCAGCAGCTCGAATCCACCGCGGTTTCCATCGCCAGCGCTGTCGATCAACAATCGGTTGCTGGTCAGGATCTCGCACGAAGTATCGACTTGGCTGCGCGCGGAACTGAACAAGTTGCCAATCACACAGTTGAAGCGCGCGAGCTCTCCCTCTCAACCGGTGCTGCTGCGCGCCAAGTGCTCGACAGCGCCACCGAACTCGATTTGCAGGCCTCGAGCCTTCGCGAGCAGGTCAACGATTTCCTCGCGGAAGTTCGCAGTGCCTGAATGTTTGTCAGACCCAAGAGGATCTTCTGCAGATTCTCTTAACCAGTAACGCATAGATTTTGGCAGGTAGCCACCCAGGGAACTTTCAGTCGATGACCAAGGCGATGCATCAGGATGAATTTGAGGACCGCGCAGTCCCGGCATTCGTGCGCGAATTGGATGATGATTTCGAACTGAGCGCGGAACCTCAATCCAGCGACCGGACACGCTTAGGAAATAGCCTGTTCGGCCAAAGTGCATGGTTTCGTGATCTGACCCTGAGCGGGAAGCTTCAAACGATCTTTGGAACATTCTTCGCAATCATCTTTGCTGTCTTGCTGTTGCTTGGGCTAGGTCTTGGCCAAACTTGGCAGCGCTCAATGTCACTGGTTCAGAACAACGCAGCGATGGTGGAGGCAATCGAACTTCGAACCGTTGCTGGTGACATTCGCTACAACACTATGCGGTATATTTTCGAACGCGAACCCGCAGTTCTACAGCGGCAACGCGAGGCCTACCAGCAAGCGACTGCGCGCCTTGGCGCTATCGAAGCAAGCGCGAGCAAGGATCTCACACCGTTTATGCCTGCAGTGGCATTGCTGAAAACGGAATTCGAAGGATACAATGCGGTATTCAAACGGCTTCAAGTCGAGATGCAGACGAACGATCGTAGTCCGCGAGCGGTCGAGCTGGCCTACGAAATTTCGGAACGCGGCGATCGCTTGATCGACGGCTCAAGAGCTCTGACTCAAGACCTGTCGCAATTACGAGAAACAACCCTAGCCAGCACACGCCAGTTCTTTCTCTGGGTTATCGCCCTGATCGTCGGTCTTATCGGAGTCGCAAGTTTCGTGCTCTTCGTCGGCTTGCGCTACCTGTCGGGTGACTATTCTCGCAGAATTAGCGAGATCACATCCGGAATGAATCGTCTGGCTTCTGGTGACCGCAATTTCTCAGTGGGCGGTCACGAGCGGAAAGACGAGATTGGCCAGATGGCCAAGGCCGTTGAGCACTTCAAACGCGCCAACAAGAAACTGGAAGACTGGGCGCGCGAGCGATCAGAACAAGCCGAGGAAAAGCTCGAACTTGAGCATGAGCGTCAGCGCGAGCGCGAGAAGCAAGAACAACGCAAGCGCGAATTGATGGCGGAGCTCGCTGGCGAGTTTGAACAAACAGTCGGGGACGTCGTTCGTGTCGTCGCCTCTGCATCGGGAGAGCTGCAAGTCAGCGCCACCAAAATGGCAGAGACCGCTGAACAATCCAGCGCGCGCACCGATCAAGTGGCGGACGATATGCGCGAGGCCAATTCAGGCGCCACCGCAGCTGCTGCGGCTAGCGATGAATTTGCCCTGTCTATCGGAGAGATAAGCCAGCAGGCTACTTCATCGAGCGAGTTGGCGCGGCTTGCAAACGCTGCGACTGATAAGGCGGATTCCACCATCTCAGAATTGAGCACTTCAGCGGAGCAAGTCGGTGAGATTGTCGAACTGATCCAATCGATCGCGCAGCGCACCAACCTGCTTGCGCTCAATGCCTCGATTGAGGCCGCTCGCGGAGGCGAAGCTGGGCGAGGATTTGCTGTGGTCGCGAGCGAGGTCAAAGAACTCGCTATGCAGACCAGCCGTGCCACGGAGCAGGTCGCTGAGCAGATCCGTGCGATGCAGACCACCACTGGTGCGAGCGTCTCTGCGCTGCGCTCGATCGCGAGCCAAGTGAACGATCTGGAGTCGACCTCTGTTTCGATAGCTAGTGCTGTTGACCAGCAATCTGTAGCTGGACGTGATTTGGCCCACAGCATCGACTTGGCTGCGCGCAGCACGGAACGCGTTGCCGGGCATCTCGATGAAGTGCGCTCGCTCTCGCTTTCGACGGGCGCCACTGCGACCCAAGTTCTGGACAACGCCAATGAGCTGGAACAGCAAGCCGCGCGACTGAACCAGCAGGTGTCAGCCTTCCTTCACCGCGTTCGCGCGAGTTAGCTGCAGCGTTACTTAACGGTGACCTTGCTTATCCAGCCGCAAGGACCTGTCTCGTGCGTGTCTATTGCCACCGATCCCGCTGCCGCCGCATGCGTCCAGTAAAAAGCAAACAATCGGACCGAGTCTTATAGGTGTTATCTGGATCAAAATTGAATTCAGTGCGCTTGCGTTTCGCGCCAATCGCGCTTGATCTTCTTCGCGAGGCTCCATTTGTGAACCTCAGTTGGCCCATCGTAGATCCGGAACGCGCGTACTTCGCGGAACAATTGCTCAACAATTGTATCGCCGGTCACACCAGTTCCTCCCATCGCTTGCACGCAGCGATCCGCCACTTGGAACAAGGTCTCGGACACAAATGTCTTGGCCATCGAACTCTCGGTCGTTCCGAGATCCCCCGTGTCCAAGACACCGGCGCACCAATCAATCATCAATTGGCAGGCCTGTAGGTCAATCTTGTTCTGTGCGAGCATGAAGCCAACGCCTTCATGATCTATCAGCTGTTTGCCAAAGGCCGAGCGTTTGCAGGCATAGTCGGTCGCAATTTCGTGCGCGCGCTCAGCCATGCCGAGCCAGCGCATGCAGTGTGTGAGCCGCGCAGGCGCCAATCGGATTTGCGCATATTTGAAGCCTTCCCCGGCTTCGCCCAGCATCTGGTCCGCGGGCACTCGCAAATTGTCTATATTGATCACCGCGTGTCCGCCCGGCATCGAGCTATCGATTGTATCGAGCACGCGCTCGGTCTGGATCGCAGAGTCTGGAAGATCGACCAAGAACAAGCAAGCTCCGCCTGCACTGTCAGCCTCGGTGGACTTGGCCATGACGATGCCCACGATCGCACCTTCCGCTCCGGTGATGAATGCCTTGCGGCCATTGATCACCCAATGATTGCCGTCGCGTCGACAGGTGGTTTGCATCAAAGACGGGTCCGAGCCAGCGCCGCCATCCTCTGCAGGCTCCGTCATGAAAAACGCCGAACGTCCCTTGCCTTCGATCAGCGGTGCGAGGAAACGCTGCTTGATCATTTCGCTGCCAACCTTGCCGAGCAAATACATATTGCCTTCGTCGGGCGCCATCACATGGCATGCAATCGGTCCAAGGGGCGAAAGCCCACTCTTGCGCAGGATCAGAGCCGTTTCGGCATGGCTGAAATGCGAGCCATCGTCGCGGATGTGCGGGGTCAGCAGCCCTTCCGCTCGCGCCAGCTCGCGCAATTCGCTTGCTAGTGCATCTGACGGTCCATGACTGTCCAAACGCGGGTCGCTTTCGTACGGCGCGACCTTGGTTCGAACAAAGTCTTCAACTTGCGCTGCGATGTCTTGCGCGGCTGGTGAAATGGCTGTCATGAAATCCTATCCAAGCTCCTAGAGTCGAGCCCGGATAAGCCGTAAATACGACCGACGAAACTTACATTAGTGCCAAGGTCTAACGCTCTCTCGATGGCGCTATCAGCACAGCGTTAGCAAGCAGGAGATCGAGTCCGTCGAGATAGCCCCTCGTGGTCGGATCATGCGCAAAACCGATACTCAGACCAGCCCCGGTCGGCTGCGCCATAAGATACGGTTTAAAGGCAAGCTGCCGCTGGTTTTCTTTCCAGACGTAGCCGCTTGCAATCAGATTATCGGCCGCAGCAAAGCGAAGAACGTTAATGCCTTTCGACCGGTCAAGCGGAGAGAATATCCTTGAACCGCTGGCCAGCACCACAGCACCGTCGGCGTATCCCGCTGAGAGATAATGCTCCTGATCAGCGACGGTTTTGAGCAGCGCACCGGGCAAGATGTCTGGCAGCGCATTCTGGTTTTCAATCGCGGATTTGTACTCTTCTTCGGTCGTAAACTCTTGCGCTTCTGCGAGTGGCGGAGTTTCCTCTGATCCTCCACCCGCGTCCGGCGTCCGGCCTAGCGCCGCTTCGCGTTTGACTGAGAGCAGCGGGTTCTTGCCCGCCGCCAGCATGGAAACGCTGTTACCCAAAGCGACCACGACCCCGCCACGCTCAACAAATGATCGGATCGTTCGGGCCCCGCCCTGCCCAATCACTCCGCTCGGATTTCCGTCAGGAATGATCAGCACATCGTAGTCAGTCAAGTCGACTCCGGTAATACGAAACGAGCGGATCGGCGTGACCGGCACGCCCAAGCGTTGTTCGAGCACAAATCGCGTGGCCCCCGCGCTGAGCGGTGAAACGCCCCGGCCCCATGCCATCGCCACCTTGGGTAGGGTCAGGCTAGCGAAGGCATCGCTGCCTAGGTTCGGGCCTTCTTCAACCCAGCTCGAATTCAACCGCACGATGTGCGCGCCTTCATTCTGTGCCAAGACTGCAAGACGCGCCATCTGCTCCGGATCGTTGGCGCCTGCCGGGAACACAACTGTCCCCATGGGAAACTCGCGTCCACTCTGGACAAAAGCCTCGTCGGTAACCCGGGCGCTCAATCCCTCGCCCAATGCGAGCGCGACCAGTCGGGCTTGGCCCGCATCGGTCCAAGGAACTGCGGTTGCAAACGCGCCGTCTCCTTCGACAATCGGAGCGATCGGATCGGTTGAGGCAAGAGCAGTTCCGGGCACAGAGCCTGGACACAATGCCACCGAGGTTCCTGACATGATACCAACCGACCAAGCGGTCACATCGTAGAGTTCATGTGGCAGATCATCGCTTCGGCGCGCTTCTTGGTCTTCGATAAAGTCGCGCGGAAGCGGGGTATCGATATCGAGCAAGCTCCGCACAAGTCGCGCGGCTGGCTGAGCCTGAGATACCGCGAGATATCCATTGGGGTAGCTGGTCCCACAAGCCATCGCAGGACCAGCGCGTCTTACAACCGAAATACCCTGCGCCGTGAGACGGCGTCCAAGCGCTTCGGCGTTCCAGCGCTGCTTCGAAAGATCGATCACATAGGTTCCGCGCCCGGCTGCGCCATTGGCGTTCGCCGAGCGATAGTTTGCAAACTCCTGGAGGAACCGATCGGCGTTCTGCGCGACAGCTTCGACGGTTCCGATGCTTGCGATGAACTGATTTCGCACCGCGTCGGCGTAGGTGAGCAGACTTCCATCAGGGCGCTCCCAGACAAGGCCTCGCGGGGATCCTTGTTCATATGTGCTGCCGATTGCTCCTTGGTGCGCGTTCCAAGTGTCGCCATAGCCGGGATAGAACAAGTCGAAGATTTCACGGGTGAAATAGGGCTCATTAATGCGATCAAACCAAGCGGCGTTGTTCCGGCCAATCAGCTCGTAAAGCCGCAATTGCCCATCAGTGATGTTCGGGTTCACCGGTTTCGCGGCGGGACTGAAGAAATAGGTATCGTCACCGCTCATCTCATGAATGTCGGCAACTACGACCGGACTCCAGCTCAACATCGCCGTGACTTTACCGCGGGTTTCTGGCTGACTGAGAGTGAACCAGTCGCGATTAAGGTCAAACATGTAGTGATTCACACGTCCGCCCGGCCAAGGTTCATCGTGCTCAGCGGCCTGACGATCGGCGATTGGTTTGATTCCCAGAGCCCGCCGGTAATTGTCGACGAAGTGGGCCCTTCCGTCCGGATTTTGCAGAGGATCGAGGATCACGATCGTTTCGCTGAGGATTTGCTCAGTTCGGGCGTCATTCTGCGCTGCGAGAAGGTGATAGGCCGTCATCAGCGCGGCGTCAGTCGGGCTCAATTCGTTTCCGTGGACGCTCGATGCGAGCCACGTGACTGGCAAAGCCGCTCCGTTGCTTGCACGGCCGGCAGCAACACTGGCTAGATCTGCCTGTATCGCATCGAGGCGCGCCATGTTCTCTGCCGATGTCAAGATAAGGTAGTGCAGCGGCCGCCCTTCCCAGCTGCGAGCGTACTCAACCATTCTCATCCGCTCAGGAGCGGCCTTCTCAAGAGCTTGGAGATAGGCCAGCATTTCGCCGGGCGAAGTGATCCGCTCTCCGGGAGCGTGGCCAACAACTTCCGTCAATGTGGGAATTGCCGGATCGAACTCAGCTTCGAGATAGGACTGCGCGGTCGCGCTGACATTGAGTCCGAAGACCGTGATGAGACCTAGCAACAGTCGCGAGAGAAGCTGAGATGGCATCAAGGCAGTCCCTTCTGATCTTGATAGTTTGGGTAATCCTGTCTGGCATGCGTACGCTTGGGTCAAGCGCGAAAAAGTCTTCCAGCTTCCTGGAACAACCGCCAACTTTGATCAGTCGTGAG
>Ga0207422_1003578_pt1 | contig 15133 bp, 14 predicted proteins | sample MarCyaLeptolynsp_FD_187757 | JGI IMG/M metagenome (GOLD analysis project Ga0207422, IMG submission 187757) | Marine cyanobacterial communities from Panama - species 1 Leptolyngbya sp. (SPAdes) | ecosystem: Environmental > Aquatic > Marine > Unclassified | place: Panama: Panama City | collected...
GAGGCTGTCGAGAAAGCGGCGATGTCGGTCGGGCAGCGCAGCGTCCAACTCCCGCCGACATCTTTGAAACTCCCGATCGTCGAACAGGTCCGTGGGCGGCGCGACCCCGTAACTTGCCAGGGTTTCTTCCCCGCCATTGATCATCCAGGCACTAAAGGAACGCTCATCGCCCTGCAGCAGCGACTTCAGCATCATCTCCTCATGATTGCCCAGCAGGAAAACAGGATCGTCATGCCGGTCGCTCAGCGTGCAGAGACGGTCGATCACATGGTTGGAATGTGGTCCGCGATCGACATAGTCGCCCAGGAAGATGTAACGGTCCCGCAAGGCCGGATCTTGTCTAGACATATCGGCGATTTGTTCGAGCAAATCGTCCAACATGTCGACCTGCCCATGGATGTCGCCGACGACGATCAACCGTTCGCCGTCGGGCGCGTGCGCGGGTGCCTCTATGAGCAGCGGATCCGAGATTCAGGGACTCCCAAAATAGTCGGAGCCGCGGGGTTCGAGTTTACGCGGAACCGGCATCTTCCGGCGGTGGTTCGCCGTAGCTCTTCCACTCATCGCGGCCGCCGCGGTTATCGATGTAGTTCGCAAGAGCGACCACCACACCACGGTCGAACTTCTTGTTGCCGTCACCCAGCAGGATGTCGAGCGCCTTGTCGAAGCTCATACCGGCGCGCCATGCCCGCGCGCTGACCATGCCGACGAAGGCGTTGGCCACCGCACCGATCCGGGCCGTGATGACGATCTCTTTCCCGGCAAGGCCCGAAGGCGTTCCGGACCCGTCGAAGTTCTCCTGCAGTTGGCGCAGCGTATCGTAGACCGGACCGTCGAAGTCGATGGTCGAGACAAGCTCCGCACTGGTCAGGACCGATTCCTGGATCATCCGGATCTCTTCGTCTGTCAGGCCGCCCTGTTTAGTCAGAACTTCTTCTGGAACCGTGATCTTGCCGAGGTTCATCAGGCTGCCGGCAATGGCTGCGGATTCGATGAGGACCCGATCGAGTTCCATTTCCTTCGCCACGGCGCGGGCCACTTCGCCCACACGCACCGAGTGGTTCGCGGAGAAGGGATCGCGCCGGTCGACGACCGAGACGAGCGTCCCGACGAGCTGGCGCATCACCGCTTCGCGGCGTTCCCGCTCCAACACGCTTTCCGTGATGTCCTGGCTGACCATGAGGACGCCGGGTGGGAAATCTTCGCGCGCCGGAAGCGGCTGGAAGTCGGATCGGTAGACTTTCAGCCCGTCGGCCCCGATTTCCATCTCATGCGTGACCGTCAGACGCTCGCCCTTGGTCAGCGCCTCTTTGACCCAGGCGGCAATGCGTTTGCCTTCAATGGGTCCCAGAATTGCCGAGACATGTTTATCGAACATGTCCGAGCGGTCCATGCGCGACAGCTCCAATGCCGTCTTGTTGAACCAGCGGTAATGACCGTCCTCATCCAAAATGACGATGGAGTTTGGCTGACTGTCCGTCACCAGGTGCATGAAGTTCCGCTGACCCTGGAAACGGTTGGCCAGCGCTTCGAATTTCTCCGCCGCTTCGGTCGCGCGTTGCGATGTCCCGTAGTACCAAAGCGCCAGCATCCCGATCAGCACCAGGACGATGATGACACCGAAGACGACCATGAGGAGCTGCAGGCGTTGCTCTGACTCTGCCAATGCCTCGGCCGTGTCGACCTTGTAGACCAGCGTCCAGGGGACCTGCGTGAAGGACCGGGAAATCGCCAGTACTTCAACGCCGGCATAGTCCGACACGGTTGCGAAGCCGCCTGCCGTCCGGATCGCCCAAGCGGAGGCAAGGTTTGGCGTATCCGCCGCCAGGCCCTGTTCCAGCGGACCCGTTCCATCGCGGCGTGGGGTCAGATATTGGATTTCACCGCCTTCTTGGCGAACGATCAGCGTTTCCGCCGTGTCCTCTGTGGCGCCGGGCTGTTCGAGCAGCGGATAGAATTCCTCATCGATTTCCTTCACACCGACCACATAGCCAAGCTGCTCGTCATCCGACTGAATCGCAAAAATCGGGACGAGGAATGCCATGGAGGGATTTCCGCGGCTGTTCAGGAAAATATCGGAAATCGCGGCCTCGCCTTCCGGTGCAGACGCGATGAAGGCCCGTAGGTTGTTTTGGAGCGGCGGAAAGCTCTCGCTTTTGACAATGATGAAGCTTTCCACGTCGATAATCGCCAGACCTGCGGCTCCGGCCGGCTGGGCGTTCGAATTGATCTGCGAAACGGGTGCGTTGTCTTCATACCCTTCCCGGCTGGCGACGACTTGCAGCAGATTGCCGAGATAGCCCAGTTCCGCAGGCGCGTCTTCGCTGGTCGATGAGGTGCCGGCCTCGTGGAATACGGAGAGATAAAGCTGCACCGATCCGTTATCCGCGATGGATTGCAAGCCGCTGGTTTGGCTCATAAGCCAGCGGCTGATATCCGCCTGACGGCTATCGACGACAATCGACATCCGGTTTTGCCATTGGCGCATTTCGCGTTCGCGCTCATTGGCCGCGAATTGCAGCATCAGGACCACGCCCACCACTGCGAATACGATGACGCCGCCCGCTGTCAGGAGCATCTTGAGGCGTGGATTCATACTCTTCTTTTCGGAGTTACCGTCGTCCTTTGTCGTGCTGCTCACGAACCTATCCCCCAAACTTGTCGTCTATCGTATTCTTATCCGTTGGGACGCCCTTAGCGCCTGCAATTGCTGGATAATGCCCAAAATCATCGGTTCCGTACACCCCTACCGTGGCTGTCCCGCATTTATCACCAATTCGTGCTTTATGCGCGACATGTCTTGGCAAATTCACAGTCGAAAAATATATTGAAAGCTGGACGGGGTAAGAACTGGATTTCGCTGAAACGAACAGATGTTCGACGGTGTATTTCCGCCGAGATGAGATAGGTTGTACGCATGTCTCGCAGAAAGTTTCTTTCTCTTATGGCCGGAGCCGCCGTTGCGGCAACAGGTGCCAGTATGCCGTTGGGCGAAGCGCTCGCGAGCGGTGTGCGCCTTTTCGGGACGAATGAGATCGGATCGAACAATCTCAGCCGGTTCGAAAAATGGCTGGATGTCTTAAATCGCTATGACAGCGAATCCGGAAGTGAGCTCGATGCGTGTCAGCCGACCGCGACGGAGCAGTGCCATGTGGCACGCTGGCGGATTTTCCTGAACCGTCTCGCCGGACACCCGCTTCGCGACCAGCTGAACTATGTGAACGAATACCTCAACCAATACGCCTATATCCTGGATCCCATCAATTACGGCCGCCGGGATTATTGGGCGACGCCGCGGGAGTTCATGTACCGCACCGGCGATTGCGAGGATTACGCGATCAGCAAGATGGTTTCCCTACTGCATCTTGGATGGTCGCAGGACAGCATGCGGATTGTCGTCCTGAACGATTTGAACCTGGGCATCCCGCACGCGATCCTGGTCGTCTATTTCGAGGATCAGGCGCTGGTGCTCGACAACCAGATTCCCCAGGTCATCGAAGCAGACCGGATTCGCCACTACGAACCGATCTTCTCGATCAATCAGGATCGCTGGTGGCTGCACCGGGGATAATCCGGGTCCCGGAAATCAACGGCTAGATCATGCTCCCACTTAAGCGTAGTCAAAACCGGATGGCTGAGGGTTTGACGAAGGCAAGGATGTCAATTGCATAGTGCGAGAGTAATGGATGGCTGTTAACCACTTGTAAGAGGCCATCGCTCTTGAGGCAGTTGTTGACCCGGAGGGGAACCTCGACCTGATAGAACGAAGGTCTGCTATGCGGACAAATAGAGCTTGCCTTGGATGGATGTGAAAGTTGGATTTTAACGAAGCCCGACCATCATGTCCGCGCTCTTTAGGACCATATTTAGAACTGAATCCAACACTTTTCTACTTTTTGGCTTTAATCGTTCAGCAACTTCCTCCTTCGAAAGGTCAGACGTTGCATAAAACGCGATTTCAGCAACGGCACCCAAATCGGCCCCATCCGAAGTTGCCATTGTCACTTCGATCATAGTGAAAACTTTCTCAATCTGTCGCGGCGTCAGGTTGAGTTCTTCGGCGGCACTTTGAATGGATTGCAGTAGCTCAAGAAATTCTGAATCTCCGACCCGATCAGCAGAGCCACTTAACTCAAAAAGACTGATCAAGTACGCTCTACACAAAGCCCGAGAACTGTTTTCACCAAGTTCAAGCCTCAAATCTATAAATTTGGTAAAGTAAGGTTCACCGCCATCCACATTCCCGAACAGCCTAGCCGCGGTACTTGCGAGTTGTGCGGGATTAAGAAACAACACGAAGATAAATCCCTCCTCGTCGAACAAGTGTTTAATTGCTTCAAGAAGTGAAATCGCATAATCAGGCCTGCAACGATCAAGTTCATCAATCAGCACCACAATTCGTCCGTTGCTCTGGCCTGATTCAACAAGAGTTTTCCGTAATGCTTTAAGACGTTGGGGCAATTCCACTTCACGAACTCGTTCGGCCTCAAATTGAGACCAAAGAAGCTTTGATGCTTCCTTCGACATCGATTTTCGCGCTTCGCTCAAACTAGCCATAGCAACCGTCGACAAAGCGGACGTGTCATCCGCGCTCTCTCCGTCTCCACCAATACCAACGGTTTCAAGTAAATTGCTAAACTCCTCGCCGATCTGATCCACCGCTTCACCGACTAAAGCTTGACTGCCACGACGATATCCTGCCTTGGCCACGGTTGTGGCTACAGCACGCAGTTGGCTTCCGAAGCTTGGTGTATCGACAGGACCCTGAAGCGAACGCAGTAGCTCAAAACTAAATGCCGCGAGAGGATCCCCGGAGTGATCGGACTTCCACGCATCAAATTCAACTACTGTTTCTCCGAGTTCCCTCAGATGCTGCGCCCACCTAGTACGGAAAAACGTTTTGCCCGACCCAAAACCGCCCTCGATTGAGATTACCCTGGCCCGTTCGCTATGTTGGACAATCCGTGCAAACGCAATAGCACGCTCTAGTCGATCCAACTTGTCGTCGTCCCACATGGAGAGGTCAGGGTTTGTCATTGCGCAGGGTTCTTCTAATTCTAAATTCTCAGTGTAATCATGGGTATAAAAACTTCAAAAAACAACTTAGGGGAAAATCGACGCCGGACATTCGTAACGCTCATCACTCGGCGCTGCCGGTCGTGATGCTGTAATCCCGTGGGATGCCTTCCGTTACTTTGAATCAGTCGGAGTTTTTGCTGCGCGTTTGGTGCGTCCTAAACGCTGCTTGATTTGCAAAGATTTCGGAGACGTTTCCGCCAGAGACAATTTCATCATCAAGGCGGGGTTACCGTATGGCCGTATAAACTGAGTTAATATAGGGTCTTTTCCGATCTGAAGGGGATGCGGGAAATGTCGGCCTGGGGGCGTGAAGATTTGGAACTGGTCGCGGCCCCGAAATTCGGCCCCAACGATCCAGTTTCGAAGCTTCATGAATTTCGCCAACGACTTGAAGATCCGGGCGCGCGAAAACTGCTCGACTATTGGTCAGGCCTCGTATCCGTGTATGGCCTTGCGATCAAGCGGCGCTTCGATCCACTGGCGATCCCGGACCTTCTGCCGCGTATCTATCTTGAGGAATGGGATGCGCCGACGGAACAGAGCAAAGTGCGACTTGAAGGGGATGTGCTGCGTGATCTCTGGGGCGGCGGCGCCGTTGGGAAGACGATCGACGATCAGGTGACTGGCGCCGTCAACGCGTTGTGGAAGGAAAGTGATCGGCTGAACTTTGGCGAACGTCGCGGCACGTTCGAAGTCTATGATCTGAACTTCCGCGACCGAGAGTATCGATGGGTGGGCGATCTGTGCCTGCCCATGGAAGACGAAAGGGGCGAACCTTTCAGTGTCGGCTATATCTGGGATTTGTAAGGCCTAGGGCATTAAAAGGATAAACGACCTCCGGGGAACGGCTGTGCCTCTCCCAGCACACCAGTTTCTGGGAAGACCAAGGCGTTTGCGATGATCCGCACGCGGGCGTAACGCCAATACTGAAGTATTATTTTATGCAGCGCCTTTGCTGGAAGTACGTTTGGAGATCGCGTCCTCTATGAATCGGACGAACTCCTTGTCATACACATTCTGCCCGTATGGACTGGTTTTCCAGCAATTCAGCATTGGAGGTGACGTATAAAATACGGAGACGAGCCGTTCTAACTCGTCCAGATCACCCGCTGTCGTTATTGATTTGTATTGTCCCCAGTGAACCCGCATCCAGCTCTGACAGATCGTGTCGACTTGCAGGGCAGCATCGACGCTAAGGTTCAATTCCGAGCCGAGCTTTTCATAGGTTGATCGTAAGTTGGATGCCTTGATCCAGTTCTGCCGCAGCTCGGGATTGTTCACCGTTGTCAGGTCAATTTCCCGGATACCGATCGCCCTGGCGGTTCTAGAACTGTCCGCAGCTGCGAGCCTTGCGAAACGAACTTGGAACGCCAAGTACAGAAGGGAAACTACCACCGCGAACACACCGACGGCTTCAGTAACCGCCGAAATGACTTCCCAATCCATGAGATTTCTCCTGTCACGTCATGCCAAAGTGATCAGCCGAACTTTGCTTTCCACAATGTACACCGATTTGCATCGCGCTCATCGTAAGCCCGCAGTGCGGTTGCGGGGTCCATGGTGAACATGTCCTCGCAATCTTCCCCTAACGCGGTCAAGCGCATGGAGTACCATGCCGTCACGCCGCCTTTAGGCGGCGAGTTAAACACCGGAAACTCCGGATCACGGCCTTCTTCCGTCAACCATGCGGAAGCAAGTCGCGGATAGAGAACCATTGCACGGGCAAGGCTCACGACATCGATCACACCGCTAGAAAGTGCCTCTACGGCCTGATCCCGACGTTCGAACCCACCGGTCAACATAAGGGGCAATTTCGTCACGTCTCTTGCTCGGCGCGCGAAGTCGAGAAAATACGGTCCGTCGTCGGAAGTTCCTTCAGAACTTGCCTTTGCACCAGGGAAGTAGGTTCCGCCACTGATGTCGATCAAATCGACAGAAGTGCCGTCGAGTTGGCGTACAACTTCCAAGGCCTCCTCCTCATTCAGACCGCCCTCCAGCTTGTCCGTTGAGTTGATCTTGATTCCGATAGGAAACGACGGACCTACAGCCCGACGTATTTCGTCCAATGTTTCTAAGACAATTCTGGATCGCGCTTCGATTGATCCGCCATATCCATCTTCCCGGTGATTGAAAAGTGGCGAGAGGAACTGGCTGAGCAGGAAGCCGTGTCCGGCGTGAAGGACGACACCGGTGAAACCAGCATCCTTTGCGAATGCTGCTGTCTGAGCGTACATGGAAGGTAGACTACTGACTTCGTCTGCCGACATGCCTGCGCATTTCAACCCCGGCAAATCCAAGGGCGAAGGGCCTTTCGGATTGCTCACAGGAAGATGTGCAAGAGCACCCGCGTGACCGAGTTGTGGCCAAAGGTGTGCATCATTGATTGTGCCGCGCGCTACCAGCAACTGTAGTGCTTGACGATCGCTCAGAGGTCCGAACACGAGATTTCCCGGTTTCTCGGGATATCTAGGATCACCTTGAACTTCACCAATAATGGAGACAGCCGCGCCACCCTGTGCCCATCTCTCATAAAGACGGGCTTGCGCTTCGGTTGGATCTCCCTCGCCACTGCCAAGTGAATCCGACATCGCCGATTTGACAATTCGGTTTTTCAGAACCGCACCACAAGGCAGTTGCATCGCGCTGCCAAGAATATTTGCCATCGTATTTTCTCCCATCGAAATATTTCGATTTTCCGATTCACCTGCATGAGAACGAAACGAACTACCGTCTCTTCGATTATCGCGCGCTATGGGTCGATTAATTCCTTTTCGACCGCGTGTAGCAGCGCGCGTATTTTATCTTCGTTACGGCGATAAAAGGTGTATTGCCCGTGACGTTCGGACAGAACCAACCCAGCCTCCTTCAGGAGCCCCATATAGTTGGAAATCGTCGATTGTGAGAGGCCTGCCTTCTCCTGAATATAGGCAACGCAAACGCCATCTAAGTCCGCGTGTTCCGGTAACGCTGGTGGAAAGTTCGACCTGTCCTTCAACCAATGAAGAATCCGTCGACGAACGGGATTGTTGAGGGTCGTGAGCGCTTTATCTAAATCCATATATCGATATATTCCGATATATCGCTCTGAGTCAAGTGCAGCACCATGAATGTCTTGTAAGAACCTCGTTTCCACGTGACGCGTGTTATGTCCGCAAGTGACTAAGGGAGACAATACGAGACATGGTGAAAATCGAACATGCATGCCTTCCAAGCTTGATTGGAGATGTTCGCCATTCAGACCCACGCGATTGATCGTCTTCGGAGGTCTCGCCGGACTCGGTTTTCAGCGCCCGCTCGTACTAGCGCACATGCCCAGGCCCGGTAGGTCAAGTTCACTCGGTTCCGCTCGTGGTGATTGTGTAATCCCGTGGGATGCCTTCCGTTACTTTGAACCAATCGGAACTGCGCGTGCGTGTCTGATGCGCATCGAACGCGGCCTGGTTTTCAAAGACCTCAGCGACCAGGAAGCGCCCGGGTGTGGCGTTGTCTTCAACGACCTCGAAGGAGATACAACCCGCTTCAGCGCGCGTCAGGTCGATATGGAGCGGGAGTGCTTCGCGAACAGCCGCCAGTCGATCCTGCGGGACATCGATATGCCCATTTAGGAAAACTTTGGTGTCTGAAGGATTATCCATTCTCTTGTCCTTAGGTGGGATATACCAATGGTTCAGATCGTTTGCCGAAGGTATGTTCAGCGTTGGGACCGAGTCGGGGTGTAAGGCTATCGACTCACTTTATGCATAACTCGACGACGCGGGTCGCGGTGAAAAAGTATCCGCAGGTACCATCCGGCGTATCAAAACTCCAAAAAAAGGCTGGTTCCCCATCGAGCTCGTAAGTGCCTCCACTAACTTCCTGCGGCGTGCCGCTGTCAGTCGCAAGAAAACGATACGCTATCTCGTATCCGGCATCCCTGCTGCCCGTAATGAGAAGCGTTTCACAGTAGTCCCCGGTACATCGCTGGGCGCTTTGAAGTTGAACGAAGAACCGGATGTTTGAATCGGACCCTAAGATGCGTTGGACATGTTCTGGCTCAAGGCCGCTTAGGTCGCTTATGAGATTAATCGTTAGATCGGCCTCGTTCGGTTCTACCCCAATGTCAGAAAGAACCTGCAGCAACATAACCTCGTCTTCGGCATCTTGAACTGGGACGAATGGAAGCGATACCATCAGTGCAGAGGCGGTCGGTGCATACAGTATGGTTCCGAAACCCCCCAGGAACACCGCAACAATTGCGGTAAAAACATGGGGCCTCAGCGTTTGGATCATTGAAGACCTGCTTCCCATGCCTAAGCCTGAAGATATCGCGACGGCGTTGCGCCCAGGGTTTTCTTGAACATGGCGATGAAGGCCGATGGGCTGTCATAGCCCAGCGACAGGGCGACGCTGGTGACGGGCTCGCCATGGCCCAATTGCTCCAATGCGGCCAGCAGAACGCGTTGGCGCCGCCAGGCCCCGAAGGACATGCCGGTTTCCTTGATGAACAAACGCGCCAGCGTCCGGGGGGCGGCTCCCGTGGACTTCGCGAAATCTTCCAGCGTCCGCCGGTCCGACGCATCGGCCAGGATTGCATCCGTAACGCTGCGCAGGCGTGGATCGGCGGGCAGGGGCAGATGCAGTTCCGCCGGTTCCGCCGCGCGAATTCGGTCCAACAGCACCGCCATCAGTCGACCCGGCGCACCCGCTTCATCCCATTCGCGGGGAAACTGTACGGCTTCCAAGATCAATTGGCGAAGCAACGGATCCACGGAAACGACGGTGCAAAGTGCTGGCATCCCTTCGCAGACGTCCTCGGCCAAATACAGACTGCGGAACTTCGCAGGCCCAACGGTCCGAATGTCATGTTCCAGGCCGGGTGGAATCCAAACCGCCATGGCCGGTGGGGCCGTAAACCGCCCCTCGTCGGTTAGGACGGTCAGCACCCCTTCTGCGGAATAGGTAAATTGGCCCCAGCCATGGGCATGGGACGGAAACATGTCGGCATGATCCATATCGAAAGCGCGCATTTCGATCGGTCGGATCAACTGCCGAGGAATGGGGGTGCGTTCAAGTTGACTGTTTTGCGACATTGCTTGGCAATATGCCGCAAGAACGCCGCGCGCGCTAGGAGTATATCAGGGTCTCAGACAGTAATAGGAGAGTCCGTTGGCTAGGTTTGTTCCAAGATTCCTGCAGGGGCCGGAAGGCATGTTGATCCTGATGGCATGCGCCATGGCTGTCAGCCTGCATGGCTGGTTCGCGCTGTTGAACAATTTTGTTGTCGAACGGGCCAACTTCACCGGCGTGGAGATCGGCTTTCTGCAGTCGATCCGTGAGATTCCGGGCTTCCTGGCGTTCGCGGCGGTCCTCCTGCTTCCCTTCATTCGAGAGCAAAACCTGGCCTTCCTGTCGCTTGCCATGCTGGGTGTCGGGACGGCGATTACGGGGTACTTCCCAAGCGAATACGCGTTGTATGCCACGACGCTTCTGATGTCGCTTGGGTTTCACTATTACGAGACGATGAACCAGTCGCTGACCCTGCAGCTGATCGATAAGAAGCACACGCCGGTGCATCTGGCCTATCAGTTGAAAGCGTCCTCCATCGGAACCTTGGCGATTTTCGTCGTCATCATGGTCTGCTTCGATGAAAAACTGCTGCTTCTGGTCCAGGGTCTGCTGGGGATCGAGAACCCCTTCACGGGGCTGAACCTGGGATATGAGCCACTGTATCTGATCGCCGGCCTGTTTACCCTCGCGGTCGCCGCCTTCTGCCGCTTCTACTACCCGTTCTTCGAAGCCAAAGAGGTGCAGACCAAGACGCTGTTCCTGCGCAAACGCTATTGGCTTTACTACGCGCTCACCTTCATGGGGGGCGCCCGGCGGCAAATTTTCATGGTCTTCGCGGCATTCCTGATGGTCGACAAGTTCGGATACGACGTCACCGCCATCACGCTGCTCTACATGGTCAATCTGATCGCGAATATCTGGATCGCCCCCTATATCGGTCGGATCATCGGGAAGATCGGGGAACGGCGTGCGCTGATCCTGGAATATATCGGCCTGATCGCTGTCTTCACCGGCTATGCCTTTGTGGACGACCATCTGGTGGCGGCGGGTCTCTATATCGTCGATCACCTGTTCTTCGCCTTTGCAATCGCGATCAAAACCTATTTCCAAAAGATCGCCGATCCCAAGGACATCGCGTCGACGGCAGGCGTCAGCTTTACGATCAATCATATCGCCGCGGTCGGCATTCCAGCCGTGTTCGGGTTCCTGTACCTCGAAGACAAAGGGCTGGTCTTCCTGTTAGGCGCCGGTATGGCCGTGGTCTCGCTCTGTTTGGCGATGATGGTGCCGCGCGATCCGGAACCCGGGAATGAAACCACGGTCGGGATCGGCAGCGGGCGACCTCAGCCGGCGGAATAGCCGTAGTGCTCTATCCAGGGCTCAAGCGTTGGCATAATCGGTTCCAGCTGGTCCTGGTATCGCATCCAACGACCTGCCGCGCCTTTGTGAACCGGTGCCGCAACCTGCGCGTAGCTGGGCGTATCGATCCGTTTTCCCTGCAGATGCTGGGCGAAGTTTAGGACTTCGGAATCCCACGGTACGCCGATCCGGTCCAAAACCCGGCGCGCGACGCTCTCTAGGTCTTCGATCAGGTCTTCATAGCGAACTTCTTCTGGGACGATACCCAACACGTCGCGGTAGGATTGGAAGATCGCCATCGTCCGATCATAGTGCTGCGCCGCGTCTTCGAGCGTTAGATAGGCGGCCATTGCCTGGTTTATCCGGAAGTTCTGCATGAAGCAGCTCAGCACACAATCCGCCGGATGGCGGAGTGCCAGAATGAAAACGGCGTCAGGAAACAGTCCTTTGATGAACCCGGCATGCACCAGCGATAACGGCAGTTTGTCGACGAGAACCGTTTTGTCGGGGTCGCTGCCAATCGCCTCACGAACTTCATCCCAGTATTGTTTCCGCAGCTCCTGCAGAAGGTCCGGTCCGATGGACGGAAAATCGTGCGGATAGGAAAGGCCGCGATCGCGCATCGTCTCCGTCAGCCGGGCGACAATGGGAATTTCCTCCATGACCGAAATGCCGGGATGTGCATCCAGGACTCTGTCGAGCAAAGTCGTTCCCGAACGCGGGTAACCCACGAGGAAAACCGGCGGTGAGTTCTTTGTCGCCTCTGCCGCGTAACCCGCCTTGTAAATTGGGTCTTCTGCGCTCAGGGACTGCGTTACTTGGGCGATCCTGTCCAATCGGGCCAGCTCTTGACCGGGATCATGACGCCCAGCCTCTTGGCGTGTGACGCTGTCATTTGCAGTTACGAAGGCCTTAAAAGCCTCTTCATACCTGCCGAGCTGGTCCAGCAGGCCCGCGCGTTCGAACATGATTGAACTTACCTGATGCTGATCGCGTATGGACGCAAGGTCCAGGCTCTTCAGGTGGGACAGCGCCGAGTCAAATTTGCCGTCCCGACGGTCAAGCTTCGCCGAAACCAATTTGAGGCCGGGATGTCGCGGGTCGATCTTCAATCCCGTATCGGCGTCCCTGCGGGCGAGTTCGGTTCGGTTCGTCATTTCGTTGATGAGCGCCCGTTGATGGATCACGTCGGTATCTTTCTCATCCGCCGAAAGTGCATTCGACAGAACCGCAATCGCCTCATCCGTCCGATCACGCTGCATGAGTAGGTTGGCTAACATGATGGAAGAACGAGACTCTGTCGGGGCCTCGCGGATCAGCGTGTTAAGCTGCTGCTCGGCCGCGTCGAACTCTTTGATGTCGGAAAGACAGGATGCGAGATTTCGGCGGGCCTCATGGAAGGTCGGGACCTTTTCCAGAAGCGTATGTAGGTCAGCAATTGCCTCCTCGTGCCGCCCCAGAGCGCTCAGTGCCAGCGCTTTTGCATTCGCCGCTTCGGGGTCGCCTGGAAATTGCGCGACGGCTGCCTCGGTGAGGGATAGAGCTTCCACGGCGCGGTTTTGTGCGATGAAAATTCCGGCAAGAGCGCTGGATGCAGCAGGATGGTTCGGCTGACTCCTCAGCAGCGATTGGAAGTCCGCGATTGCGTTATCAAGCTTCCCGCGCCGTTCATACAGCAGTCCTCTATTCAGCAGGGCGCCCGGATGGGTCGGTGCGATCCGCAGGACAGTGTCCAATCCGGAAAGGGCTTTGCTCTCGCGCCCGCCCGTAAGCTCTGCGGTTGCCAGGTTGTAGGCGATTTCCGGATCGTTGGGCGCCAGTTTCTGAGCGGACTTCAAATGCCGGAACCCTTCATCCAGACTCCCGGCCTGCATCAAGGCAACACCGAGCAGGTTCAGCGTAGGGGGGTGCTTGGCGCTGGCGGACAGGATCTGGCGGTATTTCTTAATTGCGCCCTGAAGGCGACCGGCACGATGATCGGCTATGGCCGCTTCAAACAACGATTGTAGGGCCGACATTGTGATCGGGTTCCCGCCGCAGATGGTTGACTCAGATCAAGGATTGTTTTGCTCAGGCATTCTATAACTCTCAATAGGTTCAATCGCGGCCCGAATTGCAAGGAGTTTACGGCCATGGAAGCACTGAAACCGATCCTATTGGCCGTCGCCGGCGTCCTCGTCATCTTGGGCTTTGCCGCGACGCTCTATTTCGGCCTCGAAGCCGTTTTCTGGGTTGCCTTGATCCTGGTCCCCGTCGTCTTCATCCAGACATTGCTCTGGGGTAAGTAGCCGGGTCGCGCCTATCCGAATGAAAAAGCCCGGCCGCAGAGGCCGGGCTTTCCGTGTTTCTAATGGTCGTCGCGATCAGCGCGGTGCGAGCACCATGATCATCTGACGCCCTTCCATATTCGGGCGCTGTTCGACCTTCGCTTTTTCTTCCGTCTCCGCCTGGACGCGTTTCAGGACTTCAAGCCCCAGCTCCTGGTGCGCCATTTCGCGACCGCGGAAGCGGAGCGTGACCTTCACCTTGTCGCCTTCGTCGAGGAACTTGTTCAGCGAGCGCATTTTCACTTCGTAATCATGCTGCTCGATATTCGGGCGGAACTTGATTTCCTTGACCTCAATGGTCTTCTGTTTCTTCCGCGCCTCGTTCTTACGCTTCTGCTGTTCGTACTTGAACTTGCCATAGTCGAGGATTTTGCAGACCGGCGGATCAGCATTGGGAGAGACTTCCACGAGGTCTAAGCCCGCAGCCTCCGCAATCTCGATTCCCTCCGGCACGGAGATGACGCCGTGGTTATCTCCATCTTCACTGATCACCCGAACTTTCTCGGCCGTGATCTCGTCGTTGACACGGGGCCCTTCTTTCGTGGGCGCCGGTGCGTAATGTGGTCTGCGTATTGGAACCTCCTCGACCGCTATCCTCACGGCCGTCTAGTTGTGAACAGTATCTATCCGATTAACGAGAAAACACGGACGCCCCTGATCCCCCTCAGGCGGCAGACCCAGTGGGCATCTGCGCTTCCTCTTTTAGGATATGAATTGCGTCGTCGAGCGCAAGGGTTTCCTGATTCTTTCCGCCCAGACGGCGCAGCGCGACGGTTCCTTCTTCCTGTTCGCGTTTTCCAACGACCAGGATGGCAGGAACCTTTTGCATGGAGATCTCGCGAATCTTCAGGTTGATCTTCTCATTCCTGAGGTCCGCCTCGGCGCGCAGCCCGGCTGCTTTCAGCTTGGCGAGTACCTCGCTGGCATAGCCGTCCGCATCATTGGTGATCGTCGCAACAGTTGCTTGGATCGGCGACATCCACAGCGGGAAGCGACCGGCGAACTGTTCGATCAAGATACCAATGAAGCGCTCGAACGACCCTAGGATCGCCCGGTGCAGCATCACGGGACGGTAGCGGTTGCCGTCTTCGGCCATATAGGTTGCGTCCAGCCGCTCCGGCAGCACGAAGTCCACTTGCAGCGTGCCGCACTGCCAGTCGCGGCCGATGGCATCGCGCAGAACGAATTCCAGCTTCGGTCCATAGAACGCGCCTTCGCCCGGGTTTAGGGTGAAGGTTGCGCCCGCCGCTTCGGTGGCCCGCTTCAGGGCTTCTTCCGCTTTGTCCCAGACCGCGTCTTCGCCGGCGCGGACTTCCGGCCGG
>Ga0207422_1003584_pt1 | contig 15100 bp, 7 predicted proteins | sample MarCyaLeptolynsp_FD_187757 | JGI IMG/M metagenome (GOLD analysis project Ga0207422, IMG submission 187757) | Marine cyanobacterial communities from Panama - species 1 Leptolyngbya sp. (SPAdes) | ecosystem: Environmental > Aquatic > Marine > Unclassified | place: Panama: Panama City | collected...
GTCGGCTTCGCGCAGCTTGTTGACGATCTCTTCTGCCTTGAAACGCTTTCGGCTCATCTGAATTCCTCCTGAATGACGGCCTGAATACTAACTCAAGCCTTGGTCTTGCTTCAGGGGGAAAGGTCACTTGCAAGGTTTAGTTGGCTGGAAAAGTTTTCTTGCCTATTTTTTGCACTTTCCTGCGATGACTATCGCCTCTTATGTTAGATGCTGCCCTCAGCGGTGTACATGCTGAAGCAGCGACTGGAATAGGGAGGCCCGGTAAAAGGAATTTGGTGTTTGTATGCGCAAAATGATTCGAACCTGTGTACTCACGGCAGGAGTGGGATTTGTTACTATCGCCGGCTGTCAGTCAACGGACGATCCGGTAGCAGCGGGCCTACCGGGACCGAATATCGACGAGGCTCTTGCGGTAGCATTACAGGATTACTTAGGCGGCCCCACACAAGCAGGCGCTGTTGAGCGGATCGATGATGCGCTCAATGGGGTGTTCGCACGTTACGAAGATCTTAGTGATGCATACAAACTTCTCGATAACACTCTAGTAGGTATTATTAAGACGGAGTCTGATCTGATTGCATTGTTGAAGGCTGAGGCAGAGATGCCACGCGTAATTATTGACGAGAGCGGCCTCACAGGTTCTACACCATCGCGATCCACTGTGGCTGGCACACGGAGTGTCAGTAAGCATGACGTCGGCGCTTATTATTATGAGGTGGATTGCGAATTTAGCGATGTTATCAATAGCGACCTTGTGGTTCTCTATATTAATGGAATCCGAACGACATCACTTCACTTTCGCGGTGACCTAGAGGCCGTGCGAAGATTAGTGAGTGCTAAGCTGCCAAACGCGACTGTAATCGGCTACTACAATCTCAGTGGGTTGGATCCCAATCGCTCAACAACAGGTGGTTTTTGTTCGACGTTGATTAGTTCTGGTTTTGCTGCGGCAGTATCGAGTTCGCAGATTTACCCGCAATTCGCTGCCATGATTCACGGGTGGTGCAGCGAGGTCGCAGGGTCAAGCGTAGACTTCGTAGAAGCCCTTAATCAGTGGATGCAGATTGGTGTGACGGGGACTCCAAGTACCTCGGTCGATATTGAGAGGGTTGCCGATCTCGTTCAACAATTGGTGGGGAACGGTAAGCGCGTGATTGTGATCCCTCACAGTCAGGGAAACCTGATTGCCCAACAGGCTCTGGGGGTTCTACGCGAAAGGGCTAACCATGGTCAATTTCCGATTGCAGCTGATGAAATTTTTCAGGCGATTGGAGTGATCGGGGTGGCGTCCCCTACGCCCTACTGGGTTGCCGCTCCTGCTGGTTTTTCGATCTTTGTTAGCCATTGCTTGGATCCTGTTGCTGGGCTGCGTTTTGTATTTCAAGAGCGCGAATGCTACATCTCTCCATTGAGAGATTCACTCGGAAATGGCAGCCTCGGTAATATGGTCGAGGAGTTTTTCGATGGACTACTTGTGCACCATTCGTTCGTTGGGGCCTATTTACATCGTAATGCTACCGCACGAGGTGCGATTGAGGAGGCACTTGTTCGATTCTCAGGTTTACTTCGCAATCCGCTTACTGATTCCCGTGAGGGGATGGTTCGCCTGGAATGGGCATCTGCCAATGATCCCTTTAATGGAGTTTCAGTCAGAAACGGAATGTATCAGGCAACAAATGCTGTTTCAGGAGATTCTGAGGGGCCGATCGGAAGAAGTATGAAACCGATGAAGGTATGGGCTACCACACCAACGGAGTGTTCTTTCAATCGAGAAGACAGGATGCTATCAACTCGTACACAGGTTAATGGATCGTCGCTGTTCTGGGTTGATGGTGGCGAGGGTGATTTCTCTACCAATTTCATATTCAATCGAGGGGTGCAAGGTGGAAGCCCAGAAACGAACGAACTCGATGGAAACTGCTTTTCTAGTTTGACTGCCCAGGCTGCGTTTGGCGCGAAATACTCGGTCATCCTCCCGCCCGGAAGGAGCCTTCGTATTCGGACTGATGTGCATCGAGCGTCTGGAACAGCTGATGTCGCATATTACCGATTTCAGGTTATTTCGCCTGACCTCCCCATGATTCACGAAGTGGCGTGTGGTTCCCTTGGACTCGAAAGTGAGTGTGTTGATGAACCTGAGGAGAATAGAGAGCCAGAAGAGCTGGAGTTAATTGAGCTAACGCATCGAGAAGTGAGGCTGGCGCGCCAGTTCATATCAAATGAAGAAAATAATGAAGACCAACTTAATGGATGCCTGCCTGTAGAAGTCAACTTGGTCGGTGAAGTTGAAGTGACATTTGCTGAGTATGGAAACAAAGAATCTGACTTTTGGGTTAGTTGGTCAGTCGCAATTGAGTAGCGGAGATTATTCCTACACCAACTAGCAAACTGCCGGATCAAGTGGGTTCTGTGTTGTTTGTCCGTGTCAGGTGATCAACGTTTCGGTTAACGAATGTAGTGCGGCGGACGGGTCAAAGTAGCCAGATATTAGGGCATTGCGGGGAAACAAAAAGATCCGGATCGGCAGAGATCTTCTGTCTAATTTATCGAGGCGCCAGATATCTCGAGTCTGCCAGCTCTTACTTCGAGTTCGCATGTTAATGATGCTGAATAGGGCTCTATTAGGCTCTCGGTATGTGGGTGGCGAATCTGGTCTGATTCGTGCGTAGTGTCAATTAGGTGGCTGTCCAGTGAATACTCTTTGATTGGTTAGCAAAGTCCCTTTTCGTAGCGAAACCAAGCTGCTTTTACAGGGTTCCGTGGAGGCACTTCCGCTAAAGCAGGATCAAGTAGCTGATCGATTTGAAATCTCTGCTTTTAGCTTCATTACGAAAAAATCGGAGAATACTTGCATGTCCGACTGCTCTCTTACGCCATTCGCTATGGTGAGGTTGGCATTCTTTTTTTGGAGGTACTGCTGTGATGAATCAGGATATGCAAATCAGGCGATGGTGTTTCGGTCGAGCAATCTGGGTGATGACCCTGTTCGCAGTGACTATTACTAGTTTGCAGGGTTGTGTACCGGTCCTTCCTCCAGTTGCTGATGCTGGCGCGGATCGAACGGTCAGATGTCCAGATGGGATTATCCTGGACGGTACGGCGAGTTCATCATATGGCGGTGAGTCGTTGCGGTTCTCATGGGCTCAGATAAGCGGACCCGCTGATGCAAAGGTCATCAATGCAAATGCCATGACGGCCAGTTTCGATGCATTGATGCCGGGGACCTTCGAATTTGTGCTAACCGTATCGAACGACTTGGGCAGCGACGAAGCCCGCGTTCGTATCACGGTCCTTGAAGCCGGAATGGGGGAATTCGACTGTACAGAGGGCGATCCGCCTGTCGATGAGCCTGATCCTCCAGCCCAGCCCACTCCTACGCCGACCCCGGTTCCTAGTGACGAAGTGCTTGTTGAGAGTAACTTCTCGACCGGTTCAGAAGACTGGACGCTGCGCAGCAATGGACGCTTCACGGAACCCACTTGGAACAGTGCGGAGGGACAGATTGAGAAGTTTTTCAACATCGGCTCTGGTGTCGGCTATTTCGTGGCACCGCGTGAATATTATGGCGATTTCTCGGATGCCTTTGGTGGGACCCTGCGATTTGACCTCGGGTCCAGCTTCGTCACGAACAAACCCTCGCCGCTGGTGATCATTACAAGCCCGCTGGGCGAACTCACTTTTGGTAACAATGAACAACCGGGGCGTGGTGAGAAGGCATACACCCTACTGCTTGATAGTCGCACATCGTGGATGTTGCAGGGTGAGAACCGATTGGCAACCGACGAGGAGATCATGATGATTCTGGAGGTCATGGCGGGTCTCGAAATTCGTGGTGATTTCCAGGCAAACTCAGCCCGTGCCCGCGGGTGGTTGGACAATGTCCAGATTTTGCGGCCCGGGCGGTTTCGAAGGTGAGTGAGCTAACTTAACTATTTTAAGATCTGCCTGGATCGATGCTTGGCATGGCTTTGCATCGGTTCAGGTAGTTGTCGTTGTGATGTATCGTACTCACCTCCCCGAGTTCGGTACATACTCAGTCAGGTGTATTCCTGAGAATTCCTTTGTCTTGCGTCATCGAATTAGGCTACTCTTTTCGCTCATTCGATATTCGCAACACCAAGATGGTGTAGTCTCGATGAACGATCGCACACACACAACCGAGTTACTCAATCGTGCCAGCGACGGGGATACGACTGCTCTGCGCGAATTGCTGCCTTTGCTGTATGACGAACTCCGGGAACTGGCGAACAAACACCTGCACAAAGAGCGGCCAAACCATACATTACAACCGACGGAAATACTCCACGAGCTTTACTTCAAAATCGTCGACCTGAAGGAAATTCAATGGCAGGGAAGAGCACATTTCTTCGCGATGGCTTCACGGACGATTCGCCGGATTCTCATCGATCATGCCCGTGCGCGGGACGCAAAGCGACGTGGCGGAAAGCTCCAAAAAGTGTCACTCGATGGGCTGGAAATTGAAGGTGGGCAAAAGGGCGTTGACATTCTGGCGTTGGATGAGGTGCTCGATGACTTTGCACAGGAGTTTCCCAGGGAAGCAAAATTGGTCGAATTGCGTTTTTATGGCGGTCTGAAAATCAAAGAAGCGGCGGAAGTATTGCAGATTTCGGAGCGGACTGCCGCCAATGACTGGGTATTGGCGAAGGCTTGGCTTGCACGAGAGCTGAAACGGAGAGGGTAATCAGCATGACTCAATCTTCAGGAGATCATGGCGAACGCGCCAAGAAAGTTCGCTCAATCTTTCTTCAAGCGCGGGATCTTACGGCAGCTGATCTCTCGCAATATCTTGACGCGGCCTGCGGTAGTGACGCTGAATTGCGCGCAGAGGTTGAATCGCTCCTACAGGTCGAAGTGACACAAACCCACTTTCTTGATGATCCAGCCATCGGCAATTTGAATCTCACCGATTCTGATTTACCGAAACGCATCGGTCAGTTCGATATTCTTCGAAAGCTGGGTGACGGTGGCTTTGGTGACGTTTATCTTGGCCGACGAGATGATGAAACGCAGCAACGCGTCGCAGTCAAAGTTATCCGCAAGGGAAAAGACTCGGACGAGGTTTTGCGCCGTTTCGAAATGGAACGCCGCGTACTGGCTCGGCTGCGTCATCCCAATATCGCTCATCTCATCGATACCGGTACGACCGATGACGGTCAGCCTTTCTTTGTGATGGAATATGTCGATGGCTTACCCATCGATCAATTCTGCGATGAACACAAGCTGTCGATTCATCAGCGCCTGAAGTTGTTTCAGCGAGTTTGTTCTGCCGTGCAATACGCACATAGCAAGTTCCTGCTCCATCGGGATTTAAAGCCCAGCAATATTCTGGTGACGTTGGAAGGTGCTAAGGCCGATCAATCGGGCGATGTCATTGCAGAAGAAGCGATCCCGAAGCTGCTGGATTTCGGGATTGCCAAGGCTCTCAGCAAGGACGACTGGGGCGGGACGATCACATTCGAAGCCCGGCAAGTTGGGCCGCTAACACCACAATATGCAAGCCCGGAGCAGGTGCGCGGTGAGGAGTTGGATACCAAGACGGATGTATATTCGCTAGGTGTCATTCTCTACGAGCTGGTTAGCGGGCATAAGCCGTATCAGATTCTTTCTACAGCCGATTTGCGGCGATTGGTTGAGATTGTTGAGGGTGCCAAGGTTGTTCGCCCGAGTGACATGGTGGCGCAGACTAGGACGAGTTCTGTGGGAAGAACGAGCGGCGGTGCGGTAAGTGGCGTTGACGCGCATCACAAGCAGATAGTTAGTACGCGATCGGGAAGTTCACGAACGCTTAAGAGACAGCTGTCGGGTGATATCGACAACCTTGTTCTTTATGCAATGCGCAAGGAAGCGGATCGACGGTATAGCTCGGTGCAGCAACTCAATGATGATATTGAGGCGGTCCTTAATGGCGAGCCGCTTCCTACGGCGCGACCGGATAGCCGCACCTATGTGTTACGCAAGTTCCTACGGCGCAATCGGGGGCTGGTGGCGAGCGTAGCTGCCATTTTTCTGATCTTATCCACGTCGCTAATTATGGTCTCGAATCTGAACCTTGAACTAAAGAAACAAAAAACGCAACTAAAGGAAGAAAAGAAGCAGACCAAACTGGTCTCAGATCGTTATCAGTCAGTAGCACGAGCAAATGACGCTTTTATCAGTGTGCTCGAGAGAGTCATCTTGTCGTTCCAAGGCCGTGATGCAACGGTTAAGGAACTTGTGGATAAGCTGGTACAGGACGTACAGCAGAAGACAGAGGGCGTAGATCAAAGTACACCATTCGATCGGCGACTCGATATTCCAACGCTTCGTATTTGTGGTTTGTATTACAGAGCCATGGGGGAGTTTGATTTGGCGAGAACGGCCCTTGAAGTGGCTGATTCTGAAGTTGGTCATTTTGGAGAAGTTGCGGCTGAAGAACGTGGAAGGATAAAAATCGAGCGGGCGAAGTTAGAACTTAATGGGAAAGGCGATGTTTTCGCTGCCGCCAGCCTTTTAAAGGCTGCTGAAGAACTGTTGCTGGTCACAGAAAGCCCAAATTTAACAGACCTTAGTCGGCAAGCAATTGGATTGAGCTTTGAGGCTGGCGATCAGGAAAAGGCCGCTAAGTTGATCTACAGGCTCTTTGTCAAACGCCGAAACGACGGGGCTGGCACAGAAGAGTTGAGCAGCCTGATTAATGATTATGGCTACATAACGATGGGCATCGGAGATGCCGAATCAGCAGAAGCATTACTTCGAATCACGCTTGAGGCTGACCGTGCGCAATACAGTGACACGCACCCGTATGTCGCAACGTCGTACTGTATTTTGGGAAGCACACTCTTTTATCAGGGATTTGTGAATCAGTCGGAGAAGCTCATTAACAGGGGACTTGAGCTACGTCGTGAGATTTATGGACATCGAAACAAAGATGTAGCGAATGCGATTCTTTTGCTCGGTCACGTCAGTCTCAATCGGCTCGACATCGATAGTGCGCGACGCCAATACACGGAAGCATTGGAGATGCAACTTGCCGCAAAGAAAAACAAGGAAGATTTGGCCACTGCTTTTTCTAGAGCTTGTCTCGCGAACATCTATCAATTGGTCGGTGACCTAGATTCTGCTGTAACTGAAAAAGAGAAGGCAGAACAAATCTACCTTGAAAAGACTGGGCAGGTTTCTGCCTTTGTTCCGTTTGTCATCAGCTACATGCCCGGAATCGCCATGCTCAATAACGAAAGATTCGCTGAAGCTGCCACATACTTCGAGCGGGCAATTTATGAGTTTACTGAATTGAAGGGTGCGGAGAGCGCTTACGTTGCGAATGCCAAGATCGGCTTATCAAGGTCCATGAGCAGCCTTGGTCAGAAAGACGATGCACTTGAGGAGGCGTCTGAGGCTCTCAATATTCTGAGGACGCTTTTCGGTGAAGAGCATCCGATGGTTGCCACGGGACTGGCGAATTTGGCAGAGATTCATGAAACGAGCGGAAATTTGGCCAAGGCCCTTGAACTCTTAGAAGCGGCCAGACAGATTCGCCAAGACGCGCTTCCACAGCCGAACTGCCTGTCGTTGCTGACCGAACTTGATCTCCTACGCATTAAGAAATCATTAACGCCGACACTGGATGTTGAGGGTCAGAAACTAGACATTCGTGAAAAATTAAAGCAGATCATGGGGCCAGATGATCCGAGGCTTGAAAAGACGGATTGAAAATTTGATAATTTGCTTTTTCAGGTCTTTTTTGGGGACGATTCGACTCGTCAGTGTCAGGAGAGTTATGAAAAATCGAGCCTGCGCGACTTTGGTATTCCTCAGCGTGATCGCATGCCCAGGCTTTGTATCTGCTGAGGTAATTTTCGAGGAGTACTTCGACTCGAACCCATTTACGAGCAATCGCTGGAGTCGACTTAATGCAGATTGCTCCGGCGCGGGATCTTGGGACGGCTACCAGTCCATGGGTGGGTCCGAAGGCTGCAATGGCATCTCGGGTAGGTGGGTTAATTGGCCGGGATCAAACGGTCCTCAGAACCCGAATGAGAAGTGCATTGTGTATAACGCTGCGTTGTTCGGGGACATTCCTACCTACGGTTTTGTAAATTTGAATGTCTCTTTCCGGTACCGATTAAATGCAGGTGATCAGATTAATTGTGCTGTATTTCGTGCGAATCAAAGTGCCTGTAACGGTAGTGGCTGGAACAATATAGCCCAACTTACCAATTCTGGGAGTTGGCAGACCTTTTCAGTCGGTGTAAATCCCGGAGTCACCTCAATTCGATTTCGGTTTTTTCCGGGTAGTAATAATCCAAATCTGCGGCTGGATTGTATTTTAGTGTCGGGTGATGTCGATTCCGATTCTGACTGTACAGCGGATATCGACGAGTCCTGCGATGATGATCCCCTCAAGACGGAACCGGGGGAGTGTGGATGTGGTGTTCCTGAATCTGATTATCGAGTTTGGTATCGTGATCTGGATAACGATGGTGCAGGAGATCCCAATCAGACCGAAAACGCGTGCAGTCAACCGGCCGGATACGTGGCTAATGATGATGACGAGTGTCCTAGTGATTCAGATCTGACAGTCAAGCCGACTTGGTACGGAGATAGTGATGGTGATGGAGCTGGGGATCCGGATGTGTCTGTACGGGCATGCAGTCAACCGGCTGGCTACGTTTCCAATGACATCGACGAATGTCCTGCCAATGGAGAATTAACGCAAAGACTGACATGGTATCGTGATTTTGATGGCGACGGGTTCGGCGCGACGGGTGCTAATTGGCCTTGGTCGCCGGTACAGGCTTGCGAGCGACCGAGTGGATATGTTTCAAATAGTGAGGATCAATGTCCATACAATTCGCAACTAATCATTCCGTCTGAGCCATGCGGATGTAATTTGGGCACTGATTTAGACAATGACCTGGTATGTGACTCCGAAGACAATTGTGTCGGCGTCGAAAATCCGGATCAACTTGATGCGGATGGTGATCGTGTTGGAGATGCATGTGATAAATGCTTCTTCGGGAATTGTGACCGCCCAGAGTTCTTGGTGGCCGCCCAACTGGGGGCGGAGGACAGAATTGGAATACAGCCGGTCGCAATTGACAGCATACTTAATAATAATTCTATTGCTTTGTCGGTAGCAAATTATGGATCCGATTCAGCATCAATTATCAATCTAGGCATCGACCTTACTCAAGGGCCGCTAATAACCAATGATTACAGCTTGGCATTGCCAGCGGGTAGTGAGCCGTGCGATGTTGAGTGGGGGCTTAGCTCAAATGGAGATGACCTGCTTGATGTCGTTGTTGCCGGAACCGATGGTGTTTTTGCCTTAGTCAATGACGGTGTTGGAAGTTTTACCTCAGATTACATCAATAACCAGACTCAACTCGACGGTGTCCAATGGAGTTCACTCACATTTATCGATGTGAATGGCGGTGGCATAAGCGATCTGGTTGCTGTCGGATCAGATGGTGGATTCGCGCGAATCGGAACGAGGCTCGGTGACGGCGGCAGTAGCGGACTTGATGCGAAGGGGAACTTGCTTCCGCCGCAGGAAGAGCTAAGCGGCGCACTTGGGCAGTTACTCTCGAATGACTACGCGGCACCCGCGCCTTATTATCAGTATATTCCCTCTTGGATAGATGTTGATGATCCTTGCTCTTACGAGGCCCTTGACTGCCACCTTCCAGATCTACTGGTACCGATGACAACCTCAAATAAGCTGGCACGCTTCAAAAATTTGGGAAACACCGTGAGTGGCACAGACTGTCAAGCAGCAAATGAAGAAGGCTGCAACGTGGCCTGCGATGGCTGCGTTTTTCTTAATGGTCAGGGCAACTCGACTGAGTGTCCATGTCGTCAATTTCAGGGTTTTGCAAACGAGCCCATAGAATATGATGTCGGAGACGGGCCAGTATTCGTTACCGCAGGAAATCTCGGAGGCGAAGATGAGTTCTTTTTCGGTGGGAGCAATAGCTCACACTATCCAGATGTAGTCGTTGTAAACGCGATCTCAAACAACATCAGCATTCTGATAAACCTCGATTGCGCTACCTGTGCATATGGTGGTCCAAGTCAAGTGCTAACCGTGCCAGTAGGAATCTTGCCATCTTCAGCTGAAATCGGAGATATAAATGGAGATGGACTGAATGACATTCTTGTAACCAACGCTGGGTCGAGTTCGATTTCCACAATAATGAATGCGGGTACAACACCTGATGGTACCGTCTTATTTTTGGCGGCAGCTCCAATAGCACTGCCCTCAAATTGCGAGCCTACCGACCTTGAATTAAATGACCTAGATGGTGATTCAGTTGTCGACATCGTAACCGTCGTCGCCGAAGGGCGTGATGAGGTCCTGATACTTGTAAACAACGTGTTCGGGACTGCGATCGACTGTAATAGTAATGGTCTTGTCGACGCCTTCGAGGTCATAACGGGTGTGACGGCTGATTGCAATGGCAACTTGTCTCCCGACGAGTGTGACCTAGCAGGCGGTGCCTCGGATTTGAACAACGATGGTATTCCAGACCGCTGTCAAGGTGACATTGATGGTGACGGAGCCGTTACGATTCAAGATGCAGCAGCGATGATCGCTGTGTTACTTAATTCACCGCAGGCTTCTGAGCATGTTCCATTGAGTGATCTGAATCAAGATTCACGTGCAGATGGTCGCGATGTCCAATTATTTGTTGACCTTATCCTCGGTGGGTGAAGTAGGATGGTGAACGGGATCCAGGGCTGTAATGTTGAAGCCATGATGAGGTGGTGAGCCATGAATCAGAAGATCGCACTGATAATGTTCGTGTCATTAACAATGACTTCGGTGAGTAAACTGAGTGCCGACCCCATCTGGGACGAGCGTTTTGACGTCCATCCCTTTACGACGAACCGTTGGATTCGCCGTGATCAGGGGTGCGTCGGCAACGGCCAATGGGATGGCTTTTTCGTCCGTAATGACGTTGCCGATCAATGCTCAGGCGTCACGCCTTTGCAATGCGTCCGCTGGCGCGGTGATCTGCGAAAGTGCATGATTTATAACAACGGCGCGTTCGGTGATATACCTACGGCCCAGTACGTCAACCTGAATTTGTCGTTTCGGTATAACCTGAATGAGGACGACCTGCTCGGCTGCGATGTGCTGGTTGGGTCTAATTGGATCAACGTTGTGCAGGTCTCTACGTTTGGCGGATGGCAAACATTCTCAGGGCCGGTTCCGGATGATGTGATCTCGATTCGATTTAAGCTTATTCCGGGAAGTGTCGGTGGAGTTACACCCAATGTTCGACTCGACTGTATTGAGATCACCGGCGATTTGGATACAGACTATGACAACACTGCAGACAACGCTGAATCCTGTGATAATGATCCGTTCAAGACAGAGCCTGGACAATGTGGTTGTGGGGTTTCCGACGATGATTATCGCGAGTGGTTCTTTGATGCTGACGGCGATAGTTTTGGTGATCCCTCTATCTCGACATTCTCCTGTACTCAGCCTGCAGGTTTTGTGAGCAATGACTTCGATGAATGCCCAAATGATGAAGATGTTTGGATTAAGCCAACTTGGTATCCCGACCAAGATCAGGATGGTGAAGGTGATAGTGATTTTGGGATACGCGCTTGTGAACAACCTGCAGGTTATCTAGCTACTGGTGGGGATACCTGCCCCAACGATCAGAATAAGCAGAGTCCGGGTACTTGCGGTTGCGGTGTTCCAGAAAGTAACTACATAGAGTACTTTCCTGACCAAGATGGCGATGGTTATGGATCGCCATTCAACTCAGTTTTTGCCTGTGAACAACCGGATGGCGATTTTATCTCATATGTCACAAATGGCGATGATTTGTGTGATGAGAATCCCGATTTAATTCAGGAAGCCACTTGGTATTACGATGAAGATGGCGACGGGTTTGGAGTCTCTGACATCACCGAGATTGGGTGCGTCCCTCCAGAGTTCAACTTTGATTCTTGGTCCCAAGTGGCAGGTGATGATTGTCCGTTGGACCCCGCGAAACAAGCCCCGGGTATCTGCGGCTGCGGAATTTCTGATGCCGGTCGTGATGCCGACCAAGACGGAATCTGTGATCTTGGCGTCGATAATTGTTTGGGGGTGAACAATCCGAGCCAAATTGATACCGATGGTGATGGATTGGGTGATGCGTGTGACCCGTGTAGTCCGGGTGATTGCCCTGCCCCCAATCTCGTTGTGGCGGCAGTATTTGGGGCGGAAAACCAAGTGGGGTCTGAGCCAATTGCCTTGTCATGCAGGCGCACGGGTAGTAACACCGTGATGGTCGCGACTGCCAACTTTGGATCGGATAACGCAACGATTATTGATTTGCAAATTGAAACGGTTGGCCCGCCCCAAATTAACCTCCTTGGCGCTCAAGCACTGGCAGCAGGTCCGGAACCGAAGGACGTAGCATGGGGACGTAGTTCAAATGGTGACCAGCTTGAAGACGTGGTCGTTGCGAGCGCAGCCGGGGCGTACGCGTTGGTTAATCAAGGTGGCGGGAACTTCACTTCCGATTATACCGCGAATTCTGACCCTCAAATTGTGGGAAGCTTGGGCTGGAAATCGGTTACTTTCTTCGATGTCAACAATGGCGGAACAGCCGATCTTGTGACTTCCGGTGTTGAAAATGGACTTGCACGGGTGGGTTCCCGTCTTGGAGACGGCGGCAGCAGCGGATTGGACGGCGAAGGCAACCTACTTGCTCCCGAGACTTCCTTAATCAACGGATTGCTTAATGGGATTATAGACTCCGATTATGGAACTCCAGAGTTGTATTTTCCGTTGGGTGGTGCATGTGATGATGCATGCGGAATGCCAGATATCGTTATGCCGCGTCCGTCGGCGGGGACAGTGGCCTTTTTCTGTAATCGGGGAGAGGGCATCTCCAGCGAATGTGCAACATGGGATCAGGGAGGGCAGTCATGTGATCCACAAGGTGGTTGCCTGATTAATCAAGATTGTCCGTGCTTCCAATTCTTGGGCTGGGAGCAGAGCTTTGAAATTCCCGTAGGAGATGCGCCGGTCGCTATCAAAGCGGGCAACTTTGATGAGACTACATTTGACCCTGATTTTGCTGTGGCGAACTCAGGATCAAACGACGTGTCTATCTTGATAAGCGTGGGGATCGACCAGTATGACGTGCTGACTGTTCCGGTTGGAATATCACCGACAGCACTCGATATAGGAGACATCGATGGAGATGGACATGTAGATATCGTTGTTGCGAATGGCGCTGACGACTCGATCACGGTCATTTACAACCGAAGCGGCGGTTACTTCGAAGCTTCGAATCCGATTCTACTTCCAGAGGGGGCAGCTCCCTCGGACCTTGAGTTGGTTGACCTCAACTCAGATTCATACCTCGACTTCGTTTTTGTTTCCGCTTCTGGCAGTGATGAGTTAATCGTATTGTACAACGACATTTCTGCGTCTGTGACTGACTGCAATCAAAATGCCATTGTCGACGATTTTGAGGTCGCTTCGGGTATCGGTAGTGACTGTAATAACAACGGTGTGCTGGATGCCTGCGAACTCGGAGCTGAAACAGGATTACTCGGTCAGTACTACGATAACATTGACTTTTCTGGAAAGTCAATAAGTCGGATTGATCCGATTATTGATTTCGATTGGGTTGCTGGATCGCCAGCACAAAGCCTTGATATTAACACATTTTCGGTGAATTGGTCGGGATTTGTCAGGACGACAGGGGCGGCAGGTGACTACGTCTTCTATCCAACGACTGATGATGGTGTACGGCTGTGGGTGGACGGGCGACTGATTGTTGATCAGTGGCAAGATCAAGCGCCGACTGAATCAAGCGGTAGTATCACGCTGGCGGCGAACTCGGCCTTTAGAATTGAAATGGAGTATTTTGAAAATGGCGGGGGTGCAGTCGCTCAACTCCGCTGGCAGCCACCTGGGGGAATTAAGGAGATTATCCCCGCTGCACATCTGGCTCCTGGCATTTCGTGTGGTGGAGTCTTCGCGCCCCTGAGTTGTTTTATTGATTCAGATGGCGACGGGACGCCCGATCTTTGCGACAGCTGTCCCGATGAAAGCACGGTTCTAGATCCTGGAGTCTGCGGATGTGCTATTTCCGATGTGGATTCAGATGGTGACGGGTCACTCGATTGTTTCGACCTCTGCCTTGGAGATGACAATACCGGAGATCCCGACGGTGACGGAATTTGCACGTCTAATGACCCCTGCCCGAATCGAATTACGGGTGATGTGAATGGTGATGGTTTCGTTGGCTTAGATGACGTCGGAATTTTCAGTCTAGTAGTTCTCGACCCGTTTGCGGGGACAGCTGATGAACGCTGCGCGTCTGATGTCAATGGAGATTTCTTGCTAAATGGGGAAGATATCGCTGCGTTAGTTGATCTGATACTTCAGTAAGGCTACAAGGACTATTGAAACTTGCGGGGATGGTATGGCACTCACACAAGCCAATGATTCCGGTTATTGGTAAATGACTTGACCCTTACCGTAGGGGTGACCAAAATCAGGCCCAAATTGGTGCAAAACATGTGCAATATGTAGTACATGCGCCGATGTGAAGGAATCGCGTAACATCCTGAATCTGCTGTAGGTTATGCCCAGACCGCGAGTTAAGGATTTCACGGCATATCTTGCTCATAACCCGGAGATCAGCACAAGTATGACAGGACCCAAAGTCCCTTTGGTAAGATCTGCGTGGTATATAGAGTTTACAGACAGCGCATTCGCTTTTTTTAGTGACCTTTCCCCCTGAAGCAAGACCAAGGCTTGAGTTAGTATTCAGGCCGTTATTCAGGAGGAATTCAGATGAGCCGAAAGCGTTTCAAGGCAGAAGAGATCGTCAACAAGCTGCGCGAAGCCGACGTGGCGATCGCCCAGGACGGACCGTTGCGGTGGCGTGCAAGCAAATCGGCGTGACGGAACAGACCTACTATCGCTGGCGCAAAGAGTACGGCGGACTCAAGGCCGATCAGGCAAAGAAGCTCAAGGAACTGGAGCGTGAAAACGCGCGGCTGAAGCGGTTGCTGGCCGATGCCGAACTCGATAAGGCGATTCTCCGCGAGGCCGCTAACCCAAACTTCTGAG
>Ga0207422_1003586_pt1 | contig 15096 bp, 12 predicted proteins | sample MarCyaLeptolynsp_FD_187757 | JGI IMG/M metagenome (GOLD analysis project Ga0207422, IMG submission 187757) | Marine cyanobacterial communities from Panama - species 1 Leptolyngbya sp. (SPAdes) | ecosystem: Environmental > Aquatic > Marine > Unclassified | place: Panama: Panama City | collected...
ATGCGCAATGGCGCCGCCAGCGTCATCACTCGGCACCAGTTCGTGATTGCGCACCAGCACGATTTCACCATTGCCAAGATCCAGGCAGCCCATGCCGTCGGCTTTGTCCGGCACCGTGCCACCATCACTCATCGCATCGCCCAGGCTGGAGATCAGGCGGTAGGAAAATCCTTCCGGCAAATCCAGCAGACCCTTCGGGTCCGGGAGCAGTGGTCCATAATCCACGAAAGGTCCGCCAGAGGCCGTGTTCGCCGTGGCCGCGCCGCGCGCCACGCATCCGCTGGCAATCAGCGCGGCAAATGCGGTCGAGGTCGCGGACAGGAACTGGCGGCGATTCTGGGTGGTCTTAATCATGGCGCGGCGCCCTTTCTTAGGTTTGGACAGTGTGATCGACCATCCGGAAGTCTTTGACGAGAATCCTAGTCCGAAACTGCAACAGATTTATTGTGTCGAATAGGGCTCAAGGGTGCTGATTTCCATCGCATAGGCGGCATCGCCGAGTTCGTTCTCGACTTTTTCGGTGTTAAGCGTGCCCTCGATCCAATACGGGGCCCAGATATCCTCGACCTGAATTGCAGGATCAGCACGGATGAAGATAATCTGATTGGGCGGCGGCGGCGGTGTGTGAATGCAGGCGCCCATATAGGGCACGAACAAGAGTTCGCTATGACGCGCCTTTGAGTTGAAATCGAACGGCACGACATAGCCGGGAATGCGCACCAATTCGCCGTTCAGTTCGCTGACTGTGTCGAACGATCCGAGTTGCGGCATGTAATCGAATTCCGATCCTTCAGAGATTGCCGCATACGGATCCGCCGCATCAGCGAGCGTGGTCGTATTGGCCGCGTACCGCTTTTCCAGCATCGCGTAGAAGTCCTCATATTCCCGCATCAGCTCTTCTTCGCTGCCTTCTGGCATCAGATCTTCCCACATGATGGTCAGCGCCTCGCCTTCCTTGACGCCCCAATAGACCGGGGTGGTGGACTCGGCTGTCAGCGTTTCGGGGTCAGGCTCAAGCTCGGCCGCCGGCGTCTCTGCCGGGGTGGGGCTTGTGGCGGCGGGTTCTGAGGTCTCCGGATACACAAATTCGACCGTTTCCACACCTTCGGGGATGGGCGGCGGTTCCGCGCCATCGGAATCAGACTCAGCCGCGCCGCAGGCCGCCAAGCTCGCCAACAGGCCGGCCACAAGCATGATTCGCAGATTCGGATTCCGGGCGCGGGTCTGGCGCATTCTCGCTCGCATCATGAGTTGGATCGGGTTTCGCTGACAGGATAGACCATATCATATTGCGGATAAATCTCTTCTCGACGGCAGCCTTCGAGGACCACAACCAGCCGCGCTTCACCGGTTCCGGCAATCGGCGGCGACCGATGACGGAGCACGGGCTGAACAGGGCCGGGCCAGCGTTTGCCTTTGAGCAGAACCGGCGCCCCGGTGGCGACCCGCTCGGCGCTTTCGGGCACGATCGCCTCCAGTCCAAGCTCTGTACCCGGACCGGCATAAGTGCAGATCAATCTCGCCACCACATTGTCGACGTGGAATTTCGAACAGGCATCGTCAAATACGGGCTCGAGCCGAAGCCGCACAAGCGGTGTAGCGTCCAGCTTCCGAACCTGTTCGGCCAGCCGCACGACATCCTCAGCAAACCAGGCGAGCGCGGGCGCCGATGGGATGCCCGCAGCGGCGAACTGATCGGCCAGACAGGCTGAAATATCGCCCGTCTGCAACACAAAGCGCCCCTGCGGCCAATGCTCCCGCGCGATGGTGCCGAGCCAGTCGGCAAAGGCGACTGGCAGGTCGCGGGACCAGATCACCGCATCAACATCGTGGTCGCAAATAGCGTCGGCGAGTTGACCCACCTCGTCCACGCAGGTGACCGGAAAGCCGCGCCAGCCCGAGCTGGCAGGCGTTTTGACGGACGTCGCCGTTTTGAACATGGGGGTCAACATTCGTAACATATCGAGCGGGTCATGTTCTGCCTCGGACCCTGTAAGTTGTCGACCTTAAAGTTATGTTATTTCATCACTGCATAAATTAAATCTGTGGATCAAATGGAGCCGGGCCCGGCCGCCCTTCCGGCTGTCACAATCGTGAGTCCACGACGCGATTGAAGGCATCCAGCGCGCCTTCGAAACGGCCGAAGATCATGTCGTCATTAGCCCCGGAACCGAGTGTAGACTGGATGCTCTCTCCAATCTCGAAATCTTCGTCCAGCGTCACCCGCGTGATCTCATGATTGCGCTTCCAGTGTTCGATCTTGCCGGCCTCTTCGCGCGGTACCAGGGTCGACATACGTACACGCGTCTCCCCGGCGGACAGGGCTTCCTGATTGATCCAGGCAATATGGTCCTTTTGCACCAGTAGAGCGGTGTTTGGAAACAAGGTGTAAAGCACCTGGGCATGATCGCGCAGCCGCCAATCATCGCGCGCAGCGGGCTCCAGTTTCGCCATACTGGTGCGCATCAATACGGAGCGCATATGCGGCCCGAACATCCGATAGGAAGACAGGTTGTCCTCGAAGTGCGGACCGATCGTGGTGCGGTGCGCGACTTTGAAATGATAGGCCTCGATGCCGCCCTCGACGAGGATTTTCCAGTTCGCCTTGTGCACGGGCGCGTCCTGATGCGCGACCACCATCTGGTCCAGATCGAGCGCCACAAGATCCGGTGCGATCTCGGCCAGATGGGTGTCCAGATTCATAGCACCATCATCATCAGCCGTGACCCAGACGAATCCATGGCGCTCCTGACAGGTCAGGCGTTTGAGGCCGAGATCGGATTTCTCCAGACCTTCAAATCCATTGTCGAAATGCGGCGCAGCAATAAGCTCGCCCGTATTGGCATAGGTCCAAGCATGATAGGGGCAGGAAAAGCGGTGCTTGCACCCGGCCTCATCATCAACAAGGCGCGTTCCGCGATGGCGGCAGGCATTGACGAAAGCGTTGACGGCGCCGGATTTGTCCCGCGTCAACAAAACGGGCAAGCCGGCCACGTCGCGGCGCAGGAAGTCGCCCGTATTCTCGAGCTCACTTGCATGCGCCGCAATCATTGGCGTCTTGCGAAAGATGCGATCCCGCTCTTCTGCGAAACGCTCGTCTGAGACGTAATGTGTCACCGGGTTTCGGGTGACCGCCTCATCGAGAAAATGCGTCTTACCCGCCTTCAGGGCGAGCAATTCGTCGATCAGTTCCAATTCCGTGTCCCGGTTCATGTTGGCCTCCAAAGCGCTTTCAAAACTTACCGCTTGGTAAGTATCAATACTTACCGTATGGTAGGTTGTCAAGTCAGGAAGTGAGAGACCTATGGCGCGCGTCACGCGAGAGGAATATTTGGACACAGCCGAAAAGCTGTTTGCCGAACGTGGATTTTATGGCGTCTCGATTGCCGCCATTGCTGACCAGCTGGGCCTGACCAAGCAGGCGCTGCTGCACCATTTTGGCAGCAAGGAAAAGCTATATGGGGAAGTTCTAGGGCGCATTTCCACTCGGTTTGAGGCGCTGTCAGTCCCGCCTGAAGACGCGGCTCGCGATCCTGCAGCAACGGTGCGGGTCTTTTTCCTCGACCTACACACTACGGCGCGCAACCATCCGGATCAAAGCCGATTGCTGATGCGCGAATTGCTCGACAATAATCAGCGCGCCGGATCAGCAGGAAAGTGGTATCTCAGACCCTTTCTCGAACGCGTGATCAGGATGATCCAGGCGCTGCCTGCATGGCGAGGGGCCAGCGATGCGCAGGCCCTGGCGGCGGGCTACCAATTGCTCGGAGCGATCAATTATTACTCGATCTCCGAACCGACTCTGACTGGGATTTTCGGAGAAGACGCCTGTCACACGCTGGACACGCAATTCGCGCCGCAGCTTGGCGCACTCATCAACAGCGTAATCGAAACCGGCATGCCGCGTTAGCGTGCGCCAGCTCTAGCCCCAAAGCGCCCGCTTCGGGGGGGAGACCATCCCTTCATGATAGTCCAGCCCGTGTGGGACATCCTGTGCGAGCCAGAGCGGGCCATCAAGATCGATGAGATTTGCCACCTGCCCGAGCAGCAGGGCCGGCGCCATGCTGATCGATCCAGCCACCATGCAGCCGACCATCGTGTCGAAGCCGCAGCGCTCCGCCTCTTGCATCATTCGCAGGGCTTCGGTCAGGCCGCCCGCCTTGTCGAGCTTGATGTTCACCGCATCATAGCGGTCGGCGAGGGCGTGCAGATCTTCGCTTGTATGCACGCTTTCATCGGCGCAAATGGCGACTTGGCCGAGGCGATGGGTCAGCGCGCCGTCCTGACCGACCGGGAAAGGCTGTTCAATCATGATCACGCCGAGCTCCGCCGCGCGCGCCGCGAGGGCGGGGAATTCCTCCGGATCGAGGCCTTCATTGCCATCCAGGAGCAGTTTCGCATCCGGGCGCGCGCGGCGCACCGCCTCAACGCGGGACAGGCCATCCGGACCGCCCAGCTTGATCTTGAGGATGGTTGCAGGTGTCGCCCCGGCCGCTTCGGCCATGAGATCCGGCGTGTCGAGACTGATCGTCATCGTCGTTGGAAGCGGTTTTGGCTCGGGCAGCTCTGCCAGCGCCCAGACCGGTGTGCCGGTGAGTTTGGAGTCCAGGTCCCAGAGCGCGCAATCGACGGCGCACCGGGCTGCGCCAGCCGGCAGTCTGTGCTGTAGATCGAGGCGCGTCAGCCCGTCTTCAATGTCCTGCTCAATGCCGGACAATTGGGCCACGACACTGTCACAGCTTTCCTCATAGCGACTGTATGGAACACACTCGCCGCGACCGGTCTGACCGTCCTGCGTGATCTCGACCAGCACCGTCTCTGCCGCCGATTTCGCGCCGCGCGAGATTGCAAATGCAGCCTTTAGCGGCGAAAACAGGGGCCTGATGGTCATTTGGCGCATGTCATAAGTCTTTGCTTGATAGGTAAAATTTCAATGACGCACTGGAGGCCGTCTTAAACGCTGCGGGGTTAAGGTAAATAGTGTTGAAACAAGGTGACCTCCTGACCGCCCCGACATTTGAGTTTGTCGGCGGCGACGCGCCGCGGCTGGTGCTGCGCGGCGACTGGGTCGTGTCAGCTCTTGCGGATGTCGACCACCAGCTGCGCGATGGCACCATGCCTGAGGGCGGCCACGTGGCTGAGCTCGACGTATCGGAGCTTGGCGGTCTGGACACGGCCGGCGCTTTCCTGATCGACCGCACTTTGCGTGCCCTTGGCGGCGAGCCCCACCTCATCGGCGCGACGGACGAGGTCCAGTCCTTGTTGCTGCAGGCGCACACATTGGCGACGCAGGAAGAACACGCTCCGCCTGTGGTGGAAGAGGGCCATGGCTTTATCGACCTGCTCGAGCGGACCGGGCGCAATGCCGAACATTTGTGGCATGAAGCGCTGGAATCCCTGTCCTTCCTGGGCGCTACTTTGGCCGCACTTTCGACCATTGTCTGGCGCCCCGCCAAGATGCGCTGGACGGCTTTGGTCTCTGTGATGGAGGAAGCTGGCCTCGACGCGGTGCCGATTATCGCCTTTCTCAGTTTCTTTGTCGGCATGGTCGTCGCCTTTATCGGCGCCACGACGCTGGCTCAGTTCGGGGCGACGATCTTTGTGGTCGAGCTGGTCGGCTTCGGCGTCTTGAGAGAGCTGGGCGGCGTGCTGGTGGCGATCATCATTGCTGGCCGGACCAATTCTGCCTTCACGGCCCAGATTGGCGCGATGAAGATGCGCCAGGAAATTGATGCGATGCAGACGCTCGGCCTCAACCCGATGCATGTCATCGTCGCGCCGCGTGTGCTGGCCATGATGATCATGGTGCCGGTGTTGACCTTCATCGGCATGCTGACCGCGATTGCCGGCGGCATGTCGGTCGGCTGGTTGATCCTCGACATCAACCCGACGGTCTTCTTCAACCGGTTGCAGGACAATGTGCCGATTGATCAGTTCTGGATCGGCATGTCCAAGGCGCCGGTCTTCGGGCTCGCGATTGCGCTGATTGGCTGTCGTCAGGGCCTGGAAGTGGGCGGCAGTGTGCAGTCGCTGGGGCAGCACACGACCAAGTCCGTGGTCCAGGCCCTGTTCGCGATCATTGTCATCGATGCGTTTTTCGCCCTGTTCTATCAGGAGCTCGGCATATGAACCGCGATGTCGCCATCCGGGTGCGCGGCCTGAAGACGGCTTATGGCACTCATGTCGTGCATGAACATCTCGATCTGGATGTCCGCCGCGGCGAAGTGATGGGCATTATTGGGCCGTCCGGTTGCGGGAAATCGGTGCTGCTGCGGGCGATTACAGGGCTCAAGGAGCCGAGCGCCGGCGACGTGCATGTCTTCGGCGAAGACGTCATTCACCTGCAATCTCAGGACGTTGGGGCCTTGCAGCGCCTGTGGGGTATCATGTTTCAGGATGGGGCACTTTTCTCCAATCTGACCGTGCGGGAAAACGTCATGGTCCCGATGAAGGAACATACCGATCTGGCGCTGCCGCTGATGAAAGAGCTCGCCGACCAGAAGATCCGTATGTCAGGTCTGGAGACCTGGTCAGGGCGGAAATACCCGTCTGATCTGTCGGGCGGGATGCGCAAACGAGCGGCGCTGGCCCGGGCATTGGCGCTGGATCCCCCGCTATTATTCCTGGATGAGCCGACCGCCGGACTTGACCCGATTACGGCGGCAGGATTTGACCAATTGATCCGCGATCTGCAGAAATCATTGGGATTGACGGTTTTTCTGGTTACTCATGACGTCGATACGCTGGCTGTCACCTGTGACCGGATCGCTGTGCTGGGCGAGAAAAAGGTGCTCGCGGTTGGCACGATGGATGAATTGAGAAAAGAGCCTCATCCCTGGATTCAGGACTATTTCGGGGGACCCAGAGGCCGCGGCGCAATCATGGGAGCCGGATGATGGAAACACGTGCGAATTACGCTCTGATCGGTGCCTTTGTGCTGATGGCAGCGGCCGCGATTGTCGGTTTTGCGCTGTGGCTCGGCTCCTCCCAGTTCAATCGCGATTATGCTCAATATGACGTTGTCTTTCCGGGCCCGGTGACGCTCGAAGAGGGCGCATCGGTCCGCTATATCGGGATCAAGGTCGGTGAGGTGGAAAGCGTTCGCATTGACCGCCGCGATGCCTCCCTGGTGCGCGCGCGTCTGCGCGTTGACCGCTCGACGCCGGTGAAGACGGACAGCACCGCGATTATCGATTTTGCCGGGATTACCGGCGTGACCTTTGTTCAGATCAATGCCGGCAGCGACGCGGCCGGACCGCTCTTGCCGCCGGCCTATGAGGAGATCCCTGTGATCCAGGCCGGCGAGACGCCGCTGGCGGCGCTGTTCGATGGCGGCTCGCAGGTGATGGCCCAGGCGGGCGTCACCATGGAACAATTGAGCGGGTTGATGACCGAGGACAATATTCAGGCCTTCTCCGAAATCCTGCACAATGTTCGCGACATTACCGCCGCGCTGTCAGAAGACGACAAGGCTTTGCTCGCCCAGAGCCTGAGCACGCTGGCTTCGTTGGAGCGGGCAGGCGACAATCTCTCCAAGGCCTCGACCGACATCACCTCCGTAGCGAGTTCAGTCGACAGCGAGCTGGTGACGTTGAATGCTGAACTGAAAGCCCTGGTCGCTGAGCTGAATTCTGCGACGGGCGATGCCAGCCTCACGCTGGAGGAAAGCCGCAAGGCCATCGCCGCCGCGACCGTGCTGGTCGAAGGTGGCGCCTCGGACACGGTCCAGCAAACCAGCCTCGCCGCACAGGAGCTGCGCGTCCTGATCGCGCGCCTCGATCGTCTGACGCGTGAGATTGAACAGAACCCGCAGGGCTTCGTGGTCGGCAATCCCCTGCCATATGAGGAGCGCCGCTAATGAGACTGTCTCTGATTTCCGTCCTGGCCGTGGCGCCCGTGCTGTCGGGCTGCCTGTCCGTATTGCCGGAACCGGCGACACCCGATGCGCTTTATCGGGTCGAGGCGATGCAGAAATATGACGGCCTGTCCGAGCACCTGATTATTCGGGAACCTGAAGCCCCACGGCTGATGGCCGGGCAGGGCATGGTCAGCGAGGGCGCTGATGGCGGTCTGCGCCTGGTCCCCAGCGTCGAATGGTCGGGCAGCGCCACACGGCAAATCCAGCTCGCCATGATTGACAGTTTCAAGGTCGGAGAGGCTGGCAATGCGCTGCTACCAGAAATGGGTGTCAGCGCGGCTTACGAACTGGGCAGCCAGCTGAAAACGCTGAGCCTGCGCGGAGACACGGCGCGCTGTGTCATGACGCTCAGCCTGGTGACGACGGGGGACCGCCGGCTGGTCGCTTTGACCGAGGTGAGCGCGTCGCAGACCGCGGACAGTGATCGCAACCGCGACCGGGCCCTGGCCCTGCGCCAAGCTGCGTCTGATTGCGCCGCCCAGGCGGCCCAGTTTGCGGTCAATTCAATGCCGGTAAGCGACTAGGCGACCGAACTCGCCTGTTTCATCTGATGGTTCGGGACCGGCAGGAAGAAGCTCACCTGCGTGCCGCGGCCTTCTTCGCTGGCAATGGTCAGACGACCACCATGCATTTCAGCAAATGACTTGGTCAGAGCCAGACCAAGCCCGGTGCCCTCGAAATTGCGGTCGCGCGTATCGCTGACCTGTTCGAACGGTTCGCCGAGGCGCGGCAGCGCGTCTGCCGGAATACCGATGCCATTGTCGCGCACGGCGACGCGCAAGTTCGAGCCTTTCTGATCGACGGTCACACGGATCTCGCCGCCCTTGTCTGTGAACTTGATGGCATTTGAGACCAGGTTGAGGATCATTTGCCGGATCGCCCGATGATCGGCTTCGACCAGAGGCAGGCCGGAATTTGCCACCAGTTTCAGGTCGATCTCTTTCTCTTCAGCCCGGCGCCGGATCATGCGCACGGCGGCATCGACCGGGTCGACAATATCGATCGGGTGCAGATCGACCGTCATCTTGCCGGCTTCGATCTTGGCCATGTCGAGAATGTCAGTGATCATGTCGAGCAGATGCTTGCCTGAGGCGAGAATGTCCTGCGCATAATCCTTGTAGCGGTCATCACCGAGTGGCCCGTACATCTCGTCGACAAGGATTTCGGAGAAACCATTGATCGCATTGAGCGGCGTGCGCAATTCGTGGCTCATATTGGCCAGGAAAGCGCTCTTGGAATTGGCTGAGCGTTCGGCCTTTTGCTTCTCTGCCTTGAGGCTCTTGGCGAGCTCAGCTGCAGTGGACTCAGAACGCTCCAGTTCCGCCACCAGCTTGCGCAATCGGTTTTGCTGCTTGGTCAGCTCGACTTCATTCCGAATGTCGCTGGAGACGTCGAGCCCGATCGTGATCATGCCGCCGGAACGCGTCGACCGTTCGACGATCTTGAACCAGCGACCAGTCTTGATCTTGACGATCTCGGCGCGGTCATCGGCGGCATTGGGTCGGCGCTCGAGCGTATTCGCGGCCTGCGCCAGCATCACCGTGTCATACCCCATGCCAGCGCGCACCGTCGGCTCGAGCCCGAAGACTTTCAGGAAGGCCCGGTTCCAATAGGTCAGGCGCTTGCGTGAGTCCCAGAGCGCGAATGGCCCGGAAAAGCTCTCCAGAGCGCCGCGCAGGCGGCTTTCCGCCTGTTTGGTGCGGGTGATCGCGAGTTTCATCTCGGTCACATCCCTGAGAACGCCATTCAGCTGGCCGCTTTGCTCATCCGGCTTGGCGCGCATATCGAACCAGACCGACCGGTCGGCATTTGCGAACACCTGGGAAATGAAGCCGCGCTCATGCAGAGTCGACAGGGACTGCTCCATCGTGTCGCGATGTTCTTCATTCACATATTTCAGGATTTCCTTGGCCGAGAGTTCAATCTCTCCGGCCTCGCCCAGGAGCTGCCCCGCTTCTTCGCTGAACGTGAACCGATGGGTCTTGAAGTTCCAGGACCAGAACCCGGCCTTGGCTTGCTGCAGGACGGTTTTCAGAATGCGGCCGGCGCGGGTGGCTTCGCCTTCATAGGTCTCGGACTCAGTCCGTCGCTGCTCGAGCAGGCGGAACAGGCCGAGTATGGCGAGCGCCGGACCGAGCAGCAGCAGGGCATAGATGGCGAGCCCGGCCAGAGTCGCGCGCGTCATGAACGGGAATGCCGTCTCGACGCAGACAGACATGTTGGCGCGGGGCACCGGCGAACAAGCGGCAACATATTGCGCCGAGCCATACTTTCCGCCTTCCATTCGGCTGGGCTGCAGTGTGATTTGGCGCGCGCCTTGTGCCGCTGGCAACCAGGACTCAGCCGGTACGATGCCGAGGCGCGGGCCGCCGGAATCAGGATCAAAGACGACGACAATGTCCTGCGTCCGCGTCAGGCCGGAGGATTGCGACTGGGCAAGCAGGGCAGAGGCCGTCTCGCCGGCATCGCGCAGGCGCGATCCGGCATTGGCCGTCAGCGCATCGGTCAGGGTGACCACGGTTTCGAGGTTGGGCTGGACCCGCGCCGTCTGGGACGGGGACCAACCCGCCTGATATCCGAGGCGAAGGGCCTGCTCGACGGCGGTGACTTTACCATTGATGTTCTCGGAGACGGCCAGGGCTTCACGATGCGCTTCGACCTGTTTGGCGGACAAGTCGCGGGCGCGGTCATCATAGGCTTTCAGACCCAGCGCGACGCCTTCAATCAGGATGATCAGACCGAGGGCCTTGGTCAGGCTAAGCGTCGGCCGAGACGAGAATCGCCCGGCTTTCTGGACTTTCCCAGATTGCGCTTTTTGACGTGCCACAGCCCGCACCTCTCAGGTCGCGTCGGTCCCGGACGCATGTCGACATCCGTCAGCTTTCGCGCCCGAAAGTTCAGGAACAGTTAACCACAGTCATGATTCTGTTAAGATTTGCGGGTTTAGCCAAGGGTGCGCGTGATGATATCCGACGCGTTTTTGGACAAATCCTTCTCTCTCAGAGTCTTAAGCGTCGTCTCTGCTTCGCCGCGCGCCCGCGGTTCGAGGGATTTCCACTGCTCGAACGAGGTCAGAAGCCGCGCCGCGAGGGCCGGATTGATCTTGTCTGCCTTCGCAATCACATCTGCGACCAGTCGATAGCCCGCTCCGTCCGGGACATGGAAGGCTGGCAGATTCTGCATGGCGAAGACGGCAATGACGGAACGCACGCGGTTTGGGTTGCTGAGATCGAAATCGGCGTGATCGGTCAGTTTCTTGATCTCATCCACGGATCCGGTGCTGGCCTGCACCGCAAACCATTTGTCCATGACCAGGGGATTATCCGCCCATTTGTCGGCGAATTCTGCGAGGGCTTCTGCCTTGCTCGGGCCGCCCGCCACAGTCAGGGCGCGCAGGGCTGAAAGACTCTCGGTCATGTTTGGCGCCGCATCATAGGTCTGGCGCAGGGACTCGTCGGCAGATCCGCCGAGCGCGCCGAGCAAGGTCAGCATGGCGCTGCGCAAGGCACGAACGCCGGACTGCTGTGCATCTGGCTTGAACGGAGAAGGCGATGCGGCGCCGAGAATGCCTTCGGCATCGTCTTCCAGTTCGCGGGCGAGGGCCGTCTGCACCGCCTTGCGTGCATCATTCAGCGCCCCAGGATCTGCCGGAACGTGTTCCTGGAAAAGCTCGCCGACATCTGGCAGGCGCGTCAGCAAGGCCGCAAAGGCCGGATCGTCGGCATTTGCGCGCACGGCGGCGGCAATTGCGGTGATGATCGCAGTATCCGGTTCAGCTTTCTGATCATAGGCGAGGGCCAGGATATCTTTCTTCACCAGCGCTTGCAGGCCGTTCCACTGATTGAACGGGTCATCATCAATCTGCGCCAGGGCGAGCATCTGCGCATCGCTGATCTGATGATCGAGGCGGATCGGCGCCGAGAAACCGCGATTGAGCGACACCATTGGGCGCTCGGTCTGGCCGCTGACCCGCCAGATGAGCTCCTCGCTGTCCAGGATCAGTGTCAGGTCCTCGACCTTGTCGCCGCCAAGGGTAAAGGCGGCCGCGCGGATCGGCATTGGCAGCGGCTTTGGACTGTCATTGCCCGGGGTCTTCGGATTGGCCTGGTTGAGCATCACGGTCAGCGTGCCACTATCCTCGTCCCAGATCTCGGTCGCCGTCACGGTCGGGGTGCCAGGCTGGCTGTACCAGCGGCGGAAATTGGCGAGATCCTGGCCGCTCGCCTGTTCGAAACAGGCATAGAAATGCTCGATCGTGGTCGCTTCGCCATCATGACGCTCGAAATAGAGCTGCATGCCAGCGGCAAAGGCCTCGTCGCCGATCAGGGTCTTGAGCATGCGGATCAGCTCGGCGCCCTTTTCGTAGACTGTGGCCGTATAGAGATTGTCGATGCTGGCATAGCTGTCCGGGCGCACCTGATGTGCCAGTGGACCGGCATCTTCGGCAAACTGGCGGGCGCGGAGCCGGATCACGTCCTTGATCCGCTGAACCGGGCGCGAGCGCATGTCAGCGCTGAATTCCTGGTCGCGGAAGACGGTCAGGCCTTCCTTCAGGCAGAGCTGGAACCAGTCGCGGCAGGTGATCCGGTTGCCGGTCCAGTTGTGGAAATATTCGTGGCCGACAATGCTTTCAATCGCTTCGAAATCGGCATCGGTGGCGGTCGCTTCATCGGCCAGGACATAGGCTGAGTTGAAGATGTTGAGGCCTTTATTCTCCATCGCGCCGAAATTGAAATCGCGCACGGCGACAATGTTGAAGACGCCGAGATCATATTCACGCGCGAACACTTGCTCGTCCCAGACCATCGAGGCTTTGAGGCTTTCCATCGCCCAGGCGGCGCGCTCCCCGTCGCCCTTGTCGACATGCACGGCAAGATCGACCTGCGCGCCATTCATCGTCGTGAACGTGTCGCGATAGATGTCATAGTCACCGGCGCAGAGCGCAAACAGGTAAGACGGCTTCAAATGAGGATCGTCCCATTCGGCAAAGTGACGACCGTCCTGCAGGTCGCCCTGGTCGCCGGGTGTGCCGTTTGAAAGCAGGATCGGATACTTGGCCTTGTCGGCTTCGATCCGGACCTTGAACCGGCTCATCACGTCCGGACGGTCCGGCCAATAGGTGATGCGGCGGAAGCCGACGCTCTCACACTGGGAACAGAACCGGTCGCCGGAAATGTAGAGCCCGGACAGTGCCGTGTTCGCGGACGGATCCACGGTGACCGAGGTCTCCAGCGTGAAAAGGTCCGGAACTTCGCTCAGGGTAAGGGTCTCTTCACCGAGCTCATAGGCGTCTTTGCTGAGTTTCGCGCCATTGAGCTTGATGTCATCAAGTTTCAGCAACACCCCATCCAGCTCCAGCGGTCCCTCGGTAAGCCTCCGCACCGTCATTTTGGTATGCACTTTGGTGGCTTGCGGTTCGAGATCGAACACCATCTCCACTTGGTCGAATGCGAATGGGTAAGGCGAGTAATCAGCAAGCTTGATCTGAACCGGCGTTTCAGTGCGCATTTTGGGACCTTTCTGGCATCGTTCTATCCCATGTAGCCACCTGTTAGGCGCTTGCAATCACAAGCGCGCACAAGGGCGCATTTTTCCCGGCGAAAGCCTACCGTGGGGGAATGGGTTTCCGCGCACGTCAACCGCGCTATTGTCTCTGCCATAGAAAGTGACAGGGAGGCCGGTGGGCCATGAATTTCGATTTCTCCGATGATCAGAAATTCCTCGGGAATGAGGCGCGTAAGTTCCTTGATGGGGAATGCACCACGCAGCACGTCCGCGAGGTCTTGAACGATGACAGTAAGAGCCATCACGAAGGTGTCTGGCAGAAGGTCAAGGAAATGGGCTGGCTCGGCACAGCCATTCCGGAAGAATATGGCGGTCTCGGCCTCGGGGCGCTCGAGCAGTGCGTTCTGGCCGAGGAAATGGGTCGGGCGCTGGCCCCCGTGCCGTATGCGAGTACCGTCTATTTCTTCGCCGAAGGCGTTATGATGGCTGGCAGTGATGCTCAAAAGAGCGCCGTCTTGCCGAATGTCGCCAGCGGCGATGTCATTGGCTGCTATGCCGCAAGTGAAGGCCCGGGCAATCCGGACCCGGCCAAGCTATCGGTCACGTTTGACGGCAGCAAAGTCAGCGGCACCAAGGTGCCTGTCACCGATGGCGATATTGCCACCCACGCCATTGTCCTCGCCAAGGAAGGCAGCGGTGCCAGCCTGGTCCTGGTCGATCTGAACGGTGACGGGGTCAGTCGCAAGTCCGTCAAGACGCTTGAACCCACGCGCAGCCATGCCGAGATCACATTTGACGGGGCCGCGGGTGAACGCCTCGGCGATGCCGGCGCTGGCGCGGACTTGCACGATGCGATCATGAATCGCGCGGCAATCCTGCTCGCGTTTGAACAGCTCGGCGGCGCCACGCGCTGCCTCGAAATGGCGACGGACTATGCCAAGGAGCGTTATGCCTTTGGTCGCCCGATCGGCGGCAACCAGGCGATCAAGCACAAGCTCGCCGACATGTATGTCAAAAACGAAGTGGCGCGCTCAAATTGCTATTATGGCGCCTGGGCGCTCTCGACCGATGCAGCAGAGCTTCCAGAGGCGGCTGCGGCGGCCCGCCTCGCGGCCAGCGAGGCCTACTGGTTCGCATCCAAGGAAAACATCCAGACCCATGGCGGCATGGGCTTTACCTGGGAGGTGGATTGCCACCTCTTCTATCGCCGCGCCAAGCTTCTCGCCGTGCAGGCGGGGGCCCCGAAAGTCTGGAAAGAGAAACTCGTCCGCGCGCTCGAACTGAAGAACGCGGCCTAAGGAACGGAGAAAGACAATGGATTTCAACGATACAGCTGAAGAAGCCGAATTCCGCGCCGAAGCGCGCTCCTTCCTGGAAAAACACCTGGAGCCGAAAGGCGCTCAGCCCTTGCGCCAGCGTGTCTCCGGCGAGGAGTTCATGAAGGCCGCGAAGAAGTGGCAATCGGAAAAAGCCAAGGCTGGCTATGCCAAGATCACCTGGCCCAAAGAAATGGGCGGGCGCGGCGGCACGCCGATGCAACAAGTCATCTGGGGTCAGGAAGAGTCCAAGTTCGACTCGCCCGGCGGTCCCTTCACGATTGGCCTCGGCATGTGCATCCCGACCGTTATTGCCTTTGGCTCTGACGATCATAAGAAGCGCTATGTCCAGAAAGC
>Ga0207422_1003589_pt1 | contig 15089 bp, 10 predicted proteins | sample MarCyaLeptolynsp_FD_187757 | JGI IMG/M metagenome (GOLD analysis project Ga0207422, IMG submission 187757) | Marine cyanobacterial communities from Panama - species 1 Leptolyngbya sp. (SPAdes) | ecosystem: Environmental > Aquatic > Marine > Unclassified | place: Panama: Panama City | collected...
CGCCATGGAGACCGGCCAGTCACCCATACGTTCCACAACATCCGGGCGCACACCTGCTCCCATGGAGACGCCGATGACGACGAAGAGCGCGTCACGCAGAGGGTTGGGCAAGATCGTAGGGACGCCCGCCAGTGTGGCAACAGCCACAAATACCATCGCACCAGAAAGCCAGGCCGCCGGCAGGTTCAGCAGATAAAACACGCCACCTCCCACCACGGCGATCAGGATCGTCAATGGCAGTCGTGTGGCGGTCGTGCTGAGGAAGGCAGAGTTCATGAGGTCCGTCTGGCGTCTGTTGGAGAATTCGGAACCACTCCGTACTATTGTTGATCGTTGCCGTCATGGTTGATTGCATAGATCAACATAAATGCTTTTCAGCCGTTCCCCTAAAAGGGAAGCCGGGACCGGCACCACGAAGGCGGCTCTTCAAATGTCCACGCCAACAATTAGCACAGATCCGTGACACGCGCGCGGCAGAGAGTAAAACACGCCGGTAGCGTGCGTGTTTGCTCTCAGACCCGAATTTTTTCCCTCAATTGAAGCAATTCGTCGATTTCCCTTCCGCGAACTTGAGCGATGTCAAAGCTCCGGATCGCAATTGCCGGAAAGATGCCGCCATGACAAAAGATCCGCTCTCTTATGCACTGCGCAACGTGCCGCGCTACACCAGCTACCCGACAGCACCGCACTTCCACGGCGGCGTGACGGCCAGGACGTATGCAGACTGGCTCGAAGCGATCAAGCCGGATGACAGCCTGTCGCTCTATCTGCATGTGCCCTACTGCCGGGAGCTTTGCCATTATTGCGGTTGCCATACCAAGGCAACGCGCCAGGATGCGCCGCTGAAGACCTACGCAACGACGCTCGGTCAGGAAATCAGTCTTGTCGCCGACCATCTGGAGTCTGCCGGACCTGTGCGTCACATCCACTGGGGTGGCGGTACACCCAGTCTTTTGCCGCGTCAGAGCCTCATTGACCTGACCGGTCTGATGCGCGTCCACTTCGATTTCGCCAAGGATCTGGAGCACGCCATCGAACTGGACCCGAGACTGGTTACCGAGGAGCTCGCGGAAACTCTTGCACTGATCGGCATCAACCGGGCAAGCCTCGGCGTTCAGGATTTCGATCCGAATGTTCAGGAAGCGATCGGGCGGGTTCAGCCTTTCGAGATCGTTGCAAACGCTTCACGGTTTCTCAGGTCAGCCGGTCTTGATGCCTTGAATTTCGATCTCATGTACGGCTTGCCCGGACAGTCGCGCGAAACGATCCTGGACACAGTGGACAAGACGTTGTCACTTGCGCCCGGACGGATCGCGCTCTTCGGCTACGCGCATGTACCATGGATGCGCAAACACCAGCGACTGATCGACGAATCGACACTGCCCTCAGCCGCCGAACGGCTTGAGCTGGCCGATCTGGCCAGAGCCGAGCTGCTGGATGCCGGCTACGTTGCAATCGGCCTCGATCACTTTGCGCGTTCGGATGACAGCATGGCCATTGCGCTTGCTGACGGCTCGCTGAAACGGAATTTCCAGGGCTACACAACCGATCAGGGCGAACAGCTCATTGGTTTCGGTGTGTCTTCCATCGGCAAGTTGTCCAATGGCTACATCCAGAACATGCCCGATGTGGGCGGTTGGCGGCGCAGCATCCTGTCGGGCGAGTTGCCGGTTTCCAAGGGACTGGCGCTTTCTTCGGATGACAGGATGCGCGGCCAGATCATCGAGGAACTGATGACCAACTATGCCTGCGACCTAACACCGGTCTGCAAAGGGCACGGACTGTCCGTTCAGGACCTTGGTGGTGCCTTTGATGCCTTGGAGGATCTGGTGACAGACGGGTTGGTGAAACTCGATTTCGGCACCGATGACGACGTAACGGTTTCCGTGACTGACAGCGGTCGTCCCTATGTCCGGCTCGCGGCTGCGGCTTTTGACGCCTATCTTGCGGAAAGTCAGGCAAGCGGCAAGGCAAGACATTCCGCCGCGGTCTAGCGACAGCTGGTAAAACGATCAGCCTGCGCGCGCGCCGCGTACCGTAACCTCGATCAATAGCAGCAACGACGCGATCGCCAGGTAGGCTTCTTGTGACGTGAATGGCCTTTCTAATTCCAGGTACCAGTCACGCGGCTTCAAAAGCCCCTTGAACTTCTGCAGCCTTGTCCGAGGTTCCTCCTCTCCCGGACGCAAGGCACGCCTTACGACACCAATGCAGGCCTCTTTGGAAACGAGCGCATAACTGTCCGGCCAGGACCCCATTACGGTTTCAAGCGTTTTCGTTGTCAGTTTGCGCGGATCCAAAACCCGGAAAAGCTCATTCTCAAGAACATCGCTCGCAAGCCACCCTTCCGTTCCGGCCGCGGCCACACTGCCGTTTTCCCGCTCCTCCTGCCCGGAGAGCTGCCAGCGCCTGTTGAGGATTTTGCGTTCAGGGGAAAGCGTTCGGCTGGTGGAATCCAGGACATTCACAATCTCGACCGGCTTGGCAATCGTCCTCTTGGAAAGGTCGCAACGAACAAAGACTTGTTCGTTCGCGTGGACATTGTACTGCTTGTGCGCGCCGCCATCGGGCACCGGCACCTCGACAAAACGAAGCGACTCTATCTTCATCACGACGACATCCGATTTTCACGAAACCGGACGCATTCTAGGGTACGGACCCTAAATACAAGTTCCCGCGCGACCGGATCGAACCCGGTACTTGAGAACATGATTTAATTTCCGTTTCTTTGTTCGTGTCGCGCACCTGGAACAAAAAAGGCTGCGAACGATGCGCAGCCTTTCGATAGATCATTGTTTTCGGTTCAGTGCATGCCGGTCATCTGGCACAAGCTGCAGATCCGGTTGAGATGGATCTTGTCGGCCTTGTCCACACGAATGACCCCGCGGCGCTTCAGATCCGAAACCACGCGGCTGACGGTTTCAATGGTCAGACCGAGATAGTCCGCGATTTCCTGCCGCGTCATGTGAAGCTGCAGATCAAAGCTGTCGTTCTCTTCATCCTGCGGACCAGTGCAGCCCAAACCGCCCCGGTCGGGAACAAGATGCATGAAAAAGCTGGCGACGCGCTCGACCGCCGATTTACGGCCCAGGAGAACCGCATGCTCGTGAAGAACACGCATCTGGTTGGTCAGGCACTTTGTCAGGGTTCTTTGCAGCTCGTCGGAGCGCTCGACTTGCCTCAGGTCGATTTCCTGAACGACCGAATCCGTCAGTGTTTCCGCCGTGCAGTCGTGTTCATTACCGTTGGCCAAGCCAAAAATGTCACCGGGACGAAGGACTTCCACTACCTGGCGGCGTCCGTCAGGGAGGAGTTTATAAAGCATCAGCGAGCCGCGAACGAGCTCATAAAGACGTTTTGCGTCGTCACCTTCGTAGTAGACGACGGCATGTGTCTCGTATTCAGACGTTTTGCCGCCGAATTCGGAGAAGCTTGTTTTGACCGGAGCGCATAGTGCTGCGCCGCCCGTCCTTGCGCCGGAGCCCTGACCTGTAACACTTGCTTCGAAGTACGCCATCTTCCCCTCCTAAATGCGCTACCGCACCGATTAGGCCAATGGCAGTCCCTGTTGTGAATGACCCGATCGACCAATGGTCGACATGAGAAAACAAGGATTGCCCCAGGTTGCCAAAGCGTCCCGTCCGACGTTTGCAACTTGTAAGCCTGACTCTAGAACCAGGAATCCGTTGAAGAAATTCGGTCGACTGCGTAAGAGAAACTACATATGAGCTGAAACGACGCACGCGACAAAAGTCGTAGGGATGGCGTGCAAGCGAAAGCTAAGGAGCACCAACCTCAGGCCATCGCCGCCGTCAGCATCTCCAGGGACAAGGGCTTTCGCAAAACGGGCAGGTCATGCAGTTCGCGGGTCTGCCGGAGGATCTTGACGCGTGACTTTCCAGAGATGACGATAATCCTTGGCGGTATCGGCAAGCTCTTCAGTTCCTTGACAATTTGCGCTCCGCTCACGCCTGGGAGACCAAGGTCAACAATGACCCAGTGGCCGGCCGACAGCTTCGCTTCGGCCAGGAATGTTTCGCCATCGAGGTAAATACGAGGATGATGGTCCAGCTGCTCCAGCGCCACGGCGAGCGCATCAGCAACGGCTTCGTCATCCTCTACGATGTGAACAACCACGCAATCGGTTCCCGGTGTGCCGGCGAAATTGCCGGATCACCGTCTATACATACGCCAGAAACAGTGCGACGAATGTACGCAGAAATACGCCCTAAGGCATATTGCGGACAATTCACTTCCCAAAGCTAAGTAGATTTGCGTGCGTTATCCCGAAGCGGGATGACCGAGCACGATCCGGACCAGATCGGCCGCATTCCGGGCACCAAGTTTTTCCATGATGCGGGCTCGGTGGACCTCCACCGTGCGCGGGCTGATTCCGAGTGTTCGTCCGGCTTCCTTGTTGGAAGCACCATCCGTGATTTCCTTCAGGACTTCCAGCTCCCGGCGGGTGAGCAGCTCTGCGCCCTGAAACGTCTGGGTGGTATCGACTTCCTGCCGCTGTTTCATGGCGGTTACGGCGTCTTTCACCCGCTCAAGAACGGATTCAGCTGAAAAAGGCTTCTCGATGAAGTCAAACGCGCCATTGCGAATGGCTTCAACAGCCATCGGAATATCACCCTGCCCGGAAATGATGAAAATCGGAGCCGGGTAATTCTCAGCATTCAGTGCCTTCAGGATTTCGATCCCGGAACGTCCAGGCATGTGGACATCAAGCATGACGCAGGCCGGAACGGATTTGCTCGCGGAATCAATGAAGGTGTCGCCGTCGGAGAACGTTTCAACGACATATCCCTCCATGTTGAACAGGACGGACAGCGCGTCGCGCACCGCAGGGTCATCATCGACGATATAAACGGCCTCTGCGTCTGGTTCCATTGTCATTCCGTCCCCAAAAATGTCTTCACTTCCTGTACGTCACGTGGCTTCATCCGGCAATTCTTCTCTTGGATGAACCGGCAACGTCAACAGAAACGATGCGCCGCTACCCGCCGGCGACGTTTCCAACTTCAAATCGCCACCATGGTTTTGAGCGATTGACCGCGAAATCGCCAGTCCGAGACCGACGCCTTTGTGTTTTGCCCCCGTAAAGGCCCGAAAAAGACCTTCAACGACTTCGGGAGGCACACCTGGCCCGTTGTCCTGGACCCTGAATTCAAGCGTATCGTCATTCAGACGCACCGACAAAGACACATGTTTTTGATGCTGCTCGGCGACAGCTTCGCGTGCGTTCCGCAACAAGTTTACCAGTACCTGACGTATCTGAACTGGATCGGCCTGCAGCGGTGGCAATCCGGGTTCGACATTTGCAAACACATAAGCCTGATTTTCGCCACTGCCGAGTTGTGCAAGTTCCAGGCAGGACTTGACGAGTTCATCGACATCGACGGTCTGCCGTGCCGGAGCCTTTTTTTCCACCAGCTGCCGCATGCGCTGGATGATGTCACCGGCCCGCTCCGCCTCTCGGACAGCCTTTTCGATGACCGACAGGATCAACGGATCCATCGACTCGTCCGTTTTGGCCTTGCGCGACACGGACTGCAGGTAAAGGAGCACCGCGGTCAGAGGTTGATTGAGCTCATGCGCGATGGCCGCACCCATTTCATCGAGTGCGCTCAGCCGTGTCATGTGCAGAAGTTGCGCCTGGGCCTTTGCAAGGCGGTCCTCGATCTGCTTTCGCGAACGCAGGTCTCTCAGAATTCCGATGAACTGGCGCCCGTAAGGCGTATCGGCTTCGCCGACGGACAGCTCGATGGGGAACTCGGTCCCGTCCTTGTGCCGTGCGCGCACTTCCCGGCCGATCCCGATAATCTTTTTCTCGCCCGTGTCGATATAGTTTTTGACGTAGGTGTCATGCTCGCGGGCATATTCTTGCGGCATGATCTTGTGGACGTTCCGGCCTAGCAGGTCGGCCGCCTCGTAGCCGAACAGGTCCTCACAGGCCTTGTTGTAAGCCAGGACCAGGCCACGCTCGTTGATGACGATGATGCCGTCTACCGCCGTGTCGAACACGCTCGCAAGGCGGGCCTCTGAAACAGCGGCCGTTTCCGCTTCACGATCAATTACACTGTCGTCCGCCATTAAGGCACCCAAATGGAAATCACGTCCATTCAAGGTTTAAGGGGTTTCACGTAGACCAGCAACCCGTCATATGTCTAAATCTCTGGAAGCCAAGCGCTAATTCGCCGCACCGCGTCTTCCAGTTGAGCCGGGTCACGGGCGTAGCAGAGGCGGAGAAATTTCTCGCCTCCTGGCCCGAACGCCGTGCCCGGCGCAAGACCGACACCGGTCTGGCGAACAAGGTCAAGCGCGAACCTTCTAGTATCTGCGACGCCGTCGATGGAGAAGAACAGATAAAAGGCGCCATCCGGCGGCACCACGTTGACCCGGTCGATCTCCTGCAGTCCGTTCATAACGATGTCTCTGCCGTCTCGAGCGCGCTCAATCTGGGACGCCAGAAACGACTCGCCCTCGGTAAGCGCAGCCACCGCTCCCCACTGCAGGAAAGCAGGCACGCCCGACGTCGAATACTGTACAAGATTTTCAATAACTTGACCGACAGCCGGCGGCGCAGAGATCCAGCCGACCCGCCACCCGGTCATGGCCCAGTTCTTGGACATGGAATTGACGAAGATGATGCGATCGTCTTCTTCAAAAAGGTCGTAAAATGATGGCGCCCGCCGGCCCTCGCCATAGTAGTAGAGTGCGTAAATCTCGTCGGCGATGATCCAAAGGTAATGTTTGCGGGCAAGTTCCAGATATTCCTTCAGAAGACCTTCAGAGGCGACCCAGCCGGTCGGATTGCTCGGTGAATTCAAGAACAGCGCGGCCGTGTTCGATGTGATCGCAGCTTCGATATCCTCGATGTCCAGGCTCCAGCCGACGTTGCTTTCGCGCAGCTTGACGGGAACGCTCCGCGCGCCGTGGATTTCGATCGCAGCCACGATGTTCGGCCATGAGGGTGATGGTGTAATGACGTCGCGCCCCGGATCAACAACAGCCTGAACAGCAAGCTGAATCGCCTGCATGCCCGATCCGGTGACAAAAAACCGCTCGGGCGAAAAGGAGCGGTTGAAAACTGCCTGGTGGTAGTCTGCCAAGGCTTCGCGCAGTTCCGGGATGCCACGCTGGTAGGTATAGAAGGTCTCCCCCCGATCCAGCGAGTCCTTTACCGCCCTGTTGATAAAGTCAGGTGTCGGAAGGTCACCCTCTCCTGCCCACAATGGGATCAGGGATTCGTGATGCCTTCCGGCGTTGACCAGTTCGACTATGCCGCTTTCGGGCGTGTTTCGTGCGCCTTTGCTCAATCGCTGAATCAGGTCGGACAACTCTTGTTTCCCCTCAATCACATTCGAGCGCAAGTTAGCGTGTTTGGACTGAAATGTTTCATGAAACCATGTGAACAAGACTTCACGGACGTTGATCGGTTCCAACCCATTGCAAACCGGTCCATAATCAGCACGAGGCCTTGGTCGCAAGACGAATGGACAGATCGCCGCGGCTGTGCTCGGATCAAGCAACGCAGCGGGACAGACAGCTGCAACACCGGTCGGGAGGACGGTAAACCAAAAGATGCTGCATGGATGGATCGTGATATTGGCCGCAACGGCCTATATCCTGCTGCTCTTTGCCATTGCCAGCTATGGCGACCGCATGAAGCGCCGTACGTCTTCACGTGCCGGCGGGCGCCCGTTCATCTACGCTCTGTCGCTTTCCGTCTATTGCACGTCGTGGACCTTTTTCGGTTCGGTCGGCAACGCCACCCGGAATGGCGCGGAGTTCCTGACGATTTACATCGGGCCCCTTCTGGTGTTCGCGCTCGGATATCCGCTGCTTCGCCGGATCATCCAGATATCGAAAACCGAAAGCATCACGTCGATCGCCGACTTTATCGGTGCGCGGTACGGAAAGAGCCAATCCGTCGCGGCTCTCGCAACCATCATCGCCGTGATCGGCGTGATCCCCTATATCGCTCTTCAGCTCAAGGCGGTGTCGTTTTCGGTGACCACGATGGTCGGACCGCTTATGTCCCAAGGGTTTTCCTTTGCACCGTTCTTCAACGACCTCACGCTTCTCATCGCCCTTGGCATGGCCATATTCAGCTGGGCATTCGGCACACGGCACATTGACGCGACCGAACACCAGGAAGGCCTCATGCTTGCAATCGCGACGGAGGCGATCGTCAAGCTTCTGGCGTTCCTCGCGGTCGGCATCTGGGTAACCTACTGGCTTTTCAGCGGTCCGTTCGACCTCGTCCGGGCAATCTCCGAGGCTCCCGAGGTTGCCCAGATTTTCGAGCAGCCCATCAATGTGAGCAACTGGATGATCCTCTCGGTGTTGTCCGCTTTTGCCGTATTGATGTTGCCGCGACAGTTCCACGTGACAGTTACGGAAAACAATTCCGACGAGGAACTCAAATGTGCCACGTGGCTGTTCCCGCTTTATCTCGTCCTCATCAACCTGTTCGTGATCCCGATCGCAGCGGCCGGGATGCTGCGGTTCGGACAGGATATCAATCCTGATACCTATGTTCTGGCCCTGCCGATCGATGCCGGGCTGGATTGGCTAGCCCTGTTCGTCTTCATCGGCGGGCTGTCGGCGGCAACCGCCATGGTCATCGTTGCGACCGTGGCGCTCGCAATCATGATCTCCAACGACATTGTCGTCCCGCTGTTGCTGCGCCGGCACAGCGAGGCAGAGCTGGTCAATACCGGCGGGCAGGACATGAGCCGCCTTCTGCTGACGATCCGCCGTCTTGCGATTTTCGCAATCCTTCTGCTGGCGTACGCTTACTACAAGGCCGCCGGCGACACTGCGGCGCTGGTGTCCATCGGGCTCTTGTCCTTTGCCGCGATCGCGCAATTCGCGCCCGCATTCATCGGCGCGCTGTTCTGGCGCCGAGCAACCTCGCTCGGCGCGCTCGCCGGCCTGAGCGGCGGTTTCTTGTTTTGGGCCTATACGCTCTTGTTGCCGACCTTTGCGCAATCGGGGCTGATTTCCGTCGGTTTCCTGACAACCGGTCCCTTCGGCATAGGTTTCCTCAATCCGCAATCGCTCTTCGGCATAGACATTGATCCCTTCATCCACGGGACGCTCTGGAGCCTTTCGGTCAATGTCCTTCTTTTCGTGGGCTGCTCTTTTTTGCGAAAGCCGCTTCCGGCCGAAACGCTGCAGGCCAATGTGTTCGTGCCTGCAGAGTTCACCCCTGCTCCGAGCCTGCGATACTGGCGGACGTCGGTAACGGCAGGTGACCTCCAGTCGACGGTTGCGCGCTATCTCGGCGAGGAGCGCACGGAGCGCTCGTTCAGCAGATTTGCCGGCGAAAGGGGGATCTCTCTGGATCCGAACACGCTGGCCGATGCCAATCTGCTGCGGTTTTCCGAACAGCTGCTGGCCAGCGCCATCGGCGCAGCCTCTTCCCGCCTCGTCCTGACCCTGATGCTGAAGCGGCACGACCCGTCAACCAAAGGCGCGGTGAAACTTCTCGACGATGCGTCCATCGCGATCCAGTACAACAGGGACCTGTTGCAAACGGCGCTCAATCAGGTCCGTCAGGGCATCGGTGTGTTCGACCGGGACCTGCGGCTGATCTGCTGGAACCGCCAGTTCCGCGACCTCCTGGGACTTCCGGCCGAGTATGGTCAGGTCGGCACGACACTCGATGCCATTTTGCGTTTCAACGCAGAGCGCGGCGAACACGGGCCGGGACCTGTCGAAGCAATCGTCGCAGACCGGCTCGAAAAGCTCGTTATTGTTCAGGAGACCTTCCAGGAAAAACTGGCATCCAACGGCACGGTCTTTGAAGTCCGCATCAGCCCGATGCCCGATGGCGGCATCGTGACAACCTATACCGATATCACCGAGCGTGTTCTGGCCGAAGAAGCACTTGCACGTGCGAACGAAACGCTAGAGCGGCGTGTGCGTGAACGCACGGAAGAGCTCACCCATGTCAACGAACGCCTTGTCGAAGCGACGCGCGAAGCCGAAGAAGCCAATTTGGGCAAGACACGGTTCCTGGCCGCAGCAGGACACGACATTCTGCAGCCTCTCAATGCCGCCCGCCTCTACTCGTCCGTTCTGGTCGACAAGCTGAAGGCAAGCGAAGACGGCGACCTCGTCCGTAACGTGGAATCGGCCCTTGAGTCTGTAGAAGACATCATCGGGGCCGTCCTCGATATTTCCCGCCTCGACACCGGCGCCTTGAAACCGGAACCAACAGTGTTTCGCCTCGACGAACTCTTGCGCGGTCTGGCGCTCGATTTTCAACCGGTTGCCCAGGAAAAGGGGCTGGAGCTCAGAATTGTGCCGACGTCGGTCTCGGTACGGACCGATCGCAGGTTGCTGCGCAGGCTCTTGCAGAACCTTGTCTCAAACGCGCTGAAATATACCCAGAAGGGCAAGGTGCTGGTCGGCTGCCGGCGGCGTGGAAACCGTATCCTCGTTGAGGTCTATGACACCGGGATGGGCATTCCAAAGAGCAAGCAAAAAGCCATCTTTCATGAGTTTCACAGGCTCGACGACGGTATGCGCGTTGCCAAAGGTCTCGGGCTTGGCCTGTCGATCGTCGAACGCATCAGCCACGTACTCGACCATCCGGTGGATCTTCGTTCGGAGGCCAACAAGGGCTCCTGCTTCTCGGTCGAATTGCCGCGCTCCGCCTCAATGCCCGATACCATCCCGGCAAAGCAGGCGCCGGCTTCCGTTGGCAATCTGGATGGGCTGTGCGTCGTGGCCATCGACAATGAACCCGATATTCTCAGCGGAATGCGCCATCTGTTGACCAATTGGAATTGCACCGTGGTCACCGCCGCGGACGATCAGGAAGCCGCGGCGCTGCTGAACAAGGCGGGGCTAACGCCGGACGTGATCCTGGCCGACTATCACCTAGACAACGGCACGGGGATCGAAGCGATCATCAAGCTGAGATGGAAGTTTGGCGGCCACCTTCCAGCGATACTGATCACCGCGGATCGCAGCCGCCCCGTGCGGGCAGAAGCCAGCGAAAAGGATATTGCGTTTTTCAACAAGCCGGTCAAACCCGCCGCCTTGCGCGCGCAACTGGCCCGTTGTCACGCAGGACAGGCGGCAGAATAAAGCGGATCGAAGCGCCCGCGCTCAGGATGTGGAGGAAAGTGCCTGAGTGTCTTGCGGCAGTGTGCCGGAAACCTGTCCCTGCCACTCATCGGTTCTGACCTGCGTGATCTTCATCGGATTGGGGTGCGGTTTTCCGAAGAAATAGCCCTGCAGGGTATCGCAGCCCAGTGTGCGCAGTGCATCGACCTGGAACTGGCGCTCGACCCCCTCGGCGGTGACCTCCAGTCCGAGATTGTGCGCAAGGGCAATCACGGCAGAGATGATGGCAAGACCATCGCTGCGTTCACCGATTTCATCCACGAAGGACTTGTCGATCTTGATCTTGTCGAATTTGTACTGGCGCAGATAGGACAGCGACGAATAGCCCGTACCGAAGTCGTCGAGCGAAATCTTGATGCCAAGGTCCCGCAATTTCTCCAGTTTCTCCGGCGCTGAACCGAAGTCGCGCAAAAACACGGATTCGGTTATTTCGAGAACCAGACGCTCGGGCGGAAATCCGGTCTCGTCGAGCACGGTTGCGATGTGCCCAACAAGGTTCGGATCTATGAACTGAACCGGTGACAGGTTGACCGCAACGCTCTCGAGCTCGGGACATTGTGCGGCTGCGGTGCAAGCCTTTCTCAGGACCCAGTTTCCAAGTTGAAGAATGAGGCCGGCCTGTTCCGCGATCGGAATGAACGTGTCCGGGGTGACTTCACCGCGCGTCGGGTGGAACCAGCGGACCAATACTTCGCTTGAGACGACCTTGCCGGACCGCGCATTCACAATCGGTTGGAATTCGACGCTCAGCTTTCCGTACTCGAAAGCCTCGCGCAAGTCCGCTTCCAACTCGCGGCGTTCACGCACCTCGCGCTCCATATCGCTTTCAAACGCAAGTGCACGGCCGCGGCCGCTTTCCTTGGCCTTATAAAGCGCAATATCCGCCTTGCGCATCAGGTCGTCGACGGTGTCGCCCTTGTCGCGCAAGCGCGTAAAGCCAACAGTCGCGCCAATTGCAAAGTCACGTCTGCCGATCCTGAAAGGCTTTCGGGTCACATTGACAAGTTCTTCGGCAAACGCACCGGCGGCCTGATCGCTGACGAAGCTCCCCAGCGCTGCAAATTCGTCCCCGCCGAACCGCGCCAACACAGTCCTGCCCTCGCTGAGCGCCGTGAACCTGGCGGCCACCTGCTTCAATAATTCGTCACCGGCGGGGGGGCCGCTGGTATCGTTGACGACCTTGAAATTGTCCAGGTCGATCAGAAACAGTGTCAGGGTGTTCTGTCCGGACCTGACCTGATCCGCAAGCAGGCTCTCCGCCTCTTTCAGGAACCAGCTCCTGTTGCCGATACCGGTCAGCGAATCGTGTTCGGCAAGATGTGAAACCAGCTCGCTGGCGCGACGTGTTTCGGTGATGTCGGACGCTACACCGCGGTAACCGGCCAGAGACCCGTGATCGTCATAAACCGGTTTTGCGGACAATGACCACCACCGTTCCTCCTCGTTGACGGTCAGTCCGATAACGGCGTCGCGGAAGGACTTTTGCAGATCAATCGACTTTTCCAGTGCGTAGACGGCTCGCCGTGCCTGGTCATTGTCAAGCGAGTAGGCAAGATCAACCATGCGCATCGATTCCAGCTGCGCCCGATTGCGCCCGCTCGCGTGCAGGAACCGGTCGGAGACATTGCGGAAATTCCCTGTGCTGTCGGTTTCCCAGATCCAGTCACTCGACGTTTCCTCGAATTCGTTCAAGAGGAGTGCGATCAATTCACCGCGCTGCTCAAGCTCGGCTTCGGCAAGAAAGTGCGATGCGAACAGCCAGCCCGCAGCTGTGGTGCTGCCCACGACGATAAAGGCATAGCTCGTCAGCAGGAACAGGAGCGGCCACATCATCACGCTTTGGTCGATCACGAGTGCTGTGACGGCAGCTGCGTAGAGAATGGCTACCCAGCGAAAGGCTGCCTGCGGCACCGTCGCAAGTGCAAAGCCGCCGCCGCAGATCATGCCCGTCGTGACGCAGGAGGCGATCCAGATCGCGTTCAGGTTTCCACTGGCAAAGGCCGCGATCGGAACGACTGCCCAAAGCGCGCTCAATATGGTTGCATGGCGTACGGCAGCGGACAGTGCCCCACGAGAGGCCAGTTCAATCGGCGAGCGTTTCGAAAGCAGCCACTTGACCGTCGTTATTGCCATGAGGCTAACGACTGCGCACAGCCACGCAACCACGTAGGGGGCGGGAAGCTCCTGTGCCAGAACCGGCGTTACGACAATTGCATTGACGATATTCGCCAAGACAGTGAGTGGCGTGAGACGGGCAATGCTCGAGATCTGCGCCGCCCGAACCCTGCAGGCGAGATACTGCTCGACAACGGGATGCCCGAAGGCAAGCAGCAGGGCCCTATCCGGACTGGAGCTGGATTGCTCGCGCGCCTCCGCTGCCGCAGACTTGAGACGGGCCCCCGGTGACACAAACGCCATACAGATCGTCTTTAGGATCAGTCTCCAATTGGCGCCGGGCCGCATCTCGTCTCCGCATCTGCTACTCTTTACTGTGTGCGCCACAGCTCAATCAGTCACAGTGCTACAACCATTCCCTGAAATTCCGGTAAAGAGGCTTCGCGGATTTTTGGAATTTTCTGAAACATTTAAAGAATTTAGAGCTAATTTCCGTTTACCTTAACAAACTTGACCCTGCCGCATCAGCCGGATGAAAAAAGCAAAACGGCCGGAGTGTCCAAGCACTCCAGCCGCCTTTTCAGAAGTCAGTTTGATCGCTCACGCACCGACGTCAGGCGCCGGCTGCTTCCTGCTCCTCGCCCCCAAGCTGCCATTGCCCGGCTTCGATCTTGGACGCTGCGATAACGGCCTGTGTACGGCTTTCGACACCGAGTTTTTGCAAAATCGCTGAAACGTGTGCCTTCACTGTCGCCTCCGACACAGACAGCTCATAGGCAATCTGCTTGTTCAGCAAACCTTCCGACAACATCATGAGAACCCGAACCTGCTGCGGTGTCAGTGTCGACAGGCGCTGTACAAGGTCGTCGCTGCCGTCATCGGCTTTCAGATCGACATCAGGCGGGGTCCACATGTTGCCTGACATGACTTCGGAGATCGCCTGGCGGATAACTTCGATGCCGTGCGACTTGGGTATGAAACCGGATGCGCCGAACTCTATCGCGCGCCGGATCGCCTGTGGTTCCTCATTCGCCGAAACGACAACAACCGGAACGCCGGCATATTGCGCGCGCAGATACATCAAGCCCGAAAAGCCCCGCATCCCAGGCATGGTCAGGTCCAGAAGGATCAGGTCCGCGTCGCCATCCTGCTCCAGGCGTGCCGTTACGTCTTCGAGAGCTCCCGCCTCTTCGATGGACGCCTCGGGATACTGCGATTCCAGTGTCTGACGGAGCGCTCCTCGAAACAGGGGGTGATCATCTGCGATTATGAATCGATACGAAGTCGACGACACGTTGCTTTTCCTCCCTCAACGGTCATTTTTCCCGCCTTGCCAACCCGGCCATGCCGAGCGCTCCGTTCGTCGTATGCGCTTCCAGGCTTGTTTTTGGCTTCTCGGTTCGCATTGCGGCCTCTTCGAAGTATGTTTGCATCATGGGTTGCACGCAAGTCAAACAATGCTTTTGCTCCACATATGCACGACTTGCGGCCCCCTTGCGCGCTCCCAAAACGGTATTTCATTGTATCTAGCGGCATCTCGCGCAATAGAACGCTGCAATAGATCTCTTGTGACGCAGTGCAACTACCAGTTTAATTTCAAACTTCCGCAGCGGTGTCAGTTCTTGTGTTAATAATCCGGCCGCCAGCAAAACAATTTTTTCCACAGACTGCATTTCTTATTGATAATCTTTCAAAAGAGAGCAACTAATAAACTTGAACGACTTTTCAAAAACTAATTAATCACTGAGCATACGAATTTACAGAATGACCATTAAAGCCACTCTATTTTCATTTGTGAATCGCTGGGAATGCGACGAAAACGATCA
>Ga0207422_1003591_pt1 | contig 15085 bp, 15 predicted proteins | sample MarCyaLeptolynsp_FD_187757 | JGI IMG/M metagenome (GOLD analysis project Ga0207422, IMG submission 187757) | Marine cyanobacterial communities from Panama - species 1 Leptolyngbya sp. (SPAdes) | ecosystem: Environmental > Aquatic > Marine > Unclassified | place: Panama: Panama City | collected...
CGCGCCGGCGATCAGGATGATGCCATCGGCCCCGACCACGTCGGTCACGCCGCCGGCTCCCATCAGGTCACCGAGATCGGTTTCCGTCCAGGTCATGGCATCGGCGGACGAGTAGACGATGCTGCCGCCCGGGTACGAGACCGCGTTGCCCACGTAGACTCCGTTCTCGAACGCGCCGGGCGGCCGGGGCGTGGAAGCGTCCTGCAGGGCACCCGGGAGGGGACCTTCGCCCTGCAAGGTCCACATCGTCCCATCGTCCGAGGTCCACAGCCTCGCGTTGGCTCCCGCAGCCGTCCACACCCAGAAGCTGCCGTCGGTGTACTCGACGCGGCCGAGCTGTTCGTCGGCATCGCCGAGCATGATCGGGGACCATGCGACGCCGTCGGGTGACACCGAACACTCGAAGTTGCCGAACGCGACCGCGGCTCCGCACACGACCACGAGTCCCTCGCCGCCGGCCATGACGACGCCGACGACCGCGTTGGCGGGCAGCGTGACGGGATCCCAGCCGTCGCCGTCGTCCGAGCGCGACAGTCCGCTCGCCGCGGCATCGGTGCCGAGCCACGCGTAGAAGGCATCGCCGGAGTAGGTGAGGCCGCGGATCGTGTCGCCCGCGGAGTCGACCTCCTGCCACACGTCGCCGGTCGAGTTGGTCGAGCGAATGGTCGTCCCGCCGAAGCTGCCGGCGACGAAGCGATCGCCACCCGCGGCGAGGGCCAGAAAGGTCGAGTTGACCGGGGACATCACCGTCTCCCAGTCGGTGCCGTCGTCGGAGCGCACGATCTTTCCGAACGCTCCGACCGCGACGAAACCACCCATGCCTACGGCTCCGGTGTCGGTGCCGCTGCTGTCGGTCGAGTCGCCAGTCGTCGAGTCGCCGGTCGTCGAGTCGCCGCCGGTTGTCGAGTCACCGTCGGTCGTCGAGTCGTCGTCGTCATCGTCGTCATCGTCGTTGTCGTCCTCGCCCGTCGAGTCGCTGACGTCCGAAGTCGTCGGATCGTCGCCCGTCGTGTCGTCCCCGGTCGTGGCGGTCATGCCGGTCATGGTCGCCATACCGGTCATGGTCATGCCGGTCATGCTCGTCATGCCGGTGCTCGTGGACTCGGTCCCGCCCCCGTCCGTCGCACTCGAATCGTCCCCACACGAGATGAGCAGCGCAGCACAAAGAGCAAAGCGAAACGACCGGGGGCAATCCAACATGGCCCCGAGCATCGCATACCGGACCGTGCGAGCACGCGGCCGCATTGTGGGTGCACCGCCTCCCTCGTGGGCGCATGGACTCCGTCCGACTTCTGGGCGAACCTCCTGCCACCGCTCCGCGATGAAGAAGACGATTGTCGGCCTTGGAATCCTGCTCTCTCTTGCGGCGTGTGGTGACAAGCGCGCTGCGCTGCCCTCCACGCAGTCGCCGTTGGGACTCGAGCGGGTGGTGCTCTACCGCAACGGGATTGGTTACTTCGAGCGCCACGGCGAGGTCGCGGACGACATCCTCCGGATTCGCGTGCGGCGGGACCAGGTCGACGATCTGCTCAAGAGCCTGACCGTGATCGACGAGAGCGGTCGTGCGCTCAGTGTGTCGATGCCGCTGGACCCGGAAAGCTGGGCCTCGGCGGCGCTGTCCTCGCTCGAGCCCGGACGTGGCAGCTTGGCGCAGGTCCTCGACGGCCTGCGCGGCACCCAGGTCATGCTCCACACCACGGTCGGGCGTCTGCGCGGCCGCATCGTGATGGTCGAAAAGCTGATCGAGGAACCCGCAAGCCGCCGCCGCGACGAGCCCCGTGGGCCGCAGCTGCGCGACTACAAGGTCACGCTACTCGAAGGCGATCGCCTCAAGACGGTGCAGCTCTCGAAGGTCAACGACGTCACGCTGCTCGACGGCGACCTCGCGATGCAGCTCAACCGCCGCCTCGACGCGAGTGCCGGCGAAGGCATGTTCCAGCAGATCGAGGTCGCAATCCGGCTCGCCGGTGCCGACAAGCACAAGCTCAAGGTCAGCTACGTCGTCGCCGCCCCGATGTGGAAGCCGACCTATCGCGTCGTGCTGCCCGAGCAGGGCGACGGTTCGGCACTGCTGCAGGGCTGGGCGGTCGTCGACAACACCAGCGGCGAGGACTGGAACTCGGTCGATCTGGCGCTGACCTCCGGCGAGCCGATCGCGTTCGAGTACGACCTGCACACCCCGCGCACCGTGGGCCGAGCCGATCTCACGGAGTCGGGGGTTCGCAAGCGCGCCATCGTGGCGATGGGCGAGACCACCTGGGAAGAAGAGCCCGAGGAGGTCGAGGAAGAGGCAAAGCTCGCGGAGGCGGACTTCGACGACGAAGACATGGCCTTCAACGAGGGCGGCGGCGGGATGGGCCGCCGCGAGGTTCGGGCCAAGGATCGCAAGGCCAAGAAGAAGCGCAGCAGCATGGCCACGCAGTCCGCTCCCGGTGGTCCGGTCGGGGGCATGAGCGCATCGAAGCCCGAGCCCGCGCCCGCGCCCGCCGACGGCGTCGCCCTCGAGGCCCTGCGCCGCAGCACCCAGGCCTCGGCCCGCGCCCAGCAGGTGAGCGGGCAGACGCGCTTCGTCCTCCAGGACGAGGTCACCGTCCCCAACGGCTCCTCGACGATGGTCGCGGTCCTCAACGAGACCGTCGACGCCGAGCAGACCTTCCTCTACCGACCGGGTGGCGCCGGCATCGGCTACGAATCCAACCCGTACCGCGTGGTGCGGTTCAAGAACACCAGCGGCTTCGTGCTCGAACCCGGACCGATCAGCATCTACGCCGGCGGCAGCTTCGTGGGTGAGGGATTGTCGGAGGCCGTCGGTGCCAACACCAGCGCGACGGTGCCGTTCGCGGTCGAGCCCTCGATCATCGTCTCGTCGAGCCTGCGCCACGAGGGCGGGGAGATGCAGATCGTTCGCATCGTCCGCGGTGTGCTCGAGGTGGAGAACTTCTCGCGCGCTGAGACCACCTGGACGGTCCGCGGTCGTGACAAGGACGGCTACACGGTGCTCGTGCGACAGAACAAGTCAGGCAGCGCCTACGAGCTTCAGGCGCCCCCCAAGGGCACCGAGACGCTACCCAACGCCTACTTGATCCCCGTCGCGGTGCCCAAGGGCAAGGTCGAAGGGCGGCTCAAGGTCGTGGAGCAGACCCCGTCGCGCACGACGCTGACGATCTGGGACGGTCGCGCCGTCGGCTTGCTCGACAAGCTCATGGTGCACACGTCGGTCACCCCCGAAATCCGCAAGATGCTCCAGCCGATCGTGGAGCTGCGCCGCGAAATCGGAAAGATCGACACCGAGATCGCCGGCCTGCAGACGCAGAAGGTCGAGGCCAACCAGCGCCTGGACGAGACGCGCAAGAACCTCGAAGCGATCAAGAAGGACCCGGCGGCCACGGCGCTGCGCAAGAAGCTGTCGGCGCGTATGGACGAGTTCTCCAAGCAGGGCGACGAGCTCGCCCGTCGCATCGTGGAGCTTCAGAGCACGCGGCTCGAGAAGAAGATCGAGCTCGACGACATGCTCGAGAACGTCGACTTTCGCACCACCCCGACCGAGAAAAAGGGCGAGCCGCCCAAGGGGTGAAGCATTTCGCAACACCGGCGACGCGAGCGGTCGTCACCGAGTGTGATGGTTTCGTAAAGGCCGGTGATGACGGCCACTAAGCGGGGGTAAACCGCGTAGCGAATCGGCGCCTGCGGGGTACAACCACTACGTGACTACGATCGTCATGTTGGTGCTCGCCAGCGCCTTCGTCCTCACCATCCTGGCCTACCTGACGGTGGAGAAGGATTGGCGGGACGATGTGGGCGGGCCGGCGGCCTCGGCGTCGACGTCCATGCTCGCTCGTGTGGGTTCGACGACGCGCGGCCGCATCCGCTGGCGCTGAGCGGCCAGAAGGCGTTTCGCAGGCCTGCCCCCCGGGCGGCGCCTGACGCGTGTTACCGTTTTCGCCCTCGGGAGCACGCATGTCGAACATCCGCCTTCAGATCGGACAAGCCTCCGTCAGCCTCGATGCCGGTAACCCTCGCGTGACCATCGGTCGCGATGAGAGCCACGCGTCGCTGGTGGCGCCGGACCCGACGGTGTCGCGCCGTCACTGCGAGGTTTACACCGAGAACGGCCGGGCGTTCATTCGCGACATGGGCTCCTCGAACGGGACGTGGGTCAACGGATCGCCCGTCTCACAGCAGCCGATCGAGCTGTCGCCCAACCAGCAGGTCTTCGTCGGACACCTTCCGCTCTTGGTCGAGTGGACCGGCGGCGGCAACGACGGCGCCACCGTGATGGGAGCGATGCCCGCCGAGCTCCTCGCGCTGATCAACAAGCGCAAGGCGGAGGCGGTGCAGCAGCAGCAGATGCCGGCTGTGTCCGCACCGTCGTCGTCGCCGTCGCAGGTGACCAATGCCGACACGGCGCACGGCACGATGAACTACCGGCACCAGGGCAGCAACAACAACGGTGTGCTGCTCATCGCGCTGCCGGGCGACACGTTCCAGAACGACACGCAGATCGAGGGCTTTCTCGAGTTCACCGCGATGGACGACGAGACGGTCAACGAGATCAGCGTCGAGCTCGTCGAGATTCACCGCAAGGGCGCCAAGAAGGGGCACGTTTGGGATCGGGTGTTGGTCAAGAAAGGTCCCTGGAAGACCAAGACCAACGACAAGGTCCCGATGCCGTTTCAGCTACGTGTACCCTCGGCGACCTCGATCACCAGCCCGGACGTGCGCTGGGAGATCCGGGGCGACGTAGATATCGCCTGGGCCTACGACGTCGAGTGCGACGTGCCCATCAACATGCGCAACGTCGACGTGGAGAAGATTCGCGACGCGATGGGCATGCTCGACATGCGGATCGAAAAGCTCGACTCCAAGCCGCTGGGGCAGCAGTTCAACCTGATCTTCCAGCCGCCGGCGCAGTGGCGTCAGCAGTGGAACATCGACCGCGTCGTGGTGGACGTGCAGTATCTCGGCACGAACATCGAGGTCGACATCTTGGTCGACAAGAAGGGCGCCTTCTCCAAGGACCGTCGGTCGAAGTCGACCCTGGAGCTGTCGCAACTTCGTTCGCTGTCGACGACCGACCTCGGGCACCAGCTCCAGGCCGTCATCAGCCGCATGCTCTCGCTCGAGTAGCGGCAGCAGCGTGCAGAGTCGGTGGCGCCATGTTCGCGTTGCCGCCATGTCTGCTTCGGGGCTCAGCCCGCGTGGTAGGCTCCTCATGTGGAAGCTGGGCGGCTCGGGGCGATCGCGCTCCTGCTCTGTTCGTGCGCCGTGGAAAACCCGCTGTTCGGTGTCGGTGCTGAAGGGGACGGCGGGAGCGTAGCGACGGAAGGTTCCCCCGACGGCGGGAGCACGAGGGCGGGCGGCGTCGGAGGCAGTCGGGGCGCGACCGGCGATGACGACGACGACGACGACGACGACGCCAAAGACGACGACGACGACGACGACGACGACGACGACGACGAGACGGACGACGCTCCGGTCGACAGTGGCGACGATTCAGGCATACCGGAGGAGTGCGTCGTCGAACCCGTGCCTGTTCTGGCGGACACTTTCATCGATGGAACCGCGGCGTGCCCCGGCGTGGGGTTTTGCGACTCGCTGGACTTCGGAGGCACGCCGATCCGGCTGATCGGTGAGGAGGGCAGTCGTGCCTCGGTCTATGTCGTGCAGTTCGAGTCGTTCGCGATTCCCAAGGGTACCGAGCTGGTCGCCGCCGAGGTGTTCGTGCCGCTGGCGGTTGGTGCCTTGGATGCGACGGCGACCGCGTTTCCCGTTCCGCTTCCAGTCGAGTTTGGAAACGCCGACGAGCAGCCGACGATCGGCGCGTCGACGTGGAGTCACATGCAGTACGACGCCGTACCGTGGGTCGATCCAGCCTCGATGGAGGACGTGTCGGATTTCGGCGACGTCATGGATTGGGCCTACAGCGAGGACGTCGTCGGGACCGCGGTCGTCGACGTGTCCGAAGATCTGCTCGACAACCCGTACGGCTACGCGTTCGAGCTTCCCGAGCACATGTTGCCGGCACTCATGATCGCCACACAGGCTGGAATCCCGATCCGACTCGGACTGACCACGGACGATCCGTTCAATGGATGGCAGGTCATTGCCGGGGGCGCAGTGCTGGAGATTGTGCTGTGCCAGCGGTGAGCGGGCGGGTGCTTGCTGCTCTCGGCTTTGCTTCGCTGCTGGGATGCGCGCGAGAGAACCCGCTCTACGGCAACGAGACGGAGTCCACCGGCACCACCGTCGAAGTCTCGACCGGGACGACCGCGGGGCCACCGGACGACACGACCACGACGACGAATGACGTCACCACCTCGGGCCTCGACGGGACCGGAACCGTGCTCGATGACGGAACGTCCTCTTCGGACGGCACGACGGGGGTGATCCTGGATGTCGGCCCGGGCGCGTGCCGCGACACCCGGCTGTTCACCGTCGTCGCCGACACGACCGCGGATATCTTTGTCGATTCGCGCGATATGTGTGGAGGGGTCTGCTCGGAGCTCCACTTCGGCGGCACCCCAATGCGTGGCGTGGGCGGATTGCCTGGCCGTTCCACGTACTTGATGCGTTTTCCCGGTGGCTTGCTCCGGCCCAATGACACCGTCAAGGGAGCCACGCTGCGGGTCCCGTTGCTCGACCCCGAGCTGATCGATGCCGAGCTCGCCGCCTACGCCGTGCCGTCGTCGTTCATCGAGGCCAACGCAGACGGCGAGCTGGTCCAAGATGCGTCGACGTTCACCCACTTCGCGTACGGCACCGGCACGTGGAGTCGTGGGGACCGGATGGGCGTGTTCTCGATCTTCGCACCGTGGGCGACGGACAACGATTTCAGGTCCACCCGGGTGATCGCGCCGGGTGACATCGAGGGAGGCGCTTCGCCGATGATCTCGATCATGCTGGACGGGAGCCTGCCCGCGTGGGTCATCGAGCAGGCTTCCACGCCGGACGAGTTCACGCTCGCGCTGACGAGCAACGACCCAGACGGTGACGTCTGGGTGCTTGCGCGTGGGGGGACGGCCGAGCCCGCAACCCTCGTGCTCGAGGTCTGCCGGCCGTGAGTCTCAGCCCGAGGTGGAAAACGAGCCGACGCCCGAGGTCGCGGTCGGGTCGATGAAGCCGCCCGTGTCGAACGCACCCGACTCGCCGAAGTCGCCGCTGTCGCTGGCGAACTCGCACTCCAGTGTGGCACCGCTGGTGATGCTCAGGGTGAAGTTGCCGACGGCACCGGCGTAGCCGTCGACGACGATGAAGTACGTCTGGCCCATGTTTGCGGTGAGCTCGAGCCCGGACTCCAGGTCAAAACAGTCGTCGTTACATTCGAGGACTTCGCTCCCGCACACGGGGTCGTGCACGGTGAGGAACGTGTCGTAGGACGAGCCCTCGAGGCTGAGGGTGTAGACGCCGGTCGCCGGCGCGGTCCAGGACACCACGTAGTCGTCGCCCGGACCCTCGCCGCCGAGGTTGCCGGGTCCGCTCTTGCCACCCGGTGCACCGCCTCCCGGCGCGCCGCCGCCATCGTCTTCGCCGAACGTGTCACCGGGTCCAATGAAGGCGATCCCGCTGTCGAAACCACCGGTGCCCACGCCGTAGCACTCCTCCCAATCGAAGTCGTCACCCTGGCCGACGGTGGAGCCCGACGCGACGGCGTCGCCGAGCGCCATGCCGATGTCCTCGTCGACGCAGTCTCCACTGCCGCCGGTGGTTCCGGAGTCCGAGCTCTCCGAGCCCGATGTCGTGCCGGTGGAGTCCGTCGAGTCGCCGGAGTCCGAGGAGTCCGACCCCGTCGTGCTCGTATCGGGGACGGCGGTGGTGCCCGTGTCGACGGATGCCGTGGTGCCCGTGTCGACGGATGCGGTGGTCCCTGTGTCCATCGACATCGTGGTCATCGCCGTGGTCATCGACATCGTGGTCATGCCCGCAGTGGTATCCGAGTCCGAGCTGCTGCTGGACTCGGTACCACCGGAGCTCGCGTCGTCAGCGCAAGCAACTCCCAGCAAACAGACAACACCCAGCCCAACGATCGACTTCGTTTTCAACACCATCATCATTCGTTCCATCGGGCGCATCGCCCGTGCCTTACATGTCCATCCCGACTCAAATCCATCGTTGCCGCGTGATGGTTCGTCTCACGCCCAACGGGAGCGGGAGTTTCCCGGGAAGGACGCGGGAGATTTCGGACGTCGTTTACTTGGGCACCGCGAGCCCTGCAGGGCAGATCACGCGGGTCGATGGCGGCGGCGGGCAGTCCTCGCCTTCGTCGCACTTCGCCTCGCCCTTTTGCCAGCAGGTGCGGTCGCGTCGACGATAGACCTCGGCCTTCTTGGGGGCCCGGGGGAGCTGGAGCTCCTTGGGGCACTTGATCTTCTCGGGCGGCGGCGGGTTGCAGTGCTTGCCCGGGGCGCACTTCTTGTCCACCTGGGACACGCAGGTGCCGTCGGCGTCGAGGAGGACCGTCTTGTTCCCGTCCGTGATGCGGTTCTTGGGCGGCTTGAAGGGATCGACCTCTTCGGGCTTGGGTGGTCCGGCTTCCTTGGTGTCGCCCTTGCCGTCAGCCTTGGTGTCACCCTTGCCGTCCTCGGGGACGGGAAGGGGAGGCGGATTCTTGTGCACGCGCTCGGGCTTTTTGGCGTCTTTCCCCTCCTTGGCGTCCTTGGCCTGCTTGCCATCCTTGGAGTCTTTGCCGTCGGCCTTCTTCGACTTGGCGTCGGCGACTTCGGTTTTGCTCGAGTCGCACGCCCCGAAGGCGGCGAGGGAGATCGTGACGACGAACGGAGCAGCGAGCGCACGGCGTGCCATCGCCGCCCAGGCTAGCAGGGCGGGCCTCGGATTGACTAGCCGGCCTTGAGCACCTTGCGCTGCCCGTTCGCCACCGTGACCGACTGCGTGATCATCTTGCCGTCCGACCAGTGCCACTTGACCGTATGTCGGCCCGGAGTGACCGCGACGTCGCCCTGCGGCGTGGAGCCGATGAACTTGCCGTCGACGTAGACCTTCGCCGGTTTGGCGCCCATGTTCGTCCCAATCAGCAGGGTCGCAGTCATCGCCTTCGCCGACTTTCGCTTCTCCTTGGGCTCGAGCACCGCGTCTGTGCCCTTGGAGTCCACGCCGGCCTTCGGACGCGGCTTGGGCGATCGAGGGTCGGGCTCGAGCACGACGTCGATGAACTGCGCCGAGCGCCCGGAAAAGCCGATTCGAAGCCTGCGCTCGAGGTGGTGCGGTGCTTTCGCCACGAGGAAGTAGTCGGTCTCGCGGTCTCTCTCCAGCAAGAAGGTCTGCCCCACCGGGCGTCGTGTCGTCCCGCTCTCCGAAACGGCCTCGAGCTCGAGCTCGATCGTGGGGGGCGTCAGCTCGGTCGACACCATCACGGACTTCTCCGCCAGGTGAACGTCGACCGTGGCTGCGGCCGGGACCTCGACGGTGCGCTTCACCGACAGCCGACCCGGTGCGGAGAACTCGAGCTCGATGGTCTTGCCGACCTCGACCCCGCTGACGATGAACGGGCTCGAACCACCGAGGGGCTTGCCGTCGACGAGGATCTCCGCCTCGTCGGGATCGACGTTGAGCGTGAGCACACCCAGCTCCGGCATGGCCCTTGGGACCGCCGCGGGCTCGGACTCCGTTGGGGCCGGACCTGGACCGATCGCTTCGACGGGGACCGGTGCCGCCGGAGTCCGCGTCAGCGCGAGCCAAGCGACGACGAGCGCCGCTGCTGCCACTCCCGCGAGCAACGGCACGATCAACGAGTTGGGGCGGCGGAACGGTTTTGCGGCCGGGGCGGCGGCGTCGATCTGGCTCATGATCGCGTTCTCCAGGTCGCTCGGGGGTTCGGGTACCTCCCACGCGTCGAGCAGCGCGCGCGGGGGCAGTTCGTCATCGGCATCCCACTGCATGGGGGCCTCCTTTGAGGTACGCGTCCCACAGTTCGCCGAGGTGACCTCGGAGCGTCTCGCGGGCGCGGGAAAGTCGGGACTTCACGGTGCCGAGCTCGACGTCGAGTGCGTCGGCGATCTCCGGCATGGTCAGTTCGTGGTACGCGCGAAGCACAAAGGTCGCGCGGATTTCGGGGCCGAGGGTCTGCACGGCTCTGGCGACTTGCGTGCCGATCTCGGCGCGAGCGAGCTGGGACTCGGGGCTGCTGGGCGGCGCCGGATCGGGCAGCGCGGCGAGATGCGTTGCCCGGGTGCGTTGCCGACGAAGATGATCGATCGCCGTTCTCGCCGCGATGCCGACAATCCACGTGGACAAGCGCGCCGCGCCGTTCGGATCGAAGCGCCCGAGGCTCTTCATGACGCGCACGAAGGTGTCCTGTGTGACGTCCTCGGCGTTCGAGCTGCCGGCGACGCGATAGGCGAGCTGGTGGACGCGGCCTTGATAGCAGCGCACGAGCGCGACGATCGCCACGCGATCGCCCTGTTGAGCGGCGAGGACGGAGGCCTCGTCCAGCTCGCGCGGTGTCGCGCCCGGCATCATCGTCACTCTCGCACGCCGACCCCAAAGGGTTCCGTGCGCCCCAAAAAAACTCAGACGGGCGGCGGAGCCCGAAATGGGCGGTGCGTGTAGTACTTCGGCCGCGAATCGAGCCGCACGTGGACCCATGCCACGCCGAGCCCCGACGTGCTCAGCCAAAGCGGCGCGGCCCTCGAGGTGAGGCGCTCGGAAACGGCCTCGGCGGTGGCCTGCCACAGGGCGTCGACCTGCTCCGCGGGAGCTCTTCGTACGAAGGCCGCCAGGTGGGGATAGGCCTCGTCGCCCACGAGCGCGGTGGGCACGACGAGGCGGGCGTCGCCGCCGAGGTTGGCAAAGGTGCGAATCGACTCCGGTGCGCTACGCCCGAGGTGCTCGTCGAACGCTTCCGAGCTCGGCGTCATCCGACCCAGCGCTGGTGCGCCGACGAGGACCATCTCGAATGGGCGGTCGGTCGTCGCGGCCGAGACCGGATTGCACTCCCAGAAGAACGCCTCGAGCGAAGACCCGGCCAGCCGATCACTGAATCGCGCGCGAAACGATCCGTCGTTCGCCAACGCCTCGATCACCGCGGCCCACGAGGCCACGCTCGAGCCGAGACGCGCCCGGAATCGGGTCCCGCCCGGAAGCGGAAGCTGATCGAAGTCAATCACGGCGGACCTCGCCGGGAAGTTGACCACGTCAGGCGGTCATTGGCACGGCCACATCGCAGAAAGGTCGTCTGCGCGGCGATACATCCATCGGTTGAAGTCGCGATCTTCTTGGTCGGTGCGGTCGCGATGCAGCAGGTCGAATGCCTCGCCCTCCGGATCGAGCGCGATCAGCACGAAGAAGTCCTCGCGGTCTTGTCCGCAGTCGGCGTCGAGCCGAAAGACGTCGACGGCCTCCTCGATCTGCTCGTCCGGGATCCCCATTGCGTCCCGCAGGGGGCTGCAGGCTCGCGTCGCTCCCATCAGCCGCTTCATCTCGGCCTCGAACGCTTGCGGGGTCGGTGGCGGCGTCGCCGGACGCAGCGCCGCGGTACACGGGTACTCGGTGCAGTCGACGAGCTCGAGCTCGGCCCCGATGTCGCACTCGGGAGGGCTTGTTCGACCGCGTCGGGCCACTGATCCGCCGACTCGACCGAGTCTTCGTCGGGCCAGTCTTGGCGCACGGCGGTTCGCTCGCGTCGCGCCTCGGCGAGCTCGGTCTCACACCAGCGGGCGCGCAGCTCGAGCGCGTCGCAGTCTTCACCCTCGTCCGCGATCGGTCGCTGCCTCGCCGCACACACCAAGCCGCCCACCGTTCGGGCGACCTTGGCTTTGGTCTCGGGCTTGGGCGCGGGTACGGGTTTGGCTTCCCTCGGCTCAGGCTCCGCGGCTCGGGTCCCTACGGCGTATCCGAGCAGTCCGCACCCCGCGCCGACCACGATGGCGATGGTCATCGATCGCACGGCGCAAAGTGTTGGGCCGACCCGCGTGCGCGTCAGGTGATCTGAAGCACCACGACGGCAATGATCCCCGCGCACGCTGTTATCGACCCGGCTCGAACGCCTTGTGGGGGTCGGGGTATAAGCCCGGCATGCAACGCCTCGCGCTGGTCATCGCCTCCGTCGCGCTCATGTCCTGCAACAAGGACACGCCGCCCACCGAGACGCCACAGAGCAGCACCGCCGCCGCGACGCCGGCCGCCGACGAGACCACCGAGCCGGCCGAAGAGACCCCCGCCGAGGATCCCGAGGCCGCCAAGAAGGCCGAGGAAGAGGCCGCGGCCAAGAAGCTGCAGGAGCAGCTCGACAAGCGTCTTGCGGCCGCCGAGGCCAAGGCCGAGAAGGTCAAGGCACGCTGGACCCCGGAGGTGGTGACCGCCTTCGAGAAGATGCGCGACAAGAAGTACGGCAACGACAAGAAGCGCATGAAGGCGGTGCTCGCGAGCAAGCACCGCGCCCCTGGCAACGCCGACCGCGACAAGTTCCGTCATCCCGCCGAGACGCTGAAGTTCTTCGGCCTCAAGCGGAACATGAAGGTGTTCGAGATCGGTCAGGGCGCCGGCTGGTACACCGAGGTGCTTGCGCCGTACCTCGCCGAGGGCGGGCAGCTCTACCTCGCCGGCTACGACGAGAAGGCCGAAGACCCGCAGATGGCGTTCGGCGCCAAGGCGATGAAGCTGTTCCTCGAGTCGCCCGGATCGCTGTACTCCAACGTGGAGACGGTGGCGCAGGGCGGTCGCGACGAGCCGATGAACCTCGGCCCCGACGGCTCGCTCGACATGGTCCTCGTCATTCGCATGTTCCACAACGTGCATCGCTTCGGGCTGTGGGACCGCTACCTGACCTCGGCGCACAAGTCCCTCAAGGACGGTGGTGTGCTCGCGGTCGTGCAGCACCGCGCGGCCGAAGGCGCCGATCCGGAGGAGAGCGCGAAGAAGGGCTACCTGCCCGAGAAGTGGCTCATCGAGAAGATCGAGGGCTACGGCTTCAAGCTCGACAAGAAATCCGAGATCAACGCCAACAAGAAAGACACCAAGGACTACGAGCAGGGCGTGTGGACCCTGCCGCCGAGCTTCGCGTTGGGCGACAAAGACAAGGCCAAGTACGAGGGCATCGGCGAGAGCGATCGCGCCACCCTGCGGTTCGTGAAGGTCGCGAAGTAGACGCGGTCAGTCCTTGGGCAGGACCTCGTCGGCGCGGAGCTCGAGGGGGTCCGGGTCCGGGCCCTCCGAGCACACGCACGCCACGAAGGCGTGCTTGCCCGAGCCCGGGGGGTCTCGCTCTTGCGAGCCCTGAATCTTGCCGGCCTGGTAGCCACGTTCGACGCACAGCTGCTCGCAGGCACTACGCCGCTTGGCGTCGCCCGCCGCCACACCCGCGAACGCTCCGCACGTGCCAAGCAGCGCCATCACGCCGCCGAGCAGGAGCAGGCCGCGCTTGGTCTTGCCTTGCCCGCCCGCCAGCACGTCGCTGATCACGCCGAGCTGCTTGCTCTTGGCGACGCCGCCGGCGCTGAAGACGACGTACATCAGCACCAGCACGCCGCACATGAACAGCACGGCACCAGGAACCATCGGAGGGACTTCCGCGAGCACGCCCACTCAGCCTAGCAGATGGAACAGTGTGTTCCGCGCCGCGGGGTTGGCTCCGAGAGGGTCAGGCTTACCCTCCCGCCATGACTCAGCGCAGCATCGAGACCGTTTTCCGCGCAATCCCGACCAGTGACGGGGCCGGCGTTCGACTCGCGCGCAGCCTGGGCACGCCCAAGCTGCCGGCGCTCGACCCGTTCCTGATGCTGGACGAGTTTCGCTCCGACAACCCGGGCGACTACATCGCGGGCTTTCCGTCTCACCCGCACCGCGGGTTCGAGACGGTGACGATCATGCTCGCCGGGTCCATGCAGCACAAAGACAGCGTCGGCAACACGGGGGACCTGTCGGCGGGCAGCGTGCAGTGGATGACCGCCGGTCGCGGCATCATTCACTCCGAGATGCCGCAGCAGGTCGACGGCCTGATGTGGGGCTTTCAGCTGTGGGTGAACCTGCCGGCCAAGGACAAGATGGTCGAGCCCCGGTACCAGGACATCGATCCTTCCGAGATTCCCACGGTGGACATCCCGGAGGGCAGCGTTCGAGTGCTCGCGGGAACGATGAAGGACGTGACCGGCCCGATCGGCGGCGTGGCCACAGACCCGATCCTGTTCGACGTGACGCTCGAAGCCGGGGCGAGTCTCGACCTCGCCGTCCCCGAGACGCATAACGCGTTCTTGTATCCGTTCGTCGGCGCGGCGACGTTCGGGGACCAGCGGGTCGAGCGCGGGCACATCGTGGCCACCCGTCGCGACGGCGACACCGTCACCGTGACGGCCTCGGACGAAGGCGCCCGCCTGCTGCTCGTCGCCGGCATCCCGATCGGAGAGCCGATCGCCCGCTACGGCCCGTTCGTGATGAACACCGAGGCCGAGCTGGTCAAGGCATTCGAGGACTACCGCGCCGGACGACTGGCGTAGCGCGGTTTTGGCGAGGGCGTTGATCCGGATGGCTGGTGGTGGCGTTTCCACCATCAGTACGATGAAGCTCTCCAAGATCCTCGCCGTCGCCGTTTTTGCTGCTTTCACCGCCGCAGCGCCCGCGTACGCTGCCGTACAGGGGTCCGTGGCCCTCGCGGTCAAGACCGCCGATGGCAAGGCCAAGGTCCGCGCCGCGGTCAAAGACGTGGCCTGGGGTGGCAAGGACGGGGTCGCCCAGTCGAAGTCCGGGACGGTGCGGATCACCGTCGAGCACGGCGCCATCCCCACGGCCACGCTCGCGCAGCTGCAGGACGACAAGGTCCTGATCCCGGAGCTGAACCTCACCGTCGAAGACAGCGCCGCGCCGGCCACCTACCTCAAGTACAAACTCGACCGCTGCTTTGTGAAGAGCTGGTCGACCAGCGGCGACGCCGACGTCATCGAGTTCGGCTACAAGGCCCTCGAGGGCGGCAAGTAGTCCTTACTCGCCGGGGACGCAGCGGCCGTCTTCGGAGCAGACCTCGCCTGCGTCCACGTCGCACTGGACCGAGGTCTCGCACGGCGCGATGCAGATGCCCTCTTCGCAGATGAGCGCGCCACAGTCGTCGTCCGTCTCGCAGTCGCGACACGAGTCCGGGACG
>Ga0207422_1003597_pt1 | contig 15050 bp, 18 predicted proteins | sample MarCyaLeptolynsp_FD_187757 | JGI IMG/M metagenome (GOLD analysis project Ga0207422, IMG submission 187757) | Marine cyanobacterial communities from Panama - species 1 Leptolyngbya sp. (SPAdes) | ecosystem: Environmental > Aquatic > Marine > Unclassified | place: Panama: Panama City | collected...
ATATCATGTCCAATTTGATGAATGCCAACAGCAAAAGTTTTGCTAACGATGCGGATGCCCTCACTTTCCTGCAACAAGTCGATCAAACATTGCCGCAGCTTCCCATGACTATCCCGGAAAATGAACCGATTGCGTTTTTTGAATGATGCAGCAACCCGCCGATCAAATCGGTGAACTCATCGCGCAGCTTGGATACACTGAAGGAGCGATTGTTCTCTTGGGCATGGACTGGTTGGGTTGGGGGCAAACCCTGATTTTCAACTGTGACTTACGAAATGAAGGCGAGACACACGCTTTTACGTGGCGATTTGTGGATTGCAGGGAGATGCGCTGGCAGCATTACGCCCACTCCGATGCAGCCGAAGCCTTCCCAGCAACAGAATTGGTCAATCTGCGGATTGGGCAGGGGCAGCACCGCAAACCCGCGCAATTACTCACGGCGCATTTTGGCTTGTCGGTATCCTATCGGGAGATAGTGGTAGATTAAAATAATGGGGCTAGTCCTCATCACTCAAACGATAGACCACTTCATCTTCAATGACGAGATACACACTATCTTCACTGAATATGCTTACTTCAAATTTCTCGTATATGTTCTCAATTTGATGTATGTGAACCAATTCGCAATATAATCCAAATGAATTGCATTCATATAGCAAAATCGGTTGAGTAGATTCCTGACTAAGCCAAATTGGTTGGCGGTACACATAGTAAAGATTCGACTCATATGTGGTTTCATCAACATAGGTAGGGCGTGTACCTGTTCCCATTACATTGATGGTAAATGCAATCGTAAATGTCAGCATCAGAAATGTGATGAATTTGAGAATCGCATGGTGTAATTTAAATGCAAACTGATGACTGATTATCCAGATGACGCTAGTAAATGTCACGCTCGCCAAGAATATGCCATTATCAATCAAATAGAATTGTATGTTTGTGAAAAGCATGACCAAAGCAGCTAAAGATATTGTGACAATAATAATCGGAAGCCCTGACCAATAGAGATGTCCGAATCCATACATTGCGTATTTATAATTTGGATTGGGGAGCAGCCATCTGTCGGCAAACCCTAATGTAAAAAGGGTAAGCACCGTAGCCGTCAAAGCTCCTAGAACGGCATAATATTGCCATAAACCTACCGCACCAATGAATTCATCCAACCGAAAGAAAAACATCACGCCAAAGCAGAGCACAATCATCAGAAAAGCAACATTGGGATTAAAGCGGTCATCGCCGCGTTTGAGCTTGTCGTCGTTTTTGGCTTTTTGCATTGTGTCTCCTTCCATCTATTTCATTGTAAGCGCAAAATACAAGCGTGTCTGTAAAATTTTATGAATATGTTGCTTGTTGGGCGATTCACGAACCGCTCCTACAGTGCATTGTGCCGTACAATTGGTGGACTAATATTCCCTTAAAATCGCAACGATCTTAATAAATCTAGCGTATACTGAAACAGAATTTAACAACGCAATCTGATTTGAAAGGAACCTCCATGAGACAACTGCGCGTTTTGCTCGTTTTGGGTGTGCTGTTGCTGTTGATCAGCTCCGTGACAGCCATCGAAGAGCGCGATGTTTTCAGCCTTGCACAACATTACCCTGCGGATACACCATTTTACGCGGCTGTCCGCACCGACATTGAATTTGTTGAATCCTTAGATGACTTGTTCCAAATTGTGAAAGATGGTTTTCAGGCGTTTATCCCACCCTCGATCACGTTAGAGGGCTTATTAGATGATGCGTCTGTCGATGCGTTTGGGACCCCATTCGATGAAGCCTTTAGTTGGTTGGGCACAACAGCATCCGTTGGGTATGTCTCGTTCGATGGGTTGATCGATGATGACTTCATGAACGATGATGAAGCTATTTTGATCGCAGTAGAAATAACAGATCAAGCGATGGCGGCGGAATTCTTCCGGCAGATGCTAGATAACGGCTTCAGTACTTACACCGAAGAAGACAGGGATGGGTTTCTTGTCCTCCGTACAGACGGTGATGAATCCGTGATTGCTGTTGGCGATACAGTGGCATATATTGCAGGCACAGATGACATCATCCCATTTAATGCACTGGATGTCAGCCTTGCAGATACAGAACAATTCCAGAACCTGCGTACAGAATTGCCTGCTGAAGTGTACAATGTCTCCCTATATCTTGATGTTGCTCGCTTCCAATCGGCAACCTATTCGCAGTTGGAATTTGCGCCGCTTTTGTTGCGTGACCTCGCAGAAGCCAATGGTCAAATGCTGATGGGTTTCACAGTTCTCGGTGAATCCACCCTCACGATTGATGTGGCGCAGCAAAACGATGTAGTTGGACTCTATGAAAGTATCGGCTTAGAAGGGGATATCCTCGTTACTGATCCGGTGAATCTTGAGTTTGCCAATAACATCCCGGCTGATGCACCGATTGTTTTGCATGGCACAGATTTGGGTCCGTCTATCCTGTATACTTTCGATATCATCCGTCAACTGAGCGACCTTGTGGATGAAAACGGCGGTTTGGGTGAAATCATTGCAGCTTTCCCTGATACTAATTTATCTCAAGAGGATATTGATAATCTCAACAAAGTTGAAATCAAGGGATTCATCGGGTGGTTGAATGCCGGTTTCGCTGGTATGACAGGGCGTAATCTGGAACGGGAAGTGTTGCCTTGGATGGACGGGGACTTTGCCACGTTCATTCGTATTTTGCCGGGCATCGATGAAGAAATACCGATTTTGCCCGATACAGCTTTTCTCATACAAAGTGAAGCGGGTGCTGATGGTCCTGCTGATATGCTGACTGCTGTTATCGAAGCAGCAGAAGTTTATGATACGCCGCACACAATCGAAACGATTGTGGGGAATGACGCACTTGTCTTCCCAACAGTGAAATTGCTCTCACCACAATCTGAGATTGAAGAGCCGCGTGTTGATATTCTATTCAGTAGTAACGACGACTACTTCATCTTTGGTACACGCGAAGGTGTATCCGACGTGCTATTAGCCGATGGCACATTAGCAAATACAGAAGCCTATCAAAACGCATCGGCTTATCTACTGGACGATGCACAACAAGTATATTATCTCGCCTTCCAACCTTTTTCAGATTTGATCACTGAATTGGTTGAAAATCGTCTGATCGTTTCGCGTGATGCACAACAGGCACGGTCTGTTGCACAGGTTCTTAGCACCTTCGAGAGCGCGACAGTCAGTACAATATACGATGCGACGGGCTTCAGCTTAGTACGATTCACCTTGACGCTGAATCCACAAGCAGGGTTGTAGTAGCTGATATTTGCGTAGGGGCGTAATACATTGCGCCCCTACAATCCATAAAAAATTTACGAGAACAAACAAGAAAGGACACAATGCAGATGAAACGACTCCTCATCTTGCTGCTATTGGCACTATTATTGATTCCGACACTATCTGTTGGGGCTGTCCCCGCAGAAGATTTAACTGCGTTAGCAGAATACTTCCCAGCAGATACACAGGTCTATTTTTCTATCCGCACTGATGATGAATTCATATCAGCAGCCGATGCATTGATCGCTACTTTAGATGAACAATACGACGGCGAAATCTTACGCGGACGTGGTTTGCAAGCATCACTGGATGAATTCGCTCAAGATATTACACGCGATGAAGACACAGATTTTGAAACGGCTGTCCGCCCTTGGTTAGGGGATACCCTAGCATTTACTGTTATCGATATGGCATCCGATATTCGTGAAGATGTGATTCAAGATGTTATCATTGCCACCGAAATCAGTGACAATGTAGCTGTTGAAGAACTGCTGGATACGCTGGTAGTCGCAGGTGATTACGACAAAACAACCAACCTGCGTTATGTACTATACCTCCCCAAATCGGAATTCGATCAAGTCTACTTGCTGCGTCAAGGTGTGTTGTTGGCGGTGGAAGCAGGTGACAACCCGGAACGCATCATCCTAGATTTTGATACATCCTTGACTGACCAAGATGGCTTCCTCGAAACGGTCAACCGCCTACCAGCCGATAGCTATAATGCGCTGTTCTATGCTGATGCAGCACCTATTGTCGAAGCAATCATTGAGAGCAGCTTCACGCCTGAGGATATGCCGATGATGAGTGATTTTGATGTGAACAGCATCACATCACTTTTAGGTCCACAGGTGCTTGGTTTTACCCTGCTTGACGGTAATACACTGGTGATGGATTATGCTCACAGCATTCCTGAAGCTAGTCTAAGCGAAGATGCTATCAAGATAGACCCACTCGATGCGGAGTTTGCCCGCTATATTCCAACTGATGCTTTCCTCTCGGTGCATGATACCAACCTTGGACCTACCATCCTCTATTTGATGGATGGTGTGGAAGCGATTGGCGATGTCTTCGATAATGCTCTGCCGGCATTCAACCCGGAAGACCCCCGCGAAGAAGATGCCTTGCGCGCCATTGATGATGCCATGACCTTTATCCGCTTGACCTATCGCGGTTTGACCGGTGTACCACTAGAAGAATCGATTGGTTGGATGACGGGCAATTTTGTCAACTACATTCAGCTTGAACAAACTGAAACAGGTATCTTCTTCGATGTTGGTTTCATCGTTGAAAATACCGACCAAGCAGGGGTAGATGGTTATTTGGCTGCAACGATCACACTGGCGGAAAGCCTCGAACTGGATTACATGATGGAAGATGGTGTAATCTCTATGCCATTCCTGCGGACATTGTTTAGTTTTGGCGAAATCCCTACGACAGAAAATCAAGACTTTCTGGTTGGTGCCAATGATGAAGTGCTGGTGGTTGGCACACGGGTCGGCGTTGAATCTGCCTTAGTGGGTGAGGCAAGCGCGATGGAAAGTGATGTGTATCAAACGGCGAGTGCATACTTCCTGCCAGAAACGCAAACGCTATGGTATATGAATGTCGAGGCATTGCGCCCAATGATGGCAAATTTGCAAGGCATCGACCGCGATCTGGATGATATTCTTTTTGCTATCAGCCCCTACGAAAGCGGCAGCATCACCGCAACCTATACCGAAGATGGCGAGGGTCTGGTACGTTTTGCTCTCACATTGGCTGAATAGCGACTATCTTGGGACATGCTAATTTTGTTGGTGTGTCCCTTTTTGTGTCTTGCTTATGGCTGACGATGCAAAAGGTTTTGAGTCACCGGAATCTATGTTATCTATTGGAGTTGGTGGAATTGTTATAGCTGTTTGATTAGATGTCATAAATACTTGAATACTGGCTGGTTTTGGGACAGGTAAGTTATGTTCCAGTAGGTGAGCGATATACTCTATCCGAAATTCATCCAGATTTGATTCAGCCTCTTCCACACTTAACCCCTGCGCAAGGCAACCATCTAGCTCAGGATTCAGTGCGACATACAATATCTCGTCTTCATCGCTATCATCTTGGATAATCTGGATAGTATAAGGTTGTGAAGCGAGGACTTTTGCTTTTTCCAATAGTTGCTCATTCATTTTCTTCTTCCTCATCTTGCAATTCAGTCAGACGATCAATTAATTGAATAGCTTGACGCACAATGTAGCTAGCAACACGTTTGTGTCTCGGCAAAGCTGTTATCAATTGAGGAAAGTCAGGATGTGTGACTTTATCGTGATTACCACCTGATTCGATTATGAAACCATAACCTTTGTATAGCCTGTCAATTTCATCTCGCGTCCAACCGTTTTTACTTCTTCGTGCGCGCTCCAGCAATTTGGATGCTTTGCTAGGCATTATGATTCTCCTGCTGATGCATCCCATGCTTCTACTTCAATTGGTAAAGAGCCTTTGTGATCTTTGTCTAGTATGACCCTAAACTCATGCCTACCGGGATGCGAGAATTCGATGTTAGAGATGCCCACAATAGTGTAATAGGGTTCTTGACGTACCAGCGTGATCGGTGTAGCAACATGGGCGATTTCCTTACCATCTTCATCAACCAGTCTGATACGCAACTTCCTCGTTTCACCATACTCACCCAATGCTGGATTTAGTTCAATGAAAAGATACATTTGCGGATAGAGAAAAGGGAATTCACGGGAACTAATTTTACGGAAGGCACCAATGATATTAATTTTGCGTGATGTATCAAATGCTGCATAGTCAGCGACAAGTAAATTTGTTAGCTCCATTACTCTATATATCCCTCGCTTAGAACATAATCTCACTATTCAGTGTAGCACATTTATCCACAATCTTATTGCCATGCCCCTAACTTCTGCGTATCATAAATACTAAAGACAGGCATACAGTATTGAGGAATCCAAATGGCATCGTTAAAGAAGCAGATGCAAGTCGTGCAAAAACTCATCAAATTACAACGCTTCGATGAAGCACGCGATGTTTTGATGACGATCAAGCATAAAAAAGCGCAACAAATGCTGAAAGCCATCAACAAAAAATCGCCAGAAAGTGATGATTATACACCTGCGGATGATGACGACGACGAAGATGACCGAATCGAGGCTGTGGCAGCAGGCAGCCCGAATCTCGTTTTTATTTTCACATCGCTTCTGCTGCTGATTGCGATTCTGAGTGGCGGTGTTGTCGCTTCTAATGAACCTGTCAACTTACTAACTGCCAGTACAGTTGTTGAAGATGATTGTGGCGCACAGAATTGGTACCGTGAAACGGGTGGTGCCTTCGCCGATATGATCAACTTTAGCCCGTTTGATCTACTCTTCTTTGATTTTAATAGCAACCTGTTTTATGTTGATCAAGAAATTCGGCAAAGTGCCATGGCACGTATGCAACAACGTATTACCGAGCTAGAAACCTTCGATACGCCAGAATGCGCCAAACAAGCTGAAGAATATCTCCTTGCTGCGTTGAATGGCGGGGTACTCGCGGCAGAACGCTTCAATCTGAATGATCCGGGAACAGCATTTTTTCAGATGGGGGTGATGCTGGATAATATGCTACTTGCCGCCAACGAAATGCAATCTTTGAATGTGCGCTTGTTTGGGCAAGATAATTTTGCTGTCGATATGCTCACAGACCCCAACTGCCCGGCATACGAGTGGGCTATCCGCAATATGTACCTTGATAATCAATTCCTGCGGATGGTGTTTTTGCTTGAAGACATCTACGAAGGTGCTAACTACCTCGATTCGTTGAACAACTATGCGAGTGATTTGCGCCAGCAAGAAGTCGGGTTGATGAACAACAATCCGCCGCCGTGTTTAGGGGCAGCGCGTGGTCATATGCTAGAAGCTATCGCTGATTACACCCGGATGTTTGAAGCTGCGACAGGTGGGGATGCTTATGGCATTCAACTTCACTATGAAAACTCATTGGATGATCTTGAATTATTTTATATCGAACTCGAATCCGTTGGGCTTGACCCGCTACAATTTGGGCGGGGGTATATGCTAGGGTATTAGCTTTTTAGAGGATTGATGTGGCAGAAAATAATAAATTGCCAGATTATGTGACAATTCTGTACTCTGCATCAGAAAGTGAAATTCCTTCTATAAAAGTCCCTTTTTGGATCATGATCTCTTTCGGCTTCCTAATCATTCTTCATGTCGTCATTGGATTACTGTTGGATGAACACATAGGTACCATCGTATTCGTTGCCCTAACAGTCGGCTTGTATATATCGATCTTTAAAGGCTTCCACAAGAAGCAATTGCCCGCGCAATTCTCATACAACATTATGGTTGATGAAAAGCACGGCTGCCTGATGCTTGGGTTGATGCAAAAGGGATGGCTCACCACATCATATCGCTGGCAATTTCACCTCCTTCATGATCTAAGTGCAATTGAAGCCAAGCGTAGCGCGAATCGGGTTTTGTTGATGTTTAAAGAACATGACACCTGTCATAAAATCTTGCTAGCAAATGCAGATGTTACAAAAAAGACTATGGCAAAAATAAAAGAGATTCGATCAAAGCCACGATCAAATCATAGCGTTACAAAATGCTATTCTATGTCAAAAGATTTTGACGACTTATTTCAAAAGTGAATGCAAGTGCTCTCTAATTCATGATCCTGAGTCTTCCGATTTCCAGACCAACGGAATCATGAAGACAAAACAGGCAATCAGAAAAGTGATGCTCCCCATCAAACTGCTGATGCTACCACTTTCTAAGCTGGAAACTGTATAAAATCCTGCACAGATAATGAACAACACCCACCCAAATAATTGAATTTTTTCATCGCGTGTCATGAAACTACCCTTTTGTAATAATATGTAATAAACTGATTGTTGGATTAATTCAAAATTTAGAATTTATATTGACTTAATTGTTAAGGTGGATTACGATATGAAAATAATGAACAAACAATAAACCTATCTAGGGATAAAATCATGGTCTTATCTTATCCTAAACAAACAATTAACCGAATACGATACATTGAAAGCTATCCAGAGCAATCCGTCCAGATTTGGTGGCATGATGTCAGCAGCCTTGCATCGAATTTCTTCTTCGTCATACAACAACCGGAATCCATGCTTTTCGAACAACCCTTGACGATGCTCATCGCAAACTTTCAAGAAGCCTATACAGAAATCTCACAGATGCCTGCCCCACAACAGGTACAACATTTACGCCAATGTTTGCTCGCTTCTATGATGGACTTGATCACGGGGTATAAAGAATACTTAGCACATGGTGATGAACTCGCCCGCGCATACATTCAATCAGCTCTATTCGAACTTCAGTTTGTGCAAATGGAGTTGCAAGAATTACGAAAGAATCATCTGGTAGGCTAAGGACAGTTGGAAGTCCTATCTAGTCTGCGAACCAAAAGATTCCTCCCGATTCCCCCCCAAGTTCGCAGGCTAGATTGATTTTTTTAGCGGCTTCACCATTCGTAGATAACTATCAAAGCCAACCCATCGGCTAAAGAAGCCAACCGATTTCTCTGCTGTTGCTTCAAATCCGATGCGCTCATAGAGTGCCCGTGCACGTGGGTTATTATTCACCACTTCCAGACCTACCGCTTGATAATTATTTTCTTCTGCAAATTGGAAGGCTGCCCCTAAGAGCTGGCTACCAATCCCCTGACCACGTGCTGTCGATGCAACGGCAATGCTATCCACCCAGAGTTCGCCTTCGTTTGGTACCGTACTAAAAACTAGCCCCATCACCCAGAAGCGGAGGGTACCGCTCAAGAATCCATAGTGTTTATGTGCGAGCGATGGATTGATCTCCAGACCATCGCGCTCCGCACTATCGCGTAATACGATCACGCCAACAACCCGCTCCTCATCTCGTGCGATATAGATGTTTTCCGGTACAAAGGATTCAGCAATAACGCCGATTGCTTGGCTCGCTTCACCCATGACAAAGCCCAATTTATCGCCAAACCCCTCCCAAAAGAGGCGGGCAGTCGGCACCCGTAAATCATCCGTGAAGCCGCGTTGTATGCTGATTGCCATCTGAAGCTACCTTGTCATTCTCAACGATGAATATGAAACGGTATCAATTCCGGCTCAAGTTTATCAGGATAGCCATCCGCCTGATAGCCTAGCACAAACCCCTCAATGGATTCCACGCGGAAGACCCAAGGGTCAACCCAGACATCACCCTTCTCACCAACGTGAAAGGTGACATCCACCGTCGCGTCCCAATCCACATGCGGGGAAATTGCCAGCGTGTGTTCTTTGGGCGTTTCAAACGCGAAGAAAAACGCCAGCATATCAATAAAATTCGTGATGCGATCCGCCCATTCAAAATCTTTGCGGGTGAAATCAGTTTCAGCGAGGCGTTCGGTGATACGCTCATCGGCACGCGCCATCGTGGATTCCGCATCTGCTAGATCAGCATTCCAACTTACCAATCGGCGCACATGCAGCAACGCCACAATATCCGCTACTGGATCATCACAACGACGCTCAATACCGCGCTGTTGAATTTCCAGCCAGCGTTCACGGGGGACATCGCCAATCGGATCATTATCCTGCGGATCATACCCGCGATCATGCAATGTTATGCCTTTGACAAACGACTCGAAAGGAAATCGGGGGCGGTTGAATTTTTCGTTGCCCCATAGGTAAGCAAGTTGCCCCGTGAATCGGGCGTGTTCTAGTTGTGGGGTGATAATCTCACGCTGTTTTGATTTGAACATGATAAATACTTGTATATGAGATGAATAAAATATCAAATTAGACAAAGAACAAGTGTTGCAAATTATTTCTATTGATGATAGCATATAAAAAGAGTATAAAAAGCGTAAAACCCCAAGCGGGTACTTGAGGTTTGAGGCGCGGTGTACGGTGGGCGGACACCAAATATACTAATTAGAGTATAAGTGATTGTGGTTAATGTCGCAAGGACTATTCGTGTTAAGAATATGCTTCTCAAATATTTCTTATATTATTTCTTGCGAGGGAGAGTCGGCTTTGTAGTCGACTCTCTTTTTTTGATCTCATGGTGAATAGGGGCAGATTATGCTTAACTCAGGAGAAGATATTATGTCTAAACGCATAAGAATACCTATCAAAATCAAGCGCACGGTAAAAACCCGTGTAACCACCAGTGTAATTCGTGTAACACACTCTGGTACAGTGTGTTGTGTGAATTGCAATCGAGACAATCACGTTTACGCCGGGCAGACAAATCCTGTCTGTGGAAATTGTGGGTATCCGTTACCCATCCCAATAAGTTAGGTAGCTAATCCGCCCCAATCGCCATGAGTTTAGCGTAAGTAGTGAGCCCGTACAAGCGGGCTTTCTATTTTTTGATTATACATTCTTGGTAATGACTACATCTTCGCCAACGATTGCTCCAAATCTGCGATGAGATCATCCGTATCTTCGATGCCTGTGGAGTAGCGAATCAGGCTTTCAGGGATGCCCATTGCGGCGCGTTCTTCTGGCGTACATTCGACATGACTCGTCGTTGCAGGTGGTCCCACAATCGTCTCAACTGAACCGAGATTCGCAGCCGCATGAGCATAATGCAAATTCGGCAAAAAGCGTTTGACCGCTTCCAGTGAATTTTCCTTGAGCATAAAGCTCATCATGCCACCGAAGCCGCGCATCTGTTCCGCAGCAATATCATGATTCTCGTGTGATTCGAGTCCGGGATAAAACACCCGCTCGATTTTGGGGTGCTTCTCCAAAAATTGCGCGATTTTTAGCGCATTGTCGTTTTGTTGGCGAACGCGCAAATGCAACGTTTTCATACCACGCAACAGCAGATACGCCGCCATCGGATGTAAAGTTGCGCCGTTGATTTCGCGGTAATGATAAATCTGCTGGATTAAATCCTTGCTGCCACAAATCACGCCGCCGAGTGCATCGGCATGACCGCCCAGAAATTTCGTCGCGCTGTGCAGCACCAGATCAGCACCCAAAGCCAATGGATTCTGGTTGATGGGTGTGGCGAACGTATTATCCACGATGACAATTGCGCCGACAGCATGACCTGCTTTGGATAACCGCGCTAAATCCGTTATTTTGACAGTGGGGTTTGTTGGCGTTTCCAGATACAACACCTGACAGCCTTTAGCGACTTCGGCTTCAATGGCTTCATGGTCGGTTGTATCGCAGAGGGTCACTTCGACGTTGATGCGTGGCAAAAATTCCGTGAAGATGACATTCGTTCCGCCATAGGTATCTTTGACCGAAACCACCCGATCCCCCGGTTTGAGGAAAGCGAACAACGCCCCACTAATAATCCCCATGCCCGTTGATGCGCTGGTAGCGGCTTCTGCGCCTTCCAAAATACGCACTTTTTCTTCAAATGCTGTGACGGTGGGGTTGGTATTGCGCCCGTAGATATGCCCCTCTTGTTGACCCAAGGATACATCAATCCATTGGTCAACATCATCATAGCCAAACGAAACACTATGCACGACAGGCACTTGCGTCGAACGCTGCCAGAAATCTTTTTTATCTTCACCTGCCCAAACAGAGAGTGTGCCTTTTTTCGGGTTGTGGTTTGTCATGTGATTTTCCCCTGATTTTGCTGTAGTTTATGGCGATGATTATAGCCTAACTGCTGCAAACCTGTGGGGAAATGGACTTATAGCTTGTTGGTGTCGGAGTCAATGAATGCGATCTAGTCTGACGATGGGTTCTGCGCTTGCTGCTGTTTTTGTCGTTTTCTGCGCTCGATATCAGCTTTGCCAGTGAGGTAGGTATAAGCACCAGCGATGGTGATGGCGATGATGCCAAAACCACTGATGACCCGTTCTATATCCGTGACGTTTTCGTGTTCCAGCCCATGTGCATAGACGGGTGCAACCAAAACGAAAATAATCAATATCAGCAGGATAACTCGTAACTTTGTCATGGGAATTCAAAACTTATACTAGTAGATAGATATAGTAAAGAGCAGAAGCACGTCCTTACGAACCAAGAGATTTTCGTAGGGACAGGCTTCTGCCTGTCCGCAGCGAATATGTAACCCTAGCGCATTTTGGCGAGTTGACGGAAGCCCCATGCAAGGAATATAAAACCTACCAACACCACAACACGATGCACTGTGCCGCCATATGGCGCGAAGAGTGCCCCAGTGAAGGTTGCAAGCAAGTGTGCTACACCCAAAATTACCGCGCCAATCACGATATACGTCAGTGTTTGCCCGACGATGCCGCCTATACCGCGAATCGCAAAAACCATCCATATTGATGCAAGGATCAAAATCACATCGAGAACCACATTCATAATCATGACGGTATCCATAAAATTCCCCTCCCTATGTTTTATTTAGGATATCTTGATAAAGATCATCTAACCCCAATCGCTTAACAAATTGTAGCGCAACCGGGTTAGTTTTGTCATTGATGCGCTGCAACTCCTTCATCACAATTTTATCCCCCACGATTCCCGCCGTATAGGAAATAGCACGCGCCAATAATGCCTGATAAATATCGGTATCACTGCGCTTGAGTTGCACCGTGATATATCCGTTGTCCATGGAAACGGGCCATACATTACGCTGACCTGTCTCGTTGATAATATCTTCCAGATAACGACTGACTTTCTTGCCCGCCCATTGTTGTAGCAGTGTATGCAGTGTTTCTACCTGAACTTTGAAGTATTCTTGCAGATAATTTTCCTCGCGGGTATCAGCAGGTTTTTGAATAGAGCTGATATCTTCCAGATTGGTTGCTTCCGTCATCATTCTTAGTGTGATGTCTGCACCAACGAATGTGCCATCGTCATCACGGGTAGCGAGTGCAGAACAGCCTACTTGCCATTGTTTGCCTTGAGAATCCGTGATTTCTAGGGCGATTTCATCAATGCCCCCCGCTTCGCTAATCGCTTGCATGATGTCTTGCGCAACACCGGGGTCACACCCCAAAACTTCGTGCATCGGTTTCCCGATGATATGACGCGCTTCATGCTGATGCCGTTTGAGCATACGGAGAGCTTGATTATCCATAAAAATAACCTTACCCAGCATGTTCGTCATCAATAGGGCAGTCAGAGTCTGGAATTCATCGGTTGCCGTGATCCTTGCAGCATCACCACTTTCGACAACAGCCGCTAGATCACGCACAAATTCACCGGCGGTTGCATAACGCTCTTCGGCGGTTTTGGCTAGTACCTTCGACATAACAGCATGCAAATTATCTGGTAGATCAGGGCGCAACTCCCGAATATCAGGTACAGGCTGCATGACGTGTGCCATCACAATCGCGGACGCATTGGAGGATTCAAACGGCACCTTGCCCGTCAGCAATTGATAAACCGTGATGCCTAGTGCATAGACATCAACCGCCGGAGTCGGTTCATCGGGACCAGCTTGTTCGGGTGCCATATGGGTTGGTGTACCTAGAATCGCCATCCCTGTGATGTCGCTCAATGTTTCTGTCACTTTTGCCAGCCCGAAGTCCGCCAGATAGGTGTTTCCCTGCTCATCCAATAGCACATTCGCAGGCTTGAAGTCACGGTGGATGATGCCCTTACTATGGGCGAAGTCCAACGCATCAGCAATTTGACGCAGCACACGCATCATCTCCGTAGCATTGGCTCCGGCTTCTGCGATAAAATCGGCTAATGTGCCGCCACTCAGGTATGCCATGACGATATAAGGCATATCATCATATTCACCAAAGTCATATACAGGCAATATATGGGGATGCTGCAACTTCGCAATGATTTCGACTTCCCGATAAAATCGCTCTAAGAATGTGTCTTCATGGGTGAAGTTGCGGGGTAATACCTTAATTGCCACATCACGCCCAACTGATTTTTGATGGGCACGATATACTGTTGCCATACCACCTTTTGCAATTTGGCCCAAGATTTCATATTGACCGAGCTGATGCCCTACCAATTCACTCATCTATTTTTGTCCCACTAGAATTCTTAATCTTTATCTCATGAGTATACCATATAGGCGAAAAACAAGTTTGTATATAAGCATAACAAATACACGAAAATTATGAAAAATTACGTTTTTCGGATTGTGGGTGGGAGAATACAATGGAGTTTGGCTGAGAGCCACACAGTAGACGATTTTTAGTGTGTGACCCTCGATAGAACGATGGTATCTATTGTGCAGAAATTTCTATGCCAATACGCTTCAGTGCCAGTTGCAACCCTGATTGCAAATCACGCAAAGTTTCGACCTCGCTCCAATCAATGCCCAGATCAACAATTGTTTCCGCAACGGCATCGGAAATCCCTGTGACGATGGTATGGGCACCTTTTAGGCGCGCTGCTTGAATGGTCTTGTTCAGGTGGTCAGCGACACCTGTATCGACTACAGGTACCCCTGTAATATCGACAATGAACGTTTTTGCACGATGTTCACTAATACCAGCGAGCAAACCCCGCATAATATCGCGTGATCGTTGGGTATCAATGCTACCGACTAAGGGCATCACGAGTACACCATCCATCAAGGGGATAATCGGTGTCGAGAGGTCTTTGAGAGCCTGTTGCTGTGCTTCGATAATTTCTTGTTGTAAGTGTATGCGCTCTTTTTCAGCTACTTTGCGTTCAGTAATATTTATACCAATGTTCAGAATTCGATTAATCTCTCCAGTTGCATCTTCTACTGGAATAGTGACACTATCATAAGTTTGATCACCCACATACGTTTCTACCTTGTAGACCTCACCCTTTAGTGCGGTATCTACCGCTACCTTCCACATTTCATGT
>Ga0207422_1003598_pt1 | contig 15046 bp, 17 predicted proteins | sample MarCyaLeptolynsp_FD_187757 | JGI IMG/M metagenome (GOLD analysis project Ga0207422, IMG submission 187757) | Marine cyanobacterial communities from Panama - species 1 Leptolyngbya sp. (SPAdes) | ecosystem: Environmental > Aquatic > Marine > Unclassified | place: Panama: Panama City | collected...
TCCAAATCCTGAAAATTCTTACCCTCAGAGCTGATATTCAAATCAATGCTGAGTTGATTTTCCTCAGCAATGCTTACATCACCTTGAGCAGATGTGTTGGCTGTGCCAACAGTAATGTTCGAATCCAGCTTGCTAATATTAATAATATTGTCTGTGCTAATGATATTTGCTTTGACGCTGAACTGGTCAATTTCTTCAGCAGCAATAGCTTGTTGAAATTCATTCAACCAGGTGGGTTGTTCTCCCTGTGCGTCGACTAGTAGTGCGAGACTAAGTTGTGGTTGTACTGTTGCATCACCTGTAACAGAAATAGTGGTGTCATCTAGTTCCAGTGTTGATTCTATATTGCTAACCTTTAAAGCATCACTGTCACCTTGTATTAAAGTGTTAGCTTTAAATTTTTTAATTAACTCGCTGGGAAAAATATCCTGATACATATCTAGCCAGGCAGGTTGCTTTGTTTGAGCAGAAACAGATAAATTAATGCCTTTAAGTGCATTGACTGATTGAACGTTGCCTGTCGCTTCCAGCTCGGTATTTTCTAGTTCTATACTGGATTTAATATCATTAAGACTGAGCTGATTAAAACTACCATGCAATTGAGTTTCTAGTTCAATGCTGTCAGTGTCTGGTAGTGATAAATCCCCAAGCAGTAAAAACTCATTAATATTGCCGGCCTGAGTGTCAACATTAAGCTTGACTGCGCCTTGATTGGCAATATTGATATCACCTTTAATGCTTGTTTCAAAAGGTGTTGATTCAACTGTAGCGGTAATTGGGCAATCTTCGCCTCGAAGGAGAGACCTAATGCGACACATTTTGCTGTTGATGATAATAGGTTGTTCATCAAAGCGGCTATTCGTAGTGATATTGATGACGTGCTTATTTAATGGATTTAATATGAACTCATCCAATGCGTACACAAAAGCTGTATCGGACTCTAGGTCTGAGTAGTTAACAGTCAAGTTGTGAATTTTTACATCAATAACATCAAAGCGTGCACTTAGATTGTTGTTTTCATTATTGCTTTTGTCTGCTGGAGGTTGAGAGTTAGCTGGAGCGAACTCTAAGTTAGACTCACCTTGAGCATTACGTTTAATATTAATGACAGCATCTTCAAATACAATATTCTGTATAGTGATTACACCACGTAACAGATCAAGCAATGCAATGCCAAATTCCAGTTTTTCTGCCTGTAGCAAATGATTGCCTGCATCCCAGTCGGCGCTGGCAATCTTGATACCTGTTGTCCGCAATGTGGGGTGCAAAGACCTGGATAAAGTAAAATCACCTTCTACGCTGACATCCCGCTTGAGAGTTTCCTGTAATGCATTGAGTGCATTATCTTCAATAACTTTATCGTCGATGAGTTTGTAAGCAGCTGCGGCAGATATAAATATAATGCCAACGACAACAACAATTGAAATAAGTACTTTTTTTGCTAGGGACATGAAAGGTTACTTGAGTAAAGGCTTAAGATCCGACTTCGGTGAAGCTATTATAATGCTTAATTACCTTTTTTACGTAACCTTGTGTTTCTTGATAGGGGGGGATTCCATTATATTTCTTGACTGCGTTGGGTCCGGCATTGTATGCGGCTAACGCAAGTTCCACATCGAATTCAAATAATTCCAACATTTGCCTGAAATAACGAGTGCCGCCACGAATGTTGTCCTTGGCGTTAAATACATTATGCACACCCATAATTTTGGCAGTTTCAGGCATCAACTGCATTAATCCTTTGGCGCCCACTCTGGAGACGGCGTAACGATCGAAGCATGATTCTACAGTGATAATCGCTTTAATCAGCTCCTGGCTAACACCATATAAATCTGAGTACTGTTGTATAATTGGCGCATGATCTTTAGCACGATTGCTGATGGAGCCAGTGCAGGATACAGAGGCGGTCGGGCGGCCGATAGTGGCAATTAGCTTGTAATTGTTAGCAGGTAGATTTTTGTCTGAGTACCAGGTAGTACCGTCACTATGTTTGTAGACGTAGTATTCTGCATAGCTATTCATGCTCATAAGGGCTAAGCCGAAAAAGCACACAGCGTAAATAAAATAGTTTCTTGAAATATGCATAATCATCTTTATCAGTGAGTGTGCCTATTGTACCTAGAGTTAGAGAATTTTCTTTGGCATTTTGTGAGTAGAAAATGTCCGTTTATCTTTGTAAAACATGTTGCCATATATTGATGTATTAAATCGACTTGAGCATACACGCTATCTCTCAGGGCAAGATCTAGCCAATGTGTTTGGTGTCACACGTGCAACTATACACAATTGTATCCTCAGACTCGTGTCTATGGGTATCCCAATTGACCGGGTTCGTGGCAAGGGGTACAGGTTATTGAAACCTCTCGATTTGCTGGACAAGGCTGTAATTAAACCCAAACTGGGCGCATCAGTCAGAGAAAAATTAACTCAATTTGAGATTATGCACGAGCTTGGCTCGACAAATGATTATATTGGCACTCAGGAGCTGCCAGAGGCAGGCAGCTTCTCGGTTGCTATGGCTGAAATGCAGACATCGGGCAAAGGGCGCCGAGGTCGTCATTGGGAGTCACCTTATGCCGCAAACATCTATATGTCGATACTATGGCCATTGCAAAAATCTATGAGTGAAGTGGGTGCTTTGAGCCCATTATTGTCCATCAGTATATTGCAATCATTAAAAACACTGGATGTGCCTGGTTTAGGCTTGAAGTGGCCAAATGATATTTACTGTCATAATAAAAAACTGGCAGGGTTGTTAATTGAGTGCTCTGGAGAAGTAAGCGGGGCGAGTAAAATGATTATTGGCATAGGTGTGAACGTGTATATGTCGCAACAAGATAACGTGAATATCGATCAGGACTGGACAGATATTGTTACACATGCTGAAGCGAATGAAATAACAAGAAATGAAGTAGCTGCCAGTTTGTTAAATCATGTGGTATCAGTATTAAATATATTTGAAAGCAATCAAGTTGAAAGCTTAGTGGGGGAATGGGCGCAATGGGATATTTTAAAAGATAAGCCAGTTATGTTGCACACAACAAATGCAAATATTAAAGGTGTTGCACGTGGTATTGATGAGCATGGTTATTTATTACTGGAAACAAATAATGAAATTCAGCGTATCTCGGCAGGAGATGTTAGTTTGCGTGCACAGTTATAAAGTTGCTATGTCATGAAATTATTAATTGATTTTGGTAATACACGTTGTAAATGGGCATTGGCATCCGATGTCGATTTGCATACAGTGTCTGCATTTCAATATACAAACTATGACCCAACATCACGTGTTGAAGAGGTATTACAAACTATCGATTTTGCAGGTACTGAACAGATTTATACTGTCAGTGTGCTTGGGCCTGTATTTGAACAGACGTTTGTGGAGAGACTTAAATTAATTACTAACAGCGAAGTGACATTTTTCTGTTCGCAACAAGACAGTTACGGCGTCAAATTGAGTTACTCCAAAGAAAATACCTATGGAGCTGATCGTTATGCTGCCTTGGTTGGCGCACATCACTGCGTCTCAGGTGATAAGGTGGTGTTAGACTGTGGAACAGCAACTACAGTTGACGTTATTAATGCCTCAGGTGTGCATGCTGGTGGATTAATTATGCCGGGCGTGGGTTTAATGGTTGATGGCTTGGCAAATAAAACGACTGGTATCCCCATGAATGATGCAAATCAAGCAGTCAAACTATTGTGTGACAATACTGAGCAAGCAGTGTATTCGGGTTGTACTCTTATGCTGCAATACGGTTTGAATGGAATCATTGAGCAATTGGTGAAAGATACTGACAAACAAACTAGTGTGTTCATTACGGGTGGGGCAAGCCATTTGTTAGAATTAGCAGCGTTTGCAAATGTTACCTATATTGAGCGCCCTCATTTGGTATTAGAAGGTTTGCAAGTTATGCAAGGTAATTAAATGCGTACCATTATTTTATTTCTAATTCTTCTCAATCTGGCTTTCTATTATTGGGCAAGCCAATACCATGCCGATGAAATCGTGCTTGAGCAGCCTAAAACATTAGCCGGCTACAAGCCGATTAAATTGCTCTCAGAGAGAGACCAGGAAAAAGATGTTCGAGTGTCGCAAGCTGCTTTGGAGAATGAGCAAGTCTCGTTGGCATCACAGGCAGATAATAATTTTTCTAATGAAAAGTGTTTCTCACTGGGTCCTTTTACAGAAGAGCAAAAAAGTAATGAGGTGTATGAAGAATTGTTCGGCTCCGGTATTCAGGCCAAGCAACGTTCTGTGAACGAACGACGGCCTAAAAGTTACTGGGTGTATCTGCCCGCACGTGAGTCTCAGGAAGCGGCAGAAAAAACTGTCGAATTTCTTAAAAAGAATAACATTACAGAGTTTTATATTTGGCTGGCACCACCACAAAAATATGCCGTCTCTCTTGGCTTGTTCAAGAGACTTAAAACCGCACGAGCCAAAATTGACGAGGTTCGTAAACTGGACTTGGACCCACAAATGGAAGTGCGCTTTGATGAATTTACCGAGTATTGGGTGGATTTTAATCACAATAATGGTGCTGCACAGCCAGAACTTATAGAAGAAATGTTGGTTAAAAATGACCGTATGCTGATATTGGAGACAAAGTGCTTATAAAGCATTGATTGGATCAGCAGATTTAACTAGACTGCACACCCTGTTACACCCTCAGGTATCTTCCAAAGATACCAACACAGCGTTCAAGTAGGGCCGGCGTAGCTCAGTTGGTAGAGCAACTGACTTGTAATCAGTAGGTCGGGGGTTCGACTCCTCTCGCCGGCTCCATTTTTCAATGACTTACAAACTTTAAAAAATTAATTGTCTAATAAATTCTTAGACTGTCTAATATTTTCGAGGATTTTATGTATCTCTAATGTCCGCTTTCGACCCTAAGCGAACATTCTATGAGTCACGCAAATCTATTTGTTTCCTAGGTAAAACACTTCCTTGGTATTTAAAAACTGCTATATTTGTCAACATTTATCAAATTAATATAAATTTATGAGCTTAGCGAATTTCAAATATTTAAATGTATTCTTTACCTTACTAATACTTGCGAGTTTAAGTTCAAATGTGTTTTGCAATACTAGCTCAAGGGAAAATGATGTATTCGTATCTATAGAAAATTGGATATTAATACTGAATTATGAAGAAGGATTGGCTCTTGCATATGTAAATCCACTAAAAGGAGATGAGGAAAGACCACAATTAGACTTATCCTGTTACCCGCCTAATAAGGGGATGAGTTACGATATGTCATTATTGAAAACGGGCGGCTTAAATACAAAAGACCAAACTATGATAAATATAAGTGTTCAAGTCGATGACAATTCACCATTTAGTTTGTCATGGGTTTATTACAATAAAGACAGAGTTATTACTACTAGTCCAAGCTGGCTTACTAAAGAAATGATTAACGGTGAATCTTTTCATATCAAATATAATGATAAAGAAGGTGTAAAAAAATATAGCTATAATTTACAAGGTTTAGAGGATGCTCTGGATATGATGCATGAGGTTTGCGGCTATAAATATGATGGTACATAAATTAGAGTTAATGAAATAATTTTGTAAATGACTGCTATTGCGCAGGCAAGCGACACAATATTGAATTTTCATGATATTGCAAAGTAACCATATTGGATTGGTATTATTGCTTTTAAGTTTTCTGGCTTTCATTTTCTTTTCTACTGATATTGAGATCGATTCAACCAGAACGGGTCAATTAGGGAATGAAGAAACTTATGGAAGATTAAACGATAAGGATTATCCCCTGTTTTTAAAGGAATTAGAAAAAGCTGGTATTAAATATCGTATAAACGAGAGAAATTTTGTAGTACATAATGTGAAAGACACAGCAACTGTAAGCGCCATAGCAAGAAAAGTACATTTTGGCCCAGAACTAAATCCAAACATTTATGAATTACTTGGTTATTCTGGTGAAAAGAATAAAGAATTCATATTAGATCAATTAACTCAGCAAGGCATAAAATACATTGTGATGCCTGACGAGACGTATCCTGGTACCGGGGCAATAAATTACAGCCAAATTCATGGCCCTAAAGTCGATGTTATTAAACAAAAAGTCGCTGAAAAATGTTATGAGATACGTTAGTTATTTTATGACCGCTATTGCGCCGTAAGCAGACATGTTAAGTAAGTTGATTTATAAATGACATTCGTATTAAGCAATGATGGTAGAGATGAGGATGTAGTTACGGCATTTAAAAAGTACCGCAGCTATATTGAATCAAATAAGAATGATCTACCGTCTTTGGTTTACGATCTAGTTATGTCAGATTGGTTCTATAATTTTCATGATCACAAGTGCCCGCATGATGCTTGGTTAGAAAACATATTAATTTTAGAACCATCAGAAGGCGCAAGAAACGAAATACGAAAAACTGACATTATTGTTAAGCTGCTTAGCGCTTATCATGATGGATTCATAGAAATTAAATATAAAAATGTTTCCTCATTTAACATTGATGCTTCTAATGTGAAAAATGGTCATGGCAACTGGCGTTATGACGAGTTCCGACTCTCCGAGACGGGATTCTTATTGCATGAGATAGAATGGTCTGGTCATGATGACCCATCTAGTTGGGTTATCGAAGCAGAAAACATTGAATATACTTGGCTAGAAAAAGAAGTTTAACGAATGACCGCTTTTGCGCCGAAAGAAGACTAATTAAATGAATTTAAAATGATTACACCTAGGACTTGGTTTTTATTACCTATCGGAGTGGTGATACTTGCTGTACTTCTACTGGCAGCAACAAGTGGGCCAGGGTTAGATGGTGCAGCCAGATCAACAGCTATAGTTTTTTGGTTTTTACCGTTAATTGCTTGGCTGGGTTTTAAGTGTTTTACCAGCTTTAATTTATTGAAATACTCCCTACTGAAAAAGATAATTTTAATATTGCTATGGTTAATTCCATCGATTCCATTAAGTTTAATGTCGCTGTATGGTCTTTTGTTAATATCTGATGTAGGGTTTGGAGTATTGTTTTGAAATTATCGTTAACGATACAAGCTGTGAACGATTTCTTTTGAGCAGATATAGCGAATCAATAGCAATAAATAGGATTTGACTCGATAGGTTTACATCTATTTCTGTGCTGCGCCAGACCAGGAGCATCCATTATTTTTAATGCCAGATAGGAATTCACATAGATAAGTAGCAAGTGCTCGTTGTGCAGGTTCAGTTAAATGTGCATCGCGACGCGGGAAGTCGTCTACAATGGGTTCGATATTAACTATTTCGGCACTGAAGTTTGAGGAGCGAGGTAGGGCGCGAGCTTCCTCTAAATCGTTAGTATCCCAAAATTCTTTATTAATGAAATCGTGATATTTCCAATGACGGAATGCAAACACAATCGGTACATTCAATTCTTTAGCTAAGTCGAGCATGCGTTTTAGGTTAGAAGCGATAAATTTTTGCCCTTCTGCTGATTTGCGCCATGCGTGTCTTTTCTTTGAATTCATAACATAGAAGGCCATGCGTAAGTGAATATATAGTTCGGATCTGGATAGAATTGGAGTAATCGAGAAAGATTCATAAAAATCATTTTTATGAAATAAATAAATAATGAGATCTGGTTTTAGATCTGGTGCAGTCAATTCTATGTGGTCAGCAACATTTTCTACGTTATATCCTGGAATGCCAAGATTGATAACTTCGATATTTTCATCTAACTCTTCCATGTGGCGTTGCCATGTGTCTTCAAGTCGTACAGACCATCCGAATGTTTCACTATCGCCATAAGTCAATATTCGAAATCGCTGACCCTTGTTTTTAATTGGATGATCTGAGCGTATCCCATCTTTGTTTATCCGCCAGATAATGGGTTCAGATAAAGCGTCACTGAAACCATAAAAGTAGCTTTGTGAATTTGGTTTTAATACGAACGGTCTGGAATCGTTTGTTTGCGTGACGATATTGAGTAGAGAATGAGGGTCGGGTGGGATTATTCTTAACACAATCTCTGCAAGCCCACAGATTAGAACTAAATTAATTACAATAACCAGAGTCCACCCCAAAATTGATATTTTTTTTCTTTTAACCACATTTGTACCTGTAAAAATAAAAAGATGTGTTAATAAACCATAAAGTTAGTAATTAATTTCTGGGATTTATGTTATTTGCAGTAAATTTTATATTCTTAGTATATCGTAGTGCTTTTGACATTGGAGCTTGAAGTCAAAGTGTTTCACTGGCAAGTTTAGCTTTGAGATTAAGGAAGGATCAACATGATGTTTTTTTACCAATTAAGCTACAAAATATGAATATTTTAGGGATATCAGCTCTGTATCATGACAGCGCCGCTGCGTTGGTAGGTAATGGAGAAATTATTGCTGCTGCTCAGGAAGAGAGATTTACAAGGAAAAAGCATGATTCTAGTTTTCCGGTCAACGCAATATTGTATTGTCTGCGTGAGGCGAATTTAAGCTATGGCGATATTGATTATGTAGTATTTTACGATAAGCCTTTAGTCAAGTTTGAACGTTTAATTGAAACCTATCTCAGCTTTGCACCAAGAGGTTTGCAATCTTTCATCGCAGCCATGCCTATATGGCTGAAAGAAAAACTTTATCTTAAAAACCTGTTAAAAAAAGAGTTAGCAGCAATTGCTGGCTGTAAGTATAAAGAAATAGATAATTTATTGTTTACCGAGCACCATCAAAGTCATGCTGCATCAGCTTTTTTCCCAAGCCCGTTTGAAAAGGCGGCGGTCATGTGTATGGATGGTGTTGGAGAGTGGGCGACAACGACAGTGTGGACGGGCAGTGGAAATCAGCTAAAGCCGGAGTGGGAAATCGACTTTCCACATTCTCTTGGATTGTTATATTCAGCTTTTACTTATTACACTGGGTTCAAAGTTAATTCAGGTGAATACAAGCTTATGGGGCTTGCCCCATACGGGACGCCTAAATATGTAGATCTGATTAAAGATAACCTTATTGATATTAAACAAGACGGCACCTTTAGACTCAATATGCAGTATTTTAATTACGCAACCGGGTTAACGATGACCAATAAGGCTTTCGATAAACTTTTTGGAGGGCCACCCAGAACAGCAGAAACTGATATCAGCCAACGTGAAATGGATATAGCTGCTTCCATACAAGTAGTCACGGAAGAAGTTGTACAGAAATTGGCAAATACTGTGCATAAAGAAACAGGAATTGACAACTTATGTCTTGCTGGTGGTGTTGCACTTAATTGTGTTTCAAATGGGAAACTTTCACGCAATGGCCCATTCAAAAATATATGGGTTCAACCAGCTGCTGGAGATGCAGGCGGAGCATTGGGGGCGGCATTATCAGTCTGGTATGAAATGCTAGGAAATGAACGCGTTGTCGATACTAATAAATTAGATGCACAAAAAGGTTCTTACCTTGGTCCTGCATACCAAGCAGATGAAATCCAACAACAATTGGATGATCAAGGTGCAGTTTATCGTCAAGTCAAAGATGATGAGCTTATGGGTGAACTAGCTAATGTGCTTGCGGACGAGCAAGTTGTGGGCTGGTTTCAGGGGCGTATGGAGTTTGGGCCGCGAGCATTAGGTGGGCGCTCTATCATTGGTGACCCAAGAAGTAAAAAAATGCAGTCCATAATGAACTTGAAAATAAAATATCGTGAATCTTTTAGGCCATTTGCTCCTTCCGTGTTAATTGATGATGTTGCCGAATGGTTCGAGCACGACAAAGCAAGTCCTTACATGTTGATGGTGGCACCAGTGAGTGAATCAATTCGCATTGAGATGACCGAGCAAGAAAAAAACCAATTCGGTATCGATCAACTGAAGATTCCGCGCTCGCAACTACCAGCTATTACACATGTTGATTATTCTGCGCGTATTCAGACTGTACACAAGGAAACTAATCCACGCTATTATGCATTGATTGGTGCCTTTAAGAAAAAGACAGAGTGCTCAGTAATTATTAATACATCTTTTAATGTGCGAGGAGAGCCTATTGTATGTACGCCGGAAGATGCTTATCGCTGCTTTATGCGTACGGAAATGGATTACTTAGTAGTAGAAAACTTTCTGATGAAAAAAGAAGATCAACCCGATACAAGCAAAGACGATAATTGGAAAAGTGAATTTGAACTTGACTAAAAGAATTTAGATGCAACACGATATTCCAGAACTAGACAAAAAAGGACTGCGGCAGTTTGGTTTGTTAACTGGTGCTATCTTCATTGTATTGTTTGGCCTGCTTTTTCCTTTTATTCTGAATTTCCGTATACCAACCTGGCCATTTGTGCTTGGTGGTATATTAATAATATGGGCATTAGTAATACCTGGTAGCCTTAATCCTGTTTACAAGGGATGGATGAAACTTGGTGGGGCTGTCGGTTGGGTAATGAACCGTGTAGTTCTTTTTATTGTGTTCTATTTATTATTTTTCCCAGTGTCGTTAATTATGAAAATAGTTGGTTACGATCCTATGAACAGGAAGCTAGATAAGGTTGCCGATACATATCGTGTTAACACTAAGGTGCGTGATACCTCGCATATTAAAAGACCTTATTGATATAGCATTCTTCATTGACTGACAGGAATAAACTATGTTGGATTTACTTGTTGACTTATGGGGTTTTTTAAAAGAGCGTAAGAAATTTTGGTTGGCGCCAATTTTTATTATTATGCTTATGCTCGGTGGGTTGTTGGTGTTGACGCAAGGCTCTGTTGTAGCGCCTTTTATATACACTTTATTCTAGAGTCCAGAAGATGCCAATAAAATTTGATTAGTGCGCTAATGCGCATTAGTTATTTGGTTAATTAAATAGCGACCAAGCAATAAAGAACTTGGCATTTGTCATCTCTACTTTCAGTAAATAATTATTCCGGGCAAATCAACAAAGGTTTATCGTATTTCCCGCCCCAAGTACAGCCTTGGCTTTTTGCGTATTCTAATAACTGATGCACTTGGTCTAACTGGGTGTGGGTTGGTTTAAAATGCGATTGTTCTGCATAAGCCTGTTCTACGCTTTGTTCTAAGCTGGCTAGTTTTTTTGGTGTTGTCTTTTGTTTTGCTACGGGTTGTGTAGCATTTTGCGGTACTTCAGTGTATTCAATGATATTTTGACCGCCAGCTGTATGAGAGGATTCTGTGGTAGAAGAATCACAAACTTTTTTGTATTGTCCATACACTAAAACACTGCGGCAATCAGCATAAGTTATAGTTGATAAGCTTACCAAACATATTCCTAATAAAATTCTTTTCATTTTCGTTCCTTCTAAATCTAAATTTTTATATTTGCATATTCACTGGCTTTATTATTCGATGCAGGGGAACTCTTCGGAGAATGCAGTTACTGCCAAACTGGCTGCTGTAAAGTGAAGCTGTTCCGGGTTATCTCGTAGGTAGCGTCGGAATACACGTCCTAGCGAGCCGCTAGAAGTGCCCGCAGGCATGCAATACACAGTATTTTCTGCATGTAGTGCAAGTAAGGCGTAGCTAAAGCCATCACTGTATGAGCTTGCAATCAAGGCGCACTGAACATTGTTGTCACATAAGGCCAATGCCATTTTCCCACTCATAGTTTTAGCGTGGCTTTCATTGAAGCAAGCAAATAGTAATAAACACAATATTGTCTTTTTCATAGTTATTATTAGTAGTTTCTCAAAAGTTTGCTGTTAACCTTACCTTAAATCTGCCAAATACAATGTTTATTGCATCACTAATTACATAGTTTTATTGCCTTGTATGTGGTTCCAGATTGTGATGTGATCATAAAAATTGACGCTAATAGAGTAAATTGTAAGTGAACGCTATACGTATTATTTTGATTTTATGGGTTGGTGCTTTGCTGGGTTGTTCAACACCAGCGTTGCAGGAGAGTGTCCAAGCATTTCCAGATAAAACTGAGCTCGATGGCATTTGGGTGGGGAGTTTTGATATTCGCGGTCGTGGACCGTATGACTTTTATGCCATTCACGTCGGCGAAAAATCAACTGCAGTGAGCCACAAGGCTAAAGCGATGTGCGTGGGGCAGGTAATGCAACATGGGGAACACTATTACTCGAAATATAATTTATACGCGCTTGATGGTTCGCCGTTTGATTATGCGCGTTTAACTGGTGAGATTAAGCAGGGTGAGATTATTTCTTACTTTAAAACTCTTAATGGCGGAGACACAGGCCGCATGGTACTTAGTTATAGTGATGTGTATGAGCAGCCTTCTTCACTTGAATTACTGGAAGGTGAGTGGAGTTTTGTCGATAGGGATGGTCTTAACTTTAAAATGACCATTGAGAATGGAATCATTAAAGGCAAGGATTCTGATGATTGTGAATATAGCGGGCAAGTATCAATCATTAATCCTAAATACAACGTTTATAATATTGCAATGAATATTAGCAACTGCGATTCTGTTAATGGTGCATACGAAGGACTAAGTTATTTAGATAAGAATGAATCAACTTTTTTGCGTATTGATATTGGTAATGAGAACTACGGTTTCCACTATGATTGGAAAAAGGAATCAATAATTTAATAGCAGTTAAAAAATCAGTTAGCAATGCTTGTGAGCATTCCAGTTTTGCCACAATATCCTTGCGGGATGATCGTTTAAACTGTCATCCATTAGCGTCATAATTTCTACGCCGTAACTTAACTCCCAAATGTTCTCCGCCACATGAAAGGGAACTTCTAAAATATCTTTAGTGTATTCAGTAAACTCATTATCTTGGTTTTTCACACAATGACATAAATAATGTTCAGCTTCGAGCTTTTCAATTTTAATTATTAAATGCCAGACATTGTTCGGCAGAGATAATAAAAAAGGCGCCGAAGCTTCTAGGATGTCAATGCGTTGATTGAGCATTAACTAAATGTTTTTACGGAGTCGCCACGCCCAATAGCAAAATACTCCAGCCCCTGGTTATTTAGATAAGCTGGGTCATATAAATTGCGGCCATCAAAGATAATTGGGTAGGACAGTGTGTTTTTAATATGCTCATAGTCAGGACTGCGAAATTCGGTCCACTCTGTAACAATGATTAAAGCATCTGCATTTTCCAACGCTTCATTTGCATTGGCACATAAGTGCAAGTCATTGCGTGCTCCATATATACGTGTGCATTCATCTTGAGCGACAGGATCATAAGCTCTGACACTTGCGCCTTGTTGCCATAGCTGCTCCATTAATGTGCGGCTTGATGCTTCACGCATATCATCCGTATTAGGTTTGAAAGCTAAGCCCCATAAAGCGAAAGTTTTACCTTTTAAGTCACCATTGAAGCGTTGAAAAATCTTCTCGAATAAAACTTGTTTTTGTTTTTGGTTAACCTGGTCGACAGCGGCGATGAGCGTGGTTTTAAAATCAGCTTCAGCTCCAATGTGTTGTAGTGCTTGCACGTCCTTGGGGAAGCAGGATCCACCATAACCACAGCCTGGGTAAATAAAGTGATAACCAATGCGTGGGTCAGAGCCTATTCCCAATCTCACTTGTTCGATATCTGCGCCTACTTTCTCAGCCAGATTGGCTAGCTCATTAATGAAGCTAATTTTTGTGGCCAATAATGCATTTGCGGCATACTTTGTCAGCTCAGCAGAACGAATATCCATGACTTTGACGCGATCATGGTTACGGTTGAATGGGCTATATAGATTGCGCATCAGTTCACTGGCACGATCGCTATCCGTGCCTACAATAACTCGGTCCGGCTTCATGAAATCATCAATCGCCGCGCCTTCTTTTAAAAACTCGGGATTAGACACCACATCAAATGAGGCTTGTTTGTTGTTATTTTGCAGTGTTTGATTAATTTCATTCTTAACAATATCTGCAGTGCCTACTGGCACTGTTGACTTAGTCACCACGACTCGGTACTCATCCAGATGGCTTGCAATACTATTTGCAACTGCAACGACATGGCTTAAGTCTGCTGAACCGTCTTCATCGGGAGGAGTGCCAACAGCAATAAACTGAAATAAGCCGTGTTCTACACCCAGCTGAGTATCTGTCGTGAACTGTATACGGCCTGCATCAATATTTTGCTTGATCATTTCACCCAGGCCGGGTTCATAAATGGGAATATTCCCTTGTTTGAGCTGAGTAATTTTGTTTTCGTCAATGTCCACACACAAAACGTGATTGCCGACTTGAGCAAGGCATGCTCCTGTCACCAGACCCACATAGCCTGATCCATAAATGGTTACTTTCATGAAATATTTATCTGCTAAGTTGATTGTGTGGCGGCATAGTAAATGAATACGTCATACTTCGCAGTAGGTTCATTTATGATGGTCAAATATCTATCGAATATGCCAATTTCGGGCTATATTTTTGTCAATACTTCCCCATAGATGAGAAATATTAAGAATAAACATGATCTATTGTTGAAGTTACAGGATAATTACACGAGATATTGCCACTATGTTATTGACACTTGGCTTGTATCTCATTGACAATAGCCGGCTTTGTGTATGGAGGGGTACTCAAGCGGTCAACGAGGGCAGACTGTAAATCTGCTGGCTATGCCTACGTAGGTTCGAATCCTACCCCCTCCACCATTTAAGTGTGCGGGTGTAGTTCAATGGTAGAACCTCAGCCTTCCAAGCTGATGATGTCGGTTCGATCCCGATCACCCGCTCCAACTATAATTAGTTAGAGGTGGAAAAAGCAAGCCACGAAGAAGTATTGGGGTTTAGTGGCAATACATAAGTAGTAAAGAATTAGGTTATTTAAATAGCAAAAAATTGGCGTCCAAGGAAAGGAGTGGCCAGGCAAGATTACATTGCCCATATAGCTCAGCGGTAGAGCACTTCCTTGGTAAGGAAGAGGTCTCCGGTTCAAGTCCGGATATGGGCTCCATCATCAATGAGCCCAATTTGGTTTTAAAGTTTGATTTTAATTGGTACTAGATTTCTATAGTTATAGTGATAGTAAATATTTAAAAGAGGTAAAGATCGATGTCAAAGGAGAAGTTTGAACGCACGAAGCCACATGTGAATGTGGGGACGATAGGCCACGTGGACCACGGCAAGACAACGTTAACGGCGGCGTTGACGAAGGTGTCA
>Ga0207422_1003600_pt1 | contig 15042 bp, 13 predicted proteins | sample MarCyaLeptolynsp_FD_187757 | JGI IMG/M metagenome (GOLD analysis project Ga0207422, IMG submission 187757) | Marine cyanobacterial communities from Panama - species 1 Leptolyngbya sp. (SPAdes) | ecosystem: Environmental > Aquatic > Marine > Unclassified | place: Panama: Panama City | collected...
GAGATAAAGGACCAGAAAAGCGCCGCCACCGTTTTCACCCGCGACATAGGAGAAACGCCAGATATTGCCGATGCCGACCGCCGAACCGATGGTCGCGAGCAGAAAGCCGGAATGAGAGGCCCATTGTTCCCGTTGGGAGGGCGACATCCGAGGACTCCACACCAGTCACGGCCAAAGGGTAAGCGGGAGACCGACTGACGTCGAGCCACGCAACAGGCGGCCACGTGGGCAATGGGTCATCCGGGGCCAGATTGCGGCTTTGCGTTAGAAACCTGCCACCGGTGAACGTCTTCTTCGGGGCGCTGCCGGTCACCGAGGACCGCCTACCCTATCGCGGCGGTTGGTGCGGCCGCCGATCGCTGGATCTGTCCGTGGTCAGGATAATTGGGACACGCGAGGTCGTGTGGTAACGGAGTGTCCGGTTCCGGACTTGGCCGCGGTGCACGGCGATGGGCGCCATGGGCGCGGAACGCGGCGATGGAGACAGTGCATGGGAGAACAAACACTTCTGGCGATGCAGACGCAGGCTCAGAAGGCCCTGGCGGCCGGGGACTGGCGCGGGGCCGACACGGCCCTGACCGCCCTGATCGTAGCATTCCCGGGGACGCCCCCCGGTGCGGCCAGCCTGCTGTACAATCGTGGCCTCGTGCGCAAGCGGCTCAACCGGATGGCGGAAGCGCTCGGCGATTTCGACGCCGCCCTGAGCGCCGACCCGGATCATGCCAATGCCGGGTTCGAGCGCTCCGCGACCCTGCTCGATCTTGGGCGGGTCGAGGAGGCGGAGCGCGGATTCACGGAATATCTGGATCGGGTTCCGGACGATACCGACGCCCTGCTCACCCTCGCCCGGATTCGGCTGCGGCGCGGCCGCCCGGCGGAGGCCCGTGTCCTGCTTGATCGTATGGGCCCCTCGTCGGCCGGCCCGGCCGTCACGCTTGCCCGGGCCGAGGCGCTACGGGACTGCGGCAAGATCGACGAAGCCCGCGCCTTGCTCGCCGGGCTCGACGGAAGCGATCCGGCGATCGCCGCCGCCCGGCTCAAGATCGCAATCCAGGGCGCGACGGGTCGGGTCCCTCTGGACCCCGCTCAACTCTTCGCGCCCCGCCGGTAGGTCCTACGGTAGCTCCCGGGCTCGGCCTGCAGTGCATCCTGCACCTGCAGATGGGCTGAAAGTCGGTCCTCGTCCATCTCGCCGAGCGTCAGATCCAGGCTTTCCCGGGGGACCGGAATGCCCTGGGCGACCGGGGTGCCGGCCTGCAGCACTCCCTGGAAACCCATGTCGGTCCAGAGCGCCGGAAAATGGACCAGCCCGTCGCGCCAGCCGTCGCAATCGACCAGCCCGCTCAGGGTCCGGAACGGAAGATCTAGACGGTTGGCCGGGTGGGTGAACAGCATGGACCAGCCCTCCGGCAGTTCGACGGTCCAGAAATTGGTGAACTTGACGACGAATTGTCCGGTGCCGGCGGCGCCCGGCACGCCGGCCGCCTGCTCCGGCAGATGCACGCCGATCGGCGCCCGTGTCGGCCGGGCCTCCGGGTGGGGCGGCAGATGCCAGTCCCAGGCGAACTCGCCATCGGCGACGGTGACGTCGGCAGCGAGCGGAAACAGGATTCCATGCTGCATGGCATCGATGAACGGCGGACACTGCTTCACCGTTCGGACCGCAGCGCCGCCGAGCAGTGCCGCGGCCTCTTCCGCCGGCATGGACCGAAGCCAGTCCGGCAGGCCGCCTCGTGCCGGAGACGGCTGCGGCAAATACTTGGCATATCCCGGCAGGCAGCGCAGGTGGATCCGCATTCAGCGCCGACGGCGTTTCAGGACTACGTGGGTGACGGCCGCGGCGATGGTGATGACGACAAAGATCACACCGATCGCGTTGATCATCGGCGAAAGGCCGAACCGCATGCGCGCCCCGATCTCGGTGACCAAGGTCCAGTCGCCGCCGATCGCGAAGAAGGTGGTGTTGTAGTTCTCGATCGACTGCAGGAAGGCGATCACGCAAGCGGTGGCGATCGTCGGCATCAGGAACGGCAGGGTGATCCGCCGGAACACCATCACGGGGGAGGCTCCCAGGTCGAGCGCCGCCTCCTCCAGCACGCGGTCCTGGCGCTGCAGGCGGGCCATGAACAGGAGCATGCAGTATGACGCGATGAACGTGGTCTGCGCCACCATGGCGGTGAACAGGCCGGCCTGAACGCCGAAATAGTCGCGCCAGAAGATCATGGTCGTCACGCCGAGCACGATCCCGGGCATCAGGATCGGCGAGACCAGCACCGTGTACAGCAGGGTCGTGCCCCGCGACGACAGCCGGGTCAGAATAAAGGCGCCGGACAGGCCGAGCGGGATGGCGAAGACGATCACCCCGGCGGCGATCATCAGCGAATTGAGCAGCCCCTGCACGAAGCGCGCGTCGCCGGGCAGTTCGACGAACCACCGCAGGGTGAAGCCCTGCCAGTCCGTAACCGACGGGGTCGGCGACGCATTGAACGCCGCCACCACCATGAACAGCAGCGGCAGGAACATGTAGGCGAAGAAAAGCACCATGTAGCCGCTCATCACCGCCGCGGCCCAGTCCGTCTCCCGTTTCGGGGTGCGTTCCGGTGCCGCCCGGACCGTGCCGTCCGTCGCCGCCGTCATTTCGCGATATCCCGTATGCCGACCTTGAAGATCGCCATGTTGACGAGAATGAAGGCGACGCAGGCCACCAGCAGGGCGACCGAATAGGCCGACCCCTGGTTCCAACTGTCGGCCTCGAAGAACCGGCGGTAGATGAGCTGGCTGAACCAGTCCGGATGCAGGCCGCGGCCGACGATCTCCGGTGCCGCGATCGACCCGGCGGACAACATGAAGGTCATGATCGAGCCGACGGCGATGCCCGGCTTGGCGTGCGGTATGACAACCCGGGTGTGGATCTTCCAGACCGATGCCCCGAGGTCGCGCGCCGCCTCGATCTGATTCTTATCCAGGGTGTCGATGGTGTTGTAGATCGGGAACACCATGAACAGGATGTAGGCGTAGATCATCACGGTGAAGACGGCGCCGTTAGAGGCGACGAAGCGGAAGCCCTCGCCCGCGTCCATGTTGATGAAACCGAGCGCGTCGAGCACCCAGTTCAGGATTCCCTGCTTCTCCAGGATCATCACCCAAGAGAAGATCCGCAGTAGTTCGTTGATCGCATAGGGGACGACCAGCGCCACCATGAGGAGGGTCAGCCGCTCCTCGGATTCCATCGTCGCGGCGGCGTAGGCCACCGGATAGCAGACCAGGAACGACAGCACCGTCACGCAAAGCGCGTAGAGCAGCGTCATCACGAAGATCTCGAAGTGGATGGCGCTCATGGAGGTGAAGTTCTCGAGCGAATAGCTCTCCTTCATCCCGGCCTCGCCCGAGGACGTGTCCTCGCGAGCCTCCAGCATGGCGATTTGCCGCTCCATCCCGGCGATCTGCGCCTCGATCTCCGCACGCTCCGCCGCCGTCATCACCGGTTCCCCGCCACCGCCGGGAGATGGCGTCAGCCCCGGTGACGGGCTGGGCGTGAGAGACGGGCTCGGCGAGGGGCTGGGCGTCAGGGTCGGCGACGGCAAGGATGTGCCGGCCGAGGGCGGTGCCGCCACCTCGAGGCGCTGCTCGAGCTTGAACTTGTCCGTGTAGAGCCGGTCGATCTCCAGCGCCAGCATGGCGGTCTCACCGCCGCGATCCTCGTAGATGAAGGCGCGTTCGATCATGCGGATCTGCGGTACCAGGATCAGGCAGACGATCCAGGCGACGACCAATCCGACGAACAGCGCCGTCAGACCGCGGCCGTAGGAGCGGACAAGCTCATTCACCGGCCAAGGCTCCCACCGGCATGACCACCGCGTCGCCATGGTCGAAACCGACCGTCTGAGTGCCGGAGAACTCCTGGCCGGCGGTCCCCGAGTTGGTCAGGTGCAGCGACAGGCTGTGGTCGCCGGCGCGCACAAACAGATTCACGAACGCCCCCTCCAGGTCGCGGCGCTCCACCTGCCCCTGGATCCGGTTACCGGGCCCGCCGGCGCCGTCGGCGATCCGCATGCGTTCCGGTCGCACGAAGATCATCGCGTCGGCGCCCTCGCTCAGCCCGTGCTTGTCGACGCCGAAGAGACGACCGAGCGGGGTCTCCAGACAGGCATAGCCGTTCTCCCGCCCGATGACCTTGCCCCGAAGCACGTTCTGCTCGCCCACGAAGGTGGCCACGAACGGCGTGGCCGGGGCGTTGTAGACATCGGCCGCCGGCCCGACTTGTTCGATCCGACCGAGATTCATCACCGCGATCCGGTCGGACATGGTCAGCGCCTCACCCTGGTCGTGGGTGATGTAGACGAAGGTGACGCCGGTCTTGCGCTGGATCGCCTTGAGCTCGGCGCGCATGTGCTGCCGCAACTTCAGATCCAGGGCGGAGAGCGGCTCGTCCAGCAGCAGGACCGCCGGCTCGACGGCGAGGGCCCGAGCCACGGCCACGCGCTGACGCTGGCCACCGGAAAGTTGCGTCGGCTTCTTGTCGGCCTGGCCCGTCAGGGCGACCAGATCGAGCAGGTCGTCGGCCCGCCGCCGACGGGCGGCCTTATCGACGCCGCGCGCTTCGAGGCCGAAGGCGACGTTCTCCCAAACGGTCATCAGCGGGAACAGCGCCAGATTCTGAAAGATCAAGGCGGTCGGACGCCTGTTCGGGCCGATACCGTTCATCTCACGGCCGCCGATCGCCACCCTCCCCTGGGTCGGGTCGATGAAGCCGGAGATCATCCGCAGGATCGTCGTCTTGCCGCAGCCGGACGGGCCGAGAATCGAGAAGAACTCGCCCGCATGGATGTCCATATCTGTCTCGTGAACGGCGGTGAAACCGTTCGGATACGTCATGCTCACGCCCCCGAGGGCGACATCCTGCCCGTGCATCGCTCCGGCCCCGCTAAACGACGTCACCAAGAAGGATACCCGAGGCCGGCGACCGGCCCCGGGCGATGATGTCGATGCGATCAGGCGTTGGTGATCTTGTCGACGTATTCCTGGCGCAGCGGCGCGAACCACGGCGTGTCGGCCTGCCACCACCACAGGTTCGCCAAGTTCTGCTCGTTATAAACCTCGTTGAACTGGGCCTTGTACTCCGCGCCCGCATGCTCGGCGGCGCCGGCGACGGCGGAGTTGTAGCCCGTGTTCTTGGAGAACATGCCAGCCATCATCGGATCCAGCATGGCGTTGATGAAGGCATAGGCCTGCTCGATGTTCTCCGCGCCCGAGGGGATGCCCATGGAGTCCATCCAGGTGATGCCGCCTTCGACCGGCATGCGGTACTTCCACTTGGCGTCCTCGCGGTTGAGCAGGAGGCCGGTGGTGTCCCAGGTCTGGCCGATATTCGCGCCGGCCTGCTTGAAGGCGTTGGTCGCCTCGGTCGCATTGTTCCAGAACGCCGCGATGCTGCCCTTGTTGGCGATCACGTACTTGGCGCAGGCGTCCCAGACGCGACGGGCGTCCTCTTCCGACTTGTAGACGTCGAGCATGCGGTTCGACTTGATCTCGCCCTTGGCGTCGAGATAAAGGCCGACGCCCATGATCACCGACTTTTGGCGGAACGCCGACTTGGCGCCGTCCTGGAACAACGATCCGTAGGAGACCTCCTCAAGCGGAATGGCATTGCTGTCGAAGGTCACCGCCTCCGTGCCCCAGTCGAACGGCAGCAGCATCCGGTCGCCGCGATAGGTGGCACCTAGGGAAACGCTGTCGCGGACCATGGACGGGATCAGCTTGCCCATCTCGACCTTGGACTCGTCGAGCGGCTGCAGCAGGCCGTCCGGATAGTAGTTCGGACCGTTCGTGACCGACGGGAAGATCACGTCAAAGCCCTTGCCGCCAGCCGCCTTCAGCTTCTGCTCGGCCTCGTCGTTGGACCCAAAGGTCGACAGGTTGATCGTGATGCCCGTGTCCTTCTGGAACTTCTCGACCATGTTGTCCTGAACGTAGTCGCCCCAGGCGAAGACGTTGACGGTGCCGGAGGAGGCGAGTGCGTCCTTGGCCTTGAGAATCGCGGGCGCGGCGAGCGCGACACCGGCAATCGCGGTGCTCTTCAGCAGCGAGCGGCGGGAGATCGTCATGACGGATGGGTTCCTTGAAAATGTCTGCCCTTGGCCGAACCGGGCGATCCGGCACCGCCTCCGCTATAGCGCCGACAAGCGACCGGACGTTTTCAGTTACGAGACAAATCTGTGACCAACGGCCGGCCTTCCCCAAGCCTGAGGCCGGCCGGCCGCGCGGTGCAGAAGGGGACCGCAGGTTTCAGTCGACTCTGCGGAACGGTTGGGAGGCGATGTCGAAGTGGCGATGCTCCTCGCCCCGAGCCCAGTTGCGCAGAACTCTGTTCCGCATGTCCTCGGGCTCGACCGTCTCGACCGAGTAGCTGTCGCCGACGAAGCGGGGATCGAGGAAGCCGACCCACGGCTCGCCACCCCAGGCCGCGGCGCGCGGCCCGGTGGACATGAAGGCGGTGCCCGGCACCCAGATGAAATCGATATCCAGGAACCGCATGCGCTTGTCGTGGTGCAGATGGCCGGCCGCAATCTGGCCGTTCGAGCCTGGATCTCTCCTCAGGACTCCTGAGCTGGCCACTTGCATGCCCCTTAGGGTCGCAATCGGCCACCGAGGATTACCCTGCCCTACTCAATCACAACCGAGTTGGACTCGGCCTCAGTGCCCATTTCTCATAATGGCCGTCCGGCGCGGGCAACGCAGCCCTCCTATGAACGAACGTAGGGTCAAATCCCGGGCAGGATTCGGTCAAGGACCTACGCTTGAGTTGGCCGTCTGAGGTGGTTGCAGCGCTCCGATTCCATTGTTGTTTGCACCTCTGCCAAGCTGGGCACTATCGCTGAGCAATCGGAGCTTGCGGCAGGCCAGACGCCCGGGCCGCTATTCTGAGGGGCTTGGAGCCTTGGCGAGATCGAGAAGCCGGTCGGGTGACAGTCGCGCAAGGGAGACCGCTGCATCATCGGTGATGACGTGGATCTCGACCTGGTGCGTCACCGTCACCTCACGGGCCGTCTCGATCAGCTCGGCCGCCTTCCTTCGGCTTCGCATCCGTTCGACCAGATCAGCAACCGCCAGCAGCGCCCCTGGAATGGAGACGATCAGCGCGGCCACGGCAATCGGATCGACCGCTCTGTCAGGCAGGTCGGCGGCCTGCGGCGGTTCGATCTCGACCGCGGAATCGTCGCCAAGGCATGTCCGCAGCGCATCCGCGGCGGCTTGCCGATCCCCGTCGCCGGTTACCCGCACCCGAAGCCCGTCCGTCATGTCCCCAACCTTTCCCTGTTCCGACAAGGGTTTCTGCGGTTGATTGTCTCATAAACACGATTGGATTACGTGGTTAATGCCACACACCTCCATGCTACGGTTCACTACAGTTTCAATTCCAGATAGCAGGAGGCGGGGCTATGGGCGGGGGCGCGACGCTCTATGTCGGCGGCGGATATCTCCGACTGACGATCGGCGACACTTTCGACGAGCGCAGGAAGTTGGATCCGGCCGCCGTCGATGCCGTCGCCGACATCAACGCCCGCTACGCCACCCTGGTCGACCGTCCGGACCCCGCAGCCCTTCTGGCTCTCGGGCGTGAGCTGCTCGCCTGGCTCGACGGCTCCGGCGGATGGTGGGCGGCGCTTCGCAACGCGACATCCCCCTTGTCCTTGGAGGTCCGGGGCGCCCCATCGCCGGAAGCCGAGGACTGGACGGTTCTGCGAGCCCCATGGGAGATACTCGCCGGCCAGCAGGGGTTCCTTGCCGAGGATAGCGGCCTTCGCTACGCGCCGGCCCGGCGGCTCGGCACGCCGGCAGCCCCCGAGGCGCTGGACGAGCACCGCCTCGCCATCGCCTTCATGGCCTCCTCGCCAAGGGGCGCGCGGGAGCTCGACTACGAGGCCGAGGAACTGGCCCTGATGAACGTGACAGGCGGGATCGACCTGGAGGTCGAGGACAGCGGCAATGCCGTGCAGCTCGGCCTGCGGCTGGTGCGGACCGAACCGCACGTGCCGGTCCTTCATCTGTCCTGTCACGGTCAGAATGCCTGGCGGCCGGACAACGCCCCCGAGGCGCCAACGAAACCGGTGCTGTACATGGAGGACCCCAAGGGTGATCCGGCACCGGCCACCTCCGATGCGCTGCTCGACGCGCTGGACCCGTACCGTCCCCGCCTGCTGTTCCTCTCGGCCTGCCTCACCGCCCGGGAGAACGCCGGCAACGGAGCCGTCGCCCATTCCCTCGCGACGTCGCTCGTGCGCGCCGGTATGCCGGCCATCATGGGCTGGAACGGTTCGGTCGCCGATGTCGCCGCCACCGCCTTCGCGGGCATCTTTTACGACGGCCTGTCGAGACGTCAGACGCCGGCGGGAGCAGCCGCTCAGGCCCGGCGCGCGCTGCTCCTGGGTCAGGCGAGGGCCGCCGGAGCGCCCGACGTCAAGGACGCTCAGAGCGGGCAGGTCCTGGACCAGATCTTCAAGGCGTCCGAGGACGCGCTGAAGCGCGACTGGCATCTCGCCCAGCTGTGGCTCGGCCCCTCCGGCGGCGGGCCGGTCGTCGGCGGCACCCGCAAACGCTCCCTGGCCGGTGCCGATTACGGGCACAAGCATCTGCTGAAGAAGAAGGAGGCCGGCTCCGAGGTCGCCTCCGCCGAGATGTTCGTTGGCCGCCGGCGTGAACTGCAGGACTGCCTGCGCACCCTCGGCGACGATCGCCATTCCGGCGTGCTGATCCACGGGATGGGCCATCTCGGCAAGTCGAGCCTGGCAGCGCGGATCGCCTCGCGCCGGTCCGACCTGGCACTCGCGGTCCTGTACGGCGCCTACGACGCCGGCAGCGTGGTCGAGGCGCTTGAGGAGACCCTGAAGGATCACCCGCCGGCCCGGGCCCTGCTGGAGGACCGCCGAGCCGCGGTGCTGGACGACGCCCAGAACGGCAAGGCCGAGGCGTTGGAGAATCTGCTGGTCGATCTGCTGTCCGGTCCCTGCGGGCAGCAGCCCGACGGGCGCCCGGTCCTGCTGCTGATCGACGATCTGGAGCGGGTCCTGGAGGCCGACGCGGCAGGCGGGGGACGTCATCGGGTCAAGGAGCGCGTCCGACCGGTGATGCGGGCGATCCTGCGCGCCTTCGCGCCGGAGCGCAGCGACAGCCGCCTTCTCCTGACCAGCCGCATGCCCTTCACCCTGGACGACGACGGCGAGGACCTCGCGGCGGGGCTCTGGGAACTTGCCCTTGGCGGCCTGACCAAGACAGCCCAGCGCAAGCTGGCCCTCCGCCAGGTCTTCAGCGCCCGCGACAGCTATGGCGAGGCCTTTGCCGACGAGTTGACCCAGCGCGTCGGCCTGATCGAGCGCACACAGAAGGTGGCGAGGGGTCATCCCGGCCTGCAGGACCTGATCGGTCAGACCCTAGTTCTGTCGCGCGAGGTTCCCCTGGATTACGCGGAGACGGCACTCGTCGAGATGGAAGCCTATCTCGACGGGCAGCAGGCCCCCGAGACACCACAGGTGCGGGAGTACCTTGAGGGCCTGACCCTGGACCGCCTGATCGGCCTCGCCGGCACCGAGGGCCAAGCGTTGCTCCGGGCCGGTCTGCTGTTCGACCTTCCGGTCCCGGCGGAGGTGTTCGCCGACCTCGCGTCATCCCTTGGCGGATCGGTGGAGCGACTGGTCGATCTCGGTCTGCTGGAGCCGTTCGAGGACATCGTGCGACCGGGCGCCCCGGCCCTGGCCGTCAACGCGCTCGTCCGGCCCAAGCTGGCGCCCCTGGACGACGGGGAATCCGCCGCGCTCGCAACCGCGACGGTGGATCGCCTGTTCGATGCCTGGGGCGGCGCGGAGGGCCGCCGCGATCGCCCCTACGCCGCCGACATAGTCCTGACACGTCTCGCCCTGGCGGCGCGATCGACGGAGGTTGTGGGAGCGTGTGGTCGCTACGCGATATCCGCTCTGGAGCGGCAGAGCTACAAGGAAGCGGCCGATCTGGGTCGCGATGCGATTGCGCTTTTGGGTGAAGAGCGCACGCCTGCTCTCCTGGATCTGATGATCGGGCAGGCTGACGTCCTGACGGGCGCCGGGGACGCCGAGGAAGCGGATGCGCTCCTGACGCGCGCAGCGGCGATAATCCAAGAGCTTCAAGACACCGGACAGAACGTGGATGCTAAGGACGCCGGCGCCGTCCTGTTGCGCCAGGCAGACCACCTGGTGCGCGTTGGGCGCCCTGATGAAGCGCGCTCATTGTTCGAACAGGTCGTGGATCTGCTGGCCTCGAACGGCGACTCGGCGCAACGGGAGATCGCCGTTGTCCAGGGTCGCATCGCCGATATCCTTCAGGCCCGCGGACAGACCGACGAGGCGTTGCGCATCATGCAGGAGGAAGAGCTTCCTGTATACGAGCGGCTCGGCGACGTGCGCGCCAAGGCCGCCACCATGGGCCAGATCGCCGATATCCTAGAGGCCCGCGGACAGACCGACGAGGCGCTGCGCATCAGACAGGAGGAACAGCTCCCCGTCTACGAGCGGCTCGGCGACGTGCGCGCCAAGGCCGTCACCATGGGCCAGATCGCCGATATCCTTTGGGCTCGCGGACAGACCGACGAGGCGCTGCGCATCAGACAGGAGGAACAGCTCCCGGTTTTCGAGCGGCTCGGCGACGTGCGCTCCAAGGCCGTCACCATGGGCAAGATCGCCGATATCCTTCAGGCCCGCGGACAGACCGACGAGGCGCTACGCATCCGACAGGAGGAACAGCTCCCCGTTTTCGAGCGGCTCAGCGACGTGCGCGAGAAGGCCGTCACCATGGGCAGGATCGCCGATATCCTTCAGGACCGCGGACAGACCGACGAGGCGCTCCGCATCAGACAGGAGGAAGAGCTCCCCGTTTACGAGCGGCTCGGCGACGTGCGCTCCAGGGCCGTCACCATGGGCAAGATCGCCGATATCCTCGAGGCCCGCGGACAGACCGACGAGGCGCTCGAAATGCATCTATCCCGGCTCGATGACGCCCAGACCATAAGAGACATCGACAGCATCGGCCACATTCGAGCGTCATGCGCCCGGATCCGCCTGTCCCGTGGCGACCATGAGACGTCGCAGGAGCGGCTTCAGACCATCTTCGAGGAGCTCCGGGAAGCCTTCACAATCTACAAGAAGCTGCAAAAGCCAGACGGCATTGGCCCGGTCGGGTTTCTGTACGCACAGGTCCTGGCCATGGGTGGCCTTCAGAACGAGGCGCTGGAAGTGATCGCGGACGCCCGTTCGGCTCTCCAGTCTCTCAACAATCAGGAAGGGCTCGACGCGCTGGGTAAGCTGGAGACCATGATCCGAACGGCCGGCGCGGACACCGCGGACGAGAAGGTCGCCACAACGGACGATGCCGCCAACAGCCCTGACGACGACGGCGACCCCGACAAGGCCCTTGAGGCACAACTGGCCCAACTCGAGACCGCCCAAGCCGAGAACGATATCGACGCCATCGGAAGGATCCGCTTTGCCTGCGCCCAGATCCGCCTCTCCCGTGGCGACCATGAGACGTCGCAGGAGGGGCTTCAGACCATCTACGAAGAGCTGCACGAGGCCTTCGCGATCAACAAACAGCGTCAACAACAAGACGGCATTGGCGCGGTCGGGTTTCTGTACGCACAGGTCCTGGCCATGGGCGGCCTTCGAGACGAGGCTTTGGCGGTGATCGCGGACGCCCGTTCGGCCTTCCAGTCTCTCGACAATAAGAAAGGGCTCGACGCGCTGGCCGAGCTGGAGACCATGATCCGAACGGCTGATCCGGGGGGTGATGGCGAGGGTCAGTGAGCAGTCCGCAGCGAGGCCTCGAGCGCGCCTGTTTGCGCCCCACCTGCTTCCACCGCGCTTCCACTATGCAAAAAGCCCCGCCGGATGGCGAGGCTAACATGTTGCTTTGTTCGGTTGCGGCGCCCGATGCCACCCATACCGAACGGGGTTCAGGGTGTGATCGCGGGTAGAAATTGGACAAGCCCCTACGCCGATGATCGCCGTCTAGACGGTTCGTCCAGTTCCATATCCATACTGTCATTTGCACGACCATGTCAGCACCATGAGCCGATGCCTCGGACATTGACTCGGGCATTGATACGTGTGCCATGCGGGTCTGAACGTCCCACATCGGATCCCCGCTAACATTGTATGGACCCATCGCGCTAAACAGTGTCCCACAATGCCGCGAGGGCATATCGACAGCAACCGACACCGCGTCTATCCCGCAAACCTTGCTTGGTTCACCTTAAGAAGAACTGAACCGGCACGAGCATCTCCAGACGCGCCCTTTGCATGGTGTCGGGCATCTTCGGCAGCGGCTGTGCGCGCTTGATCATCGCCGTCACTTCTCGATCGAGAAGTGAGTGGCCGGAGCTTTTCTCAAGTCGGTACTCCAGCACCCGTCCATCTCGGTCAATGACGACGTGCAGCAGGGCGGTGCCCTCCTGGCGCCGGCTCTGGGCGCGGCGGGGATACTCCTTGTGCCGCTCCAGCCACGCCTGCAGCAGGGCGATATAGTCGGAACTGGATGAGGGCAGGCCGCCGGCGGCGTCTGAGGTCTGAGTCCCGGCGGCCGCCGTGTTCCCGGATCCCGACCGGCCGCCACTGCCCGATGGGGGTGCCGCGGCGGCCACCTGCCGCGGAGCACGGTCCATTCTGTCGGTCTGAGCCGGCGGTGGGTCGGCGCGCGGCGGCGCTTGGAGAGGAGGTGACTCAGCCCGAACTGGTTTCGTTGGCTTAGGGCGCAGCCGCGGCACCGGTGGCGTGGGCACAACCTGCGCGACGACCGTCTCGACCTCACCGGGCGTAGCGTCGACGGGTGTGGCCTCGACCGCTGTCGCCGACGCCGGCGTCGGCGGATCAGGCGGTTCAACAGTTGGCACACTCGTCTCGACGGTCACCGCTTCCGGCGGGTCTGCCTGCGCGATCGCCGCCGGTTCGGCTTCCCTCGGCATGGGCACAGGCGCCGGCACAGGCGCCGCCTGGTCCGGTGGATCGGCCGGTTGAGCCGCCTCCGGCGGGGCCGCCGTCGCCATGACGTCCGGAGGTTCGACAGGAGCCGCAGCATCGGGTGGTGGGGCAACCTCCGCCGTCTCCGCCTCCAGATCGGACCGCTCTGCGACACGACCGGGAGCCCCACCGGCCGGCCCCAGGGAGACTTCGATCCCGCCGATACCGGCGCTGACCGCACCGATCTCCTCAGCCTCCCAGAAGTACGCGGCCGCCACCGCGCCATGAAGACCGACCGCCAGACCAATCGCGACAATCCAGTGTCGAGGGCCGATCCGGGTCATCGCTGTCCGCCAGCGGCAACAGGCAATGTGAGCAGTTGAAGATGCGCGACACCAGCGTCGCGGAGTTGCTCCATCACGCCGACCACCACGCTCGCGTCGGCACCGCCATCGGCCTTCAGACGCAGGTGCTCGGACCCATGCTTCTCGACATGGGCCAAGACACCCGCCCGCAGGCCCGCCTCATCGACGATCTCGCCGTTGAAGGCGAGCCGGCCATCGGCCCCGACGAAGACGATGGGGTCCTGACGTTCGATCGTCGCGTCACTCACCGAGACCGGCAGGGTGATCTCGAACGGGTCAGAGGCTGAGAGCCGGCCCGATAGCATGAAGAAGATGAGCAGCAGAAACACGACGTTGATAAGCGGCAGCACCCGCTCGTCCTCGTTGTCCCGCCGTCGTTCGCGCTTCAGCATGGGGTTATCGTGCTCTGTCACGAATGAGGGACAGATCCGCCACGCCGACTTCAGAAAGCCGGTCGAGCACGAGCACCACGTCCTGCAGGACCACGCCGGTGTGCGGCTTCACCAGGACACGCTGGTCGGGCTTCTCAACCAGTCGGTCGGCCAGCCGGCCCGCCAGGGCATCCAGCGTGAGATTCCGCCCGGAGAAGCGCAGGGACAGATTTGAACCATCCTCTCGAATCTCGACCAGCATCGCGCCTTTCACCGATGGGAATGACGCGCCGGCAGCCGGCGGATTCAGCGAGATCGACCGCCAGTCGAGGAAGCTGGTCGCCAGCATGAAGAACACCAGCAGGATGAACACCACGTCGATCAGCGGGGTAAGACTGATCAGCGCGCGGCGACGCTTCCTAGCTGCGCGTTGGCGCGGTGCGCAAGCGCGCGTCGCCATGCCCCCTCTCCTCCTCGGCGTCTCCGGACAGGTCCTCGGTGAACACGGCGGTCACCGCACTCTCCATGTCGTGAGCCAGCCGTTCGACCCGCCGCTCCAGCCAGTTGAGGACCGCCACCGTGGGGATCGCCACGGCAAGGCCGACCGCCGTCGTCAGCAGCGCCTCCCAGATCCCGCCGGACAGAACCGACGGGTTCACCTGATTGCCGGCGGCCTCAAGCTGGCGAAACGCCTCGATCATGCCGAGCACCGTCCCAAACAGCCCGAGCAACGGTGCCAGCGAGGCAATAACCTCGAGGGGGCGAAGGTAACTTCTCAGGTCCTCGATCATGTCGCCGCCGAGGCGCAGAACCTCTTCGCGTACCATGGCCTCAGGCAGGCCGCGCTTCCGCCCCCGGATCGCGCGACCGACTGCGACTGCCATCGGATCACGCGCCCCGCGAAGGGCCGACAGCGCGTCATGGGGCCGGCCGTAACGGAACAGATAAAGGGCCTCGACCGCGGACGAGCGCGCCCCAACCCGCGCCCGCCAGAATTGCCACAGCTTCACCAACACGATCGCAACCGCAACCACTGACATCGCCAGCAGGATCAAGACCACCGGGCCGCCCTGCATAAGGTGCAGTAGCTCCTGTTCCAGAGCCGCCAGACCCAACGTGGTGTCCGGTGAAAACCTCGCTGTGGTGTCGTCCATCGAGCTAACTGCCCTCCAGGATGACCTCGAAGCCTTCGAACTGTGGATGGCCGAGGTAGAGAATCTTGCGTTGACCCGCACCCGCGTGGGCTTTGCGAAACGCATCTGATTTCGTCCACGCCTCGAAGGCGGCGCGGTCCTGCCAGATGGTGTGCGAGGCGAACAGCGTGTGGTC
>Ga0207422_1003601_pt1 | contig 15041 bp, 15 predicted proteins | sample MarCyaLeptolynsp_FD_187757 | JGI IMG/M metagenome (GOLD analysis project Ga0207422, IMG submission 187757) | Marine cyanobacterial communities from Panama - species 1 Leptolyngbya sp. (SPAdes) | ecosystem: Environmental > Aquatic > Marine > Unclassified | place: Panama: Panama City | collected...
ATACGGGTCATGCCAGTGATCCAGTCCGCCAGTTGATGGGCCAGTATTTCGGCGCATTCTTCGCCATATTCCGCGCGAACCCGGGCGAGGGTCGGCGAATGGATATATCCGACTGAAAGTCCGGCGGACTTTTTGAGCGTCCCCTTCACAAGAGTATCGGCGTGGCGATCCCAGAACGCCCTTGAATAGCAACGTCCCGTCGAATCGGCTGTCAGTCGCGCCAGAGTCGCCTTGAAGGGGTCGCGCAACGTCCAACGAAGCCGCTGTCGGTTAATAAGCATATGGATGTAGGTCGCCATGTGCTCGCGCGCCGATGGAGAAGACAGTACGATGGCTGCACCTCCCCGATACAACGTGTCATCCACGGTATTTTTTGCGGTATCGCGCAGAACCAGTGTCGGCAGGTTGAAGAGCCTGGGGCTGTTTCGGATGTGTCCGCATAGGTATTGCGCCGGTGCGAAGTCCTCGTTTGGACCGATCGCGACCACTGCTGCGTCATACCGCCCGTCGTCAAGCGCGTCCGATGCTTTAAAGGCGCTTTCCTCCAAGGTGCAATCTAGGTTGTCCGCTTTTAAGGAGGTCTCCATAGCGTCGCGGGTGGCGCCATCCCGCGCCACGGTCATGACCAAAGGTTTGTCCGGATAGCCACGCTTAAACGATCGCGGGTCTACAGCGACGCCGAATTCCGCAGCGGTTGCGACACGTCGCTTCAACTCCGACGCCATAACAGAAGAACGGGTCAGGCGGGGCAGGCGGACGACAATCTCGTCCAATGGCTCTCCAGGCACGAAAATATCGTCGACCCCGATTTCACGGGCAGTCGCCATTTGCGCGGAATCCGGCAAAGCGTCGATCAGCACGATCGGAATCTGACTGGTCGCATCCGCTTCCTTTAAGGCGCCCGCAATACCGAGACTGTCGATCGGCGCAGTATAGGCACCGATCATGACGACATCTGGCTGCTGAGACCCAGCGAGCGTGATTAGGGAGTGCGGATCAGTGGCGGTCACGCAGCGATAGCCGCCCGCGCCCAGTTCTTCCGCTAGGGTGAGAGCCCGATCCGGATTTGGGTCGCCTATCAACAAGTATGCTGTATGCGGCATTTGATGCGTTCGCCCCTCTGTCTGCCACGGTTCTAAGGGATTAAAGCCCCAATATGGACGCGTTCTGACTTGACCGCAGCAGCCCACTCGCGGACAAAGATATCAAAAGACCGCAGTCTTGCGAGCAAAAACTAAGGGATGCATCTGGGAGCGAACGCCATGCAGGATCGGCAAAATACCATATACGACCGCGATTTAGACAAAGGAGGTGCGAATTACGTCCCTCTCAGTCCTGTCAGTTTCCTGCAAAGAGCTGCGCATGTCTTTCCAGATCGCGTCGCCGTCATTCATGGTGATCTTCGCTATACCTATTCGGAGTTCTATGAACGCGTAAAACGGTTCGCGTCGGCACTTTCGGCTCGCGGGATTGGTCGAGGAGATACCGTCTCAGTCCTTTCCCCGAATATTCCAGCGCTCCTTGAGGCGCATTACGCGATCCCGATGATTGGCGCGGTGTTGAACGCCATGAACACGCGTTTGGACGCGAAGACGATTGCCTTCATCCTTGAGCATGCTGAAACAAAGGCTGTGCTGTCTGAGCCGTCCCTAAATGGCGTGATGGCGGAGGCCCTGGAGATCACGTCGAACGTCCCCGATATCCGAATTGATATTGTCGACTCGGTCGCCCCGGATGGACCGCGTATCGGCACAACGGATTATGAAACGATGCTTGCGAAAGAGGGCGATCCGGATTTCCAGGGGTCGCTGCCTGCGGATGAGTGGGATGCGCTTGCGCTCAACTATACCTCCGGGACAACCGGGAACCCCAAAGGTGTCGTTTATCATCATCGTGGCGCCTATTTAAATGCTCTTTCTAACGCTTTGACATTCCAAGTGAATGAGCGGTCTGTGTATCTCTGGACGCTGCCGATGTTTCACTGTAACGGCTGGACCTATACCTGGGCAGTCACCGCCGCCTGCGGCACCCATGTGTGTCTTCGCGCTGTCGACCCGGCACAGATATTCCCGATGATCCGCGACCATCGCGTGACCCATATGTGTGGTGCTCCCATTGTGTTGACCATGCTGATCCACGCACCGGACGAGCAAAAAGTCAGTTTCCCGCAGCGTGTCGAAATTTGTACCGGGGGCGCTGCACCGCCATCATCCGTTATCGCGCGGATGGAGGAGATGGGCTTCAACGTCACCCACATGTACGGCATGACGGAATGTTACGGTCCCTCCACTGTCTGTGTCTGGCAGCCGGATTGGGATGATCTTTCTCTTTCGGATCGCGCTCCGCTTATGGCGCGCCAAGGCGTCGCCATGGTGGCTTTGGAAGGGCAGCGGGTCGCCGACCCCGAAACCTTCGAAGATGTCCCCATGGATGGCGAAACCATCGGCATGCTGATGCTGAAGTCGAATACGGTTATGAGGGGATACTTGAAAAACCCGGATGCGACGGCAGAGACGCTGAAGGGCGGATGGCTCAATACCGGGGATCTAGCGGTGATGCATACCGACGGGTATGTGGAAATCAAGGACCGGGCGAAGGACATCATCATCTCGGGTGGTGAAAATATCTCCTCTCTGGAAGTCGAAGAGGTGCTGTTTAAACATCCGGACATCATGGAAGCCGCTGTCGTCGCGAAACCGGATGAGAAATGGGGCGAAACACCTTGCGCTTTCGTGACACCGTCACCGGGCAAGGAAAACGCATTGGATGAGGCCAGCGTGATCGCCTATTGCAAAGAGAACATGGCGCGCTTCAAAGCACCGTCGACCATCATCTTCGGTCCGTTGCCAAAGACGGCAACTGGTAAAATCCAAAAATTCGTCCTTCGCTCTCGCGCGAAAGAGCTCTGATCCGCAAAAGGGGGAGGGGCAGCGGTTATGGAACTTCGCGTAGATGGTAAACGCGCACTCGTCACCGGCGCGTCCAGTGGTTTCGGTCGTCATTTCGCCATGACGCTCGCGAAAGCGGGCGCCGATGTGGCACTTGCTGCCCGTCGGGTCGACCGGCTTGAATCGCTCGCGAATGAGATACACGACGCTACAGGACAACGGGCTCATCCCGTTGCCTTGGATTTGGCGGATACGGGCAGCATTGCGGTATGTGCGGAAACGACGGCAGAGGCGCTAGGCGGGATCGATATCCTGGTCAACAACGCCGGAACTGTCGTCACGAAACCGTCGTTGAAACAGACGGAAGCGGATTGGGATGCCGTTTTGGACGTCAATCTGAAAGGGGCCTTCTTCATGGCCCAGGCCACCGCCAAAGTTATGGCCGAAGACGCGCAGGGCGGCGCAATCGTCAACATATCCAGTTTGCTTGCCGAACGAGTTTCAAAGACCGAGATCTCATACTGCGTTTCGAAGGCGGGTCTTTCCCATATGACCCGCGCCCTTGCTTACGAATGGGCAAAACACGGTATTCGCGTGAATGCGATCGCACCCGGCTACGTGGAAACCGACCTCAATCGCGAATTTCTCAGCAGTGAGATGGGAAAAACGATGATGAAAGCCTTGCCGATCCGTCGTTTTGGGACCCCTGGAGATCTAGACGGTGCGTTGATGTATCTCGTCAGCGCCGCATCATCCTGGACCACCGGCACTGTCTTGACGGTCGATGGCGGACACGGTCTTGTAACGCCTTAGATTTCAAACTCAACAAAGGGGACAACTGCTATGATCGTCGATCATCGCACCTACAATGTGCATCCTGGAAAACTGAACGATTTCCTGAAGGTATACGAAGCGAAGGGGTTGCCTTTGCAGCGTAAATATCTGGGTGAGCCCGTGGGTTGGTACTTCTCCATGGATATCGGCGATCTCAACCAGGTGATCCATATGTGGTCCTATGAAAGCCTCGCGGACCGGGCTGAGCGGCGCGGGAATCTGCAGGCGGATCCGGCTTGGGGTGAATATTTGAAGGAAGCGATGCCGTTGCTGCAAAACATGCAGAATAAAATTCTGACGCCGGCGCCATTCTTCAAAGGGTAATCCGTCATGGATTTTACGCTGTCCCCCGAAGTCGATGCGCTACGCCTGAAAGTTCGGGCATTCGTCGATGAGAAGCTCATTCCGCTTGAGAGCGATCCGGCAAGCTTCGACGAATTCGAGAACATCGACGAAGATCTGCTTACGAAGCTGCGGTCTCAGGCCAAGGAAGCAGGGCTCTGGGCGCCTCAAATGCCGGTCGAACTGGGTGGAATCGGCCTGAATATTCAGGGGATGGCGGTATTTTATGAAGAAGCCAACCGATCCATTTTTGGTCCGGTTACCTTCAACTGCGCGGCGCCCGACGATGGGAACATGACGATCCTGAACAAGATCGCGAGCGCTGAACAGAAGAAGACCTGGCTTCAGCCTATTGTCGATGGGGACGTTCGATCTTCCTTCGTTATGACCGAGCCTAGGCCAGGGGGCGGCTCTGACCCGTCCATGATCCAGACGAAAGCGGAATGGAAGGGCAATGCCTGGTCGGTGACGGGTCGGAAATGGTTCATTACCGGTGCTGGTGCGGCGAGCCACTTCATCCTAATTGCGAAGACCTCGGACGATCCGCGCAAGGGATTGACCGCCTTTATGTTTCACAAGGATCAGCCCGGCTGGGATATCGTTCGTCGCATCCCAATCATGGGACCCGAAGAGCATGGTGGACATTGTGAGTTGGTTTTCGACGGGCTGCAGATTCCGGACGAAAACCGGCTGATGGAGATCGGTGACGGGCTAAAGCTCACCCAAATACGACTTGGCACAGCGCGCCTTACCCATTGCATGCGTTGGCTTGGCCTTTCCCGACGCTGTCTAGAGATCGCACAGAACTACGTCGAAAACCGCGAGAGTTTTGGCATTCGCCTGGCCGATCGGGAATCCGTCCAGCTAAAGCTCGGTGACATTGCGATGCAGGTCGAGCTTGGCCGCTTACTCACCATGCGGGCAGCCTGGGCTCTGGATCAGGGAGACAAAGCTCGCAAGCAAGTCTCCATGGCAAAGATACAGGTGGCTGATACGCTTCACAAAGCAGCGGATACCGCCATTCAGCTGAACGGCGCGCGCGGCTATTCCAAGGACACGGTCCTGGAATGGATTTACCGCTATGCCCGCCAGGCCCGGTTGGTGGACGGTGCTTCGGAAGTTCATAAGATGGTGCTCAACCGTTTCCTTTCGAACGAAGGCGACGGCTTCTTCTCTTGGGACTTATAAGCGACGATGGGGGAAGATCGGCCTTGGCCGGATGATCCGGCCGCCCGTGCCGCGGTGGAAGCATTCTTGGCATCAGAACTTGGTGCAGACGCCGTAGAGCTGAACAACACGCGAATTCTTTCCGGCGGTGCCATTCAAGAAAATTGGGCTGCGGATTTGAATGTGTCCGGTGGCCCACGAAACGGCTCGATAGAAACCGTTCTGCGAACCGACAGCCCGACCGGTCTTGCCGTCAGTCATTCCCGCGCCGAAGAGTTTGAACTGCTGCAAGCCGCTTGGCAGGTTGGCGTTACCGTACCGGAACCCTTTGCCTGCGCCACCGATGAGACATTGATGGGAAAGCAATTCTGCGTCATGGGGCGGGTCGGAGGGACAGCCCTGGGTCAGAAACTAACACGGAATATGTCGCTTGGCGGTGATCGTGAGGCGCTGACCGAACGGTTGGGCCGTGAAATGGCTCTGATCCATACGATTTCTCCAGAGACGCACAGTTTCGAGTTTCTAACCGCGCCGCCATCGGATCCGGCGATCGCCGAGATTGCGACGATGCGCCGATACTTGGATGAGATGGGCTATGACCGTCCGGTCCTAGAGCTCGTATTTCGATGGCTGGACGCGAACAGACCGACGCCCGACCGAGTGGTGCTGGCGCATCATGACTTCAGGACCGGAAACTACATGGTCGATGAGGATGGATTGACCGCCATCTTGGATTGGGAGTTCGCGGGTTGGTCTGATCCGTACGAAGATATTGGTTGGTTTCATGCCATGTGCTGGCGTTTTAGCGGGCGTGATCGTCCTGCGGGCGGAATTGGCAGCCGAACCGCCTTCGCGCGCGGGTACGAGGCCGTCACAGGATTTACGATCGACTGGGAAAGAGTGTTCTTCTGGGAAGTCTTTGCGCATCTTCGTTGGGCGGTCATTGCCCTGCAACAGGGGGACCGATTCCTGAGGGGAGGAGAGCGGACCCTCGATTTGGGGCTCACAGGCCGCAGGCCGGCAGAGATGGAATATGAAATGCTGCGCATGATCGATCCAAATCGTTCAGTGGGCAGTTCGGTTGGAGGTGTATGACCATGGATCGAGACCAGCCAAGCACCATCGACTTGCTCCGCGCCGCAGCGGACGCGATGAAGGTCGACATCCTTCCCAATTTAGCGCCGGAAAAACACCTAGACGCACTCATGATCCTATCGATCATTGCCGCTGCGGAGCGTGACCTGGCGGATGCGGGCGGATTGGACGCGCGCCAAAAAGAAAGACTATCGACCTTGCTGCCGCCCGGCAGTACTCCAAAAGACCTCTGCGCCGCTATACGTAGAGGAGACTTCGACGGTTCTGAAGAGTTCCAGCGTCTTCAGGCCATCCTGTTGGAGGATGCTCGCGATCGATTGATGCTCGTAAACCCGAAATACCTGGCAGCAGCAGATGCTGACACCGCCGAGTATTCCGGAGGTTAGATTTCAAAGTCCTCGTCCATCATGGCACGTCGCTCCTCTCCCTTGTAATTGGGATCAAGCATGCGGCGCCGATCCGGTCCGAAATAATCCGCAGACCGCACGAATGGACGGGGCCTTTCGATAACTGAAACAATGCGTTGGTGAATTGATCGAACCGTCATTGGCTTCGCGAGAAACTCTGTTACACCGGCATCGCGCGCTTCGATTACGACAGAGAGTTCGGCGTGGCCGGTCATCATAATGACGGGGAGGTAGCGGTTATGACTGTCTGGGTCCATTCGGATACGCCGGGTTACCTCGACGCCATTTTCCGGCTCGATATCCCAGTCCAGTATCAGAATGTCGTAGTTACCAACCGACAATTCGTCGTGCACCTTGGTTGCGTCCAGGGCGAGCTCGATGTCAGTGATTCCAAACCCGTTTAGGATCGAACGGGTAAGAGAGAGTATGAATGAATCGTCGTCTGCGATCAGGATACGCAGCCGGCTGAAATCCAGAGACATGTTGCCTTCACGAGTCGTGCATGAAACCGATCGCATTCTTCATGCGGCCATATCCCATCGCCCCAAAAGATGGTTAACGGCTGAGGGAAAGGTGCACGCAAATGATCGGTTTGTCATCCCTATACCGTCGTGCTCGCCGACAAACCGCACAAAGACGATATCATCCGTTACTCGGCGATTGGGGGCTTGTGTTTCCAAACGATTTGGACCATACCCTACGCGCTTCGGCGAAACGCCGGACAAACAGAAGTCGTAGCCCTAGTTCAGCAAATATCATGTGAGCCGACGCTTAATGTCGAAAGAAGAACTTATCGAATTCCAAGGCACGGTCGTTGAAAAACTGCCGAATGCGACGTTCCGGGTCGAACTGGAAAACGGCCATGAGATCATTGCTCACACGGCCGGGAAAATGCGTAAGTTCCGCATCCGCGTCATGGTCGGCGATAAAGTTGACGTCGAAATGACGCCCTACGACCTGACCAAAGGCCGGATTACCTTCCGCCACAAATAATCCAAAACGAGTTTTCTATTAGAATTCGATCGAAGCGAACGCTTCGTCGATGGCCTCTTGTTGCCAAATCGACGGCTCCGTCGGGGCGGCTTGCCCGTCCATAGGCAGGAAGGTTCCTTCTTCAGGATCATCCAAGGTCACGCTGCCTTCCTCGCTGGACACTTCGATCGCGCCATCCAGGATCATGAAGCCGTAATGCAGTTGTCCTGGCGGCATACCCGCTTCCAGGGGGCCGCCAAAGAAGTCAGTCCCCCGAATACCGATCGTGGCGACCGGCGTAGAGACGCTTACGCGTGCAAGATCGGCCCTTGCAACGGCGCCGGACAGGTACCGGAACGTTCCTGAGAAGACCTCGAAGGCTTGGCTGATCGTACCTTCTTCCACTGAGGCAACATCGTATACGAGTTCGTCCATGGTTAGTCGCGCGTTTTCGCCAAGCGTCATCTGAGATGCATCGATGAAGACGATTTCAAGCCTTGCATCTTCGCCTGTCTCGATCACGGACCCTGCATGAACGTCCGATCCGGCGGTGAGTGCTGTCGCCTCGCCGTCGATTGTCTCAGATGCGTTGCCGAGGATGCGTGTGACTTGGCCAATAGCATCGACAACGCTTTGCGCATGGCTGACTTGGGGAGCGGCAAAGCTGCTGATGGAGAAGGCTGAGACCGCAACCAGGAAGGCAAAAGAACGCAAGGAAGCGGTGCTCCGAGACAACGCGAACATTGTAAATCCAATCTTATATGACGCCCCACCCGAAAGATAAGAAGAATGCGTCACCTTACAAGGGCCTGCGCGCGGTGTGACGCGACTCCAGACCTTAAGTCTGGATACTTTGGGGGCTCCCTCAGGACGATAGTTCGGCAACAGGCTTTGCGTCCGCCAACGGACTGTGGCAATAGACCGGCGCGGGCGCCGCTTGGCGCCAAGATACTAATTCGAAGGGCTTTTACTATGGCTGTTGAGCAGCGCACCGTGTCGGTGGGTGAGATCGAAATCTCTAACGAAAACCCTTTCGTCCTGATCGCCGGCCCGTGCGCTATGGAAAGCCGCGATCACGCCCTCGATATCAGCGGCCGCTTGAAGGAAATCTGCACAGGCATTGGGATTCCGCTGATCTACAAGTCCAGCTTCGACAAGGCGAATCGAACCTCCCTGAGTGCCGGGCGTGGCGTTGGCATCGATAAGGCGCTGTCGATTTTCGAAGAGATTAAAAAGACCCACGGCATTCCTGTCCTGACCGATGTTCACGAAAATGAGCAATGTGCAGAGGCGGCAACCGTCGTGGACGTTCTTCAGATCCCGGCATTTCTCTGCCGACAGACAAATCTGCTAGTCGCCGCGGCGAAGACCGGACGTGTGGTCAACGTGAAAAAGGGGCAATTCCTAGCGCCATGGGATATGCAGAATGTGGTCGCAAAGATCACGGACAGTGGAAACCCGAACGTAATGGTGACCGAGCGTGGCGCCAGTTTCGGGTACAACACGCTGGTGACGGACTTTCGCAGCATACCAACCATGGCGGAACAAACCGGTATGCCGGTCGTTTTTGATGCTACCCACTCGGTGCAGCAGCCCGGCGGCAAAGGTGGTTCATCCGGCGGTCAACGGGAGTTTGTCCCGGTTCTGGCTCGTGCGGCGATCGCTGTTGGCGTCGCTGCGGTCTTCATGGAGACGCACCAGGATCCCGACACCGCGCCGTCCGATGGCCCCAATATGGTGCCGATCGACCGCATGGAAGGGCTGCTACGCATGCTTCAGGATTTCGACGCCACGGCCAAATCGCACGGCCCGGCGCTGCTCCGATAACTCTCTCATTAAGGATCAGGCCCATGACTGCCATCATAGATGTTCATGCCCGTGAGATTTTGGACAGCCGGGGCAACCCGACGGTCGAGGTCGAAGTTACCCTGGAAGACGGCGCTTTTGGCCGCGCCGCGGTGCCGTCCGGCGCGTCGACCGGTGCACACGAAGCGCATGAACTGCGCGATGGCGGCTCCCGCTACGGCGGGAAGGGCGTCCTACAGGCCGTCGACACGATCAATACCGATTTGTTCGACCTGTTGGTCGGCGTCGAAGCGGAAGAGCAGATCGTTATCGACCGGGCGATGATCGATCTCGACGGTACGGACAATAAGGGCCGGATCGGCGCAAACGCCTTGCTCGGCGTTTCTTTGGCGGTTGCCAAAGCGAGTGCTGCCGCAGCCGCGCTGCCACTTTACAAATATGTCGGCGGCAGTTTTGCCAGCCGTCTTCCCGTGCCGCTGATGAACATCGTGAATGGCGGGGCTCATGCGGACAACCCGATCGACATTCAGGAATTCATGATCATGCCGGTCGGTCAGGACCGCTTCGCCGAGGCGCTGCGCTGCGGAACCGAAGTATTTCACAGCCTGAAGAAACAGCTGAGCGCAGCGGGACACAGCACCAATGTCGGGGATGAGGGCGGATTTGCACCCAACCTTTCGTCGGCAACGGAAGCCTTGGACTTCATCATGAAAGCCATCGAAGGCGCGGGTTACACGCCAGGGTCGGATGTTGTTCTGGCACTCGACTGCGCGTCGACAGAATACTTCAAGGACGGTGCCTACCATATGGAAGGAGAGGGCAAGGTCCTGTCCCCGGACGAGCACGTGGCTTACCTGGCGGATCTGGTCGCGAAGTACCCAATCGCTTCTATCGAGGACGGTATGGGTGAAGACGATTGGGACGGTTGGAAGTCACTGACGGACGCCGTTGGATCGAAGTGCCAGCTCGTTGGGGACGATCTGTTCGTAACCAATCCGGCGCGGCTGCGCGACGGGATCGCAAAGGGTGTCGCGAACTCAATCCTGGTCAAAGTCAACCAGATCGGCACGCTGACGGAGACGTTGGAGGCTGTGGAAACGGCACATAAGGCTGCTTACACCGCGGTTATGTCCCACCGTTCCGGCGAAACAGAAGATGCGACGATTGCGGACCTCGCTGTTGCCACCAATTGTGGACAGATCAAGACCGGCTCTCTCAGCCGCTCGGACCGGCTTGCGAAATACAACCAGCTTCTGCGCATCGAAGAAGAGCTGGATGTCGCCGCAGTCTACGACGGAAGTGCCTTCCAGAAGGCGTGATCCTGATGCCTCGTGGATCCTATGAGGCATACTTTATCTGCACGACGCCGCGAAGCGGCAGCACTCTCCTTTGCCGTATGATTGCGGCTACCGGAGTGGCAGGACACCCAGAGACGTATTTCTATCGGCCTGAAATCTCTGAGCTTTGCCACTCCTTAGGGCTTGAGGATGATCCGAGCCAATCAGACCGGGAGCGCTTGAAGCCCGTTTTCGAGCGTGTGCTTGAAGAAGGGCGCCGGGGTGGCGACCTATTCGGACTTCGTCTTCAGGGGGACCGTGCCGGCAATTTCTTCGAGAAACTGGCGGTTATGGAACCAGATCTACCAAATGATCTGGAGCGCATTCATGCCATTTTTGGCAAGTCGGCCTTCGTCTATCTGACGCGGTTCGACAAGCTAGGTCAGGCTATCTCATATGTTCGGGCTCAACAGTCTGGCCTTTGGCACCGGAACAAGGATGGCAGTGAGCTTGAACGCCTCTCTGCGCCGCAGGAGCTAAGATATGATGCCGAAGCTATTACCCTTGCTCTCGAGACGTTTTCACGCGCCGAACGCGCTTGGGCAAAATGGTTCGGGAATAATGGGATCGAGCCTCTCGTCATTACTTATGAGAAGCTCGATACGCAGCCGTCGGAATGTGTGAGTGATGTCTTTCACCACCTCGGGCTTGATCATGCGCTCGCTCGTGGTGCCAAACCGGATGTGGCGAAACTTTCCGACAACATCAATCTTGAGTGGGCCGAGCGTTTCCGGGTCGAAACACGTTCACCATAACACCGATTTGGTTGATAGACTGATTACCAATCGTTCCTGAGATCAGTGAGAGAGCCATGCGTCCAAACATCCTCATTCTCCAAGCCGATCAGCTGGGCGCCCATGCGCTTCCGGCATATGGTAACCCTATCGTCCGTACACCGAACATCGACCGCCTAGCGGCGGAAGGCGCGGTGATCGATGAAGCGTATTGCAACTTCCCGCTTTGTGCACCCAGCCGCTTCTCAATGATGTCCGGGCAGCTCTGTTCCCGGATCGGCGCTTATGACAATGGCGCGGAGTTTCCATCCGAAGTGCCAACATTCGCGCATTATCTGCGCGCGCAGGGCTATCGCACCTGCCTGTCTGGCAAGATGCACTTCATCGGTGCTGACCAGCTTCATGGCTTTGCGGAGCGGCTCACCAGCGACATTTATCCCGGCGACTTCGTTTGGACCCCGGATTGGGAAGCGGGTGTTCAGAAAGATACGAACGGCCCTCAACTGGTCGAATACACGGGCGGGTGCGACGACAGCCCGCAGATTGCTTATGACGAGCTCGTAGCCTCCTGCGCAAGCGACTGGCTGCGCGATCGGGCAGGGGAGGCCGACCCGTTTCTGCTGACGGTGTCATTCACACATCCGCACGACCCCTATGTCTGTCCGCATGAATATTGGGACCTGTATGACGGCGTCGAAATTCCCATGCCAGAAAACAGCAGTCTTCCAGATGCGCATTCCAAACGACTGATGCAGCAATACGGGATCGACGCGTCACAAGTGACTGAGGAGCAAGTTCGCAATGCCCGACGCGGCTATTACGGGTCCGTCTCGTACCTGGATGCGAAGGTTGGACAGGTTATGGACGCTCTGGAAGCCTCCGGACGGGCTGGTGATACCGTCGTGATTCTGACAGCCGATCACGGGGATATGCTTGGTGAAAAGGGCCTTTGGATGAAGAAGGTCTTTTACGAGAACTCTCTCAAGGTGCCGTTTATCGTCTGGGCGCCAGGACGTGTGCCGCATCGTCGGGTGGAGGGGCAGGCCTCGCTGGTCGATCTGCTGCCCACGGTGATGGGGTTTGCAGGCGGCGACATTGATCCAGTCGAACCCTTGGATGGGGACGACCTTAGTTCGACGCTTGCCAGCAATGCACCATCCCTACCGGACAGAATGATCCGCGCGGAGATCACATGCGAGGGGACGCCCGGCGTCATGGTCTCCCTTCGGCAGGGGGCGTATAAGTTCGTTTGGAGCTCTGTTGACCCACCCCAGCTTTTCGATTTGTCCCTTGATCCCAATGAGAACGAGAATCGATCGGGTGATCCGGCTTTTGCAGAACTCGTGTCCAAGTTTACCGAGGAAGTTGCGAAGACCTGGGATACTGGAGTTCTAGAGGCTGAAATACGGCGTTCTCAGAAACGTCGGTCTCTGGTTCGAGACGCCCATGGGAAGGCTGGCGATAAACCGGACTGGGACCTTCGAGAGCCCACAGGCGACGGTTCTCGCTGGATGCGGGGCGGTCAGACCTACAACGGATGGGCTTACGGCACGATTACGGGTCACAAAAAGCCCTAACGGCGCTGTCTACCGCATATTGTGGGTGTCTTTATGGTGGGGTGCAATATATGCCGTCCGATAGGCAATATTTACCCATAAGTCATTGAAAATATTGCCCATTGACGCGGAATCCATTCCGTGATTCAAGACTAGGGTTATGTCAGCTCTGTCCGAAATACAGCGACGGTCGCGCCATATCGCATTCCCCGCCCTCGGGGCGTGCGTCTTGGCGTATTTCGTCTATCACACCGTTCAGGGCGACCACGGGTTTCTATCCTACCTTCGTCTAAACAACGAAGTGACCCGTGCTGAGATTGCCTTGGATTCCCTTCGTAGAGACAGATTGGGCCTAGAGCACAGGGTCGGCTTGTTGGATTCCCGCAGCCTGGATCTCGATATGCTCGAAGAGCGTTTGCGCCTTGATCTGCACCGGATTGAACCGAACGAGTTCGTGATTTTCTATTAAATTTTCGTTTCGGTTGATTGGTAAAAATCCCAAAAAACATCACTATCAACTTAATATCAGTTATATTCTGATTAATTGTTTTATATCAATAGTTTGCTGCTCCCATTGATTTCATAAAACAATTCTCGTACTTTCTTGTCTTGAACGACATGGGGACTATCTCATGCGGGTGAGGGACAGAAACGCACTGATCCAAAATTTAGACGTGTTGGTCCGAAGGGCCTCGGCTGCGATGAGCAGCCCGTCCGTATGCGCCAACCATTTGAGCCACCGTATTCGTTTGGTCTGAAGGGGACTCTATTCATGGCAAAGAAAGCCAGCGCCAAGACCGCCTCCAAGAAGGCGGCAGCAAAGAAGGCAAGCAGGAAGCCGTCGGCCGCAAAGGTATCCGCCGGTAAAGAACAACTGCTGCAGTACTATCGCGATATGCTGTTGATTCGCCGATTTGAGGAGAAAGCGGGTCAGCTCTATGGCATGGGGCTGATTGGCGGGTTTTGCCACCTCTACATTGGACAGGAAGCTGTTGTGACGGGAATGCAGGCGGCGACCAAGGAAGGGGATGCCGTCATTACCTCTTATCGCGATCACGGGCATATGCTGGCGACCGGCATGGAAAGCCGCGGTGTTATGGCGGAGTTGACCGGACGCGAGGGCGGTTACTCCAAGGGCAAAGGCGGCTCCATGCACATGTTCTCGAAAGAGAAACAGTTCTACGGTGGGCATGGCATCGTTGGGGCGCAGGTTCCGCTTGGAACCGGAATTGCCTTCGCTATGAAATACGAGGATACGGACAATGTCTGCCTGACCTATACCGGGGACGGTGCGGTGAACCAGGGCCAGGTTTATGAGGCGTTCAACATGGCGGCACTTTGGAAATTGCCGGTCGTCTATGTGATCGAAAACAACAAGTACGGCATGGGTACCTCGGTGGAGCGGATTTCCGCATCCGGCGCAAATCTGCACGATCGCGGCAAGGCCTACGGTATTCCGGGGATCGAAGTCGATGGCATGGACGTGCTGGCCGTGCGCGAGGCCGGTGAGATGGCAATCGCCCACTGCCGCGCCGGTAAAGGACCCTACATCCTCGAAATGAAGACCTATCGCTATCGCGGCCATTCCATGTCCGACCCGGCGAAGTATCGATCCAAGGAGGAGGTGAATAAGGTTCGCTCCACATCCGATCCGATCGATCGGGTAAAGGGCCTTCTGATCGACGGCGGCCACTCTACCGAAGAAGAGCTGAAGGAAATCGATAAGGAAGTGAAGGCCATTGTCTCTGACGCAGCCGAGTTCTCGCAAACCAGCCCGGAACCAGATCCGTCGGAACTTTGGACCGACATTCTGATCGAAGCGTAAGACAGCGGATAAGAAGAAGGAAAACGAGACATGGCAATTCAGATTCTCATGCCGGCGCTGTCCCCCACGATGACCGAG
>Ga0207422_1003608_pt1 | contig 15019 bp, 16 predicted proteins | sample MarCyaLeptolynsp_FD_187757 | JGI IMG/M metagenome (GOLD analysis project Ga0207422, IMG submission 187757) | Marine cyanobacterial communities from Panama - species 1 Leptolyngbya sp. (SPAdes) | ecosystem: Environmental > Aquatic > Marine > Unclassified | place: Panama: Panama City | collected...
ACTGTTGAATTAAGAATTCGAAGAACGAGGAGTTCTAACGATGGCACATAAGAAGGCAGGCGGTTCATCCCGCAACGGCCGCGACTCAGCTGGCCGCCGTCTCGGCATCAAGAAATATGGCGGGGAATCCGTGATTCCCGGCAACATCATTGCTCGTCAGCGTGGCACCACGTGGCACCCGGGCACCGGCGTGGGCATGGGCAAGGATCACACCATTTTCGCGACCGTGGAAGGCAAGGTTCAGTTTAAGGCGACCGCCAACAAACGAACACTTATCAATGTGGTCCCAGTGGCGGAAGCTGCGGAGTAAAGCCGACGTGAATTTTCGAAACGCCGGCGTCCCTTAAGACCCCGGCAATTCGAGACAGGTCAGCAACCAGAGACCAGTCGAAGATCCAAGGGGGAGATGGGGCGCCATCTCTCCCTTGATTTGTTTGTGCTGGAGGAAATGATGGTTGTTGAAAGCGATGGATTGTTAGACGAGAGCAGTTTGGTCGCGGCCCCGTTGCCGCAGGAAGCGGTTCATGTGCGGCTCGACGTGCCGCGCAAGGACGATCTGGCCGATCTGGTATTTCTGGCCAACAACAAGACCGTGGCGGCAAACCTCGCCATGATGCCTCACCCCTTTACCCTGGAAAACGGCCGCGCGCTGATTACACGGGCGGCGCAGGTGAGAAAGAACACCGGCCTTTTTGCCATCCGGCTGAAAAGCACCGGCCGTCTGATCGGCGTCGCGAAATATGCGGCGCTGGAAGAAGACGGAACCGTTCATGTCGGCTACTGGCTGGGTGAACCTTTCTGGGGGCAGGGCTATGCGACCGAAGCGGTGCATGCGCTGGTCGATCATGCCTTTACCCACCATGACATGGACGAGCTTCAGGGCTCCTGCCGGGTCACCAATCCCGCCTCGCGCCGGGTGCTGGTGAAATCCGGTTTCCAGTACCGGGATCAGGCAATGATCCGGTCCATCGGCGCGGGCGGGTCCGTGCCGATCGAAAGATATGTTTTGGACAGAACCGTTTGGAAGTCTTTGAAAGGATGGGGGCAGGGACAATGACCGGATTGCAGGAATTGAGAACGCGACGATTGATCTTGCGGCCGATCGCCATGGCGGACGCCGAGGCGATGATCGAGCTGGGCGGCAAGGATTTCGAGGTGGCCCGGTGGATGACGTCATTCGCCTGGCCTTACGAAGAAGGCTCGGCTGAAGCATTCCTGCAAACGGTCGTTGGCAAGGACCCGCTGATGACGGAAGCGGTGTTCGCGATCACGCTCGGTGGCGTTTTTATCGGGATCGCGGCGGTCGAAGCGCCTGGCGATCTGGACAATCTCGCCGATCATCCGACCCTCGGCTATTGGATCGGCCGGCCTTTTCAGGGGCACGGTTATGCCAGCGAGGCCGTTGAAGCGGTTATCGAATGGGCCTTTGCAGCCCATGACACCGAGGCTCTTGCAGCGCGCGCCTATGAAGAGAATTTCCGCTCCCGGGGATTGCTGCGCAAGCTCGGTTTCAAGCCCTACAGCATGACCGAACGGTTCTCCAGGGCACTTGATCGAAAGGTGTCCAACGTTGTCGTGCGGCTGGCGCGCTCCGACTTCGAGGCCCGGAAGGCGGCGGCATGACCCCGCTTTCAATCCGGACCAAACGGTTGACCCTGCGGCCGCCAGTGCCGGAAGATCTCGGCCGTTGTGCCGAGCTGCTTGGCGACTATGAGGTCGCCAAGATGCTGTCGCGCGTGCCCTATCCGTATGACCTGGAGCAGGGGCGGCAGTATCTGGAAAGATCCGCAGCGCGTTGGCAGGCTGTCGATACGGCCGACGAACTCGGTTTTCATGTTGACCATGAAGGTGAATTGATCGGCGGTCTTGGTTTCAAAAAGTTGCAGGAGACCCCGGAGATCGGCTATTGGCTGGGGCGGCCCTATTGGGGCAAGGGGTTCATGAGCGAGGCGTTGACGGCCGCGATTGGCTGGGTGTTCGCCAACACGGCGCACGACCTTCTGGCCTGCGAAGCGATGAAGGAGAACCCGGCCTCGATCAAGGTGATGGAAAAGGCCGGTTTCCAGCCGGTCGGTGAAGTCGGGTGCGCAAGCGTCTCGCGTGGGGTGACTCTGCCCGCCATCAGAAGCGAATTGACACGAACGGATTTTATGCGCGGTCTTTGATCTTCACCGGTCATGGTCTGACTGCAGGACGAAAAAGAGAAGAAAAATGAAATTCCTAGATCAGGCCAAGGTGTATGTCCGTTCGGGCAATGGCGGCGCAGGCTGCGTCTCGTTCCGGCGCGAAAAATACATTGAATATGGCGGCCCCGACGGCGGCGACGGCGGCAAGGGCGGAGATGTCGTCATCGAATGCGTCGATGGTCTCAACACGCTGATCGATTACCGCTACAAGCAGCATTTCAAGGCCGAGACCGGTATCCATGGCATGGGCCGCAACCGGACCGGCGCACACGGCAAGGATGTCGTTCTCAAGGTTCCCGTCGGCACCCAGATCCTCGAAGAAGACAACGAAACGCTGATTGCCGACCTTACCGAACTCGGGCAGCGCGTCGTTCTGATGAAGGGCGGCAATGGCGGTTTCGGCAACGCCCATTTCAAGTCTTCGGTCAACCAGGCGCCGCGCCGGGCGAATCCGGGCCTTGAAGGGGAAGAAAAGTGGATCTGGCTGCGGTTGAAGCTGATCGCGGACGCCGGACTCGTCGGCTTGCCCAATGCCGGCAAGTCGACTTTTCTGGCAACAGTATCCGCCGCCAAACCGAAAATCGCGGACTATCCCTTCACCACGCTCCACCCCAATCTCGGCATCGTCCAGATCGACGGCAACAGTTTCGCGATGGCGGATATCCCCGGGCTGATCGAAGGTGCACACGAAGGCACCGGTCTAGGCGACCGTTTCCTTGGCCATGTCGAACGCACACGGGTTCTCTTGCATCTGGTTGACGGGTCCGGCGAGCAGGATCCCGGCGAGGCTTACAATATCGTTCGCGGCGAACTGGAAGCTTATGGGGGCGGCCTGACCGACAAACCGGAAATCGTCGCGCTTTCGAAATGTGACGCGCTCACCGACGATCTGATTGCCGAGCAATCGGCGAGCCTTGAGGCGGCCTGCGGTCAGAAACCGCTGATCCTGTCTTCTGCAAGCGGGCTCAATGTCGATCGGGCGTTACGCATGATCATGCGGGGCATCGACAAGGACAAGGAAGACGCAGCCAATCAGGTGCCTGCTCCCGAACAGGAGGGGTGGCACCCCTGATGTCGAGCAATGCACATCGCAGTCTTGCGGCTTTCAAGCGGATCGTCATCAAGATCGGTTCCGCGCTGCTGGTTGAAAACGGCGAGCTGAAGCGAGACTGGCTGGAAGCGCTTGTCTCCGACATCGTGCGGCTGATGGACTCGGGCGCGGAAGTCCTGATCGTGTCTTCCGGATCGATTGCGCTGGGACGCGGCGAACTTGGTTTGCCGAAGGGACCGCTCAAGCTGGAAGAAAGCCAGGCGGCGGCTGCGGCGGGCCAGATTGCGCTGGCACAGGCCTATGCAAGTGCACTTGAAACATATGGAAAGAAGGCAGGTCAGATCCTGCTGACGTTGGGCGATACCGAAGAACGGCGGCGTTATCTCAATGCGCGCGCGACAATCGGCACGCTGTTGAAGATGGGCGCGGTGCCGATCATCAACGAGAACGATTCAGTTGCCACCTCCGAGATCCGTTATGGCGACAATGATCGTCTGGCGGCACGCGTGGCAACGATGGCAAGCGCGGACTGCCTCGTGCTGCTCTCCGATATCGACGGTCTTTATACCGCACCGCCTTCGGAAGATCCGGATGCGGTATTCCTGCCCGAGGTCCCGCGCATCACCGCCGAGATCGAGGCCATGGCCGGCAGCGCAGGATCGGAACTTTCGCGCGGCGGCATGAAGACGAAGATTGACGCGGGCAAGATCGCGACCGCCGCCGGGACATCGATGGTGATCACCTCCGGCAAGGAACTGAACCCGCTGGCGCGGCTGAGTGACGGTGGCCGGGCAACCTGGTTTCCGGCGGCCGCGACACCGGCCAGCGCGCGCAAGGCCTGGATCGGCGGCCACCTCGAACCACGGGGCAAGATCACGCTCGATGCGGGTGCACTGACCGCGATGAAGGCGGGCAAGAGCCTGCTGCCGGCAGGCGTTGTTTCGGTTTCGGGCACTTTTTCGCGTGGTGACGCGGTGACGCTTCTGAGCCCCGAAGGCCGGACGATCGGGCGCGGCCTTGTTGCCTATGACGTTGTTGAAGCGCGTCTGATTGCCGGCCGAAACAGCCGGGAAATCGAGGCGATTGTCGGATATCCCGGCCGTGCCGAGATGGTCCACCGGGACGATCTTGTGCTTGAGGATGCGTTTTTGAACGGAACGCGGTAAAAAAGAGCAAATCTGCGGGCGTGAAGATCCGCTTTTGAGGAGTGACGAAAATGCTGGACGTGGTTGAGGCAAGAACAACCGAAGATCTCATGGCAGAGATCGGGCAACGGGCCCGTGCTGCCGGACGGGTTCTTGCGACCGCACCAGCAGAGGTGAAGAACAAAGCCTTAAGCGAAATGGCACAAGCCGTGCGCGCGGCCACGCCGAATATCCTTGCGGGCAACAAGCGCGACGTGGAGGCAATGCAGGCAAACGGTCAGACCGCGGCCTTTCTGGACCGCGGCACCCTGACCGAAGAGCGGGTTGAGGCGATTGCCAAGGCGCTGGAGGACATTGTTGCGCTTGACGATCCGGTCGGCGGCGTGATCGCCGCCTGGGACAGGCCGAACGGCCTCAGGATCGAACGGGTCCGCACACCTCTGGGCGTGATCGGCGTGATTTATGAAAGCCGCCCCAATGTGACAGCGGATGCGGGTGCATTGTGCCTGAAGGCCGGGAACGCGGTCGTCCTGCGCGGCGGCTCCGATACGATTTACTCCAACAGGGCCATTCATTCGGCGCTTCAGGCCGGACTGAAGGCGGCCGGACTGCCCGAAGACGCCATTCAGATCGTGCCTGTTACCGACAGGGCCGCGGTCGGCGAAATGCTAAAGGGATTACAGGGCAATCTGGATGTGATTGTGCCGCGTGGCGGCCGCAGCCTCGTCGGGCGGGTCCAGACAGAGGCGCGTGTACCGGTTTTCGCGCATCTGGAAGGGCTGGTTCACATCTTCCTCGACAAAGACGCGGACGTTGCGAAATCCGTCGATATCATCGTGAATTCCAAGCTGCGCCGGACCGGCATTTGCGGCGCCCTCGAGACTCTCCTGGTGCATCAGGACATCGCGCGCGCGCAGTTGCCGGCGATCGTTGACGCCTTGCGCGAAAGGGGCTGCGAGATCCGTGGATGCGACGGGGTGCGTGAGATCTGCGGCGACGTTCTTGCCGCAACCGAGGAAGACTGGTCGACTGAGTATCTCGACAAGGTTCTGGCCGTCAGGATTGTGCCCGACCTGGAAGCTGCGATGGAGCACATCGCGACCTATGGCTCCAACCATACCGATTGCATCCTGACAGAAAACCAGGCTGCCGCGGACCGGTTCCAGGCGGAAGTGGATTCAGCCATTGTCCTGCACAACGCCTCCACCCAGTTCGCCGATGGCGGAGAGTTCGGCATGGGTGCTGAGATCGGGATCGCGACCGGCCGCATGCATGCGCGTGGACCGGTCGGAGTGGAGCAACTGACCAGCTTCAAATACAAGGTTCACGGCTCGGGTCAGACCCGTCCATGAACTCACCTAAAATCCAGGCTGGCCTGCATCAGGACTGGTTGACGTTGCCGCATGTTGAACCGGGAAACCGGATCGGATTGTTCGGCGGATCGTTCAATCCGCCGCATTCCGGCCACCGCCTGGTTGCCCAGACGGTTTTAAAACGGCTCGGCCTTGATCAGGTCTGGTGGTTCGTTTCACCCGGCAATCCGCTCAAGGATCACGCCAATCTGGCGCCGCTTGAAAGGCGGCTTCACCTGACCAGCGCTCTGGCTGATCACCCGCGCATGAAAGTAACGGCATACGAGACCGTGCTCGGGACGCCCTATACGGCCAAAACGATCGTCGCGCTGCGCAACATGCGCCCTTTCGTCCGATTCGTTTGGGTCATGGGTGCTGACAATCTTGGCAGTTTCCATCACTGGCAGGATTGGCGGACGATCGTCGGCTCCGTGCCGGTGGCAATTGTGGACCGGCCCGGAGCGTCGCTCTCTGTTCTGTCCTCGCCAATGGCCAAAGCGTTTGAAAAATATAGGCTTCCTGAAGAAGATGCCGCGCGTCTGCCTGACCTGGAAGCACCGGTCTGGACGTTCCTGCACACGCCGCTCGACCAGACATCATCCACCGATCTGAGAGATCTTTCCGAATAGAAAAACTGTCATTTTTACCGAGAGAAAACCGCTGTCTTGAAAATGCCAAACGGGAAGCGGTATTATAGGGGCGGTCGCGGCGAGCGCGGCCGAGGTACGGTCAACCGGTCCTGCATCCAAAACGGGTGACGTGAAACCGAACTATCTGGTTCGTGACGACGTTGGTTTCGGGACGGCACAAACGGCGAAAGGCACTACACCTGACCATGACCTTTGAAAGTGGGCGGACAGAATTGTCCTCTCCTCTGCAGGCTTCCGTAAGCGCTGATCTTGCGGCAGGTCTCCTCGATACGGTTCTCAGCAGTCTTGACGATTCCAAAGCTGAGGACCTGACAACTCTCGACATCGCTGGTAAAAGTTCTCTGGCAGATCACATGGTGATTGTGTCCGGTCGGTCACATCGTCATGTCGGCGCGATCGCCGATCATCTGCTCAAGGATCTGAAATCCTCCGGGGTCAAATCCGCAACGGTGGAAGGTCAGAGCACCTGTGACTGGGTGTTGATCGATGCGGGCGATGTGATTGTACATATTTTCCGTCCGGAAGTTCGCGGCTTCTACAATCTTGAAAAGATGTGGGCACCGGACCCGGACGAAGCGCCGCAATTTATCGGCTGAACAGCCGCCTTTATCCGGCTTTCGGGCGTAGCGGCGCGAAAGCCGGTTGAGCCGGCGTGCTCCTCGCGGAGCAGACCGGATTGCCGCGAAGTTGAAGACCGGAGTTCTTCCGGCAGGGATCTTATGCGCTTCACTCTCTCCTGCGTCGGCAAGATGAAGGCAGGTGCCGAAAAGGACTTGCTCGAACGTTATCTTGACCGTGCACGCAAGACTGGCCGCAGCCTCGGGATCACGGACGTCCGGATTGTCGAGCTGGCCGAAAGCAGGGCGCAGCGGCCGGAAGACCGCAAAACCGAGGAAGCCACCGCACTTCTGGCAACGGTAACCGGCGGGGCACGGATCGTGGTTCTGGATGAAAAGGGCAAGAACCTGACCAGCCCTGACTTCAGTCAGAAACTTGAAGCCTGGAGGGACCAGGGCGTTTCCGATGTCGTGTTTGCGATCGGCGGCGCGGATGGCCATGGGTCCGAACTCATTGCCAGGGCGGATCTGAAACTCGCGCTTGGGGCAATGACGTGGCCGCACCAGATTGCCCGTATTCTTCTTGCGGAACAGATCTATCGCGCCATGACCATACAGTCGGGCCACCCTTATCACCGCGCCTGAGATCCCAAACGGCGGGCTTTATGGCCACACCCTTCAGTCTGGAACCTGACATGGCAGACATTCCCACGCTTCGCACCGAACGCCTGATCCTGAGGCCGATGACTATGGACGACTGGCCGGCGTATGTCACCTTCATGCAGACTGACAGGTCTTCCGGAATGGGTGGGCCGTTCGACAAGAAGATGGCCTGGGCTTTGTTTTGCCATGACATGGCCCAATGGCCGCTGATGGGTAACGGAGCCCTGATGATCGAAGACGCCGCATCGGGGAGCTGCCTTGGACAGGTCGGTATCAACCATGGTCCCCTGTTTCCGGAGCATGAGCTGGGCTGGTTCGTCTATCCGGACGCGGAAGGCAAGGGCGTTGCCTACGAGGCGGCGCAAAAGTTTCTGGGGTGGGCGCGGAACGAACGCAAGCTGCCGGGTCTTGTCAGTTATGTTGATGAGGACAATTTGCGCTCACGCCAACTGGCCGAACGTCTCGGCGCCGTCCTGGACAAGGAGGCTGAGCGGCCCAACCCGGAAGATCTGGTCTATCGCCATTTCTAGAGTTTTTTTTGTCGGGTTTCGTCCGGTGCCGGCGATGCGCATGCGCCTTGAGGACAAGATCATTAACATTTGTTAACGCTTCAACTGATCCGAAAACACGATTTCGCCCGTATCTCGCCGTATTCCGGACGTAACGGATTATGGAAACAAAAAGGTGGAACAGACACAGGCAGTCGAAGCACCGTGACGGTCACCAGATTAAGGTGCTGGTTACCAGAGTAAACGGTTCGTTAACGCAGTCAGTGTATCGCGGGAAGGGTAACCTTTGGGAGCTGACGAGATTTGAGACCGGATCGCATCAAGGCTGTGCGTCCTGGATATTGGAACTGGTGGACATCGGGCTCGTTTGTGAGCGGGCTCGTGCTTTGTCTCATGCTCGCGCCCGTACCCTTGAACGCGAGTGAAAGTCTCGATGAAGAACAGCAGGCGCAAAGCGCCGGGTCTTCGGAAATAGATGCGTTTCTGGAGCGCAAGAAGAAACGGGAAGACGAACTGGCCGCGTTGTCGCGGGACATCGAGGTGTCTTCCGATCGTCAGGCCGCGATAACGCGCGAGATCCGCGCACTGGACCGTGACCGGGAAACGCTGAACGCGAAGATCATCAGCACCTCCGACACGATCAAGACCTTGGAAACGGAGTTGACCGACACCGAGCGCAGATTGATGAGCCTGGGTGAAAACGAAGACGCAGTCCGCCTGTCGCTGGTTGCGCGCAGGGATGTTCTGGCGGAAGTCCTGGCTGCCCTTCAGCGGATCGGAAAACGGCCGCCTCCAGCGCTCGCCGTTCGTCCGAGTGACGCCTTGTCGGCTGTCCGCAGCGCAATTCTGCTGAACGCGGTCATGCCGGAGCTGAAAGTGGAGACCGAAGCGCTCGCGGCCGATCTGGCGGAATTGCAGCGCCTGAAATCGGTGATCGCGGAAGAGAAAAACCGCCTGGGCGGCGACGCCATGCGATTGGCTGAGGAAAAGTCACGCCTTGAGCTTCTCCTGAGCGCAAAAAGGCAGGAACATCTGAAGTCGGTCAAGGTTCTTGAAGAGGAAAAGAGACGCGCGGCATTGCTGGCTGATCAGGCCGGATCCCTGGAGGAACTGATTGCCAATCTGGAGGCGGAAATCGAGAGCGCCCGCGATGCGGCTGAAAAGTCGCGCCAGGCAGCGATAGAAGCCAAACGGAACGCCTCGCGCAATTTTGATCCCTTTGCTGATCCGGGACGGCTTGCGCCGCAGATAACGTTCGAAGAGGCTAAGGGCCGCTTGCCGCAGCCGGTTGCAGGAACCCTGCTCAAGGATTTCGGCCAGGAAGATGAATTCGGTGGTGTGACGGAAGGTCAATCTATTGCCACAAGGCCGGGGTCTAATGTGACTTCGCCGGCAGACGGATGGGTGGTTTATTCAGGGCCCTTCCGTTCTTTCGGTCAGCTCTTGATCCTGAACACTGGCGACGGCTACCATGTCCTCCTCGCCGGCCTGAATCGGATAGACGCGGAATTGGGGCAGTTTGTTCTTACCGGGGAACCGGTTGGTGTTATGGGCGCGACCCAATGGGCAAGCGCGTCGACGTTCGGCTTGGGTTCGACCCAGCCGATCCTATATGTTGAATTTCGGAAGGACGGCCGTGCGGTCGATCCCACTCCCTGGTGGGCACGCACAGAAGAAGAAAAGGCTCGCGGATGATACGGAAAGCTTCCTTGCTGCTGGTGGGTGCCCTGATGGGGGCTGCGGCAGTTACGACAATGTCCCAGATGCCGTTCAAGGTGTCGGCGGCGGCGAACGCGGCTGCAACCGATACGTACCGGCAGCTCAATCTGTTCGGTGACGTTTTCGAGCGCGTGCGTTCCGATTACGTCGAGGTCCCCGACGATGCGCAGCTCATTGAGAGCGCCATCAACGGTATGCTGACGTCGCTCGACCCGCATTCCAGCTATATGTCGCCAAAGAGCTTCCGTGACATGCAGGTGCAGACGCGCGGTGAATTCGGCGGACTCGGCATCGAGGTCACCATGGAGGAAGGCCTCGTCAAGGTCGTGTCCCCGATTGATGAAACACCTGCTGCCAAGGCTGGTGTTCTGGCCGGTGACCTGATCACCTACATTGACGGCGAACAGGTTCAGGGACTGACGCTGAACGAGGCCGTTGAAAAGATGCGCGGCCCGGTCAACACCGACATCGTGGTGACGATCCGCCGCGAGGGGCGCACCGAACCGCTCGACATCACGATCACACGCGACATAATCCGCATCCGCTCGGTGCGCTGGCGTGAAGAGGAAGATGTCGGCTACGTCCGCGTGACACAGTTCAACGAACAGACATTCGACGGCCTGAAAAAGGGCATCGAGGAAACCACGGCCGCAATCGGTGAAGACAAGGTCAAGGGTTACGTGATTGATCTGCGTAACAATCCGGGCGGTCTTCTGGACCAGGCAATTGCCGTGTCCGATGCGTTCCTCGACCGTGGCGAAATCGTTTCGACTCGGGGAAGAGAAGCCGATGAGACCCAGCGCTACAACGCCCGGGCCGGTGATCTGACCGATGGCAAACCGGTAATCGTGCTCGTCAATGGCGGCTCGGCCTCCGCGTCCGAGATCGTAGCCGGTGCCCTGCAGGATCATCGCCGTGCGACAATCCTCGGCACACGGTCCTTCGGCAAGGGCTCTGTTCAGACGATCATCCCGCTCGGTGCCAACGGAGCGATCCGCCTGACGACGGCCCGCTACTACACACCGTCCGGAAACTCCATCCAGGCAAAGGGCATTGTGCCCGATATCGAAGCCTTGCAGGAACTTCCGGAAGAACTGGTCGGCCGTGTCGAAACGCGCGGTGAAGCCGGTTTGCGCGGTCACCTGGAAGCGGATGGCGAAGAGCAGTCCGGCAGCCAGGCCTATGTCCCGCCGGATCCGGAAGACGACACCCAGTTGAACCTTGCGCTCGATCTTTTGCGCGGTGAACAGGTGAACAGCGCCTTCCCGCCGGTCTCCGACAGCGCGGCGGTCAAGAACTAACCGCCTCTTGCGATCCGCTGTGCGCCGGTCTCCGGCGCGCAGCCCCTCCATTCTCGTTCTGCGTATCCCGAAAACAAGAAACCTCGCCGGCACGACGCCGGAACAAAGGCTCAGAACGACATGTCGAGCGAAGATCTCACAGCTCCCCTGGGGATGGGCAAGCGGCGGCTGGTCAGGCTGCCGTTTGGCCTTATCGGCGTTGGCCTCTTGAGCGTCTTCATCACAACGACACTCATCTGGGTCGCGGTCGTGGATGATCCGCTCGGTGGTGAACCTGTTGCGGTCATTCCGCTGGAGGCCACCGTGGAAGGCGTGACCTCCCAGGACATTGAAGTCGTCGAAATCCGGCCCGGCCTGAACGAGGACCTCGGCCCGAACCTGCGGCCAGACGCGGGGCAGGATCTGCTGGGACCGCGCTACAACATGGTACAGCGCCCCGACGGAAAGGGACCCGAAGCACCGGTTGAGAGTCTGTCGGCCAACCCGGACACTCGGGTGAGCGAACGCTCTGAATACGGCTTTCTTCCGAAAGTCAGCGATGCGGGTGTCCGGCCTCTGGACGCTTATTCCCGCCCGGTAGTCCGCGAATTCACCTCCATCCCCAAGATTGCCGTGATTCTCGGCGGAATGGGCCTCAGTGAAACCGGTACGCAGAACGCGATCGACCGGTTGCCGGCGGATGTAACGCTCGCGCTTGCTCCTTATGGCGACGATCTCGATCAGTGGATGCAGCAGTCGCGCACCAAGGGTCACGAACTGCTCTTGCAGCTGCCGCTTGAGCCTTTCGATTTCCCGGACAACGACCCGGGCCCGCATACGCTTCTGGTGAGCCTGCAACCGGCGGAAATGCTTGACCGGCTTGCATTTTTGCTGACCCGGGCAACCAACTATGTCGGCACGATTCCCGACATGGGCGCGCGCTTCACATCGACCAAGCCGTCCATTCAGTACCTCCTGGAAAAACTGAAGTCCCGGGGCCTGATGTTTGTCGACAACGGTACATCGTCGCGCAGCCTTTCCGCGGAAACAGCCAGCGAATTGCGCATACCCTATTCTGGTGTTGACGTGGTGCTGGATGAAGTGCCGCGCGAGGACAATATCGACGCAAAGCTCCTCCAGCTGGAGAGCATTGCAAGATCCCGTGGTGTCGCCGTTGCGGCCGGATCGGCATTGCCCGTGACCGTCCGCCAGCTTGAGAAATGGGTGCGGGACCTTGAACAGCGGGGACTGCAGCTTGTGCCGGTAAGCGCGACGATCGACGGCTAAGGCCAAACTCCGAGACGATTGAATTTCTGATAGGTGTTGAAGTGAAAAAGCGTGCGCTTGGTCCGGGGTTTCCGGAACCTTCCGAAGGCCTGCCTTACCGTCCCTGCGTCGGGATCATGCTGATTAATGGCGAAGGCAAGGTCTGGATCGGCAGCCGCGACGATGGTGGCAGCACTGCCAACTATGAATACGCATGGCAGATGCCGCAAGGTGGCATCGACAAGGGCGAAACGCCGCTTGAGGCCGCGAGCAGGGAATTGTACGAGGAAACCTCGATCAGATCCGTCACACTTCTGGCAGAGGCACCGGACTGGTTCGCTTATGACTATCCGCCGGAAGTCGTCAGATCGACTCGCAAGGGCAAATACCGCGGCCAGGCCCAAAAGTGGATTGCCTACCGTTTTGACGGGCGCGATGATGAGATCAATATCCTGTCGCCGCCGGACGGCCACGCAGCCGAATTCGCCGAATGGCGCTGGGAGCACGCTGACCGTCTGCCGGACCTGATCGTGCCGTTCAAGCGGCCGGTCTACCGGCAGGTCGTTGCAGCATTTTCCCACCTGACATCCTGATCCCGCAACTGTCATCGTCAAAGCGTCAAGTTTTGAAGTTTCGTTGTCGCTTTTCAAACAGACAAGGCATAGTTCCACCGCTAGCATCCGGCTCAAATGGATTTTCGGCACGGCACTCACATGTGATTTCCGTGTTTTTCCAGGACTTGGGCAAGAGCAGGGGCACGCGTAACAGGCCGCGTGCCTTGCACGTTTAGGAGGAACGCCAATGTCTTTCGGCAAGGGGCTTTCAAGAAAGCCGTCCCAGCCAAAAGGGCGTCAGTTGGAAGATGCGGCCCTGAGTGAAGTTCAGGCGCTCCTGGGCGATGAGCCGCGCCGCCGCGATCTTCTGATCGAACACCTGCACAAAATTCAGGATGCATATGGATGCCTCGAGGCGCGGCATCTGAAAGCGCTGTCGGTCGAGATGCGGATGGCTCAGGCGGAAGTCTATGAAGTCGCCAGTTTCTATCACCATTTCGATATCGTTCGGGAGGAAGACCAGAAGCCCGCGCCCCTGACAATCCGCGTCTGTGACAGCGTGACCTGTTCCATCAAGGGGGCTGACGCATTGGCGGCCGCCCTGGAAACCGGTGTCGATCCGGCGAAGGTCCGCATTCAGAAGGTTCCCTGTATCGGCCGCTGTGCCGGTGCACCGGCCGTGCAGGTCGGCAAACGTGCCGTCGACAATGCCAGTGAGCTCTCCGTGCGCGCGGCTCTGTTCGAGGGACAGACAACACCTGACATGCCGGACTACATCAAGCTCGAACAGTACCGTGCGGACGGCGGCTACAAGCTGCTGGACCGTGTGCGCTCTGGCGAGTTTGATGCGACGGCTCTTGCCGGCATGGCGCTTGAAGCCGGCCTTCGCGGCCTTGGCGGTGCCGGATTTCCGACCGGAACAAAGTGGAAGATCGTCAATGATCTCCCGGGCCCGAAATACCTGACAATCAATGGCGATGAGGGCGAGCCTGGCACCTTCAAGGACCGCTACCATCTGGAACGCGACCCGCATCGGCTGCTGGAAGGGGCGTTGATCGCGGCCCATGCCATTTCAGCGGACCGGATTTATCTCTACATGCGCGACGAATATCCGGCGGTACTGGAAATTCTGGAGACCGAAATCGAAGCCTTGCGCGTTGCTAGCATCATCACTGGTATCGACATTGAGCTGCGCCGTGGTGCCGGCGCGTATATCTGCGGTGAAGAAAGCGCGATGATCGAATCGATCGAAGGCAAGCGCGGTCTGCCGCGGCACCGCCCGCCTTTCATCGCCCAGGTGGGCCTTTTCGGCCGTCCGACCCTCAACCACAACGTGGAAACGCTCTACTGGGTCCGCGATATTGTCGAAAAGGGACCGGAGTGGTTTGCGTCGCAGGGCCGGCGTGATCACAAGGGGTTCAGATCGTTCTCGGTATCAGGCCGCGTAAGGGAGCCCGGCGTGAAACTGGCACCGGCCGGGATCACCATGAACGAACTCCTGGAAGAATTCTGTGGCGGCATGGAAGACGGCCACACGTTCAAGGGATATCTGCCCGGTGGTGCTTCAGGCGGTATCCTGCCTGCCTCGCTTGCAGACGAGCCGCTGGATTTCGGAACCCTCGACAAGCATGGCTGCTTCATCGGCAGCCACGCGATCGTCGTTTTTTCCGATCAGGATGACATGCGAGACGTCGCGCTGAACCTGATGCGGTTCTTCAAGCACGAGAGCTGTGGCCAGTGCACACCGTGCCGGTCGGGAACGGAAAAGATGGAACACCTGCTCGCTGCCGGTGACTGGAACGAGGCGAAGATTGCGGATCTCGATGCAGTCATGCGGTCTGCCTCCATCTGCGGCCTCGGACAGGCAGCAAGCAATCCCGTGGCATCCGTGCTCAAGTTTTTCCCGGAGGAATTCGAAAGATGAGCCAAATCACTTTCTCCCTCGACGGCAAGGACGTCACCGCCCAGGAAGGGGAAACCATCTGGCAGGTGGCCAAGCGCGAGGGCGTTGCGATCCCGCACCTGTGCCACAAGGATGCCCCCGGATACCGCTCGGACGGCAACTGCCGTGCCTGCATGGTTGATAT
>Ga0207422_1003611_pt1 | contig 15015 bp, 1 predicted proteins | sample MarCyaLeptolynsp_FD_187757 | JGI IMG/M metagenome (GOLD analysis project Ga0207422, IMG submission 187757) | Marine cyanobacterial communities from Panama - species 1 Leptolyngbya sp. (SPAdes) | ecosystem: Environmental > Aquatic > Marine > Unclassified | place: Panama: Panama City | collected...
CCCGGCGCCCGAGTCCGCATTCCGCCGCGCCCGCTGCTGCGCCGCCGCTACTGGCCCGAGACGATCGAGACCGCCGCCGCGCCGTCGCCAGAACCGCAGAGCGATGTGATCGCGGCGGAGGATCCGCTGCTGGCCGACCATCGGGTGCGGGGCGCGCCGCTGCTGCCGGGGGCGGCCTCGCTGCTTCTGCTCGCCGGCTCGCGGCGGCGGCCGTTGCAGGATATCGTGTTCCTCCGCCCGGGCCGCGTTGGCCCCGAGGGGTTGCGGCCGGCCGTCGTCGACAAGGGCGGTGAGGCACGGATCCAGGTCGATGGCCAGACCGTGGCGGCGGCCGGTATCGACGGCGCGCGCGACGATCTCGGCGCGGCGATCCCCGCCGTGACCGGCGGCGCCAGCCTGAGCGCCGGCGAGATCTACCGCCGGTTCGAAGCCATCGGCATCGACTACGGTCCGGCGTTCCGCCGCCTGGCCGAGATCCGCACCGACGGCGACATCGCCGAGGCGCGGCTGCTGCCGGCGCCGGACCTCGCCGCGTTCACCCGGCAGGTCTCCGATCTCGACGCGGCGCTGCAGGTGGCCGTCGCCCTTGCGCCCGCGGCCCTCGACGAGGCCGGCGTACCGGCCGCCGCCGAGGCCGCGGTGCTGGCCAATGCCGACGCGCCGGTGGCGCTGGTGCGCGCGCGGCGGGTGGCGGCCGACCGGTTCGACCTGGATGCCTGTGCCGCCGACGGCCGGCCGGTCGCCCGGCTGCGCGGCCTGCGGGTGCGGCCGATGCGCCGCGCCGAACCGGCTGAGAGTCCCCGCGACGGGATGGTGGCGCGGTCGCCGCGCTTCCTCGCACCGGTCTGGCGGCAACACCCGCCGCCGGCGGCGCCGGCCGCTGATTCCGGATCGGTCGTGCTGGTCCACGCCAGGGAGTCGGCCGGGCTGGTGCCCCGTCTCGAGGAGCGGCTGCGGCCCATCGCCGTGCGCGACCTGGAGGCCGACGCGTCCGCGCCGCCGCGCTGCGACACCCTGGTGCTCGTCGGTGACCTGCCGGCGCCAGGTGTGACAGCCTCGGCCGCGCGGGCGGCGGATCTGACACGTCGGGCGGGCGCGCTGGCCCGGGCCCTGGCGGCGGCCGGGACCTGGCCGCGGCGGATTCTGCTCGTCACCGCCGACGTCTGCGATCCGGAGGGCGATGCGGCGACGGACCCGGTCAATGCCGGGTTGCCCGGACTGATGCGGTCCCTCGTCGAGGAGGCGCCGGACACCCAGCTCGCGCTGGTCGATCTCGACGCCGCGGCCGCCGCCGATCCCGCGACCGTCGATCGTCTCCTGGCCGAGCCGAGCGGTAGGTCGCCGGTCTCCCGCGTCGCCTGGCGCGGCGAATGCCGGTTCGTCGAGCATCTGGCCGAGATCGACCCGGACGCCGCCGCGCCCGCCGCGCCGCTGCCCGAGCGCCCGGTCTGCCTGATCACCGGCGGCAGCGGCGGCCTCGGCCTCGCCCTGGCGCGCCATCTGGTCTCGACACGCGCCGCCCGGGTGATCCTGAGCGGCCGGCGCGCGACCCTGGACGCGGACCTGCCCGACGGCACGACCTATCGCCCCGGCGACGTCACCGATGCCAAGGCGATGACGGCGCTCTGCCAAGCGGTGGTCGCCGAGCACGGACGGCTGGACGCGGTGTTCCATCTGCCGCTGGTGCTGCGGGACGGCAAGCTGGCCGCCCAGTCGGCGGCGGATTTCGCCGCCCCGATCGCACCGAAGGCGGCGGGGACAAATGCTGTTCTGACGTCGGCGGCGGCGGCCGGCGCGTCGCGGGCGGTGGTGTTCTCCTCGGCCAACGTCTTCGCCGGCGTCGAGGGGCAGGCAAACTACGTCGCCGGGTCGGGCCTGCAGGATGCGATCGCCGCTTCCTTCGCCGACACCCTGGCGGTCCAGGTGATCGACTGGGGGCTCTGGGGCGAGGTCGGCGCCGTCGCCGATCCGGCGACCCAGGCTCGCCTACGCCGCGCCGGGATTCACCCGATCGCGCCGGCGGACGGGCTGCGGGCACTCGACCGGATTATGGCCCGCGACCTGGCGCGGGTGGCGGTGGTCGCCGCGGACCCGGCGGCGCTGCGGCGGCTGGGTTGGCGTGACGCGGACACGGAAGCCGAGGGACCGGATCTCGGCGCCGATGTGGCGGCGTTCAAGCGGCTGGAGGCCTATGGCCGCGCTCGGCTGCTGCAGGCGCTGGCCGGCGGACTCGGCGGTCAGGCGGGTCGGGCGATGACGCCGGCCGCCCTGGCGCGGCATCTGATGGTCGCGCCCCGGCACACCGCTCTGTTCGCGGCGTTGCTGGACGCGCTGACATCGGCCGGTCTGGTGGCGGAGCGCGACGGCGTGGTGCGTCTGCCGGCGTCGGGGGTCGATCCGGAGAGAGCACGCGCGGTGGCCGAGGCGGCGCTGGCCGACGGACCGGGCTGGATCGCCGGCCCGCGCGCGCTGTTGGACGCGGTCCTGGCGGTCTATCCCGATCTGCTAGCGGGGCGGGTCGATCCGCTGAGCGTGATGTTCCCCGGCGGCCGCGGCGATCTGGTCGCCGCCGCCTATCGCGACAACCCGGTCTCCGACGGCTTCAACGCCGCCACCGCCGCGGCGGTGCGGGCGGCGGCGGAGGCTACGGATGGGGACGGCGCGGCGATCGTCGAACTGGGCGGCGGCACCGGCGGTGGCACGGTGGCGGCGCTGGCCGCGCTCGACGCCGGTGGCTCGCCGGCGCGGTACCTCTTTACCGATATCTCGCGCCAGTTCCTGGACGCCGCCGCCAAGCGCTTCGCCGACGGCCGGCCGTGGTTCGAGACCGCGCTCTACGACGCCGAGCGCCCGGTTGAGGCCAACGGCCTCGTGCCCGGTCTCGCCGATGTGGTGGTGGCGACCAACATGCTGCACGCGGTCGGCGACCTGGCCGCCGCGCTGACCGAGATCGGCCGGTTGCTGAAGCCGTCGGGCACGCTGGTGATCAACGAGTTGATCGAGAACCAGGACTACGGCACCCTGGTGTTCGGCCTGACCGAGGGCTGGTGGAAGGGCGCAGGCGGCGAGGCGCGGCTGCCGCACGGCCCGGTTCTGGACGCGGATGGCTGGCGCGGCATGCTGGCGGCGGCCGGGTTCCACGATATCCGGATCGACGATCTCGCGGCCCGCAGCGGGCGGGGGCAGGCGGTGATCGTCGCGGCGGCCCCGGCGGGCGTCCGGGTGACGCGACCCGCCGACCGACCGGCGGCCGCGACGGCACCCGAGGCCTTGCGAGGGCCCGAGGACGGACTGCGCCGGAGCCTGATCGCCGAGCTGCGGTCGGTGGTCGCCGCCCAGCTCGCCCTGGACCCGGACGAGTTGCGGGCGACCCAGAGCTTCGACGCCTATGGTCTCGAGTCACTGTCGGCGATGGCGATCCGCGACACGCTGGATGCCCGGTTCGGTGGCGTGTCCCAGACCCTGCTGTTCGAGCATGACACCCTGGCGGGCCTGGCCGATCACCTGCTGGAGACCCGGCGCGCGGCGGTCGAAGCGGCGCTGGCATTAACCGATGCGGCGCCGACCCCCGCCGTCGCTCCGGCGGCGGCGCTCCCCGTCGAAGCGGTTGCCGCCTGGGACCCGGCCGCGCCGATCGCCGTCATCGGCCTTGCCGGCCGGTTCCCCGGCGCCGAGACCCCGGAGGCGCTGTGGCGGCTGATCGAGGCGGGTGGCTCGGCGCTCGGGCCGGTGCCCGAGGGGCGGTGGCCGTCGGCGGACTGGTTCGATCCGCGCGGCGGGCCGGGGCGCGCCTACACCCGGATCGGCGGTTTTCTCGACGGGATCGACCGGTTCGACCCGCTGTACTTCGGCATCGCGCCGGTCGAGGCCGAGACCATCGACCCGCAGGAACGGCTGTTCCTGGAGACCGCCTGGCACGCGCTGGAGAATGCCGGGTCGACCCCGGCCCGCCTGCAGGCCCGCGCCGGCCCGGTCGGGGTGTTCGTCGGCGTGATGAATGCCGGCTACCAGTGGCTGGCGGCGGAGCGATCCGGCGCGCCGGCGACCTCGTCCTACTGGTCGGTCGCCAACCGGCTTTCCTACATCGCCGACTGGTCGGGGCCGAGCCTGGCGGTCGACACCGCCTGCTCCTCGTCGCTGACCGCGCTGCATCTGGCGGTCGAGGCGATCCGGCGCGGCGAGTGCGGCGCGGCGGTGGTCGGCGGCGTCAACCTGATCGTGCATCCGCGCCAGCTCGCCAACCTGTCGGAGGCGCGCATGCTGTCGCCGACCGGGGAGTGCCGGGCTTTCGGCGAGGGGGCCGACGGCTTCGTCGACGGCGAGGGGGTGGCGGCCCTGGTGCTGAAGCCGCTCGACGCGGCGTTGCGCGATGGCGACCGGGTCGAGGCGGTGATCCGCGGCACCGCGCTGAACGCCGGCGGGCGCACGTCGGGCTTCTCGGTGCCGAACCCGGTGGCCCAGGGCGCGGTGGCGGCCGACGCCCTGGCCCGCGCCGGCGTCGATCCGGCGAGCGTCCAGGTGGTCGAGACCCACGGCACCGGCACCAGCCTCGGCGACCCGATCGAGGTCACGGGTCTCGCCGCCGCCTACGGCGGCGCTGGGCGGGCGGAGCCGCTGGTGATCGGCGCCCTGAAGGCGAGTATCGGGCATCTGGAATCCGCCGCCGGGGTGGCGGGGGTGGTCAAGGCGATCCTGCAGCTGCGTCATCGCCGGATCGCGCCGCTGCGCCACGCCGACGGCCTCAACCCGCGCATCGACCTGGCCGCCTCGGGGCTCGCGGCGCCGGCCCGCGCGCTGGACTGGTCGGCACCCGCGGGCGGGCCGCGCCGCATCGCGGTCAGTTCCTTCGGCGCTGGCGGCGCCAACGCCCATGCGGTTCTGGAGGAGGCCCCGGCGCGGGAACCCTCCACCGACGCGGCGCCGGCCCGCGATCTCCTGGTGCTCTCGGCGCTGGACGGCGACGGGCTGGCGCGGCTGGCGGCGGCCCTGGATGAGGCGATCGACGACGCCGGCGACGTGGCGCGGATCTGCCACAGCCTGCGGGTCGGCCGTCGGGCGCTCGGCCATCGCGTCGCGGTCCTGGTCGGAGATGCCGTCGGGCTGCGCGCCGCGCTGGCCGATCTGGCGGCGGGCCGCGCGCCGGAAGGGGCGATCCGTGCCACTGGTGGCGGTGAGACCGTCCGGATGCTGGACGAGAGCGCCACCGGCCGCGCGATGCTGGCGGAGACCCTGACGGCGGGGGATCTGGAGACGCTCGCCGGGTTCTGGGTCGAGGGCGCGGAGATCGACTGGGACGCGCTGCCATGGACGGCGGGTCTGACGCCGGTGCCGCTGCCCGGGACCCCGTTCGCGCGGGAACGCCATTGGCTGCCGGGACCGCCCGTCGCCGACGCCGCGCCGGAATTCGACATCCGCTTCCTGGCGGCCGGCTGGCAACCGGCGCCGCTGCCGGCGCTGGAGGATTCGGCGATGCCCTGGCTGCTCGCCGGCGGACCGGCCGCGCTCGGTCACGGGGCGGTGACGCATCGTCGCAACCTGCCGGCTGACCGCGCCGGCTGGGACCGGCTGATCGACCACCTGCCGATCGGGGCCGGCGGCGACCTGGTCCTGTGGATCGACGGCGGCCTGCAGAGCGCGGCGCGGGCGGCGTTGACCGCGCTTGGCGCGGTGCTGGCGCGGCCGGGACGGGTGCGCCGGGTCTTCCTCGCCACCGACGATGCCGGCATCGCGACACCCCTGGCCGCGGTGGCCGCGTCGGCGGCGCAGGAGGGCCTGGAGGGGCGTGTCCGCGTGGTCCTGGTGCCGGGTGACCGGGCGCCGGCGGCGCTGCGGGCCGAGCGGGCGACGGAGATGGCGGGGGCGCCGCTGGTCGATCTGCGTGCCGATCGGGCGGTGCGGGTGCGCCGGTACCTGGACGTCGCCGAGACGCCGCCGCCGGCGATCGGCGCCGGTAGCCGGGTGCTGCTGGTCGGCGGTCTCGGCGCCGTCGGCACCGCCCTGGCGCGGGAACTGGTCGCCGGCCGTGGCGCGCGGGTCGGCGTGATCGGGCGCCGGCCGGCGGCCGAGGCCGTGCCGGCGGGGCTGGAGGTCGCCTATGCCGCCGCCGACGTGACCGATCCGGATGCGCTGGCGGCCGCGGTCGCGCGGATCCGCGCGGCGCTGGGCGGCATCGATGTGGTGCTGGACCTGGCGCGGATCGTCGACAACGCGCCGTTGGCCGCCAAGGATCCGGCGCGGGCCGAGGCGGTGCTGGCGGTGAAGACGCGCGGCACCGAGGCGCTGGACCGGGCGACCCGGCAGGACCCGCTGACCGCGTTCGTGACCTTCTCGTCGCTCGCCGCCTGGTTCGGACTGGCCGGCGGCGCCGATTACGCCGCCGCCTGCGCCGCCCAGGACGCACGGATGGCGGCGCGCGAGGGCCCGGGGCGCAGCCTGTCCGTCGCCTGGCCGCAATGGGACTATGACGACGAACTGTCCGACGCGCGCCGGACGGAGCTGGCGGCGTCGGGGCTCGGGACGCTCGACGCCGGTCGCGGTCTCGCGCTGCTGGACCGGGCCCTGGCGACCGACGCGCGGGCGCTGGCGATCGCCGTCGGCCGGCCCGACATGCTGCAGGCGCTGGCCGAGGGCGACGAGGGCTCTCCCGCCCAAGACCTGGGTCTCCCGGATCTCGAGGCGATGAGCGATGCCGACCTGGCCGCCTATGTGGCCCGGTTGCGGGTGGAGGCCGGCGACGGCGCGCCGGCATCGACCGTGGCCGACACCTCCGGGACCGACAGCGCCCAGGCGGTCCGCGACGCCCTGGTCCGTCACCTGAAGGTCGCGCCGGACCGGCTGTCCCCGACCACCGCCTTCGCCGATCTCGGCCTCGACTCGATCAAGGCGCTGCACGTGGCCGAGACCCTCGCCACCGCGCTCGCCGTCGAGGTCGAGCCGGCGATGCTGGTGGCCCATCCGACTGTCGCCGACCTGGCTGCCGCCCTCGACGCCCGCCGGGCCGGACCTCTGCGGGAGGCGGGCGAATGACCGCGCGCGGCGACACCCTGGATCGCGCCGCCCTGCTGGCCGAGGCGCGCCGGCTGCGGGCCAGGCTGGCGGAGCCGGAATCCTCTGCGGGGCGTGCATCCGCCCCCGCGAAGAACACGGCGGCCCGCCCGGACCTGTCGGTGATGTTCTTCTCCGCCGATGCCGGCGACGGGTCGCGCAGCCCCTATTCGCTGGTGCTGGAGGCGGCGAGACGGGCGGATCGCGCCGGCCTGCACGCCGTCTGGCTGCCGGAGCGGCACTTCGAGGCGTTCGGCGGGCCGTATCCGAATCCGGCGGTGCTGGCGGCGGCGGTCGCCCGCGAGACCGCGCGCATCCGCATCCGGGCGGGCAGCGTCATCATCCCCCTGCACGACCCGATCGAGGTGGCCGAGGCCTGGGCCATGGTCGACCAGCTCTCCGGCGGGCGGGTCGACATAGCCTTCGGCAGCGGTTGGAACCCGACGGATTTCGCCCTGCGCCCGCGGAATTTCGCCGACAGCAAGGCTGCGATGCGAGACGGGATCGCGGAGTTCCGGACTCTCTGGCGCGGCGGCGCGGTCACGCGCGCCGACGGCAAGGGCGCGCCGGCCGATATCCGCACCCAGCCGCGCCCGGCGCAGCCGGATCCGGGCCTCTGGATCGCCGCCACCGGCAATCCCGAGACCTTCGCCTGGGCCGGGCGCAGCGGCTTCAACGTGCTGACCATGGTGCTCGGCGGTAGCCTTGACGATGTCGCCGCGCGGATCGCGACCTATCGCGCGGCCCGTGCCGAGGCCGGGCTGGATCCGGCGGCCGGCCGGGTCACGCTGATGCTGCACACCCATGTCGACCCGGACCGGGAGCGGCTGCTGGCCCGTGTGCGGGGGCCGATGACCGAATATGTGCGCGGGGCGCTGGACCTGCATGCCAAGGCGGCTGGGCCGGACGAACCCCTGGACGACGGCCAGCGCGACCGGATGGCCGACTTCGCCTTCCAGCGCTATCTCCGCACCGCCAGCCTGATCGGCACGCCGGAGGAGGCCGCCGCCATGCTCGCCCGGACCCGCGGGATCGGCGTCGACGAAATCGCCTGCCTGCTCGACTTCGGCCTGGACGAGGCGCATGCGCTGGAGGGGTTGGATCGGCTGATCGCGCTGGCCGGCCCACAGGAGTGGCCAGAGGAGCGGCCCGAGGAGCGGTCCGAAGCACGTTCTGGGGCGCCGGCGGCGATCGATCCGGAGAGCCGCAAGGCCGCCATCCTCGGCGTCGCCTGCCGCCTGCCGGGGGCGCCGGATCACCCGGCCTTCGTCGCGGCCCTGCGGAGCGGCGCCTCGGCCCTCTCCGACCCGCCGCTCGGGCGCTGGCCGGTGGCCGACCCGGCGCTGCGACGCGGCGGTTTCATTGGTGATGTCGAGCGTTTCGATCCTGCCCCCTTTCGCCTCGCGCCGGCCGAAGCGGCGGTGATGGATCCGCATCAGCGGCTGTTCCTGGAATGCGTCTGGCACGCCCTCGAGGATGCCGGCCTGCGCCCGTCGGACCTGCGCGGCCGGCCGGTCGGGGTGTTCGCGGCGATGTATTCAACCAGCTACCTGCAGCGCCGGCCGCCGAGCGATGATCCGCTGGCGGTGCCGGGCGGTCTCGCCTCCATGGTCGCCAACCGCACCTCCTTCGTCTTCGACTGGCGCGGGCCGAGCGAGACCATCGACACCGCCTGTTCCAGCGGTCTCGTCGCCGTGCACCGGGCGCTGAGGGCGCTGCGCGACGGCGAGTGCGAGATCGCGGTTGTCGGCGGGGTCAGCCTGCTTCTCTCCGACCTCGAATCCGCCCGGCTGAGCGATCTCGGCGTGCTGGCGGCGGATGGCGTTTGCCGCGCGTTCGACGCCGACGCCGGTGGACAGGCGAGAGGCGAGGGGATGGGGGTGCTGGTGCTCACGCGCCTGGATCTGGCGCGGCGCGACGGCGCCCGGGTGCGGGCGGTGATCGCGGGATCGGCGGTCAGCCATGCCGGCGGCGCGGCCGCCTCGCTCACGCTGCCGAGCTCGACCGGCCAGGCCCGCGCCGTGGTCTATGCCTGGCGCGACGCGGGGGCGGCGCCGGGGTCCGGAACCTATGTCGAGGCCCATGGCGCCGGCACCGCCCACGGCGACCGCAGCGAGGTCTCGGCCTTCCGCGCCGCCCTCTCGACGCTGGGGGCACAGGGCGGCGAACTGGCGGTCGGGACGGTCAAACCGGCGATCGGGTCGCTCGACGCCTGCGGCGGGATCGCCGGCCTGATCGCGGCGGCGGCGGCGGTGGAGCACGGCTTCCGGCCGGGTCATCCGGCCCTGGACAAGCCAGCCCCGGATCTCGGTCTGGACGAGGGCGGCATCCGTCTGCTGCGGGACCCGGAGCCCTGGCCGGCGCCGGACCGGCGGGCCGGGGTTCATGCCTACGGGCTCGGCGGCGTCTCGGCGCATGTGGTGGTCGAGGCTGCCGCATCCGCCCCGCCGCTGGCCCGCCCGGACGCCGGGATCGCGGTCTGTCCGGTCTTCGCCTGGGACGCGGCGGGGATTGCGCGGCAGCGGCTGGTCCTGGCCAACTGGCTCGTGGCGCATCCCGAAACGGACCTCCCAGGTGTGGCCGCGACGCTCGCCAACGGACGCGAGCCGATGGCCGCGCGCTGGGTCGCGGTCGCTTCTGACACCGACGGCCTGATCCGCCTGCTGCGCGGCGAGGTGGGGCCGTTGGCGGTCGCGCCCGGCGTCGACCGGGACGACCCGGCGGTGCGGCGGGCTCGCGGGATTCTGGACGGCGCCGACCCGACCGATGGCGACCGACCGGGCGTGGCGCTCCCCGGCTATGCCTTCGCCCCTACCCGTTTCCCGATCGAGGGTGGCCCGATCGAGGGGGGCGGCCCGGCGCCGCAGAAGGGTGCCGTCGCCCGCTACTACGACTACGTGGCTGCGGCGGGTGGGGCGCGCGCCGGGCCGCTCTATCTCACCCTGGCGCCGTTCCCGGAGGTGGTGCCTGGTTTTTCCTGGACGCGGACCATGCGCGATCCGGCGGCCCATCCGGAGCACGCCGCCCTGATTCGCGCGGCCCAGCTGGAGATGCGCGAGACCCTTCTGGCCGACGTCGCGTTCGAGCGGGTCGGCCACGTGCTCGACATCGGCTGCGGCTTCGCCACCGACCTGATGGATATCGCCGCCGCCCATCCGCATCTACGGGCCACCGGCTACACCATCGCCCCGGCCCAGGCCGAGGCGGCGGCGGCCCGGGTGGTGGCGGCGGGGCTGGCGGAGCGGGTGGAGATCCTGAATCGCGACAGCGCGCGCGATCCGTTCCCCGGCCCCTTCGACCTCGCCATCGGCTACGAGGTCGGCCACCACGTCGAGGACAAGGACGGCCTTTTCGCCAACCTGGCCCAGGCGCTCGTGGCCGGCGGCACGCTGGCGCTGATCGACTGCGCCGCCGACACCGCCCGGGCGATCCACCTGCCCGAGGTCGGGTCCTGGACCAGCACGCTCGGCGACTACGCCGACATCCTGGCGCGCCATGGGTTCAGGCTGACGCGGGTGGTCGACGCCAGCCGCGAGGTCGGCAATTTCCTGGTCGATCCGGGCCTGGAAACCATGCTCGCCGGCGAGACCGCCGACGGGGCGGAGCATGTCGCCCGGGTCCAGCGGTCCTGGGACGGCTTCGGGGCGGCGCTGCGGGAGGGGCTGATCCGCTATCTCCTGATCACCGCCGAGCGCCTGCCCGAGGGTGCGGCGCCGCCGGTCGCGTGGAACCGCAGCCGCATGGGGGTCGCGCGATGATCGGCTACGGCGAGCGCAGGCGGCAACTAGACGGCACGGCGCGAACGGCGCCGGCCGATGGCGCCGCCCGCGCCGATGTCCAGGAGCTCGGCGTCTACGAGGTGATCGGCCGCGTCTTGGGTGAGCGGGTCGACGGCGAGAAAGCGGCGCGCAGTTTCGCCGATCTCGGCCTCGGGTCGCTCCTGGCGGTGCGCATGATCGAGGCGGTCAACAAGGCCTACGGGCTCGATCTCGGGGTCGAGACCGCGTTCGCCCATCCGAGCCCGCGCGCCCTGGCGGGCCACGTGGGAACGCTGGTCACGCCGGTTTCGGGACCGAATGCGCCGGTGTCCCGCCCGGCGACCGCGACCTGCGATGCGATGGCGGTGATCGGCCTGTCCGGCGCGTTCGGTCCGGCGCCGTCGCTGGCGGCGTTCCAGCGGGCGTTGGCCGAGGGGCGGTCCCTCGTCGGCCCGCTGCCGGCGGACCGCCGCCGTCTGGTCCGCCCGCTGCTGACGGGGACGGACGAACCGCCGTTGGGCGGGTTCCTGGAGGGGATCGAGCGGTTCGACGCCGCCCTGTTCGGCCTGTCGCCACGCGAGGCCCGCGCCATGGACCCGCAGCAACGGCTGTTCCTGGAACGGGCCCATCTGGCGCTGGAGAACGCCGGCTATCCGGCGGATCGCGTCTCCGGCGCCAGGATCGGGGTGTATGTCGGCGCCTCGCCTTCGGGCTACGAGCGGCTCATCGCGTCCGATGGCGGCGCCGGCGATGCCTGGGGCATGACCGGCAACCTGACGGCGCTGCTCGCCTCGCGGATCTCCTATCACCTGGATCTCGGCGGCCCGGCGTTGACGGTCGATACCGCCTGCTCTTCCTCGCTGGTCGCTCTCGACCTCGCCGTCCAGGGGCTGGCGCGCGGCGACTGCGAGATGGCGCTGGTCGGCGGCGTCGGCCTGTTCCTCGATCCCGAGGGATTGGCGCTGATGCGCCGCGCCGGCATGCTCTCGGCCAACGGACGCTGCGCCACCTTCGACGCGGGGGCTGACGGCATCGTGATCGGCGAGGCGGTCGTCGCCGCCGTGCTCAAGCCGCTGGAGCGGGCGCGGGCCGACGGTGACCGGATCGACGCCGTCGTGCTGGCGACCGCCACCAACCAGGACGGCCGCAGCAACGGCATCACCGCCCCGAACAGCGTGGCCCAGACGTCGGTCATCCGGAGCGCGCTGGACCGCGCCGGGCTGGACGCCGATGCCATCGACCTGATCGAGGCGCACGGCACCGGCACGCCGCTTGGCGACCCGGTGGAGATCGCCGGGCTGGCCGGTGCCTTCGCCGGTCGCGATCCCGCGCTGCCGGCGATCCGACTCGGCTCGGCCAAGGCGGCGCTCGGTCACAGCTCCGAGGCGGCGGGGATCGTCGGCCTCGCCAAGGTGATCGCCGCCCTCAAGGCCGAGGCGCTGCCGCCGCTCACCGGATTCACGGCGCTCAATCCCCGCATCGATCTGGCCGGCAAGCCCTTGGCGGTGGCGGAGCGGCCCACGCCGTGGCCGCGCCGGGCCGGTCATGTCCGCCGCGCCGGTGTCAGCTCCTTCGGCCTCGCTGGCACCAACGCCCACGCGATCCTGGCCGAGGGGCCGGCCGCGCCGGCGCCGGTCGATGCCGACGGTCCGATGCCGCTGCTGCTGTCGGCGGAAACCGCCACGCTGCTGGCGCACCGTGCCGGGGATCTCGCCGACTGGCTGGCCGGGCGGGCGGTGTCGCTCGCCGATCTGGCCGGCACGCTGGCCCTGCGCCGGTCGCACCACGCGGTCCGCGCCGCCGTGGCCGTCGGGACCCTGGAGCAGGCCCGCGCGGCGCTGGCGGAGATCGCCGAGGGTCGCGAGAGCGACGCCGACGGGGATCCGCTCGCCGTGGCCTATCTCGCCGGCGGTGACGCTTGGGCGGAGGGCTGGCGAGCGCGGTTCGGCGATCCGATCCGGCTGCTCGACCTGCCCGACCAGCCGCTCGCCAGCGAGCCACATTGGGCGTTCGAGGTCGACGCCGCCGAGCCGGCCACGCGTCATCTCTCGCCCGACGACCCGACGGTCGGCGACCACCGGGTCGGGGGCCAGGCGATCCTGCACGCCGCCGCCCTGCTCGACATCGCCCTCGACCATGCGGGGGATGCGCTCGCCGAGATCGCGTGGATGCGGCCAGTGACGGTTGGTGAGGACGGGGTGAGCCTGACCCTGACGGCTGGCTCGGACGGCCGAGTTGCCGCCACGATCGGCGATGGCGATCCAGTGTTCGCGTTCTCGGCTTCGGACGACGGCGACACGATGGCGCGGATCGACCTCGTCGATCTGCTGGCGCTTCAGGCCGCCGCCACGGTGACGGTCGAGGGTGGCGTCGCGGAGCCGGCGCCCGGTGTGTGGCTCGGCCCGAGCTATCGCGGCTTCGACCGGGTGAGTCTCGGTCCCGACGGCGCGGTCGGCACCGTCGCGCTGGCCGAGGACGCGCCGCGCCGCCTCCGCGCGCTGGACGCGGCGATCCAGACCGCCGCCGCCGTCGCGGCCGCCGGCGACGGCGAGACCGCGCGCACCCGCATGCCGACCGGGCTGACCGCCCTGCGGGTTCGGGCGACGGTGCCGGCCGGCGTCCTTCATCTGATCGCCCGGCGGGTCGCCGACCGCTCGACCGGTGCCGACACCGTGGTGGACGTCATCGTGGCCGATGGCGATGGCCGGGTGGTGGTCACGCTCACGGGACTGACCCTGCGGGCGATCGGCGCGCCGGCGGCGACGCCGGCACCGGCCCGCGCCGAGGATCCACCGATCCGCTTGGGCCGTCTGGTCTGGCGCGATGCCGGGGCGGTGGCCGAGGGCGGAGTGGACGACCGTCCGGTGCTCCTGGTGGCGCCGCAGGCCGACCCCCTGGCCGACGCCGCGGCGGCCTGGTTCACCGCCCGGGGCGTCGCGGTGACCCGGCAGACGCCGGACGCCTTGGATGTCGACGGCTGGGCGCGTGTCGTTCTGCGCCTGCCCGCCGATGCGGCATCCGACGCGCTCGCCGCCGGGGCCCGGCGGGTCCGTGCCATCGCCCGATCCGCGGCCGCTTCCGACACACCCATGGACCTACTGGTGCTGAGCGATGACGGCGCCGAGGATCCGGTGCGCCGCGCCCTCGCGACCCTCGCCCAGGTGGCGGTCGGCCGCGAGGTCGAGGGGGCGCAGGTTCGGCTGGTCGATGTCGCGGATGGGGTGCCGATCGGTGCCGCCCTGACCGATCCGGGATCGGCGACCGGCGATCTCGTCCGCCTGCGCGACGGCCGCCGGTTCGAGCTCCGGCTGGACGATGTCGACGCGCCGTCGACGGCGGCCCCGCCCCGGCGCGTGGCCATCGTCGGCGGCTTCGGGCGGGTCGGCCGGGCGCTGGCGGCGCGCATGGCGGCGCGCTGGGCGGCCGACCTGGTGCTGATCGGCCGCGCCCCGGTGGAGGACGCGCGCGCGGCCTTCCTCGACACGCTCCGGGCCGAGGGTGTGCGCGCCCAGGGCCTCGTCGCCGACATCACCGATCCCGCCGCCGCCGAGGCCGCGCTGTGCGCGGCGAGGGAGGCCCTGGGCGGTCTCGACCTGGTGGTTCAGGCGGTGGTCGATCCGGTGTTCGGGCGCCTGTCCGCCATGCCCGAAGCGGAGATGGTGGAGGGCCTGCGCGCCAAGACCGAGGGCGGGCGGGTCCTGCGCGCCGCCCTGGACGGACTCGGCGGCGGACGGCTGGCGATCGTCTCCTCGATCGGCGCCTTCGCCGGCTTTCCCGGGGCGGCCGGGCAGTCGGTCTACAACGCACAATGCGCTTTCGAGCAGGCGCTGGCCGGCGCCGACACCACCGTCGTTCACTGGGGGCTCTGGGCCGATCCGACCTGGCGGGCCGACCTGCTCGATAGAGTCCGCGCCGACGGCTTGTTCCCGATGCCGGAGGATGCCGCGTTCGAGGCGTTCGAGCGCTCGCTCACCCTTGGTGGCGCGGCGCCGCTGGTCGCCGCCTCGCTTTCCGCGCCGGTCTGGCGGGCGCTGGGCGACGTGGAGGTCACCGATGGCGATCTCGGCGAGCCGGTGGACCTGCCGGCAGGCATCCGCGCCCTGGCCGCGACCCTGGCCGGCGATGATCCGGCCCGCCATGGCGCCGGTCGAGGCGGAGGCACTGGACCCACAGGCGCGCAAGATGATGGAGGTCGCCTGGTGGGCGCTGGAGG